>Ga0207416_1004930_pt1 | contig 11052 bp, 9 predicted proteins | sample PaiPotPPM11metaG_FD_184107 | JGI IMG/M metagenome (GOLD analysis project Ga0207416, IMG submission 184107) | Iron sulfur acid spring bacterial and archeal communities from Banff, Canada, to study Microbial Dark Matter (Phase II) - Paint Pots PPM... ...
CCATAGGGGCCTGGTGGCCCGTTCGGCCGGCCGTTTGCCGACGGTGCCGCCCTGGCGGCGTGGCAGGACAAGGGAATAGCGCCGTCCGTACCGACCGGGCCACCAGGCCCCTATGGGGGGCCGCCGCCATCGGACGGGGCACCGCCGACGATCCTGGGCTGGCATGGCGCCGCCAGTGGCGCCCGCCAGCTCACGTTCAGTACCGGGCACAATCCGTCGGTCCAGGTCGAGCTGGAAGTTCCCTTCTATCCCGCGAACGCCACCGGGCAGGTCGCGATCACGGCGCGGCCGCCGTCCCAGGTCGTCCCGGCCATCGCCACCAGCGGTTACCTGGCGGCCAATCGGCTCGGCATTGGATCGGTCATCTCGGTCTCGCTCAGCGGGATCCCGGTCTCGGTCCAGATCGTGGCGTCGGTGGCCAGGTTCCCGACTGTCTTCGGGCCGAACCAGGCGTTGATCGCCGACCTCGCGGAGGTCAACGATGTGCTCGCCCCGCAGATAACGCCGCCGTTGCCGTCGACCCGCTGGTGGCTGAGCACCGCTGGCGGCCGGGTACCGCGCATGCCGGCCGGCCTCGGCCTGTCGGTCACCGACCGCGCCAGCCAGCAGTCCGCCCTGCTTGGCAACCTGCTGCTGAAGACTCCGCGGCAGGCCTTGCTGGCCGTCGGGGTGGCGGTGGTGCTGCTCGGCGCGGGAGGGTTCTCGGTCAGCGTCGCGGCCAGCCTCCGCTCGCGGCGGACGCAGAGCGCGGTGTTCGCCGCCCTGGGAGTCGGGAAAAACGCCCAGGCCGGCCAGCTGTGCCTGGAGCAGTGCGCGCTCAGCCTTCCGGCCGCGGCCGCGGGGCTGCTGGTCGGGATCGGGGTGGCGCAGTTGACCGTGCCCGCGATCACGCTGACCACGAACGCGGTGGCGCCGATACCGTCGGCCCTGGTGATAGTGCCACTCGGCCCGGCCATCGGCCTGGCCCTCGTCACCGCGGCCGTGCCGGCCGCCGCCGCTGCCCTGTCGGTCCTGCGCAAACCCGACCCAGCGGCGCAGTTGCGGGCGGAGGCCGAATGAGAACGCTGTGGGTGCGGCTGCGCGCGGCCTGGGTGACGCTGACCGGGACCGGGGCCGCCGCCAGTGCCGCCTTCGGCTTGCTCGTATTCGCATCCGTACTGGCCAGCCTGGCGATCCCGCGGGAGAGCGTGGGGCTGGGCAACGGGGCGCTGCAGCGCGTGATCACGACTTCGCAGCCCGGCGACCGGATCGTCACCGGAACGGTAAGCGAGACGTCCATACTCGACGAAGACAGCCAGGTTAGGGGCGCTGACATCGCGGCGGTCGGCGGCTCCCTGCGGGCACGGCTGGCCGCGGCCGGCGTGCCGCTAGCCAGTGACCCGCCCGCATGGGCGAGCCTGACCACGGGCCACGTGCCTGTTACGGGGGCGGCCCGGGCCACCGGGTACGGCGCGCCGCAGTTCGAACTGACCTACCGCACGGCGCTGGCCAGCTATAGCCACATCGTGGCCGGACGGCTCCCGGTCGACGGCTCGGCGACCGCGCAGGGTGCCGTGGTGGAGGCGGCGGTGACCACTACCACCGCGGCCAGGTTCGGCCTGCGGGTCGGGTCCCGGCTGACCGCGGGGCCGGTGCAGATGATAATCACGGGGATCATCCGGCCGACGGACCCGGCCTCCGCCTTCTGGAGCGACGATCCCCTGGCGGCCAGGCCCGCGCTGACGCCAGGCGCGTCGCCTCAGTTGCCGTACTTGATGGGAGCGGTCTTCATCGGCAGCGGCGCGCTCCCTCCGATCGAATCCAGCCTCGGCACCGGGGAAATGCTGGTGACCTGGGTGTACACGGCCGCGCTCAACCGACTCACCGCGGGCCAGGTGGACGGGATGGAGGCGAGCCTCAGCAGCTTGGTCTCCTCCGGGGCAACGCTGACCACCCCCGGGATCGTGAACCCGGCCACTGGAACTACGGGCCCGTTCACGGTGAGGATCGACTCCCAGATTCCCTCGATCTTGTCGCCGTTCGTCGCCGGGCAAAACGCCACCGCCCCCGTGCTCGAGCTGCTGTACGTCAGCCTGGCCATCGTAGGGGCGGTGGTGGTGATGCTCGGCGCGCGGCTGGTGGCGCAGCGGCGCGCGGAGGAACTCACGCTCATGCGAGCCAGGGGCGCGGCCCTGTATCAGCTCGCCTGGCTGGTGCTACGGGCCAGTGTGGTCATCGCCGCGGTCGCCGGGGCGGCGGCCGCGGTACTCGCCATCGGCCTGACCCCCGGCGACGGCGACGCGCTGAGCTGGTGGCTGGCTGGGCTCACACTCGCCGTGACGGTCGCCAGCCCCGTGCTGATCAGCGTGATCCCGCAGCGCGGGGCGGCGCCTGCCGCCGGCCGGGCCGGGGGCTCGGTGCGCCGGCCGGGCGGCCGTAGGCTCGCCGCCCGGCGGATCGTCATCGAGACGGCACTGATCGCCGTGGCCATCGGCGGGCTTGTTGTGCTCAGGAACGAGGGCGCGAGCTTGGGGAACAGCGCCCTGTACCCGAGCGCGGCGCCGGTGCTGGTCGCGATCCCCGTGGCCGTCGTCGTCCTGCGCTGCTACCCTGCCCTCACCCGCGGGCTGGCCCGGGTCGCGGGCCTGTCGCGCGGGGTGGTCGCGTTCGTCGGCCTGGCGCGGGCCACCCGTACCCCGCCCGGCGCCGTCCTGCCGTCGTTCGCCCTGGTGCTGGTGCTGGCCATGGTGGCTTTTCCTGACATGATCAGCACGTCGGTAACCGGTAGCCAGGTGGCCGCATCCTGGCAGCAGGTGGGCGCCGACGCGATCATCCAGGCCCCGCCCCAGGGTGAGATCCCCCGGGAACTGCAGAGCCAGATCTCTTCGCTGCCGGGCGTCGTGTCCACCGCCGCCGCGGAGGTCGACGACGGGTCGCTGTCCGACGGGTCCGAGCTGTCCGTGGTGCTCGTCGACCCGGCCCAGTATGCGGCGGTGGTCGACCGGGGGCCTGGCCCGCAATTCCCGCTGGCCGCGCTGTCCGGGAACGCCGGGGGCGGCCAGGCCGCGATCGTCCCCGCGGTCGCCACCGCCGGCGCCGCCCAGCTTCTCGGCACCGAGTCGGCCGACGTCACCGTGGGGACCAACAGCATCACGATCCGGCTGGCCGGACGGGTCAGCGGCGTCCCCGGCGTGGCGGACCCCGTCGTGATCGTGCCGCAGCAGGCACTCGGGCCCGGCCCACTCGACCCGAATCTGGAGCTGGTCGCCGGGTCCGCGCTGGATGCGGCACGGCTGAGCGCAGCCGTCCGCCAAGCGCTGCCGGGCGGCTCGGTGACGTTGCGCGCCACGGCCCTGGCTGCGCTGACCACAGCGCCGGTACCGCAGGCGGCGCAGGCCGACCTCACGCTGGGAATGGCGGCCGCGGCCGGATTCGGCGCGCTGGTCCTGCTGCTGTCGCTGCTGCTCACCGCCCAGACCCGCGACATGACGCTGGCGCGCCTGGCGACGATGGGGCTGCGGCGCTGGCAGGCCCAGCTGCTGCTCGTGACCGAGACGCTTCCCCCGGTCCTGGCCGCCGCCATCGGCGGCGTCGCGTGTGCCTGGCTGCTCGCGCCGCTGGTCGGGTCATCGCTGAACCTGGCGGCGTTCGGCGGGACCGGGTCGGCCGTCGCGGTAACTCCCGCCGTGCTCCCGCTGGTCGCTTCCGCGGCCGGGCTAGTGCTGGCCGCGCTGCTCATCCTGGCCGCTCAGGCCGTAATCACCTACCATCGCGGCAGCGCCAGGGCGCTTCGCATCGCCGGCTGAAGGAGGTCCAGGCACATGACCGACTTGCCGAAGGAGGAAACCGACCACATCGGCGTCTGGCCGGACCAGGCAGCGGATCAGGAATAGAGCGACCACGGGGTCACTTCATCGTCTTGATCGTCTGGCCGCCCAGTGAGTCGCCGCTGACCTCGGCGTTGTGTGCGTGCGCGACGTGGTGCAGGCCGAAGACGGAGTCCATGCCGGCGTGCAGGCCCATGATGTCCTCGACCTGGTTGACCGCCTTCTTGGTGAGCGCCAGACCGAGGCGCGGCATCTCCGCGATCCGCGCGGCGAGCGCCATGGTCTCCGTTTCCAGCTCGGCCCTGGGCACCACGCGGTTGACCATGCCGAGTTGCAGTGCGCGGTCGGCGTAGACCCGGTCGCCGGTGAACAGGAACTCCTTGGCGAAGCGCGGTCCCATGACGAACGGGTGCGCGAAGTATTCGACGCCGGGGATGCCCATCTTGACCACCGGGTCGGCGAAGAAGGCGTCGTCGGCGGCGACGATGAGGTCGCAGCACCAGGCCAGCATCAGCGCGCCCGCGATGCAGGCGCCCTGCACCATGGCGATGGTCGGCTTGGGCAGTTCCCGCCACCGGCGGCACATGCCGAGGTAGACCTCGGACTCGCGGGCGTAGCGGCTCTCGGCGCCCTCCTTGTTGACGTGGTCCCACCACAGGCCGGCGTGGCGGTCGAACGACTCGTGGATGTCCCGGCCGGGGGTGCCGATGTCGTGGCCGGCCGAGAAATGCCTGCCCGCGCCGGCGAGCACGATGACCTTGACCTCGTCGGCGGCGGCGGCCCGGTAGAAGGCGGCGTCGAGCGCGTAGGTCATCGCCGAGTTCTGCGCGTTGCGGTACTCGGGCCGGTTCAGCGTGATCACCGCGACGGGGCCTTCCGTGCGGTAGAGCACCACCGGGTGGCCGGCCTCCTGGCCGCCGTCTGACTGGCTTCCTGCTGTCGTGGTCATCTCACTGCCTGCCCCTCAGGAACTGTGCTTGCCTCCGGCGACGAACGCGTCCCTGGCCCGGTCGCCGGCGCCGGCCAGGGTGAGCTCGAAGGTGAAACCCTGCTCGAAACGGTAGCTGCGGTTGACGTCCCACGGGTCGATGCCGTTCAGCGACTCCTTGGCCCGCCGGATGACGAGCGGGTCCTTCGCGGCGATCTGCGCGGCGAACTCAAGCGCGGCCTCGCGAAGCTGGTCGCGCGGCACCACGGCGTGCACGGACCCGAAGTGGTGCAGTTCGGTCGCGGTCGCGGTGGCCGCGGTGTAGACCATGGCGCGCGCCTTGTGCTGCGGGACGAGCCGCGACAGGTGGGTAGCCGCGCCGAGGGCGCCCCGGTCGACCTCCGGCAGTCCGAACGTGGCGTCCTCGGAGGCGATGATCACGTCGCTGTTTCCGGCCAGCCCGATGCCCCCGCCGAGGCAGAAGCCGTGCACGGCGGCGATCACGGGAACGGGGCACTCGTAGATCGCCTTGAACGCCTCGTAGCAGCCCCGGTTGACGCCGAGGAGGGCGGTGAAGCCCTCGTTGCCCTGCATCTCCTTGATGTCCACGCCCGCGTTGTAGCCGCGGCCCTCGGCGCGCAGGATCACCGCGCGCACGTCGGGGCTTGCCCCGGCCGCCGTGACCTGCCGGGCGACGTCGAACCACCCGGCCGCCGGCAGCGCGTTGACCGGCGGGTTGTTCATGATGACCTCGGCGATGCCGTTTCCTGTCAGCTCCGTGCGCACCATCGGCACGGGTTCCTCGGCGCTCACAATGCCCTCCCGCGTGTCTTAGTGGTTTCTCAGGCGTGCTGGCTGCTCACCGACACCACCTCGCCGGTCATGTAGGAGGAGTAGTCGCTGGCCAGGAACACCATGACGTTGGCGACCTCCCACGGCTCGGCGGCGCGGCCGAACGCCTCGCGGGAGACCAGCCGGGCCAGGTTCTCCTCGGTCGTGACCTTGGCGAGGAACGGGTGCATGGCGATGCTCGGCGACACCGCGTTGATCCGGATGCCGTACTCGGCCACGTCCATCGCCGCGCACCTGGTCAGCGCCATGACGCCGGCCTTCGCCGCCGCGTAGTGCGCCTGGCCGGCCTGCGCGCGCCAGCCCAGGACCGACGCGTTGTTGACGATGACACCGCGACGGCGCGGCACCATGTGCCGCAAGGCGGCCCGGGTGGCACGGAAGGTGGCGGTCAGCGTGACGTCGAGGACCGTGCTCCACTGGTCGTCGGTCATGCCGACGATGCTCGCCTCGCCGCCGAGCCCGACGTTGTTGACGAGCACGTCCATCCCGCCGAGTTCGGCCTCGACGGTGTCGATCAGGTGGTCGACCTGCTCCTGGACCGTCCCGTCGCAGGCGATGGCCAGTGGCCGCTTGCCCGTCTGTTCCGCGAACGCCTTGGCGGCCTCCTCGAGCCGGCGCTCGTGCCGGTCGCTGATGGCGACCGTCGCGCCCTCGGCCGCGCAGCGCAGGGCCGCGGCGAAGCCGATGCCGGTACCGGCGGCGGCCGTCACCAGCACGGTCTTCCCCGCGAGGAGCTGGTGCCCGTCGCCCGCTCCGGCCGGCCCTGACCCGGCTGACGCTGGGCTCATCGCCGGCCTCCCAGCCTGCCGAGGACTTCGTTGGCTTCCCGCACGATGCGCTCGATCAGCTCCTGGCAGCTGGGAATGTCATCGATGAGCCCGACGACCTGCCCGGAGGCGCTGACGCCGACGTCGGTCCGGCCGTCGAGCAGGACGGACCGGTAGAGAACGGGCGCGTTCGCGGCCATGATGACCTGGGTCCAGCGCAGGTCGTGCTCCTTCTTCATCTCGATGCCCTCGCGGATCAGGTCCGGCCACGAGGTCCCAGAGATCCGGTGGAACAGCAGCGCGCTGCGGACGGCGCGGGCCAGCCGCCGCGGCGCGCTGGTCGCCTGGAGCCCGCCGATCTGCCCGGCGTTCAGCAGCCGCTGCGGCACGCCGTCGATCTCGCTGGTGACCACGGTGTCGGTCACCTTCTTGGTCAGGTACATCTCCTTGACCGCCTGCGCGACCGGCGACTCCCTGGTCAGCAGGAACCGGGTGCCCATCGCGATGCCCGCCGCCCCGTAGGCGAGGGCGGCGACCAGGCCGCGTCCGTCGAAGAAGCCGCCCGCGCCGATCACGGCGATGTCCACCGCGCCGGCGACCTGCGGGAGCAGCAGGCTGGTCGGCACCACGCCGGTGTGCCCGCCGCCCTCGGCGCCCTGGACGACGACCGCGTCCGCGCCCCAGTCCCTGACCTTCTCCGCGTGCCTGACCGCGCCGATCGACGGGACCACGACGAGACCGCCGTCCTTGCACCGGCCGATCAGGTCCTGCCGCGGTGCCAGGGCAAACGAGGCGACCTTGACACCAGAACTGATCAGCAGGTCGATGCGCTTTTCGATGTCGGGCTGGTTGGCCCGGACGTTCACGCCGAACGGCTTGCCCGTCAGGGACTTGACGGTCTCGATCGCCTCGGCAAGCTCCTCGTAGGACATCAGGCCGCTGCCGATGATCCCGAGGCCGCCCGCCGCGGAGGTGGCAGCCGTCAGCCGGGCATCTGAGACGTACCCCATTCCCGTCTGGACGACCGGGTAGTCAATACCGAACAGCTCGGTGACCCCGGTCCTGAGGGCCGGATGCGGCGCGATCGTGACCGTCACGGGGGCACCTCACGGTAACGCATGCCCTTCGGGTCGATGACTTCCCTGATCAAGCGCAGTTCCTCCGCGGTCGGCGGCCGGGTCACCGGCACGTCCTCGCCGACCACGAGATCGAACCCGGTCGCCGCGGCAACCTCGGCCACGCGCACGCCGGGGTGTACCGACAGCAGCCGCATCCGCCGGGTTTTGGGGTCCCAGTCGAATGCGGCCAGGTTAGACACCACCCGGCGGAGCTGCATATACCGGGTAGCGGCGGACCCGGCCCGTTCCCCGTTGTCCCACCCCACGCCGGCGACCACGTCGACCTTGGGGGTGAAGACGCGCGCCGAGTGCTTAGGCACCCAGTAGCTCGTCGGGTGGGAGACGGTGTTCCCCGGAGCACCGCGAGCACCGAGCAACTGGACCTTGGGCCTGGCGTGGCTGCCGATCGCGGAGATGTTGGCGTTGCCGTAGGCGTCGATCTGGCTCGGCGTCATCATCACGTGCCGGTCGCCCCGCCAGACCACGTCGAAGACGGCCCGGTACGGCAGCCAGCTCTCCACGGGCCCGGGGGCCGGGGTGCCGACCGGCCACGTGCCCTCCACGATGCAGGCCTCGCCGTCGGTAACGAGGAGCAGCGGCTCGAACGTGTGCCTGGCCAGGCGCACGGCGATGGTGGGGATCACGCCGATCGGGGAGGCGAGGATCTCCCCGTCGCCGCGAAACGCCTCAGCGCAGGCGATGACGCACGCCTCGGCCCGATCGGCAGCACGGGCAGCAGCACGGGCGGCGGCCAGGTCGCCCGTGGTTGGGTCGCCCGTGGCTGGGTCGCCCGTGGTTGGGTCGCCGACCGCCGCCATCACGCCTCCTTCTCCGCCGCGAGCGCGGCGACCTCGCGCTGGTACTCGGCCTCGCCGCCGGCGAGGAAGCGGTCGCCGAACGCTGCCCACCTGCCTGGATCCCCCGCCGCCTCGACGTACAAGCGCTGGAACGCCTCGTCCCGGTCGTAGTCGGGCACACAGGAGGTGAAGTGCGCGCCGTGCGGCGCCTCCACCACCCCGGTCACCAGCATGCGCGAGATCCGGACCGTGACCGGGTGGGCGGCCTTCGTCAGGTCCTCCGTGGGGACGATCTGCTCACACGACACGTAGGCGTCCTCGGCGGCGGCGCAGAAGAGATCGTCGAAGTACGGGTCGGGCCCGAGGAACTGGGCGTTGCCCTTCTCGTCGGCCCGGTTCATGTGCACGAGCGCCGCGTCGAGTTCCAGCGGCGGCATCGCGATGAACTCCTCGCCGCCGTAGGGGTCGACGACGGTGCGCAGCGCGGGATTCGTGGTGGCGACCAGCGAGCCGAGACCGACCCTGGTCGGCACGAACGGCAGCCGCGTCGCCGCCGCGTAGAGGCCAAGCTGGACCATGCCCTCGTCGTACTCGGCGACCTCGATGCTGCCTTGCTGCCTGGCGGCGCGGAAAAGCGGGTCGAGCGGGATGCTGTCGAGCGAGACGAAGCCGAACACCAGCTTCTTCACCTTGCCCGCGGCGCACAGCAGCCCCACGTCCGGACCGCCGTAGCTGACCACGGTCAAGTCGGTCAGATCGGACCGCACGATCGCGCGGACCATGGACATCGGCTTGCGCCGCGAACCCCATCCGCCGATGCCGATTGTCATGCCCGACCGCAACCGGTCGACCACGTCCGCTTCCGTCATCCTTTTCCCCGCCATATTCGCCTCCTATCAATCGAGGTCGCTCTATTGCGGTCGCGTTCAGCATAGCCCGCCAACCAAGCGCTTGATAGCGTGGAAATGACGAGTTGCCGCCGCATCGCTGACAAATGGACAGTGAGGACATGGCCATGGCAGAGGCATACCTAGTGGAGGCTGTGCGCTCTCCGGTAACGCGCCGGGGAGGCGCCCTCGCCCGCGTCCACAGTGCCGATCTGGGCGCGCACGCGATCAGCGCCCTCATGGAGCGATCGGGTATCGACCCGGCGGCCGTCGATGACGTGATCTTGGGCTGCACCGAAACGATCGGCTCGCAGGCCGGCGACATCGCGCGGACCTGCTGGCTGGCGGCCGGCCTGCCGGACCACGTCCCGGGGGTCACCGTCGACCGGCAGTGCGGCTCCTCCCAGCAGGCGGTGCACTTCGCGGCGCAGGCGGTGATGTCAGGGACCGCCGACGTCATAGTGGCCGGCGGCGTGCAGAACATGAGCGCCATCCCGATCTCCGCCGCGATGACCGTGGGCGCGCAGTTCGGCTTCCCCGACCCGTTCTCCGGGTCGGCCGGCTGGCGCAAGCGATACGGCGACGTGCCGGTGACTCAGTTCCGCTCGGCCGAGATGATCGCGCGCGAGTGGGGCTGCACCCGGCTTGACATGGAAGAGTTCGCGCTGCGCAGCCACCAGCGGGCCGTCGCCGCGATCGACGCCGGGCACTTCGAGCGCGAGATCGTGCCGCTCGGCGACGCCACGGCGGATACCTGCCCCCGGCGTGACACCACCCTGGAGAAGATGGCGGCGCTGCCCGTCCTGCCCGCGCTCGAGCCCGACGGCTTGATCACCGCGGCCGTGTCCAGCCAGATTTGCGACGCCTCCGCGGCCCTGCTGGTGATGTCGGAGCGGGCGGTCCGCGACCACGGCGTCACGCCGAGGGCGCGCGTCCACCACATCTCCGTGCGCGGCGCCGACCCGGTCTGGATGCTCACCGCGCCGATCCCCGCCACCGCGCACGCGCTGGCCAAGACCGGCCTCACGATCGACGACATCGACCTCATCGAGATCAACGAGGCGTTCGCCTCCGTCGTGCTCGCCTGGCTGTCCGAGACCGGCGCGGACCCGGGCCGGGTCAACGTCACCGGCGGCGCCATCGCTCTCGGGCACCCGATCGGCGCGACCGGGGCCAGGCTCATGACCACCCTGCTGCACAACCTGGAGCGGACTGACGGGCGGTACGGCCTCCAGGTGATGTGCGAGGGCGGCGGCCAGGCCAACGTCACGATCATCGAGCGGCTCTAATGGGCGAACTCGACGGCAAGGTCGCCATCGTCACCGGCGGCACCCGGGGCATCGGCGCCGTCATCGCCGCGCGGCTCCTCGGGGCCGGCGCGTCGGTCGTCATCTGCGGCCGCGGCAAGCCGGACCAGCCGCCCGTGGCCGGCGAGGTGACGGCCGAGTTCGTCGCGGCCGACGTCAGGGAGCCCGAGCAGGCCGCCGCGCTGGTCGACTACGCCGTCGACCGGTTCGGCAGGCTCGATATCGCCGTCAACAACGCGGGCGGGTCGCCGAACGCGGACGCCGCGACCGTCTCGCCCCGGTTCGTCGCCAAGGTTGTCGCGCTCAACCTGCTCGCGCCGTTCTACGTGGCGCAGGCGGCCAACGCGGTGATGCAGCGCCAGGCCGGCGGCGGCATCATCATCAACATCGGTTCCGTGGTCGCCGACCACCCCGCGCCCGGCGTCGCCGCCTACGCGGCGGCCAAGGGCGGACTGACGGTGCTCACCCGCTCGCTGGCCCTGGAGTTCGGCCCCAAGGTGCGGGTCAACCAGGTCACAGCCGGACTGGTGCAGACCGAGATGGCCGGCGACTACTACGGCGACGAGCAGGGCCAGCGAGCGGGTGAGCAC
>Ga0207416_1004931_pt1 | contig 11052 bp, 6 predicted proteins | sample PaiPotPPM11metaG_FD_184107 | JGI IMG/M metagenome (GOLD analysis project Ga0207416, IMG submission 184107) | Iron sulfur acid spring bacterial and archeal communities from Banff, Canada, to study Microbial Dark Matter (Phase II) - Paint Pots PPM... ...
TCTGCCACCTCTGGAACCTGGTTGCTCCAGAGACGCGTGAGGGCGATGTCTTCCAGCGGCTCTTCCACAAGCTGGAGCAAGAGCGGGAGGCGCTGGGCGGCCAGGTGTTCGATGTGCTGGGCAAGATCTTCATGGAACGCCCGTTGCGCGAGCTCCTGATCGAGGCTATCCGGTATGGTGATGATCCCGAGGTGCGAGCGAAGCTGGAGCAGGTGGTGGACCAGGCACTTGACCGACGCCACCTGGAAGAACTGCTGGAGGAGCGGGCGCTGGCCCGTGACGCGATGGACGCGCGCAAGGTAATGAAGATCAAGGAGGATATGGAGCGGGCCGAGGCGCGGCGCCTTCAGCCGCACTTCATCGCCTCCTTCTTCCTCGAGGCCTTCCAGCGGCTTGGCGGCTCTATGCGGGAACGGGAGCCAAAACGATACCAGATCTCGAACGTCCCCGCGCCAATCCGTCAGCGCGCGCATCTCATTGGCACGGCCGAGCCTATTCTTACCAAATACGAACGGATCACCTTCCAGAAGGAGCTCATCGCCGTTCCTGGCAGGCCTCTGGCCGGGTTTGTGTGTCCAGGCCATCCTCTACTGGATGCCACTATCGATCTCATCCTCGAGCGGCACCGCGACCTCCTCAAGCGCGGTGCCGTCCTGATCGATCCCAACGACCCCGGCGCCGACGCGCGGGCACTCGTCTATCTGGAACATCGGATCCGGGATGGGCGAACCGACCGGGGAGGAGACCGACGCGTCATCTCCAAACAGCTCGAGTTCGTGGAGCTCGCCGCGACGGGAGGGGCCCGTCAGGCAGGCTACGCGCCCTACCTGGACTATCGCCCACCGCGACCCGGCGAGGAGACGGCAGCTTCGGCGAATCTCGACGCCGGGTGGCTACGCCAGGACCTGGAGGGAAGAGCTGTGACCTATGCCATCGAGGAATTGGTACCGAAGCACCTCCAGGAAGTGCGCGACCGGCGGGAGAAGCTGATCCAGCTCACCATGGCGGCTGTGAAGGAGCGGCTCACGAAGGAGATCAACTACTGGGATCATCGCGCCATCGAGCTGAAGGAGCAGGAGCTAGCCGGGAAACAGCCAAGGCTCAACTCGGCTATGGCGAAGCGCCGAGCCGACGAGCTGGCCGACCGGCTGCAGGCCCGGCTGGCCGAGCTCGAGCAGGAGCGCCACATCGTGCCGCTGCCACCCGTTGTGGTTGGTGGCGTCCTCGTGGTTCCGGCGGGAGCACTTGCGGATGCTGCGCCGCCTCCGCTCTCTCCTGACCAGCGCGACGAGATCGAGCGCCTGGCCATGGAAGCGGTGAAGGAGGCTGAGCGGCGCTTGGGCCGGATTCCCCGCGACGTAAGTGAGGACCATGTCGGCTACGACATTGAGTCGGTGGTACCTGAGGATGGCCGCCTGGTGTTCATCGAGGTAAAGGGGCGGGCTGCAGGGGCAGAGACGGTCACCGTCACGAAGAATGAGATTCTCACCGCCCTAAACACACCCGAAGATTATGTCCTCGCCCTGGTCCCAGTTGACGGCACTGCGCAGGAGCCGTGTTATGTCCGGCGTCCATTCCAACATGAGCCAGATTTTGAGGTCACAAGCGTGAACTACGATCTAGGTGAGCTTCTGGCCCGCGCGGAGCGCCCGTCGTGAGGAATAGAATAGCATGCTAGTCCGGCATGGAAGTGCCGATGGATGGCACGAACCCGGCGTCGCTGGCTATCCCTCCGAGCAAGATCTCGAGATGCTGCTAGCGCAGTCGCCTGACCTCTTGCCCTGGGAGTTCGGGCAGGACCTCGTACTCGCCTCCCAGGTGTACTTTCCCCCGGCCGGTACGGCCGACCTCATTGGCGTGAGTCCGCAAGGGGACATCATCTTGGTGGAATGCAAGCTCCAAAGCAATGCAGAGATACGGCGCCATATCGTCGGTCAGGTGTTCGCGTACGCGAGCGCTCTCTGGGGCATGGCGTACGACGCCTTCGTGGAGGCCTTTGCCGGGCCGCAGGGTAGAAACCTGGTAGACGCTGCCCGATCCGCTACCGAGGGCGCGGGGTCAAGCTGGGATGAGGAAGCCTTCCGTGATGCCGTATCTACGAACCTCAAGGAGGGACGGTTCCGCCTGCTGGTAGCCGTCGACGTGATCACAGATGAGCGACAGCGCATCGTGGAGTACATCAACCAGCACACGGTCCCGCAGGTCCAGTTGCTTGCTCTCCAGCTCCAGTACCGCCGCGACGGTGACGTAGAAATTCTCCTGCCCACGATCTATGGGCAGGAGACCGTCCAGAATAAGACGATCAGCACAGCTGCTCAGACCACCGAAGAGCAGCTCCTCTCCGCTCTCAAGGACGCCTGCAGCGCGGACGGATTCGAGGCTGTACGGCGGCTGTATGAGTGGTCGGCCGAGAACGGCATGACTCCGTACTGGGGGCGAGGACACAACCCGAGCCTAACCGCGTGGTTCGAAGTGGATAATGTCTCAATCGCGCCCTGGTCTATCTGGGTGACCGCGCGTGACCCGTCGGTCAGCGTGAACTTCGAATACATGCGCAACAGGGGGCTGCCGATGGAGCGCATCGACGACTTCCTCTCCACCCTCGAGCAGATTCCTGGGATGGCCTCACGGCTGGCAGGCGTGCGGCCGGCTGATTTCAAGAAGAGGCCTGGAATCCGAATCGACCCGATACTGGCTAAGCCAGGAACAGTAGATGCCTTCGGCAGGGCTCTCGCCCATCTGCTTGGGAAGGAATGGTCTGGCACGTGATTAGTAGTCCGATAAATGATCCAGGTCTCTGGGATGCCCACGGCGCAATCCAAACTGCCGGGGAAACAGCTATCCTCCCTCTATCGGCCCCCCATATACACACAACGGAGATCGGATGACCGAGACAGCACCGGCACGTGTGGCTCGGATCGATACATCCATCCAGGTCCGCACAAAGCTCATCGAGGTGGCGCTGCCGCTCGAGGCCATTAACCGGGAAGCGGCGCGGGAGAAGAGCATTCGCCACGGTCACCCCTCGACCCTCCACCTCTGGTGGGCGCGACGCCCGCTGGCCGCCTGCCGAGCCGTGCTCTTCGCACAGCTGGTGGACGATCCCTCGGCCGTACCGGAGGAGTTTCCCACCGAGGAGGAACAGGAGGCGGAGCGGCAGCGGCTCTTCCGCATCATTGAAGAGCTGGTGAAGTGGGAAAACTCGAACACTCAGGCGGTGCTGACGGCGGCCCAGCGGGAGATCGCCCGGTCCGTGGCCCGTGCGGCAGGTGTGTCAAGGCCGGAGACAGAGGACGACATCTGGCGCATCCTGCGGGAGTATGCCCCGCCGCTGCTCGATCCTTTCTGTGGCAGCGGTTCGATCCCACTCGAGGCGCAGCGGCTGGGGTTGGAGGCACACGCCAGCGACCTCAACCCGGTAGCCGTCCTCATCACTAAGGCGCTGGTCGAGATTCCGCCGAAATTTGCGGGTATGCCACCGGTGAACCCGGAAGCCCGGAAGCGGCTGGTGCAGGGTCAGTGGACGGGCGCGTCTGGGCTGGCAGAGGACATACGCTATTACGGCAAGTGGATGCGAGACGAAGCTTGGAAACGCATCGGCCACCTATATCCCAGGGTGAGGCTGCCAAAGGAGCAGGGAGGCGGCGAGGCAACGGTGATCGCCTGGCTGTGGGCAAGGACCGTGAAATGCCCGAATCCTGCGTGTGGTGCACAAATGCCGCTGGTCACGTCCTTTTGGCTTTCGACCAAGAAAGGCAAGGAGACTTGGATTGAGCCGATCATTGACCGCGGGGTGAAGAGGGTGCGCTTCGAGGTGCGAAGCGGGACGGGTGGGCCTCCGGAACCGCCCAAGACCGGCCGGGGAGCAAAGTTCCGTTGCCTGGTCTGCGGCAACGTGGCTGATGATGACCACGTCAAGGCTGAATCGAAGGCGGGAGGACTGGGCCAGCAGCTCATGGCGGTCGTCGGCGAGGGACAAGGCAGGCGCATGTACGTAGCGCCTACGGACGAGCAGGTAGCCGCTTCGCGTGTTGTTCCTCCAGGCAACGTGCCGACGCAGCCATTAGCCGACGACCCTCGAGCTATATGGTGCGTCGGCTACGGCGTCGATACCTTTGACAAGTTATTCACACCCCGCCAGCTCGTCGCGCTCACCACCTTTAGCGATCTGATAAGTGATGCACGAGAGCGCGCGAAGGCCGAAGCAGTGGCAGCGGGGCTAGACGATGAGATCCTGCGGCTTAACAAAGGAGATAGGGGAGCGTCCGGGTACGCGGACGCCGTAGCTACCTACCTGGCACTGGCCGTCGATAGGCTTGCCAATTACGCCACGACCATATGTACGTGGCACTCCGGCGTCAAATACGAAACCTTGACCAGCACCTTTGCACGGCAAGCGCTTCCAATGACTTGGGACTTCGCCGAAGGAAACCCTTTTAGTGAATCGAGCGGAAACATGCTGAGTCAGGTGGCAGGGATATGTGTCAACCTTGTGCGACTGCCTTGCTCAATCGTGTCAGGCGAGGTCTCCCAGCTAGACGCCATGGGTCCGCTAAGACAAAAGGACACGATCGTGTCAACCGATCCCCCTTACTACGACAACATTGGGTACGCGGACCTTTCAGACTTCTTCTACGTGTGGCTGAGGCGGTCGCTCCGGGGGGTCTACCCCGACCTCTTCGACACCATACTTACCCCCAAAGCGCATGAGCTCGTCGCGATACCATACCGGTTTCAGGGCGGGAAGCAGCAGGCAGAGACATTCTTCCAGGAAGGCCTGAAAACAGCTTTGCGGAATCTTCGCGTTGCAGCGGACGCCCGATGGCCTCTTACGATCTACTACGCGTTTAGGCAGGCAGAGGCGGATGTTAAGGACGGGACAATGAGCTCGACCGGTTGGGCGACGATGCTCACAGCGCTATTGGAGGCAGGCCTCTCCGTTACAGGTACATGGCCGATGCGTACGGAACTCGTAACTAACTTGAAGAAGAATGTCGGAGCGTTGGCCTCTTCCATCGTCCTCACTTGTCGGCCTCGTTGGGAGCTTGCGCCGTCAGCGACCCGTCGCGAACTTGTCTCCAACCTTCGGCACGAGCTGCCTGCCGCACTCCGGGCACTTCAGCACGGCAACATCGTTCCCGTTGATCTTGCCCAGGCCTCAATCGGGCCGGGAATGGCTGTATTCTCGCGCTACGCCAAGGTGCTCGAAGCCGACGGATCACCGATGTCTGTGCGCACCGCCCTCCAGATCATCAATCAGGAGCTCGAACGCTATCTGACCGAGCAGGAAGGCGAGCTTGATCCGGATACCCGCTTCTGCGTCGCCTGGTTCGAGCAGTACAGCATGGATAGGGCGAAGCACGGCGAAGCGGACGTGCTGGCGCGGGCCAAGGACACGAGCGTGGACGGGCTGGTGCGAGCAGGCGTGCTCGAAGACAGGGGTGGTAATGTACGCTTGCTGGCCCGAAGCGAGCTCGGTCCGAACTGGGATCCGCTCACGGATCGAAGAATTACCGACTGGGAGTGCTGCCAGCACCTCATCTTGGCGCTCAATCAGGGAGAAGACGCAGCAGCGCGTCTGGCGCTGCGCATGGGTGCGGGCAGAGCGCAGACGGCCCGGGACCTCGCCTATCGGCTCTACTCCATCTGTGATCGAAAAGATTGGGCCGAGGAGGCACTGGCGTACAACGGGCTCGTCGCGTCTTGGCCCCCTATTCAAGACAAGATGGCCAGCCTCCCACCGGAGCAAGGCACCCTGATCTAGGAAGGATGGACCGTGGCGACCACGTCAGTAACACCGAACTATGAGCGCGTGACGCAGGGGATGCGGATCCTCCAGGCGGCGCTCGGCCCATTCATTCACCGAGAGCTCAGTCGGGTGTTCGGGGGTAAATGGTACACCGAGGGCGTCCTGCCTGTCGTCAGTGAGCAGACACGCCGTGAGCTGCCGACGACCGGCGTGACGAAGGATGTCGTTAATCACCTCGACGTGGCGGCACTGCTCTCCGTGATGGAGCGACGCTGGGGCGATGCCTTCGCCGTCAAGCTCGCCCGCGAGGCCCGGACCTACGTCAACGAGCTGATCTTGACGAGGAACAAGTGGGCGCACATCGGCAGCGGAGATATGGAAGAGGACGACGCCTGGCGTGCGCTCGACACGATGTCGCGGCTGCTCGAGGCGGTGAAGGCTCCGGAGGCAGCCGACATCGACAAGCTGGCGCGAGAGGTGCGGCAGGCGACCTACGCTGCTTCCGTCGCCTCGGCACCGACCATTCAAGCGCCGCTCACTCCTACACCGGCACCAACTCAGGCCGCTGCTGTTGCCGCTCAGGCGGCCATGGACTTCGGCCTCCGTTCATGGCGCGAGGTCATCACGCCCCACGAGGACGTTGCAGCCGGGCGTTACCAGCAGGCGGAGTTCGCCGCCGACCTTGCCCAGGTCCTGTGCGGCAAGGCGGAGCCGGAGTACCAAGATCCCGCCGACTTTTTCGCCCGCACCTACCTTACGGAGGGCATGACCAATCTGCTCACAGCCGCATTGCGTCGACTTGGCGGCGAGGGCGGGGAGCCAGTGATCCAGCTCAAGACGGCCTTTGGCGGTGGCAAGACGCACACCATGCTCGCCCTGTACCACCTGCTTCGAGGCCGAGGAAAGCTGGACAACCTGGCCGGAGTGCACGGGATGATGGAGAAGGCCGGAGTTAATCATCTGCCCAAGGCCTCGGTCGCCGTGCTCGTTGGTACCGCCCTTAGCCCCGACCGTCCGCAGCTCGACGCTGGTGGTCATGGCATCGAGACTCGAACCCTGTGGGGTGAGATGGGGGCGCAGCTCGGCGGCAAGGAGGCCTACGAGCTGGTCCGGTCGGCCGACGAACAGAGCGTGGCGCCCGGCTCGAATGTGCTGGTCGAGCTGTTCGACACGTACGGGCCGTGTGTCGTGCTCATCGATGAGCTTGTTGCCTATGCTCGCAATGTCTACGATGTCCCCAACCTACCCTCCGGGTCCTTTGGGTCGATCATGACCTTCGTCCAGGCGCTCACCGAAGCGTCCAGGCGCTCCAAGCGCAGCCTGGTCGTCGCCGCGATCCCCGAGTCGGACATGGAGGCGGGAGGCGAGGCGGGGCGAATTGCCTTGGAGCGGATCGAACACACCTTCGGGCGGCTGGAGACGGTGTGGAAGCCGGTCGCCCCACAGGAGGGGTTCGAGATCGTTCGACGCCGCCTCTTCAGCCCGGTCAAGGAGGAAGCAGCGAAGGAGCAGGTCTGCCTCGGCTACTCCCGGCTCTACAGCGGCGACTCGGCCGACTTCCCCAGACAGTGCGGCGAGTCGACCTATCTTGAGCGGCTGCGCGCCGCCTACCCTATCCATCCCGAGGTTTTCGATCGACTCTACGACGACTGGGCTACGCTTGAGCGCTTCCAGAAGACGCGCGGCGTGCTGCGCCTCATGGCCGCCTGCATCCATGAGCTGTGGGTCCGGGGCGACAAATCCCTCCTCATTCAGCCCGGCACTCTGCCTCTCGACGCCCCACGGGTCAAGGATGAGTTGCTCCGATACTTGCCCGATGGCTGGAACACCGTCATGGATCGGGACGTCGACGGAGAGCGATCGGAGCCGCGCCGGATCGACGCCGAAAACCCCCGGCTGGGCCAGCTGGTCGCAGCCGGGCGGGTGGCGCGGAGCATCTTCCTGGGGAGCGCACCGCACGTGGTGCAGCAGCGAGTGCGAGGCATCGAGGAGGTCCGCATCCGCCTGGGCGTCGCGCAGCCCGGCGAGCCGATTGCCGTCTTCAACGATGCTCTGGGCAAGCTAGTCGACCGGCTCACCTATCTGTACTCCGGTAACCATCGCTACTGGTACGACACCCACCCCAACCTCCGCCGTACAGCCGAAGATCGTGCCAGCCGTTTCGACGCGTTCGAGGTGGCGCAAGAGATCGAGAAGCGGCTGCGGCAGACGCGCGATAAGGGTGAGTTCCGAGGCGTCCACTGGTTCCCGGACAGAACGGGCAGCGACGTCCCGGACGAGCAAGCAGCCCGCCTGGTCGTCCTGAAGCCGGAGCACATCTATAGCCGGAATACCAACACGCCGGAGGCCGTAGCGTTCGCCGCTCAGATCCTGGAGCAGCGCGGCAACAGCCCCCGACAGTATCGAAACACCCTCGCCTTCGTTGCAGCAGACGCGGATGCTGCCGAGAGCCTGGCGCGGGAGGTTCGGCGCTACCTGGCCTGGGATTCGATCCAGGGTGACCGGGACGAACTAAACCTCGATGCCTATCAACGCAAGCAGGCAGCGGATCAAGTCAAGCGCGCCGACGAGACAGTCAATCTGCGCTTGCAGGAGGGTTACTCCTGGCTGCTCGTGCCATCGCAGGAGCCCGCGGGGGCGTGGACCTGGGAGATTACCCGCTTGGGGGCCGGGGAAGGAACGCTTGTCTTACGCGCCTCCCGGAAGATGGTGAGCAGCGAGCAGCTCATCACCAAGTGGTCACCGGCACTGCTGCGCATGGAGCTGGACCGCTGGCTCTGGAAGGAGCAAGAGTCGCTCGACACCAAGCGGCTGTGGGAGTATCTCTGTACCTACGGGTACCTGCCTCGCCTATGCGACCAGGACGTACTCCTTGGCGCCATCGCCGAGGGGGCCCGCTACAAGGACTATTTTGGCTATGCCAGCAGTGTTTCCGCATCCGGCAAGTACGAGGGCCTTCGCTTCGGCGAGCCCACCCTCCCGACCAGCATCCATCTCGACGGCGTCAGCGTGCTGGTGCGGCCCGAGGCGGCGCAGAAGCAGATCGATGAGGAACCTGGTCCGGCACCTGGTGCAGCTCCGGGTGCTCAACCCAGCGCAGCATCCGCAGCTGTGCCCATTCCGGGCCCAGAGTCGGGACCGATTCCTACCGCACCGCGTATGCTTCGGCGCTATCACGGCTCCGCCAAGTTGAATCCGATCCGTGTTGGCCGGGATGCCAGCACCATCGCCGAGGAGATCATCCAGCAGCTGGCAAAACTGCCCGGCGCGCAGGTGGAGATCACTCTCGAGATCGAGGCGGACGTGCCCGAGGGCGTGCCAGACGATGTGGTCCGAACCGTCACCGAAAATGGGAACACACTCAAGTTCACGTCGCAGGGTTTCGAGGAGTGGTAGATCGGAGAACGTTCTCCGACTCCTGCGGTGTGCTTGCGGCTGCTTAGGCGGGTGCGCGGCGCAGCTGATCGTTACGGCGAAGACGGACGTTGGGAGGCATCGGGTGATGCAACGCGAAATTTCTGCCTGCCAGAGCGCGTACTAGCGTGCAAGAGAACAACGTGACCGACTATCCCAGCTGGGATGGTCTGGCGGCCCAGATTGAGAACGAGGATGTCGAACCGGAAGTTCGGTCCCGCGCCCTCTCTGCGATTCCGATTTTGAAGCACTATTTAGGGAGTGCCTGGCCCTCCGAGGCCGTGGGCACAGGTCACGCGCTCTTGGAGCCGTTCTTCAATCAATCAGAGTGGACCCGGCATTGTCTCTCCGACGTGGCCGCGAGCATGGAGGCTGTCTCCATTTTGCCCGGTTGGGACCAGCTTCTGCAGCGAATCTTGCGGCCGACGGAGGCGATCGGTGCGCTTTTCGAGCTGGATCTCGCAGCCCGGGGCCTAAAACGTAGCCTCGGCGTTGCACTCGAACCGCCCACACAGGAGCGTCGCCACGCCGACCTCGCGCTGTCCCTACGGGGCCCAAGCCCCGTGACTCTCTACGTCGAAGCCTCAACCCTCCACCATATGACGAGGGACGAGCGCGAGGCCGACGATTTCATTTAGAGGGTAAGCGAGTTCTGGGCCGAACGGCGAGATCTCCGTAACCGAGGAGAACTGGTAATCCCGAACCTGCTCCACATCTGGGGAGCCGATCGGCAAGACGACGGTGCCCAGGCCCACTTCGTCTCCCGGGGTTTTGCCGCTGAACCGTCCGGGCAGCCTTTACCGCTTGAACCGTACGAGCGCGTCGCGCTGCGGATGCGCGGCAAGATCGCTCAGCTCCCGCGTCTGCATGCCGGAATGATCGTTCTCGGGCCACCCTGGCCGCTACTATTCGAGTCGCCCCACACAGTCGCCCAGTATTTGGGCGGGATGCTGCGTCTCTATCCACAAGTCAACGCGGTGGCGGTTATCCGACGTCTGCCCGCAAGCGATACTCCGGCGCATGTGGTTCGTCGCCTGATTGGTGAGCACGTGCTTATCACTGCTCCCCGCTGGCTCATCTACATAGCGGAGATCATCCTGGTTCGGAATACCACTCGTGTATATAGGGCTGCGGACGCCTTCATCGATCGGCTGTTTGTGGATCTGTTTTGATTCCCGATGTTTCATGCCGACTTGCCATGTGCTAACTGGAGTGAGTGTATTGTCCCGCCTCATACCGGCGCGCCGCGGTGCTCGCAGCCCACGGCAGCAACAGCCGCGATGTGAGGGCTGCCTCCATTTCCTGCCCAGCTAGAAAACCGCTGAGAGTCGGACAGAGGCTATCGGCGACGACTCCGAGTAACACTCATCTCTCTTGGAGAGGAGAGCCATCATACTTAGGTGTGATGACTACGCGTGACGCCACTCACTTTCTGGGCTTGCGCTTTCGTTGCTCGGCTTGCGGCAAAGCTCATGCACCAGAGGAGAGCGAGTACGCCTGCCTCGTCTGTGGTCCCTCCGGCATCCTCGAGCCCACCTTCATGCGACCTATTGCGTACGAAGGTGATCCCTTTACAGACTCACCCGGTATTTGGCGATACGAGCGCTTGCTCTGGCTCCTCGCTGGCAGGCCTGGCCGCCTCGATGGGCATGCACACGGCCATTTTCGTCCCAGCCACCGCACCGCGGGCGAAGCTCGTCCAAGCGTTGATGTATGGGGCGCAAGTGTTTGCAGTTGAGGGCAGCTACGACGATGCCTTCGAGTCGGGTATAGCGGTCGGTCCCGACCACGCGATCTACGTGACCGCGGCGGCGAGCGACACGATCACCAAGTTCTCCGATCACGGATCGGTGGTGAAGACGTTTGAAGGTAACTCGGGCTTCCAGGTG
>Ga0207416_1004933_pt1 | contig 11047 bp, 9 predicted proteins | sample PaiPotPPM11metaG_FD_184107 | JGI IMG/M metagenome (GOLD analysis project Ga0207416, IMG submission 184107) | Iron sulfur acid spring bacterial and archeal communities from Banff, Canada, to study Microbial Dark Matter (Phase II) - Paint Pots PPM... ...
TCGTTGCCCGCCCAGTTGCGCCAGGCCAGGGCGGGCGGACTACTCTCGCGCATCGGCCCATTGTGCCCCGGCCGGGCGGCGCAGCCACCGCTGGCCGAGCAGGCAGACGGCCAGGGCCGCGCCGCCGCAGGCCGCGGCGAACACGTAGCCCGAGCGTGCCCCGCCCGTGTCGATCAGGTGCCCGGCCACGGCCGACCCCGCCGCCACGCCGACCGAGATCGCCGAGGTGAGCCAGGCCATGCCCTCGGTCCGCCGGCCGGCCGGCGCCTGCTGCTCGATCAGGCTGACGCCGGCGATGGCCGTCGGCGCGATGCCCAGGCCGGAGCAGAAGATCACCGCGGCCAGCGCGGCCAGACCCGGCATGGCCCAGAATGTCGCCGTGCCCAGGCTGACCGCGCACAGCGTGAGCGTGAACCGGCGGTAGACCGGGGCGCGCCAGGTGCGCGACCCGTAGCAGACGCCGCCCACCGCGCTGCCCAGCGCGTAGGCCCCGAGGATGAACCCGGCCAGCGGCTTGTGCCCGTGCTGCTGCGCGAAAGCCACGGTGGACAGGTCGATCGTGCTGAACATCACGCCCAGGCAGAAGTAGACCGGCGCGGCCGTGACCAGCCCGGGCGCCGGGAGGCGCGCGGCCCGCTTGGCTCCCGCCGCCGGGCCGCGCGCGGCTGACCCGGCGCTCCCCCGCGGAGCACGTTCTGCGACCGGTTCGGTGCGCCGCTGCGCGGCGAACAGCAGCGTCCCGGTCACGCAGGCGCACATCGCCACCGCGACCCCGGTCGCGGGCTGGACCTCGGTCGCGAGCACGGTGACCAGGGCCGGCCCGATGACGAAGATCGTCTCGTCGAGGATCGACTCGAGCGCGAACGCGGTGTGCAGCAGCGGCGAGTCACCGAGCAGCGCGCTCCACCGGGCCCGGACCATCGAGCTCAGGGACGGCATCGACACCCCGGCCAGGCCCCCGGCGGCCACCATCGTCCACAGCGGCGCGCGCAACTCGGCGCAGGCGATCAGCGCGATCGTCGCGGCCGCGAAGAACACGACCATCGGCCGCAGCACCCGCCGCTGCCCGAACCGGTCGGCGAGCCGGGCGGCCTGCGTGGTAAAGACCGCGTAGCCGACCGAGCCGGCCGCGACCACGACCCCGGCCAGCCCGTACTTTCCGGTCACCGAGGCGATCAGCAGCACCGTGCCGAGACTGAACATCGACATCGGCATCCGGCCCAGGAAAGCCGCCGCGGAGAATCGCAGTGCGCCCGGCCTCCGGAGCACTTCGCGGAACGGGTTAGCTCGCTGTTCCCGCTCCCTGACCTGCGTCACGACGGCCCCGACCTCCGCCATGACCGTATATCAGACGCGGAAACTGTTCTCCGGCAGTTGGCATGGCGCCCTTCAAAGCGCCATTGCGCCGGGTTATGGTGTATCGCGATGCGACGCCTGACCCGGCACCGACAACCACGCGCCACGGCCACCGTTCCTTCCGCCTGGAAGGCGCCCGCGTGGAAGGCCCCCGCGTGGAAGGCGCCCGCGTGGAAGGCCCCCGCGTTTCGCGGCGTGGCCGGATGCAGCGCGTTCTTCCTGGTCGCCGCCGGCGCGCAGGCCGGGTTGCGGATGCCCCCGCCCGGCGGGGCGGCGTCCGCGGCGACGCTATCGGCGGCCGCCGTCGCGCGCGACGCGGGCTCGTTCCACCAGATCATCCTGCCCGACCTCCTCGTCGTCGCGCCGACCGGGCTCAGCGACCAGCAGATGGCCGCGCTGGACAAGATCTCCGGGCTGCGGAACCTGGTCGCCTTCGACGGCGCGAAGATCATGGCGGACGACCAGCCGGTCAACGTCATCGGCGTGAATCCGGCCACCTTCCGCTCCTGGGTGCCGCTGGGCACCGCCGCGAACGAGGGCCTCTGGACCGCCCTGGCCAGCGGGAAGTTCGTGGCCTCGACCGCGGTGCGGCAGCACCTGGGCCTGCGCCGCGGGGCCAGCTACGAGCTGACCGGCAGCGCGACCCGCACGGTGACGTTCGGCGGCGGGGCCTCGCTCGGCATCACCGGGATCGACATGCTGGTGAACACCGAGACCTCGCGTCAGCTCGGCCTGGTGCACCGGGTCGCGGCGCTGATCAGCGCCCCGGGAGTCGGCCTGTCCACGCTGATCGCCAAGGTCAAGAAGATCCTCGGGCCCTCGGGGAAGATCGTCAGCCTGCGCTCGCCGCAGCTCCCGGTGTCGGATGCCGCCCCGAGCACCAGCACGAACGCGGCCAGCCCTGCCGCGCTGCCCAGCACGTACATCCAGCTCTTCCAGGCGTCCGCCGCCCAGTACTGCCACGGGCTGTCGTGGACGGTGCTGGCCGCGATCGGCCAGATCGAGAGCGGGGACGGGGCCAACGTGGGCCCGTCGAGCGCCGGCGCGCTCGGGCCGATGCAGTTCCTGCCGTCGACCTGGGCGATCTGGGGCATCGACGCGTTCGGCCAGACCGGCCCGCCGGACATCATGAACCCGTACGACGCCGTGCCGTCGGCGGCGCGCATGCTCTGCGCCGACGGGGCCGGCGGCGGCGGGAGCTCGCTGGCCGCGGCGATCTTCGACTACAACCACGCGGACTGGTACGTGAACGAGGTGCTCAGCCTCGCGGCGGAGTACGCCCGGGACTACTAGGCGCCCTAGGCTTCGGGTATGCCGTCCTACGATGCGTTCCTGCTCGTGTCCTTCGGCGGTCCCGAGGGTCCGGCGGACGTGATCCCGTTCCTTGAGAACGTCACCCGCGGCCGCGACGTGCCCCGGGAGCGGCTGGAGCAGGTGGCCGAGCACTACTACCGGTTCGGCGGGGTCAGCCCGATCAACCAGCAGTGCCGCGACCTGCTCGCCGCGGCCGAGAAGGACTTCGCCGCCGACGGCGTCGACCTGCCCGTCTACTGGGGCAACCGGAACGCCGATCCCTACCTGACCGACACGGTGGCCGCGATGGCCGCCGACGGCCGGCGGCACGCGGTCGCTTTCGTGACCTCCGCGTACAGCTCGTTCTCGAGCTGCCGGCAGTACCTCGGCGACATCGAGCGGGCCCGCGCGCACGCGGGCCCGGACGCCCCGCGGATCGACAAGCTGCGGCCGTACTTCAACCACCCGGGTTTCATCGAGCCGCTGGCCGACGCGACGCGGAGTGCGGCCGCGGCCCTGCCCCCAGACGTTCTCACTGAAGGTTTTGATCTTGTTTTCACCGCGCACAGCATCCCCGAGGCCATGGCCGCGGCCAGCGGGCCGGCCGGCGGAGCGTACCCGCGGCAGCTCGCCGAGGCCGCGCGGCTGGTCGCCGCGCGCGTCGGCGGCGCCCGGTCCTGGCGGCTGGCCTACCAGAGCCGCAGCGGACCGCCGTCGGCGCCCTGGCTCGGCCCGGACGTCGGGGACAGCCTGGCCGAGCTGGCCCGGTCCGGGTCGCGCGGGGTGGTGCTGGTCCCGGTGGGCTTCACCTCGGACCACATGGAGATCGTCTTCGACCTCGACGTCGAGGCCGCCGAGGCCGCCGGGCGGCTCGGGCTGCCGCTGGCCCGGGCGGCGACCCCCGGCACCGACCCGCGCTTCGTGGCCATGATCACCGAGCTGGTCGCCGAACGGCGGGACGGCGTGGCGCCGCGCGCGCTCGGCGATCTCGGGCCCGCCCTCGGGACGTGCGGACCCGGCTGCTGCGAGCCCGCCACCCGGCCCGGCGCATGAACGAGCCGGAGGAAGCGGGCCTGCTGGAGCTGGCCTGCGAGGCGGCGGTGGCCGCGGGACGGCTGCTGCTCGGGCGCGGCGGCCGGCCCGAGGTGGTGGCGACCAAGTCGAGCCCGACCGACGTGGTGACCGAGGCGGATCGCACCGCGGAGGCCATGATCCGGGAGCTCATCGGGGCCCGGCGCCCCGCCGACCGGATCCTCGGCGAGGAGGGCGGCGAGACCGGCTCCGGGTCACCGGCGGGCCCGGCCGGCGTGCGCTGGATCGTGGACCCGCTGGACGGGACGGTCAACTACCTGTACGGGCTGCCCGACTGGGCGGTCAGCATCGCGGCGGAGGTGGACGGCACGGTCGTGGCCGGCGCGGTGTTCGTGCCCCGCCGCGACGAGCTGTTCAGCGCGGCGCGGGGCCAGGGGGCGTGGCTGAGCTCGGGGGCCCTCGACGCGCGGGGCGAGGACGCCGACCCGCCGGTCCGGCTGGCCTGCAACACCGGAGTGCCGCTCGGTCAGGCGCTGGTGGCCACCGGTTTCGGCTACGCGGCCGGGCAGCGGCTGGTCCAGGGCGAGGTGGCGGCGGCCGTGCTGCCGCGGGTGCGCGACATCCGGCGGGGCGGATCGGCCGCCGTGGACCTGTGCTCGGTGGCGTCGGGCACCGTGGACGCCTACTACGAGCGCGGGGTGCACCTCTACGACATCGCGGCGGGCGCGCTGATCGCGGCCGAGGCCGGGGCCACGGTGACCGGGCTGCACGGCCAGCCCCCGAGCCCGTCGATGACCCTGGCCGCCGGCCCGCCGCTGCTCGGCGAGCTGCACGACCTGCTGGCCGGGCTGGACCCGGAGCGGGACGGCTGACCCGGGCCCGGCCCGCTACTTGTTCAGGGTCCCGGTGGCGGCCGGCCCCGCCTTGCCCCGGAAGCTGAACTGGACGGCGCCGGGCGGCCCCGGGCTGAGCGTGACCACGCCGTCGGCGCAATCTCGGCGGCCCCGCGTGATGCCCTGGTTCAGCTTCAGCGTGCTGCCGACCCGGGCGGCCAGGCTGAGAGCGCCGGAGCAGGAGAACGACGCTCCCGAGTAACGCACGGTCCCGCCCGGGGTCCCGGGGACCAGGGTGACCTGGACACTGAACACGTCCGAGGGGTTGTTCTGCCGGACCTGGCCCGACCAGGTGCCGGCCAGCCCGGGCGGGACGGTTCCCGCCGGGCTGGGCGACGCCTGCGGCCGGGGGGTATCGGTCGCGGTCGACTCCGGCCGGCTCGTGGCGCCGGGCTTCGCCGCGGCGGAGGGCTGCCCGCTGTCGTTCTGCGCGGCGCGGACGGCCACGACAATGGCCACGATGCACACGACGATCCCGACCGCCCACCAGATCGTGGTCGGCCTGCGGGGGATCGCGCCGTCGCCGTGCGAGGGCCCGGGCTGGGCGTCGGAGCCCGCCGGGGGCGGCGGCGGGCGCACCGCGGCCCCCGCCGCGCGCCGCAGGCCCTCCGCGAGCACCCCGGCCTGCGGGTCGGGCTCGCCGAGGAGTTCGACCACGATCGCGCGGGCGGTCGGCCGGTCCGCGGGCCCCGCGGACAGGCAGACGGCGGCCAGCTTGCGCAGCGGCTCAGGCAGGAGTTCCAGGTCGGCCGGGCCAGCGGGGCCGCCGGCGGCCGCGTAGAGCATGGTGAACGCCCAGGCCCGCATGTCCGCGGCCGGGGTCGCCGCCCCGTACGGCGGGGTGATCCCGAACTCGATCACGCGGGGGCCATCCGCCCCGAGCACGACGTGTTCCGGCCCGAACTCCCCGTGCACCAGCCCGGCCTGGTGGACGGCGGCCAGGCCGGTCGCGGTCCCGATGGCCAGGGCGGTGAGGCCGTCGCCCTCCCACGCCCCTTCGGTGTCCGCGAACTCCCGCAGCGACGGGCCGGCCACGTACTCGCTGACCAGGAAGGCACGGTCGCCGTCGAAGCCGGCGCCCAGGATCCGCGCCGCGCAGAACGGCGCGACCCGGCGCGCCGCGCTGGCCTCGGCCGTGAACCGGTCCCGCGCCGCCGCGTCCGCGGCCGCGTCGCCGGGGACCAGCGTGATCGTCACCTGGCTGCCGTCCACCGTCCGGGCCAGGTAAACCGGTCCGGCGGCGGGCATCCCCTCGATGCGCCCGGTCAGCCGATAGCGGCCGACGCGCCTCGCGTCATCGGCATGCAGCGGCGTGACGTGGGGCATAACTCGTCTCCGCGAGGTCATGCAGGCGGACAGGATGTGCGGTTCGTAACATACGCACTTTGTGCCAGCTAGGAGCGGTGGACGTGCATCTTACCGCCGGGGATTTCGGGGGGAAAGTTGCTGGTCGCCCGGTGTTGGGAGGGAGCCGGACGGCCACGCGAACCGCCGGAGTTGTTCTGTACGTGTACCAGGCGCCGGGACGTGACAGAATTCCCCCCCGGATTCGGGCACAACCGAGGCTTCCCGAGCGTTACACCCGCGCGATAGACGAAGAAGATGGAGGGGTAAGGGCCATATGGCTACCGACTACGACAGCCCGAGGAAGACTGACGACGAGCTGACCGAGGACAGCCTGCAGGAACTCCAGGCACGCCGCTCCGACCGGTCGGCGACCACGATCGACATCGACCCGGACGATGTGGCCGAGTCGCTGGAGCTTCCCGGAGCTGACCTGTCCAACGAGGAACTCTCGTTCAAGGTGATCCCGCGCCAGGCCGACGAGTTCACCTGCTCAAGTTGCTTCCTCGTGCACCACAGGAGCCAGCTCGCGGAGACCCGCGGCGGCCAGCTTGTCTGCCGGGAGTGCGCCGCCTAGGCCGGTCCTGCGCCATGCCAGGGGCCGCCAGGCCGCGCGACGTGCACGGGCCAGCCGTGCGCGGCTGCTGTGCTGGCCTCGGGGGGACGTTTAGCTCGCTAGCCAGATCTTGCGCTCGTTGCCGCGCGGGTCGGCCATAACCCCGCCGCCAGGGTCGTCGAAGATCATCACCGGATAGGTGTCGTCAAACGCGGGCCAGCCCGGGTCCGCATCGCGCGCGAAGGCCACCCAGGCGCTGTGCACGCGGTCGGCCAGGGCCGCGGGCGGCGCCGGGCCCAGCGCCTGTTCCGCGCCCTCGGCCGACAGGTTGTCGAACACGAACGGGATTTCCAGCGAGTGGCATGCGCCCAGCCCGTTGACCGGGCTCGGCCAGGCGAACTCGAATACATAGGTGGGCGCGGGCCCGACGGCCCGGGCCGCGGCCAGGGCCAGCGCCGGGATCCGGAAGAAGCGGTCGGTGAGCATGGCCGCGAACAGGTCGCCGGCGGAGGCGCCGGGCCGGTTGGCCCGGTAGAGATCGGCCACGGCCGGGCCGATGCCCAGCGCGGGCAGCAGGCCGGCCAGGCTCTCGTCGGTGATATAGGTCGTGATTCCGGTGGGAACCAGGAAAAGCCGGTATTCATCGCGGTTCGTCCCGGCCAGCAGCGGCACCCCGGACCCCGCGCCCGCCGCGATCGCGGTGAGCGGGTGAGCGGGCATCAGGTCGCCGTCGATCACTGGGATGAACGCCATCGAGCTGGCCACGATCGTCGCGCCGAAGCGCGCGGGATCGGGCTGCGTGACCAGCGCATCGCGCACCTTGATCTGGGCCTGGATGAGCTCGGGCAGGCTCACCTCGGCCAGGCTCGCCGCGGTGGCCTCGCGCCCGAGCGCGAGGCCCAGCTCCTTGGTGACCAGGGCGGCGTCGGCCGGATCGGCCGCCGCCTGGGCCGCTCCGCTCTGCGTGATCGCCCGGGCGAACAGGCCCCGGGCCCGCGGCAGCGACAGCAGCGTGGTCACGCTCATCGCGCCGGCGGACTCGCCGAAGATCGTGACGTTGGCCGGGTCGCCGCCGAACGCCGCGATGTTGTCGCGGACCCATTCCAGCGCGGCGATCTGATCGAGCAGCCCTCGGTTGGCCGGGACGTCGGGCAGCAGCGCGAACCCGTCGATGCCCAGCCGGTAGTTGAGGCTGACCAGCACCACGCCGTCACGCGCGAACGCGTGCCCGTCGTAGCTGGGGATGGCCGAGTTGCCGTTGGCGAACGCCCCGCCGTGGATCCACACCATGACCGGCAGGTCGGCGCGTCCCGGGTCGGGCGTCCAGACGTTCACGGTCAGCCAGTCGTCGCCCGCGATGTTCGGCTCGGGCAGCAGCTTGTCGAACGGGGCCGCGTAGTCGGGCTTGGGGGGAGTCGCCCCGAACCGGTCGGCCTCGCGGATTCCCTCCCAGGCCGGCGTCGGAGCCGGCGGCTGGAACCGCAGCGGCCCGGTGGGGCTGGCCGCGTACGGGATGCCGAGGAAACTCGCCACCCCGTCGCGGACCCGGCCGCGGACCATGCCGGACCGGGTGAGCACGGTGGGTTCCATGGGCGCACTTTGCCACGCCGCGCGCGTTCCGGCTAGTCCCGCCCCGCCGGGGCCGCGCGGACGGTCGCGCTGACCACGGCGCCCGCGGCGCACAGGGCCGCGGTCCAGGCCAGCGTGGCGCCGGCGCCGTAGCGGTCGGCCAGCGCGCCGGCCAGGTACGGGCCGGCCATCTGGCCGGCCGCGAACACCACGGTGAACGCGGCCAGCGCCCCGGTCCAGTCGCGCGACGGCAGCCTGGCCCGGATGAGCGCCGTGGTGGCGGCGGGTACGCCGAGAAAGGTGGCGCCGTAACCGAACGCGGATCCGGTGATCGCGGCCGGGGCGGTCGTGACCAGGGCCAGCGCCGCGGCCGCGCTGAGCACCGCCAGCAGCAGGGCCAGCGCCCGGGCGCCGGGCCAGGCGCTGATGGGCCGGCTCCACAGCGCGGGCGCGGCGATAGCGGCGAGGCCGAGCACGGCCCAGGTGAGCGCGTCCTGCCCGGTACCGGCGTGATGGGCGGCCAGGTAGGCCGACAGGAACGTGATGTAGGCGATGTACCCGGTGGCGAACAGCAGATAGGCCGCGGCCACCCGCCACATCCGCGCGACGCCGCGCAGCTGGATGAGGGCGGGCCGCGGGCCGGTGTCGCGACCGCCGCGCGCCGCGGTCCAGCTGATGACCGTGGCCAGGCTGGCGGCCGCGGCCAGCACCCACCAGGCCAGCGGCCAGCGGGCGGGGTGCTGGCCGAGCAGGGGCGGGATGACCGCGCCGCTGACCGCGATGCCCAGGCCGGCGCCCGCGAAGCAGATGGTCAGCGGAGCGGCGGACCTGGCGCTGGCCGCGGCGCGCGAGGCGATGACGCCCGCGGTGATGAACACGAGCGCCCCGGCCAGCCCGGCCACCGTCCGCGTGACGAGCAGGGCGAGGTAGCTGCCGCCGGCCAGTGCGGTAGCGGCCAGCGCCGCGGCGGTGACGACCATGCCCAGCCGGAAGGTGGCCGCCACGCCCAGCCTGCGTTCCACCGGTGCCGTGGCCAGCGCGCCCAACAGGTACCCGAGGCTGTTAGCGGTGGTGAGCGTGCCGGCCTGGGCCAGGTTCCAGTGCAGTTCGGTGCGCATCGCGGGGATGAGCAAGCCGTAGGCGAACCGCGCGAACCCGAGAGCTGAGGCCGGGCCGAGGGCCAGCCGGATCCAGTGCCCCGGCGTAGTGGGCCCGGGATCCTGCGCTGCTGCCGGGTATGTCACCACGAATCTACAGCTACCACGGGCCCGGGCCCGGCCACGATCGGTGCCACGGGCCGTCACGGCCGGGGGAGAGTCCGGGCGGCCGCCCGGGGGCGGGACTTCTCCTGCGCGTGAATTGTTCAGATGGTCACGTGCATCTCGCCAATAGCGGCGCGGCCCCGGGGAGGGCGATCCGCCAGATTTCGCAATTAATGGGAGTCCGCGCAGCTTCGCCACGCAATTGCGCCGAGCACGAGAACCGGCGGAGCGGCGGATCTAAGTTATTCATGACTTTACTAGGAAAGCGGATCGGGTCCTGCTGCGGGGCCGCCCCGCCATCGTGCGCGTCAGGGGCTTCGAATTCTGCTGGTCAGCAGGTCGATGAACCGCATCACCGTCCGCATTGGCCCCGGAGCGGGCCGGTAGCACGGGCAGACGGTGCAAAGCGAACATTCCGATCCAGGCCGGTAATGCCGATGCGCCGTCAAGGGATGCCCGCACCGGCATCGACGGCCGGATTTACGATCTTGGCGCACAGACTATAGATGATACCACTTTATTCCCGCGCTCACACGTTTCGCGGAACTGAATCACGCTTATTAACCCCTAGGCTACGCTTAATTTCCGCCATTCATACTATTCCGGTGACTCACGACTTGGCAAGATCGGTAAAATGGCGCAGGCCGGGCCCGGCGGCGGGCGGCCCCGTACAATCGTGACCACGCTAGCAACTGCCGGAGGAGCGCATGGAAGTGATCCCGCTCGGCCGCGGCGGGCCCCAGGTCTCACGGTTCGGACTCGGCCTGATGGGCATGTCCGGGATCTACGGCCCGGCCGACGAGACGGAAAGCATCGCCACCATCCACGCGGCGCTGGACGCGGGGATCACGCTGCTCGACACCGGCGATTTCTACGGCATGGGCCACAACGAACTGCTGCTGCGCGAGGCGCTGCGCGGGGTGGACCGCAGCCGCGTGTTCATCCAGGTCAAGTTCGGCGGCCAGCGTGACCCGCGCGGTGCGTTCGTCGGCTTCGACGCCAGCCCCAACGCGGTCAAGACCGCGCTGGCCTATACGCTTCAGCGGCTCGGCACCGACTACGTCGACGTGTACCAGCCCGCCCGGCTGGACCCGAAGGTGCCGATCGAGGACACCGTCGGCGCCATCGCGGAGATGATCGAGGCGGGCTTCGTCCGGTACCTCGGCCTGTCGGAGGTCGGCGCGGCCACCATCCGCCGCGCGCACGCCGTGCACCCGGTCACCGAGCTGCAGATCGAGTACTCGCTGATGAGCCGGGGCATCGAGGCCGAGATCCTGCCCACGGTCCGGGAGCTCGGCATCGGCGTGACCGCCTACGGCGTGCTCTCGCGCGGGCTGCTCTCCTCGGCGAGCGCGCGAGAGATCGGGGAGAACGACCCGCGGGCCAGGTTCCCCCGGTTCCGGGCCGAGAACCTGAGCCGCAACCTGGATCTGCTGACCGCACTGGAGCAGATCGCACAGGAGCACGAGGTGACCACGGCTCAGCTCGCCATCGCCTGGGTCGCCGCGCGCGGCACCGACATCGTCCCGCTGATCGGCACGAAGCGGCGGGGCCGGCTGGCCGAGGCGCTCGGTGCGCTGGACCTGCGGCTCACCCCCGACGACCTGGCCGCCCTGGAGGCGGCGGTACCCGCCGACCAGGTGGCGGGCGACCGGTACGAGGCCAGCCAGATGGCCGCGCTGGACAGCGAGCGAGCCTGATCAGGAGTTCTGCGGGCTGATCAGCCCGAGCGGCCCGGGCGC
>Ga0207416_1004934_pt1 | contig 11045 bp, 10 predicted proteins | sample PaiPotPPM11metaG_FD_184107 | JGI IMG/M metagenome (GOLD analysis project Ga0207416, IMG submission 184107) | Iron sulfur acid spring bacterial and archeal communities from Banff, Canada, to study Microbial Dark Matter (Phase II) - Paint Pots PPM... ...
CCGCCAGTCGCCGGGCGCCCCGACGCCGACCAGCGGACACGGTTTCGGATTGAGCTGGCAGAAGCGCAGAAAATCTTCAGCCAGCGCGTGCGGCAGGACCGCGAGATTGGCCTGCACGAACCCCGGCGCCAGGCCGGACGTGGGCCCGGCGTGGTCATTGCGCCGAATGGCAAGCCGTGCCGCAAGGCCGGTCTGGGGCACGTCGGGATATTCGTTTCGTAAGGTAGCCATCGCCATAGGACGCTCCTTGCCCGGTTCCGCCGGCACGCTTGCTGCTCATTTTATCATCATGAAACGGCGAAAACATACGGCTGCCGCGACGAAGTTACGCGCGGCGCCACACCGCCGCCGTAGGGACGGCCCCGCGAAAACGGTTGAAACTCGCCTCAATATCGCGTTTGTTAATGGCACAAATTCCCCACCAAGAGTCCGCCAAGGGCCAGCATGAAGTGGGGAATAGCCGATGACTGTCATTCGCGCCGGGGCCCGCAACGAGCGGGACTATTTTTGGACATCTCAACTTCAGTGGGAGGACTTCCGATGACTGAGAAGTGGAAAGAAGAGAAGTGGGCCGAGGATATCTGGTATCGCGGCAAGGTCACACGCCGCAGCGTTGTCGGCTGGGGCGGCGGCGCAATCGGCGCCATGATGCTGGTGCCAGCGCCGTGGCGCGCCGCCTTCGGCGCCGCCAAGGCCTATAAGATCGGCTCTGAGCAGCCGCTCTCGGGCGCCGCCGCCGCCGGCGGCAAGACCGCCGTGGTCGGATTGCAGATGGCGGCTGACCGCATCAATGCCAACGGTGGTATCAACGGCCGTCCGGTCGAGCTGGTCATTGCCGACGACGAGAGTTCGCCGGCGGTCGCTCGCCAAAAGACGGCGAAGATGGTGCAGGAAGATAATATCGACGTTCACGTCGGCGGCTTCCTGTCCAATATCTGTATCGCCTGCATGCCGGTTTGGAACGACGCCAAGATCGTCAACATGATCAGCGTGTGCCTCGACACCACGCTGACCACGTCTGCGTGCAATCGCGTCAGCTTCCGCGTCCACGATTACGCGCCGGCCCAGGCGGTGGCATTCGGGCCGCTGCTCAGCACGTTGGGCAAAAAGTGGCACATCGTTTTTGCCGACTATTCCTGGGGCCAGTCGACGCGCGATGCCTATGCCGCCGAGATCAAGAAGAATGGCGGCGAAGTGGTCGGCACCACCGGCACCCCGCTCGGCACCGCCGACATGACGCCGTTCCTGTCGAAAATCTCGGGCGATTTCGACGGTTTGTTCGTCATCCTCTTCGGCAAGGATGGCGTGACCTACACCAACCAAGCCTACGATCTTGGCCTCACCAAGAAGTACAAATATGCCGGCGACGGCGCCATCGTCGAATCGACGAACATGCCTGCAATCGGCAACAAGGCCGAGGGATTCGTCGGTATCAACCGCTATCTGCCGGTCTTCCAGGGACCGCTCGATACGCCTGCGCTCCACAAGTTCTTCACCGAGGCCAAGGCACGGCTGGCGAAGATCGATCCGTCGGGTCCGTCGCCGGACCGCTACGTGCAGTCGAACTACGAGGCACTCAACGCCGTGAAGGTCGCCATGGAGATGTCGAAGTTCCAGGGCCGCGCCGACACCGACAAACTGATCGGCGCACTCGAAGGCCTCGAAATGAAGGAAGGCGACGACTTCCCGCAAGGCGACAAGACGCTGCGCAAGGCCGACCATCAGGCCTTCTTGCGCGAGTTCCTGTTCGAGGTCAAAGGCGGCACCTACAAACTTCTCCAGACGGTGGAAAAGGACAAGACCATCGTCCCGCCGGCGTGCAACTTCTCTGCCTAGGTGCGCGCTGAACCTTCGACCGACGCCAGCTCCCCGGCGATTGCCCGGGGAGCGGCGGCGGCACCTATCCTCAAGACCGAACTGTTATCCGTCCGTTTCGGCGGCCTCGCCGCGCTTTCCGAAGTCAATTTCGAGGTAATTCCCGGTGAAGTTCGCGCCATCATCGGACCGAACGGCGCGGGCAAGAGCACATTCTTCAATTGCCTGACCGGCGTGCTGCGGCCGACCAGCGGCCGCATCATCTTCGATGGCGATGAGATCAGTGGCCTGCCCTCCAATTTGATTTCGCAAAAGGGCATCGCGCGCTCGTACCAGATCACCAATATCCTGGCCAACGCCAGTGTGCTGGAAAACGTGCGTATCGCCGCGCAATCGCGCCGGCACGCCTGGAACATGGTCTCCCACCACAGCGCTTTCGCCGACATCAACAACAAGGCCGAAGCCGCGCTGCACTCCGTCGGCCTGCTCGGCAAGGCCTATGAACTGGCGTCCAATCTGTCGCACGGCGAGCAGCGCAATCTCGAGATCGGCATTGCGCTGGCAACCGAGCCGCAGCTGCTATGCCTCGATGAGCCGACGGCCGGCATGAGCGCCGCCGAGACCGGCGAGACGATGGAGCTGGTTCGCCGCATCGCCAAGGACCTCACTATCCTGATCGTCGAGCACGACATGGAAGTGGTGATGGGACTTTGTGACCGCATCACCGTGCTGCATTACGGCAGGATTCTTGCAGAGGGGTCGCCGGAGGAGATCCAGGAGAACCCCAGGGTGCTGGAGGTCTATCTCAAGACATGAACGCCGCAGCCGACAGCGCCGAACCGCTGGTCCAGGTCGAGGACGTGCACACCTATTACGGCAAGAGCCACATCTTGCACGGCGTCTCGCTCAAGATCGGCGCCGGCGAGGTCGTCGGCTTGCTTGGCCGCAATGGCGTCGGCAAGAGCACGACGCTGAAAACCATCATGGGCCTGGTGCAGCCGAGCCACGGCGCGGTGCTATTCGGCGGCAATGCGATCACTGGCCTGCCTCCGCACAAACTGGCGCGGCTCGGCATCGGCTACGTACCGGAAGATCGCCGCATCTTTCGCCTGCTCACCGTCATGGAAAACTTGCGCACCGGTCTTGATCGCCACGGCGTCACCGAGGAAACGCGCCAGAAGCTGCTGGACAAGGCGTTCACCTACTTTCCGGTGCTGGCGGAGCGGCGCAGCCAAGCCGGCGGCACGCTGTCAGGCGGCGAGCAGCAAATGCTCGCCATTGCGCGCGCCATGATGCTGGAGCCAAAGATCATCCTGCTCGACGAGCCGACCGAGGGGCTGATGCCGCGCATGGTCTCGCAGATTCGCCAGATCATCGATGTGCTGCACAGCGAGGGCGTCGCCATCCTGCTGGTCGAGCAGAATGTGCCGCTGACGCTGGAAGCAAGCCAGCGCATCTACATCATGGAGAAGGGCACCGTGCGCCACCATTGCGCCGCATCCGAAATCGACGTCAACCACGCGGTCATCAAGCAGTATCTGGGGGTGTGAGCGATGGACGCGGTCGCCCATTTCTTTCATGCCATTCCGTTCGACCTCATTGTCATCCAGACAGTGAACGGCATCGTCACCGGCATGATCCTGGCGCTGATCGCGTCGGGGCTCACCCTGATTTTCGGCATCATGGACGTGGTGAATTTTGCGCACGGCGAGTTGTTCATGCTCGGCGCCTATGTCGGGGTCGTTGTCATCGCCGCCACGGGAAGCTTCTGGCTCGGGTTGATCGCATCTGCGCTGATCGTCGCCATTTTCGGCGCGGCATTGCAGATCGTGACTTTGCGGCCCCTGATCGGCCGCGATCCGCTGAATACGATTCTTGCCACCTTCGGCATTTCGCTGGTGTTGCAGAATTACGCGCTGTGGCAGTTCGGACCGGTTTCGCGCAAGATCCCGGACCCGATGTCGAGCCATTTCACGTTGTTTTATCTGCAATACCCCTGGTACCGCATCGTCATCGCCGGCCTGTCTGCCGCCATCATCGGCGGCTTCTGGCTGTTCCTCAAATACAGCAAATTCGGCGTCTGGATCAGAGCCACCGCGCAGGATCGCGTGATGGCGCAGGCGATGGGCATTCCGGTGCCGCTTGTCTACACCGGCGTATTCGCCATCGGCTCTGCCATGGCGGCGGCGAGCGGCGTGCTGTTTGCGCCGACGACCGGCGTCGACCACAGTATGGGGCTTGACTGGGTGCTCAAGGCCTTCATCGTCGTCGTGGTCGGCGGCATGGGCAATCTCGGCGGTTCGATCGCCGCCGCCATCTTCGTCAGCTTGCTCGAATCCTACGCCGCGATTTGGTTGGATCCGTCGCAAGCGGTGATTGTGTCCTTCGTTGTGCTGATACTCACACTCCTGTTCCGTCCCACCGGCCTGTTCGTACCAACACCAAAATGACAGCCGCACCGCTCGATAAACCGATGCCGCTCAGCAAAACGGGCCTGAGCCACAGCGCTATCTTCTGGATCGGCTTTGGGGCGGTGATGGCCGTGCTCATTGTGGCGCCGCTGGTGCTCCCCGAATTCTGGCGCCGCTTCCTCACCGAAATCCTGATCTGGGGATTGTTGGCGATGTCGTCGGATCTGCTGATCGGCTACACCGGCATGGTGTCGTTCGGCCATTCCGCCTTTTTCGGGCTAGGCATGTATGGCGCGGCGGCGGCGCTGCTGATCGTCAGCCCGCCGAATCTTTGGCTCGCCATCCTGTTCGGGCTCGCCGGCGCCGCCGGCGCCGCGCTGTTCGTGGCCTATTTCTCCACCCGCCTGCGCGACATCTATTTTGCCATCACCACGCTGATCTTCAGCCAAATCTTCTACGTCATCATCTTCACCTGGACGCGGGTGACCGGCGGCGAGAATGGGCTGATCTTTACCCGCCCGCATCTGACGATCCCGTTCATCTATAACGCCCGCTTCACCACGACGACCATGCATTGGTTCGTGCTTGCGGTCGTGACGGCGTCTTACCTGATCCTGCGGCGCGTCACCCAGTCGCCGTTCGGCATGGTGCTGCAATCGATCCGTGAGAACGAGCCTCGCACCCGGGCGATCGGCTATCCTGTTGCGCGTTACAAGATGGTGTCGGTCATGCTGTCCGGCCTGTTTGCCGGGCTTGCCGGCGTGCTCTACGCCGTTCAGAACGAATTTGCCGCACCCAATTTCGTCTACTTCCTGACGTCGGGCGACACCGTGATGTACAACGTCATGGGCGGCATCGGCACGCTGGTCGGACCGATCGTCGGCGCCGGATTTTTCCAGCTGGCGCGTGAACTGTTGGCGCGATTCCTCGGCGATCAGTTCCCGTATCTGATCCCGCTCGGCATTATCTTCATCGCGATGATCATCTTCCTGCCCCAGGGCCTGCTCGGCTTTGCGCGGCGCTGGCTGAACCGTTAGCCGGCCCAAGCTTAGGAAGAGCTCTTGCCAAGAAACGACGTCAGCGCGGCGACGTCCTTTTTGTCCTTGTCGAAATCCTCGGCGATCCGCTCGTAGAAATGCGCGGCGCCTACGTAAAGCTCGTGCGCCGTCGGATCCTCGCCGACAAAGCCCGCGATCTCGTGCATCTCGGCAACCCAGCGATAGGCTTTCGGCGGCATCAACGCCAAGCCACGCTTGAACCAGGCGAACATGTCCTTCTGGCTCGAGCTTAGCTCTGCGAACAGCGCATCGGCGCTGCCGGCGCGCGTCGCCGCCAGCATCATCGCCGCGCCGATCGCCTGCGTGCCCTTGGTGATGCCGGCGTAGGACATTTTCAGCGCCGAAGCGGCGCTGAGCGCGCCGTCCAGCACCCGGACGTCGAGGCCGTATTCGCGCAGCGTAGCGAAGCGCGGCGCCGCGGGGCCGGAGGCGTAAAAGTGCGGGCTACCCACGACTCTCCCCTCCGCCGATTGCGGCGGAGGATTAGGGAGCGGACCCGGCGGCGAGCCGATAATCCCGGCATCGACGAATGGACTGTCGGTCGGCGCGATCGCCGCCGCAACGCGCTCGACCGTCGCCGGATTGATGGCGTTGCAATCGACATAGACCGGCTTGGAATTGCTGGCTTGCAACGCCGGCGCAAAGCGCACGGCGAGCGATAGCGCGTCGCCCGGCGGCAAGATGGACAGAATGAAATCGCTGGCCGCGATTTCCTCGTCGCTCGCGCCGATCATGCCCGACGCCTTGGCCCGCGCCAGCGTGTCCTGGCTGCGTCCCTGCAGCGAGGTCAGCACCTTGAGCCCGTTATCGGCGAGCCTTTTTCCGACCGCGGCGCCCATCATTCCGGGCGCAATCACTGCGACAACAGGAGTCATGATATCCTCATAGCCGTCATTCCGGGGCGCCGCGATCCTCCTACGCTCGCTCCGCGAGCTACGGAGGGTTTGAGTCCGCCGAAGCGCGGAGCGCGAAGGCGGAAGCAGCGAGCCCGGAATCCATAATCCCAGCACCGGGGTTATGGATTCCGGGCTCCTCGCGGAGCCTGTCATCGGGCCGGCCACTTCGGGCCGGACCCGTTGGCTCGGCCCCGGAATGACGAAGCTTACACCGTTTCGCAAGTCTTCGGTATGGGGTTTTCAGTTTGCAGCCGCCGCCGCAGCGCCGGCGCGCTGCCGTCGGCGCCCGGCTGATAAACCACGCTGTAGCGATTGAGGACTTCGGCGAACACGCGCGCGTCGGCGGCTTTCTTCACCCCGAACGAATCGAAGCCGGCGCGCACCAGGAAGTGGAACTGGTCGCGCAACACGTCGCCGGTGGCGCGAAGCGTGCCGCGGAAGCCATAATGCTCGCGCAGCAGGCGCGCCTGGCTATAGGCGCGGCCATCGCGAAATTTCGGAAAATTGAGCGCGATGAGCGCGAGGTGGCCGAGCCATGGCTCGAGTTCGGCGACGCGCCGGTCATTCGGCCACAGCACGCCGAGCGAGCCGTCGCGGCGGATCAACTCATCGGCGTCGGTGAGAAACCGCTGCGCCGGCACAAGAACGGGCACGCGATCCGGCACCGGCGCGTCGTCGAGGACGCGAACGTAGCGGTCCTCGACGATGCGGCCATTTTCAACGAGCGGCATAGACTCGCTCCCGAAACGGCTCGACGCCGGTGCGCTTGACCGTATCGATGAACAGTTCATCCGGCCGCTGCCGCAGCTCGAGATAGGCCGCGGCGATGCCCTCGACGAGGTCGGCCACTTCGGCATACGGAACCGCCGGCCCGATCAGCGTACCGAGCTGCGCATTCTCGTCAGCTTTGCCGCCGAGCGTAATCTGATAAAACTCCTCGCCGTTCTTTTCGACGCCGAGAATGCCGATGTGGCCGACATGATGGTGGCCGCAGGCGTTGATGCAACCGGAAATGTTGACATGCAGACGGCCAAGATCGCGTTGCCGATCGAGATCGTGGAAGCGCCGTGTGATCTCCTGCGCGATCGGGATCGAGCGCGCATTGGCGAGGCTGCAATAGTCGAGACCGGGACAGGAAATGATGTCGGAAATGAGATTCACATTCGGCATGGCGACGCCAATGGCGTCGAGCGCCCGCCACAGCGCCGCAAGATCGCGCTGCGCAACATGCGGCAGCACCAGGTTCTGCTCGTGGCCGACGCGGATTTCGCCGAATGAATAACGGTCGGCAAGATCGGCGATCGCATCCATCTGCGCGGCGGTGGCATCGCCTGGCGTGCCGCCTTCCAGCTTTAGCGACAGCGTCACGATGGCATAGCCCGGGACCTTGTGATTGGCGACGGAATTGTTAACCCAGGTGTCGAACTGGCGGTCGGTGCGGCGGGCCGCGGCGAGCTCCGCCGGGCTGTCTTCAAGACGCGCGTAGGCCGGATAGCGGAAGCGGCCGGCAAGCTCCGCAACGACCGCCGGATCGAGCGCCAGCGCGCCGTCCTTGATGCTCTGCCACTCCGCCTCGACTTCCTTGGCGAACGCTTCGACGCCAAGTTCGTGCACCAAAATCTTGATGCGCGCCTTATAGATGTTGTCGCGCCGCCCGAACTGATTGTAGGTGCGCAGCACCGCTTCGACATAGCTCAGTGCGTCGCGCTGGTGCAGGAACGGCTTTATGGTTTTGGCGAGAAAGGGGGTGCGGCCCAATCCGCCGCCGACCATGACTTCGAATCCGAGTTCGCCCGCGCCGTTGCGGTACAGCCGCAGCGCAAGATCATGGATGCGCAGCGCCGCGCGATCGTTGATCGATGCGCCGACCGCAATCTTGAACTTGCGCGGCATGAAGGAGAATTCGGGATGCAGTGTCACGTGCTGGCGGATCACCTCGGCCCAAACGCGCGGATCCTCGATCTCGTCGGGCGCAACGCCGGCCCATTGGTCGGTCGTGATATTGCGCACGACATTGCCGCTGGTCTGCATGCCGTGCATGCCGGCGCTGGCGAGCTCGGCCATGGCGTCCGGCAATTCTTCGAGCTTGATCCAGTGAAACTGAATGTTCTGCCGGGTGGTGAAATGGCCGTAGCCGCGATCGTAACGGCGCGCCACCTGAGCGAGCATTCGTAGCTGCGCCGACGATAGCGTGCCGTAGGGAATCGCGATGCGTAGCATGTAGGCGTGCAATTGCAGATAGACGCCGTTCATCAGCCGCAGCGGCTTGAATTCTTCTTCGGTCAGTTCGCCGGACAAGCGGCGCGCAACCTGGTCGCGGAACTCCGCGACCCGCTCCGCAACCAGCGTCCGGTCGAATGCGTCGTAAACATACATGCGTGCCTCGGTGGCCGCTCGCGCTGCCGGCCGTCAGATGCCGAAGGTCACCGGCAGTTCGATGGTAGGGCCGCCGAGGCGGATAAGTTCGCGCAAGTTCCCCGGCCGCACGTGGCCGCCGGCAGTGAGCTTGACCGGCGCGACATAGGGACCGACTGCGCGCAGGTCATCGGCAACGGCGGCGTCGATCAGAGCGCGGGCGCCCGCGGCATTGGTTGCGACTGCGGCATCGTCGAGAGCGGTGGTCCAGCCGCCATCGGCGCGGCGATAGACGACGACGCCGTCGCCGACACGGTTGGCGGTCACCACCACCGGCCCGGTGATTTTGATTTTCTGCTCGAGCGGGGATGTCATCGTGGCCTCTTGTGCAAGACTGGCTTTGCCGGGCGGAACACGCTCATGCGTCGTCTCGTCTTTGAGAATGATCTTCTATATATGGGTGATTTCAGCGCCGCAAACAGCAGAATATTCTACTAGTTGGCGTGTGTACAAGAGAATGGTCGCACGAAATGCGCGTCCGTTCGAGAACGTCCTTATCCGCCGACCGATGCCCGTTCAGCCAGCGGGTTCGAAGGCAAAGCTCGAACCCTTGCGAACCACGTGGCCGAAACCCGGCGTATTGACATGGGCGCCGGCAATCGCGAAGCGCTCGGTCGCAGCCATATCGAGAATGCGCTTGCGCGATGCGATCGCGAGATTCCTGTCGAGATCGTAAGTCACCGCCGCGTCGGGGTGCGAAATCTGGATCGCCGAGAAGTGCACCACGTCGCCGAACGCCAAAAAGCCGCCGCCGGATGCCGCAAGCAGCCAGCACGTATGTCCAGGCGTGTGACCGGGCGCCAGCACCGGCGTAAATCCCAAATATTCCTCGCCGTCGCGCACGCGCCGGATGCGGTCGAGATAAGGCTTCAGGTTGATCTTGGTGCGGGCGCGGTTGCCTTTGACACGATCCTCGTCATTGGCCACGTCGGCGCGCATCCAGAACTCCGCTTCGGTCTGATGCACGACGATCTCGGCGTTCGGATAATGCGGCTTGCCGGAATCGTCGACCAGCCCGTTGGCGTGATCGGGATGCAGATGCGTCATCACAATATGAGCGACTGAAGCCGGATCGACGCCGGCGGCGCGCAGATTGCCAGGCAACTTGCCCAGTGTCGGCTGCATCGTATTGCCGGCGCCAGCATCGATGAGGACGATCTTGCCACCGCGGCGGATGAAAAAATTGTTCACCGGAATATAAAGCGACCCGTCCTCGGTGCCGCCGACCAGCTTGTCCGCGGCGGCACGCTCCATGCCGAGGACGAGGTCGAGCGACGTTTTCAAGATGCCGTCGCTCAGGCCGTGCACTTCGACGTCGCCCACCCGCATGCTCGGCAAGGCCATGGCAGAACTCCTCCCGGGTAAACGCAACCGGCACCGCGCGGCAAACTTCTTGGCACTGATGCGTAAACTGTTGCCCGCGTATGAGAACTTGTCAACAATACGGGCCATGCAAGTGGTATCGGGCCCGACAGCAGACAGGCGCGGCAGCGTCGCAGAGGTTTTTGCCGTCTTTCTCCGGCTCGGGCTGACGTGCTTCGGCGGTCCGATCGCGCATCTCGGCTACTTCCACGAGGAGTTCGTCGTGCGCCGCCGTTGGCTCGACGAAAAAACCTACGTCGATCTCGTGGCGCTGTCGCAATTCCTGCCTGGCCCGGCGTCGAGCAAAGTCGGCATCGCGCTCGGCCTGTCGCGCGCCGGCTATTGCGGCGCGCTTGCGGCATGGACGGGCTTCACACTGCCCTCGGCGATCGCGCTGATGCTGTTCGGCTACGGCGTCACCTCATTCCGCGACGCGCTGGGCAGCGGCTGGCTGCACGGGCTGAAAGTCGCGGCCGTCGCCGTGGTGGCCAATGCAGTGTTGACCATGATGCGCTCGCTGGCGCCCGACCGCGCGCGCGCGACGCTTGCCGTCGCTGCGGCGGTACTGGTGCTGTCGATACCTTCTGCGTTTGGTCAGATCGGGGCAATCGTTCTCGGCGCCGTCATCGGATTGGTGGCGTTCCGCGACACTCCGCCGAGCGATCATGTCGGCCTGCCCCACCCGGTCAGCCGGTCGGCCGCCATCGTCGCGATCATTTTGTTCTTTGCGATTCTGATTGGCCTGCCGTTCGTGGCCGCCGCCGTGCCAAACCATGCACTGCAATTGTTCGACGCATTCTATCGCGCCGGCTCGCTGGTCTTCGGCGGCGGCCATGTCGTGCTGCCTTTGCTGCAAGCCGCCGTGGTGCCGCCGGGCTGGATCAGCAACGACGCATTCCTCGCCGGTTATGGCGCGGCGCAAGCCGTGCCAGGCCCGCTGTTCACCTTTTCCGCCTATCTCGGCACCGTCATGGCTCCGGTCCCGAACGGATGGCAGGGCGCGATGCTCTGCCTTGTCGCGATGTTCATGCCGGCGTTCCTTTTGGTGATCGGCCCGCTGCCGTTCTGGGACGAGCTGCGGCGGCATT
>Ga0207416_1004937_pt1 | contig 11029 bp, 13 predicted proteins | sample PaiPotPPM11metaG_FD_184107 | JGI IMG/M metagenome (GOLD analysis project Ga0207416, IMG submission 184107) | Iron sulfur acid spring bacterial and archeal communities from Banff, Canada, to study Microbial Dark Matter (Phase II) - Paint Pots PPM... ...
CGGACTGAAGATCAATAGCAAGATCTTTGCGATGCTCTCGTCAAAGAGCTACTTCGTTGTCAAACTTCCGCAGGAGCGCGTGGATGCGCTCATCGCCTCAGGCGAAGGGAAGCGCTTTGATCCCGGTCACGGCCGACTCATGAAGGAGTGGTTGTCCGTCGAATCTGCGTCTGAAGAGCTCTGGCTGGCGCTAGCGAAAGAAGCGATGGAGTTTGTGGCCTCGCAGCGTTGAGTGGGCGCCACGAATCCGTCCTCTATGCCAGCACGTTCCGCCATCAAAGAGCCACTGTATACTATGTACTACTGCCTCGCCCACGCATTACCGGCTGGCTCACGCGAATACTGTGATCAGGAGGGTTGCCATCATGGCTGACGCGACGGTGCAAAGCCCGGCTACGCCACTCGGTATCGCGCCCGACATGGCTCGGCCGGCTGTTCAGGTCGTGCCGGTTCAGGGAATCCCGATCGTTGCGGTGGTCATTGCCCTCCTTATCGTCGCCATCGCCGGCAACTGGTTGTGGGCCCTCAATTTCTTCCACGTCGTGGGTGGTGGTCTCTGGACCGGGATCGACCTCTTCGTGGGGTTTATCATTGGGCCCATCCTTGGCCGCATGTCTATTCAGGCGCGGATGGAGTTTTCGGCGCGGTTTATGCCCAAGATGGTGCTCCTTATGCCCACGCTGGTCACCATGACGCTGGCCTCGGGCTGGCAGCTCGCCCGCCACCTGAGCTTCCTCACCGTCGCCTATCCCCAGCACTGGTGGCTCGTCGCTTCCTTCATCGTGGTGGGCATCATGGCGGTGGTCGCCATCGGCATTCTCGAGCCGGCGAATCTCGCCGTGCTTTTTGAGCTGAGGAAGCCGCATCCGAACGGCGAGCTCATCGGCCGCCTCATGCGTCGTTTCATTTACAGCGCCGGCATCACCGGTCTGATGCAGGTCGCGACGCTCGTGATCATGACGAGGATCGCAACGTGGTAAGCGGCGAAGCTGCTCGGCGTAATACAGCCGCCAACCTTGACCGCCGGCTCCCGCCGATCGCCGAGCTGGCGGTCGCCTCGATGATCTTTGTCATAAGCGGCGGAATCTACCTCGCCGCCTACCTGCCAGAGTCAGCACCGCTGGGAACTGCCATCGGGCTCCTGATCGCGGGTGTGGTGCTGTTGCTTGCGAACGTGGTTGCCCTGAGTCGCCTGCACGATTTCGCATGGGATACGTTTTTCCTCGTCGGCCGCTGGACCCTCCTCGCCTACGCTGTGATAGCGGGGATGCTTGAATTCGTCTTCGTCGTCGACCAGACACGCGGTAGTCTGCTCGTCGTTATGACCCTGATGCTCGTCGTCTTCGCGGTCGACATCCCATTGCTCCTGGCATTCTCCGTAGCGAGGTACCAGCCGGTGCGTCGACCGGTCGGGGAATGAGGCTCCCTTCGGACCAAAAACTGACGGCCGCTGCGAGGCGCTGCTCGCCTGGGACATCCGGGAGGGGCATTACGGGGACACACGGCTTGATGGCGTGCGGTTTGCGCGGATCGACCTGCCCAACGGCTTCGAGTACCAGCAGGCGGAGATGGCCAATTCGGTCGCCTGGAAGGTGACGGCCGGCGCTGAACTGGTGATGGAGCACGAGAACACCTACGCGTAGCTCTCCCCCTTTGACTGGAGCAGCGACGGCACCAGCCGCTGAGTCGAATCCCGAATAGTCGAGACTCGACCTTAACGTGTGACCACCCAGATTGACCTTGACAAGATCCGGTTGTACAGTGAAAGAGTCGATGTGATTCGCAGCCGAGAAAAAGATGCCTCGGTCCTGGACCACCCTGGCCACGTGTCTTGTCGCGCTTTTGGTTGGACTGCCTCCTGGCCGTTCCACGAGAGTGTCCGCGTCCGTGTTGCGCCCGATCCCCGTTCAGGCATTCTCTGTGGATGCGTACGTGCTTCCCGACCGCGTCTACATCGGACAGGTTGCAACACTCGTAGCGGTGACTCGGTACTACGCCGTCTGCGGGGCCGTGGTAACGTACCCAATTGGCCGATCGGCGAAACGCCTGGTCGAACACGCCAAGACCATTCCCAATACCGGACTCGGGCTCGATCCCGGCGTTCAGGTCGGGCGCGTGAGCTGGCGCTTTCTTATCGACCCTCGAGCCACGTCTGGGAGCGGAGCTGCAACAGTGCTCTGTAGCCTGCGGGATAAAATTCGTAGCGCTACGACAGGGTTCGCGTTCGGGCGGCCATGCTCGTCGGCAAAGTGCTGCTGTCTCCGCGATGTATCAGGTCGCGAGCTCGCGCAACCGGGGCCCAAGGCTTATGGGCGGGCTGCCACTCGGAGCAGCTCCTACCGCGAGTTAGGCTAGAACCTCTTCCTGCTCGAGCTCCTGTTCCTCCTCCTGCGTCTCCGCTCGGTGCAGCTTGCTGCGGTCGTCCATGCGGTCGATGAACAGGATGCCGTCGAGGTGATCGATCTCGTGCTGGAAGACGCGCGCCTCCCAACCCTCGGCTTTGAACTTTATAGGCTTGCCGGTCCTACTCAGACCGCGAACCGTCACTCGCTCTTTGCGCGTCACCGGTCCCCACCAGCCGGGAATGCTCAAGCAGCCCTCTTCCGCTTCACTCTCTTCGTCGGAGGCCTTGACGATTTCTGGATTGAGTACGACGTTGAGCTTCTCTTCCACCAGCGTCACAATCGCGCGCAGCGGGACCCCGATCTGGGGTGCAGCAAGGCCCGCGCCGTGCGCGCTGTGAAGTGTATCGATCAGATCTTCGACGAGCTGACGGCTATAAGAATCGACCCGCCGAATCTTCTTTGCTTTTTGGTGGAGCACGGGCTCGCGCGGGTCACCTAAGGTAACAATCTCACGAACTGACAAGCGGACCTCCGCGACTGGCTTTCAGTCGATGGTAGCCACTTTGTCGAGCTGCTCACCAGTTCCGACTACCAGCAGACGATCGTCGTCGCCCAGCACCTCGTCCGGGCCCACGTGATCGATGCGCTCGTCACCGCGATCGATGGCGAGTACGAATCCGCCATTGAGGTGCGTAAAGTGCACATCTTTGACGGTGTGGCCGGCCAGCTCGGGCCGGTCTCGGACTCGAATCTCTTGAATGCGCACGCCGAACTGTCGACCGTCGAACAAAAGATTGAGGTAATCGGCAAGCATCGGCTCGGCCGCCATGTGCGCCATATGTCTCCCCGCCATGACATACGGCGACACCACGCGATTCGCTCCCGCCTTGTACAGCTTGGGCTCGGCGTCCTGAAAAGCCGCCCTGGCCACGATAAAGATATTCGGGTTCATGGCACGGGCGGTGAGCGTGACATACACATTATTGGTGTCCGAATCGGCGCAGGCGATCAGGCCCCGGGCGCGATCGATCCTCACCCGCTGCAGAACCTCGTCATGGGACGGATCTTCCTCGACGTACAGGTAGCCGGCAGCCTGTGCGGCGCCGAGCGCTTTCGTATTGATGTCCAGCACCACGAAAGGCACTCCGGCATGCGAGAAGCTCCGCGCAACCTCTCTCCCTACTCGGCCAAATCCGGAGATGATGAAATGGTTGGTAAGCGCCGCGATGCGTTTGTCCATTTTCCGCCGTGCCCACGCTCCGTGACGATGACCCTCCATAAAATACTCCGTCATCACGCTGATGACGAGCGCGATCCCGAAGAGACCGCCCAGGATCAGTAAGACCGCCAGAATTTTCCCTGCCGCGCCCAGCGGGCGCGGCGGTGAGTATCCGACGGTGGAGATGGCCGACACCGTGGTGAGCAGCGCATCCAAAAACGACTCATGGTCGAGCGTGGCGAATCCCACCACGCCGATGACGACGAGGGCAAAGACAAACGAGAACCCGAAGATCAGCCGGCGCGGAAAGAGTTCCACTTACTCGACGTCGATTTGGGCCCGCTGCAGCTTGCCGCTGTAATCGATGTATATCGCCTTGATCTCGGTGAACTCCTTGATGGCGCTGCTGCCCGCCTCTCTGTGTCCGTTGCCTGTGGCTTTGACGCCTCCAAACGGCAGCTGGATTTCAGCGCCGATGGTCGGCGCGTTGACGTACGTAATTCCGGCCTCCAGGTCCTGGATGGCCTGAAAGGCCAGATTCACGTCCTGGGTGTAGATGGAGCTCGACAGACCGTACTGCGTCGAGTTGGCGATGGTGACCGCGTCCTCGTATGACGATGCAGGCATGATCGCCACGACCGGTCCGAAAATCTCCTCCTGGGCGATCCGCATGCGGAAATGCACATCGGAGAAGATCGTCGGCCGGTAATAGTAGCCGAGGTCATACTTTCCCCCCGTCAGAATCTCTCCCCCAAGTAAGAGCTGCGCCCCCTCTTGTTTTCCTACATTGACATACTCGTCAATCGTCTTGAGCTGCTGCTCGTTGATTACCGGTCCCAGGTCCACATCCGCATCGAGGCCGAACCCCACACGCAACTTCTTTGCTCGGTTCACCAGCTGGGTGGTGAACTTGTCCGCGACATCGCGATGGACGATGATCCGGCTGGTTGCCGTGCAGCGCTGACCGGTCGTGCCGAACGCGCCCCATAACGCTCCTTCGAGCGCTAGCTCGAGATTGGCGTCGTGCATCACGATCATGGGGTTCTTGCCACCCATCTCGAGCATGACCTTCTTGAGGGAACGACCCGCCCTGGCGGCGATCTCACGGCCCACCGCCGAGGATCCCGTAAAGGACAGCATGCGGACACGCTCATCCTCCACGATCGGAGCACCGGCTTCCGGACCATAGCCGGTAACCAGATTGAGGACACCGGGAGGCAGACCAGCCTCCTCAAATATCTGCACAAACCTGGCTGCACAGGCCGGCGTGTCCTCGGCCGGCTTGAACACGACGGTGTTACCGCACAGAATGGCGGGAAGCAGCTTCCAGCTCGGGACCGCGATGGGAAAGTTCCACGGCGTGATCAGGCCAACCACCCCGATGGGCTGACGTACCATCATGGCAAATTTGCTGCGAAGCTCGGCGGGCACAGTTTCTCCGACCAGGCGGCGGCCTTCCCCTGCAATGAATTTCGCCATGTCGATGGCTTCCTGTACGTCGCCGCGGCCCTCCGCCAGCACCTTGCCCATTTCGCAGGTCTCAAGCGCGGCCAGATCCTCCTTGTAGCGCTCAAGCAGTAAACCTACTTTCAGGATGATTTCAGCGCGGGCCGGGGCAGGTGTACGGCTCCACGGCCGAAAGGCGGCGTGCGCTGCGTCGATCGCCGCTACCACATCGGCCTCCCTCGATCTTGGGAACACTCCGATGACTTCGTCGGTATGGGCGGGGTTTCGGCTCTCAAACGTCTCGCCGGAGCACGCGTCAATCCACTTGCCGCCGATGTAGTTCTTGAAGACCTCAACCATCTCCTTGCCTCCCGTAGTGCATTATAGGTGGGTCACTTTCAACCGCTGTTCCCTGCTTGCGCTATACTTCGGCGTGCATTCAGGCGTCCGGGCGGGCGCCTTTTCCATGTGGAGAGGGAGCAATGACGACAAAGTCACGCCAGGATGCGTGGGTTCTGATGACCGAGTACACGTCCAGTGAGAGCCTACGTCGACACATGCTCGCCGTGGAAGCCGCCATGAAAGCCTACGCCCGCAAACTTGGCCAGGACGAAGAGCTCTGGGGTATGGCGGGGCTCCTCCACGACTTCGACTACGAGCAGCACCCGAATCCGCAGGCGAAGGCCGATCCAAACGAACATCCCTTGTTTGGGTCTGCAATCCTGGAGCAACAGGGATATCCAGAAGAAGTGATCTACGCCATCAAGACTCACGCCGACTACTTGGGACTTCCGCGCCTGAGTCTTATGGATAAGACGCTCTATGCCGTCGACGAGCTAACCGGTCTCATTACCGCCGCTGCCTTGGTTCGGCCCGACAAGAGCATTGCAAGTCTCGAGGCCCGATCAGTGCGCAAGAAGATGAAAGACAAGGCGTTCGCTCGCGGGGTAAACCGCGAGGACGTCATCGCCGGTGCTAAAGACCTGGGAGTGGAGCTCGATGAGCACATCGACTTCGTTATCGGCGCCATGCGCGGCATCGCACCGGAGCTGGGTCTCCAAGGCAGCAGCCCGGCACAAGCATCTTAGTGCATGATCAGGCAGAATGCTGCGGGAGACGGCTTCAGCATGAAAGCGCTGGCCGCAGTCGTTTTTGTCTGTCTCCTAATCCCCACCTCCGGCCACGCCGCGCCTCCTTCTGATGACCTGCGAGCGCAGTTGGCACGTCTCGAACAGGCGGTCGAGAAGATCCGCGGTCTCAAGCCACTGCAAGCGATCCAGACTGCGTTCGTCTCGGATCAGCAGTTCGACGCGGCATACGATCGACTGCTGCACCGCGATCTGCCGGCAAGTGACATTCAGATCCGACAGCAAGAATTTGCTCTTCTCGGATTACTGAGTAAGAGCGATGACCTGCACCGTGTTCTCTTTCAGAAGGTAAGTCCTGAGGTGGGTGCGTTTTACGACGAGTACCGCAAGACCCTCTATGTGCGGAACCACGGCGACTTTCTGGTCGGATTGCGGCGCGATCTCGTTGCTCGCGAATACGTCCATGCGCTGCAGGATCAACACTTCAATTTACTGAAGCTCAGCCCCGATGAATCGCGTCTGCGGTACCGAAACAGCGATGCATCCTCGGCCCACCAGGCCCTCGTCGCGGGAGACGCCGTCAACACCGAAGATCTCTTCGTTTTTCGCACGTACAGCCGGACTGAGCTGCAGGCATTTGCCAGGCTCCAATCTCAGACCTCGAAGACTCCCGCATTACCGAAAGCATTCGAACGTGAGCTTGACTTCCAGTACACTACTGGACTCAATTTTACGCAAAAGCTCTACGACCCTAACGGCATGGGCGCGGTCGATGCAGCCTACAGCCGGCTTCCCAGCTCAACCTACGAGATCATGCACCCGCAGGCATACGCGAACCACTGGAGACTGGCGTCAATAACACTTCATGGCGTACAGGGATTTTCCGACTGGAAGCTGGCCGACGATGACGTCCTCGGTGCCCTTGGTTACGAGCTGATCCTCTGGCAGTATCTTGACAAGAAGAGGGCGAAGAATGTGGTGGATGGTTACGGCGGTGACCGATACATCTTGCTGCAGAACGGGGGTCACGATGCGATGCTATTTCGATCGGTTTGGACCAGCGGGAAGGCTGCTGACACCGCTCGACGCGCCTTGATCGACGCGCTACGGGCGCGGTTCCACACGATCCAAATTACCGTCGGAGCCGGAACCACCGTGGTGGAGCGCGACGGAGCCGCTTTCTTCAGCCGCGCCGGTAAGAATCTCACCATGACACTGGCCCCGACGGCGGGTCTGGCGCAACAACTCGGCATAGCGCCCACGACCTGATCCGAGAATCGTCAATCAGACTCTCTGGTCCTGGTGGAGGGCTTCAGCCGGCTCTCCTCGATCTCCTGCTCCACGCTTTCCTTCCACTGCAAGAATGCTCGAACCAAGAAGTACACGGTGACGAGCGCCCCGGCATAGAACCAGACACGCGCGAGCGCATGAGGCCATCCGTAGGCGAGCATCACAATTGCGCCAACGCACGCAGCAGCAAAGGCGATGGCAGCCAGGATGAGCCAGCGGTGCCGGGACTCCATGATCGAGTAATAGGTGTTCACAGCAGCGTCCCCTGTTCGTGCTCGGACTTGGGAAGCGGCGCCGGCAGACCAAGGCGCTCGCGCAGATAGCGAACGTCGGCTGGAGAATGGCCGGAGTAGTGGTTGTTGGCGAAGCCGTACACTCGCTGCACGCGCTTCGCAATCTCGTCGAGCTTGTCAGCCCATGCGTCTAGCTGCGGCCGCCGATCAATCTGTACAGCATCCATCCGCTCGATGTCGCGTCTGCGTCCCAGCCAACGAATGTAGGTGAAGTCGGCGGTGATCTCGACGTGCCGGGGCATATACCAGAGGTCGATAATGGTCCACGCAACCTTGTGTCGGCGTAAGAGGTCGAACGACTCCTCATTCAGCCATGAGCGATGTCGGAATTCGGCGGCAAACCGATAGTCAGCGGGAAGACTGGCAAGAAAGTCCTCGAGCGCCGGCCGTTCATCCGCCGTGAAATCCGGCGGAAGTTGTATCAGTATGGCGCCTAGCTTGGAGCCGAGACGCTGTATCGTGGCAAGGAACTCACGCATCTCATCCTCTGCCCCAACAAGTCGCCGGTCATGTGTGATGGCACGCGGCACTTTTGCCGTAAATTGAAATGTATCCGGCGTCGCCGCATCCCAGGCATGCACCATTTCCGGTCGAGGCGTTCCGTAGAAGGTTGAGTCCAGCTCCACGGCGGGAAAGACACTCGCGTAATAGTGAAGGTAGTCGCGAGGCTGCGTTCCTTGAGGGTAGAACGATCCCACCCAATCTTTGTAGCTCCAGCCCTGCGTGCCGAGGTATATGTGCATCGATCTTTCTCCATATGCGCCCGCATGGCGTCGCAGTCTAGGATACAGTACAGAGCCTTGAAGACTGGAAGCTCATAGGAAAGCACATGAAAGACATTCTCGATGACGTTGATATCTGGAAGAAGAGTGAAGAACCGGTCGCCGTGGCGACGGTCGTTCGCACCGCCGGTTCGACGCCCCGGCCCAAAGGCGCCAAAATGGCCATGACGCCGTCTGGCAAGATCGCCGGCTCGGTAAGCGGTGGCTGCCTCGAAGCCGCGGTGTACGAGGAGGCGATGGAAGTCCTCAAGACGGGCCGGCCGAAGCTCCTCCATTACGGCATCTCGGATGAAATGGCGTGGGACGTGGGTCTGTCCTGCGGCGGTACCGTCGACATATTTGTCGAACCACTGAACTGGTGAGATTGCCGCGAGTGCCGCGGCAACGTCGTTGACAAAACGGTCGCCTAACGGCACAATGCCTCTGGGTGATAGGGGTGGTGACGAACACTCGATACCGACGAGTGAGCGAGGCCTAGATGTGGAGGTGTGGATGATCTGATACTGGCGACCCGCCACGTGACGCGTCTGATGTCCTACAGGGTGGCATCGGCGATGACGTAACAGCATCGTAGTGTTGATGGAGGAGATTAGTATGAGGCGATTCCTGGCGTCGGCAGCGATTTGCATGCTGCTCTCCGCGTTCGCTTTCTCGCCGGTGAAAGCGAGGACGCTGGCAAACCATTCGGCAAAATCGGCATACACCGTCGGGCTTGTCACCGACATTGGTGGTCTCAACGACAAGTCCTTCAATCACCTTGCCTACGTTGGGCTTGGTGAGGCCGAGGCGCTCTATCACGTCAAGGGTCAGGTGATCGAGTCCAAGTCGCCGTCCGACTACATTCCGAACCTGACGAATTTCGCCCAACGACACACACAGCTAACCATCGCGGTGGGGTTCTTGATGGAGGGCGCCATCTATACGGTGGCCAAACAGTATCCCGGCCAAAAGTTCGCCATCATCGATGGCGCGCCGGTAAATGCCAAGCAAGTAACGGTCAACCTGAAGAATGTGGCCAACCTGTTCTTCAAGGAGCAAGAGTCGGGCTATCTGGTCGGAGTCATCGCGGGCCTCATGGAAAAGAACCACGTGGGTGCCGCGACCCACAACACGATCGGCGTTGTGGGGGGATTATCGATTCCTTCGGTAAATCGGTACATCGCCGGCTACTATGCGGGCGCCAGAAAGGTTGACCCCGGCATAAAGATCCTCCTGGGCTACTCGCAGACTTTCACAAATCAGGCTGCGGCCCACGCCATTGGTCTGTCGCAAATTGGCAGGGGAGCCGACATTCTTTTCCAGGTCGACGGTGGAGCAGGGCTCGGCTACCTGGCTGCAGCGCAGCAACGAGGCAAGTATGGGATTGGGGTCGATGCCGACCAGGCATACCTCGGCAATTACGTGCTCACCAGCGCATTGAAGAAAGTGGACCAGGCCGTCAGTCTCACGGTGCGTGACGCCTTGCGGGGCCATTTCAAGTCCGGCGACCATCGCTTCACGTTGGCGACGAGTTCCACCGGATTCGGCAAAGTATCGCCGCTGGTTCCCGCGTCGATCGTCGCGCAGGCAAATCAGTACCGGGCGCTCATCGCGAGTGGAAAGATCGTCCCGCCCGAGAACATTCCAAGGTAACGTGACCGGCGCAGAGCGCGCATTAACCAAGGACCGGGGCGGGCAAGCCCCGGTCCTCTTCATCCGGAATCCGGCAGCATCAAATTTTCAGGCTACGACCCTAAAAGTGCGACCATTACCTGGCGTGGCCGCGGACAATCCAGCTCCACCAGAAAGATCCGCTGATAGCGACCCAGCACAGCAGATCGATGCGCGATGGGAATCGACGCGGACGTAGGTAGCAGTAACGCGCGACAGTGCGCATGGCCGTTGGCGGTCTCTTGCGGTCCGCATGGCACGGAATTGTGGGCGTAAACATCTTCCTCCGGCGCAATTTCGCTCAGCATTTGGCTCAGATCCTTGAGCAATTCCGGTTCATGCTCGTTGACCACTATCGCCGCCGTGGTGTGCTGTGACGCGATCACAGCCATGCCATAAGTGATTCCGGACGTGCTAATGCGCTGCTGCACCTCATCCGTGATATCGACAAAGTCCGGCGCGGTCCCGGTAAAGAGGGATATGCAAGACGACACGAAGCCGACTTGCGGCGCGATCACCGGAGTTTCCATGCAAATCCTTTCATGCCGTGATGTCGACGGTATCTCTTCCACCATGTACCGCGACCACGGCACGAAGGTTTCAAGAGAGCCTGAATTTGTCGTAGGCCGGCTGCTCCGGTGCGAACACGAACGCTAAAGGAGTGAGCATGGAGTAGATGACACCCCGACAAGCGATGCTATGCAGGAGATGGAGGTAGGTCCTCCGGAGTCGCCCGGCAGGGGGACGACACCCAGAGGGTACCCGACCACCGCAAGCTGCGTCGGTCAAGAGCCGGGGTGGTGAGCGTTGCGGGAAAAGGCGAGCCACCAGCTCGTCAGGTGTGAGTCACGAAGACGAACGAGAGTACACCACTGATGACGCGTCGAAACGCCTCAACGACATCAAAACCGAGGAG
>Ga0207416_1004938_pt1 | contig 11026 bp, 10 predicted proteins | sample PaiPotPPM11metaG_FD_184107 | JGI IMG/M metagenome (GOLD analysis project Ga0207416, IMG submission 184107) | Iron sulfur acid spring bacterial and archeal communities from Banff, Canada, to study Microbial Dark Matter (Phase II) - Paint Pots PPM... ...
CATCCATGTCGTCGCGCGGGCGGGCGATGGAGACGTTGACGCGCTTGCCGCGCAAGTTCGTGTTGCTCATCACCTGAATGACGCGCTGGGCGTCCGCGCTCGGCACCTCGACGAAGGCGAAGCCATCATAAATATCAATCGAGCCGATGGATTTGCCGGGGATGCCCGCCTCGTTGGCAATCGCGCCGACGAGGTCCATCGGGCGGATGCCCGCCGTCCGCCCCGCGCCGATGAAGAGGCGCGTCATCCCTGCCTCTACCCCGTCCGCGTCGCCGTCCAGTGTCGTGACGGCGGCCTCGTCGAGCCGTTGCGCCGCGTCACCCCGCGCCATCCGGATGGCAGCGGCCGCGATGTCCATCGCGTCGTACTGATCGGCGAGGGATTCGGCGATCAGTAGTTCCTGCCCGAGATTCCCCTCGTCCAGCGTGGCGATGATCGCCGCCTTGAATGCCTCGCGCCGCCGGGCCGCGACATCCGCGAGCGTCGGCAGCCGCTTGACGGTAATCTGCTGCCCGATCACGCGCTCGATGGTCCGCAGCGTGTACCGCTCGCGTGGGGCGACGAGCGTGATTGCCTCACCGGTGCGCCCGGCACGCCCCGTCCGCCCAATGCGGTGGACGTAGGCTTCCGGGTCGGTCGGGATGTCGTAGTTGATGACATGGGAAACATCGGGGATGTCGAGGCCGCGCGCCGCGACGTCCGTCGCGACGAGCAAGTCCACCTGCCCATCGCGGAAGCGGCGCATCACGCGGTCTCGCGTCGTCTGTGGCAGGTCGCCATTGATCGCCTCCGCCGTGTAGCCCGCGCCGCCGAGGCGCTCCGCCAGTTCGTTCGTCTCGTTCTTGGTGCGGCAGAAGATGATCGCAGACTGTGGCGTCTCGACATCGAGGATGCGGGTGAGGCCATCGAACTTGTTGCCGCCCGGCAGTTCGTAGGCGGTCTGCGTCGTCAGCGCGACGGTGACATGCGCGACGCTGACGCTGACGCGCTGCGGATTGTGCAGATACTTGCGGGCGAGGGCGGTGATGCGCGGCGGGATCGTGGCGGAGAAGAGCGCGGTCTGCCGTTCATCGGGGATCGCCTCGAAGATGAACTCGATGTCCTCCACGAAACCCATATCGAGCATTTCGTCCGCTTCGTCGAGCGCGACCATTTTGACATTCGAGAGGTCGAGCGTGCCGCGCCGCATATGATCCATCACGCGCCCCGGCGTGCCGACGACGATCTGCACGCCGTGCGCGAGGGCGCGCAGTTGCCGGTCAATTGGCTGGCCGCCATAGATCGGCAGCGTCGTCGTGTGATGGTAGTGGCCGAGTTGGTGCATCGCCCCGGCGACCTGGATCGCCAGTTCCCGCGTTGGGCAGAGGACGAGGGCCTGCGGGTCGCGGATCGCGCGGTCAATCCGTTCGAGCATCGGCAGGGCATACGCCGCCGTCTTGCCCGTGCCGGTCTGCGCCTGCGCGATCACGTCCTTGCCCGCGAGCAGGAGCGGGATCGTGCGCGCCTGGATCGGCGTCGGTTCCTCGTAGCCGACATCGGAGATCGCCCTCAGCGTTTCGGGCGAGAGGCCGAGATCGGCGAAGGTCGGCAGCGGCGCTGGCTCGGCGGGCATCGCGACGGGCTGATCGGTCATCGCCAGATTCGTCTCAGTCGGGCGACGCGGACGGCGCGGCGCGCCGCCATCATTCCGTTGCGCGTAGCCGCCACCCGATGCGGGGCGGCGTGGGCGGAAATCATCACGGGGGGGACGGGAAGACATGCGGTACTCCTTGATTATCCACCCCCTGCTCCCTCCCGACGCGGGAGGGGACTCGCTCCGAGCGTACTATTGAATAGGGAACGCGGGGGCGGCGGTTCTTCTCCTGGTAGTATCCCACACGGCGCCAAATGGCGGGGGACGAGGGGAACCTAACCCCTGACCTTTCTGTTCCTCGGCGTGGGAAGGGGAGCCAGAAGGGACGAGAGTGCATCGAATTGGTTCGATTTGCAGCGCCCCTCAGCACTGCGAGTGCTGTAGCGGCATCCGCCTCGACATGGGTGAGGGTAAAGCAGGTGAGTTCGGGGCGGGCGCAGAAGCGGAGCGGCACCGAGGAGACGCCGAGACCGTGGCTGACATAGAGCCGGTTCCCTCGCACGCGGAACCAGCCGCGCGGATAGGCGGACTGCATTTCGCTGATCGGCCAGTCAATCCAATCAACGCGCCGAATCGGTGACAGGCGGATCTGCGCACTATGCGTGTGCCCGGAGAGCGTCAGGCCCGCCCAGCGGTCGGGGAAGCGGTCAATGACATCCGGCTCGTGGGCGAGCACGATGCTCGGGCTTTTCCCTTGCATCCGTGCGACTAACCCTTTGACATCCGCCCCTGGCCCTTCCAGATCGTCCTCGAAGCCGACGACGATCCCCGCGACGCCGTCATGGACGAAGGCGGTGAGGTCATTGCGGAGGACGGTGACGCCCTGCTTCTCCAGTTCCCTGGCGATCAGGTCCGCGCCAATTGTGCGCTGGAGATAATCATGGTTGCCGAGCACGGCGATCGTCGGCGCGGTTTTCGCGAGGGGTGCGAGCAGATCGAGCGGGCGCGGTCTCCCGTCGTTCGAGTAATCGCCGGTGAGGACAATCAAGTCCGGCTCTTGAGCGACGGTCTCCGCGACGGCGCGTTCGAGCATCGCGTACGGCGCGCCCGCCATGCCGAGATGAAAATCAGAGAGTTGGATGATGCGCACGCCGTCCCATTCGGGCGGGATGTCTACCATCTCCACGCGGTGCTCAGTGACTGCGAGCCAGCGTCGCTCGATGCCGCCCGCGTAGCCGAGGAACGCCGCCCCCAGGCCACCGATTGCCAGCGCGCCCCGCCGCAGGATCGTGCGGGCATGCATCAGTCGTGGTAGTACCACGCGCCCGCCGGTGGAGGCAGGGTCGAGAGATCGCCGAGCGCGGGGAGCGTGCCGTCCGCGAACGGGCGCGCCGCAATCAGTTGCAGCCAGCAGGAGTCTTTGAGGCAGGCGAGCGTGACGAGGCCCGCGCGCTCCGCGAAGACGCGCATCTCGGCTTCGGTGCTCCAGCGGTTGTGATGGACGGGCCGCTGCCGCCCGCGATAATGCTCGACTTCCGCCAGCCAGCGCTGCCAGCCGTCCTCGTTCTGCAAATTCCATGTATCGCCGTAGAGCATGCCGCCTGGCTTGAGACAGCGGGCGATCTCCCGGATGGACTGCCACATCTCCTGCTTATCAATATGGAAGAAGACGAGATGCGCGTAGGCGCGGTCGAACATCTCGTCGGGGAAGGGGAGGGCGCCGTCGCCGGAGATGTGCGCGAAGGTGGCGTTCGGGAGGTGGTGCATCCGTTCGGCGGCACGGTCGAGCATCTTGCGGGAGACATCCGCGCCGACCCAGCGGCGAACCTGCGGCGCCAGTTCCCGCCCGACCCGCGCCACACCGGGGCCGAGATCGAGGACGCAGTGATCGGGCGCGATGTTCAGCGCGGCGATCAGACGCGCTGCCATCTTCGCGCCTGTCCGTTGGAGGGTCGCTTCATCGGGGGAGCCATTGACCATGTGCGCGGCGTAATCGGCGTCCCCGGCGGCGAAATCCCAGACCTGCCGCATCGTGCGGGGGAAGGGGTTGACATCGCCCCAGAAGCGGTGCCACGCGTAGCGCGGCCGCCGCCAGAGTTCCTCTGCCATGAACCGCTCAACCAGCCCGCGCGCCGTTCGTTCGTACCCGTTCAGGCTCTGCGGCCGTTTCTCACCGCGCCGATCTTCCGTAACCGTCATCCTACGTCCTGTCCTCCATCCGTCCGGCGCCGACCGGACAGGGGCGCATTGTAGCAGAGGCGGAGATCGGTGAAGTGGCGGCAGGTTGGAAGTCTGCCACTACGAAGAAAGATCCCTGCCCGATTATCGCTTGTGCATCCACAGAGGGTTCGCTACCATCCAATACGCGAACCTCGACTACTACAAGGCGGAAGCGATGCACAATCTCTGGGAACGGGCGCTCGATCTCGTCTTTCCGCCGCGGTGCGCGGGGTGTGGGGCGCGCGGGTCTCTGCTCTGCCCGGCGTGCATGGCGGCGATCCCTTCGATCCAGCCGCCGACCTGCCCACAATGTGGTCGCCGCACCACCCGATCCGATATTTGCCCGGTTTGCCGCGCCTATCCAAATGCACTGGATGGCATGGTCGCCGCGACGGAGTTCGGCAAGCCGGTGCGCGAGTGCATCCACGCGCTGAAGTACGAGGGGCAGCGTCGCTATGCCGACATTCTGGCAGAAATGGCGCGGCCCGCGCTCACGCGGCTGCCGACGCCGGAGGCAATCGTCCCCGTACCACTCTTTTCACGGCGCGAGATGGGGCGCGGCTTCAACCAGTCCGTGTTAATTGCCCACCATCTCGCGGGGCGGGCGCTCCTCGTCGTGCCAGGATGGCTCGCGCGCACGCGGGATACGCCGCCGCAGGTTGGGCAGAACCGCGAGGCGCGGCACGCGAATGTCGCCGGCGCTTTTTCCTGCCCCGATCCGGCAGCGGTACGCGGGCAACGCATCCTGCTCCTCGATGATGTGGCGACGACGGGCGCGACGCTTGATGCCTGCGCGCGGGCACTCCGGGCGGCGGGCGTCGCATCCGTCCACGCGCTCGTCGTGGCGAAGGCGTGATGAAACAGCGCGCTTGCCTCGGTCGTGTATGGTATAGGGGGAGTATGGGCAATCGTCGCGCAGTGAGGAGCGGTCACGGGTGCTGGGCGGGTGGCGACGGCGACGGGGCGGTGCCGCGCCGGACCTGAGTACGGCAACAGACGAGGCGCTGCTCGTTCTGGCGCAGGGGGGCAACACCGCCGCCTTTGAAACGCTCGTCCGCCGCTATACGCAACCTCTGTATGCCTTTGCCACCCGCATCCTCGGTAGCGCGGACGACGCGGCGGATGTCGCGCAGCATACATTCATCCAGTGCTACAATGCCTTACCTCGCCTGCGTTCCGACACCGCCCTGCGCCCCTGGTTCTACCGCGTCGCCCGTAACCGCTGCCTCGACCTGATCCGCCAGCGGCGCACGCTGCCCGCCGATCTGCCGCGCGAAAATGAGGAGGAACTGGACGCGCTGGCAATGATCGCGGATGGTGGCCCCTCGCTCGAATCGCTCGCGGAACGGCACGACCTCCAGCGGCTCTTGGCGGAGGCGATTGCCGGGCTGCCACCGAAGTACCGCGAGGTCGTCGTCCTCCGGTATGAGGGGGACCTGACATTCGGCGAGATCGCGGAGACGCTCGGCATCCCGGAGAACAGCGCGAAGACGCTTTTCCAGCGGGCAAAAACGATGTTGCGCCTCGCGCTACGCGAATGGGTGCGCGAGGAAGTGTAAGAGATATGTGAAACTTTCCGTCGTCGTGCCGCGTGTACAGAGAAGAAGAGACGGGCAAAGGACGGGCAAAATGACAGACGAACGCATACCCATGAACGGAGCGGATGGCACGCCGCCCGACGACCTCGACCACCTTTTCGCGCGGCTCGAATCGCCGACGCCACCCGCATATCTCATCCCACAGATTTTGGCACGGACGGTCGAGACCTCACCGGCCGCTGTCGCGGTGCGCGCGCGGGTGCGTATTGCGCTCTGGGTCGCCTACGGCGTGACGCTCTCGCTCGTCCTGCTCTGCGCGGTGATGCTCGGCCAGGCGCTCCACGCCACGGGCACGCTCGATTATCTGACTTTCGCGTGGCACGATTTCGATCTCGCCCGGCAATCGCCCGGACTCTTCTGGAATGCCTTCATGGAGCACATGCCCTGGCTGCATCTGGTTGCGCTGGTCGCCGCACTGGTCGCCTGGCTCGTGACGACGGTCACACTCCTGCGCGGCCGCGCGCCGTCGCCGCCGCCGACCGGCTTTCATCCACAGACGGCGACGGGAGCGGTCCGGTGAAACGATCACTCCGGCTCCTGCTGATCGTCGCGCCGTTGATCGTCCTGCTCCTTGGCGTACCGGCGGGCGTGGCACTGGCGCGGCGCTCGCCGCCGAGCGTGCCCGCGATCGTCGGCCCGCGCCTCACGCCAGCAATTGTCGGGACCGCACGCTCCGGCCAGAATGGCAGTAACCCGTTTATCGGCCCACGCCCATTCATTGGCCCACCATTGCCGGGTTCACGGGTTTCGCAGGCGCAAAGCGGTATCGCCGGCACGATCACTGGCGTCAGTTCGCAGCGCATCATCGTCTATACACGAGCGAAGAAGGTCGCGGTCGTCATGGTTGATCCGAAGACGACGATCCGTATGAACGGGAAGAATATCAAAGCTTCCGATGTGAAGCGCGGCGACCGCGTGACCATCCTCGGTCAGCGCGATCGCGCGGGCGCTTTCCATGCCGTCCTGATCCGCGTCGTCCGTCCCGCGCGTCCCGATCCGCCGCCCGGCACCGCGCGCTGACGCGAGGCTCAATGTTCGAACGTCAGCGCCTCGGCTTCCTCGAGCAACCACGCGCCGGGCTTCCGCCCCGGTTCATACTGACAGGCCGGGCAGCATAGCGGGCTTATCCCGCGCTTGACGATCTGCGCGTTCTCCGCCGCTCGATCAACCCACGCATGGTCAGCGAGGGTGATGGGGTCGGCCTGCTCCACCTCCTCGCGCGGGAGGGCAAGATGCTCCGCCCAGAGGTCTATCCGCAGATTGCGCGCGATGGTGGCGTCGGCGATCACCGCGTTGATCTCGCTGTCCGTAAAGAAGCCACGCTCGTTCAGGTTCGCCGAACCGATCGTCAGCCATTCATCGTCAATAATCGCCATCTTCGCGTGGACATAAATCGGCCGGTAGGTGAAGGCATGCACGCCGCTGCTCGGCCCCGAGGCGTAGGGGCAATAGACCGAGAGAATGCCGCGCCCATTGTCCACATCGCACAGCCGCAAGACGTGCTTGTCGTTGTCATATGCGCCGCTGTAGGCGCGCGCCGGTAGCACGATAATCACACGGAACGGATCGCTTCGCCGCCGGTTTATCGCCTCGATCAGCGCATCCATGATCTCCTCAGACCAGAGATACTGATTCTCCAGGTAGATGAGACGCCGCGCCTGCCGGATCGCGTGGATGTAGGCGTGGAAGATGCCGTACTCTCCCTGAGGGGCGAAGGGATAAATCTTCTCGGGAATCGTCCGCACGATCTGCACCGCAGTCTGCCAGACGGGTTCGTAGACCGGGTCACGGTGCGGGAGATGCTCCTCACCCGTCGTCGCAGCCCAACGCTGGCGGAAATTGCGCTCGACATCGGCGACCGCCTCGCCTTCGATGCGCACCTGCATATCGTGCCAGTTCGGCCCGGAGCGTAGCGGATGACTCTGCCGATCCCAGCGATCCCCCTGGAAGGTCGTCAGGTCCATCCCGCCGACAAAGGCGATCCGCCCATCAACGACAATCGCCTTTTGATGATGGCAATGGCTGATCCGGGCGCTGTCGTCGAGTTCACAGCGCACGTTGCCGCGCGCTTCCCGCAAAAGAGTTTGCTGGGCTTCCTTCACCGTGCGCGTCGTCGGTTGCAGGAGCGCGGGCGCGCCGCTCCACAACAGGATGCGCACCGGGACGCGCTGCGCCGTCTCGCTCAGGAGATCGAGTAATCGCGTTTCCGTGAGCGCGTCCGTGTGATGGCGCGCGAGCGGAATGTACGGCGTCAGGGACCAGCCGGCAATGTAGACGTACGCGGTTGCCTGTGAGAGCGCGTCCTGGAGGGCGGCGAAGAAATGCTCGCCATCAATGAGCGGCGTGGCACGGTTGTGTCGCCGTGGAGGGGCATCGGCGGGATACCACCGGGGATCGTCCGCCCACCATACGTCCGGCGTCCGTGGGGGCGTTTCGCCATCCACTCCGTCATAACGCAGTGTGTGATGGTGACGGAGACGCCGGTGCAGCGGGCCGAGCGCGCGATGAATCTGACGGCCGGCGACGGATTCGAGCGCGGTAAGCAAGGGCACGGGCGGTCTCCTCCTTCTGCGCCATGACGACCGGGAATCCGGCTCCATGCATCATACGGATCATAGCCGAATCGTGGCCAAATGTATCAGGCATTACGACGCGCACGTCTGACCGACGATGGTTGCCTCATCAGGCAGATAGCGCGGGCATCCCCCGGCAGTATAGGATTTCCTCGGCGCGAGCATCTGAGTCATGGGGAATGGTGATCGTGCCACGGAACAGTACGACCAACTGACTCGTGAGCAGATTGAAGCCGCACTCGACTACTATCACAAACATCCCGCCCGCATTGAGGAGGACATCGAGCGTCATGCCCGTGTGTGGGCGAAACTGATCGGCCCCACACAACAGGTGGCTTATTGTAGCGGTGCTGGCACCGCGTTCAGATCGTCAGGATGCTGTTCCATCGCAAGCATTCTGAGACTGTCGGGATCGTAGTCAAAGCCATTCGGCCAGGCGATGGTACCAAGTTCATCATTTACATGCAGCTCGCGGAACGCTTCGGGGTCGCGGAGAACGACGCCGAGATTGTCGGCGCTATCATCGTGGAGGTTAATGCGTGCGCGATACCCATCCTTGAAGGTCAGCATCACGACGAACGGCATGCGCTTATCCACTTCCGCTTTGATGATGCGTTGCGGCCGCCAGGTTCCGGCAATCTCAAGTTCCTCAGCGGTACTCGTTGTTTCCACATGATGCTCCTATTCGTCACTGATGCGGTGGCGGATGGTCTTTGAAGTACATCGTGATTGTTATTCCGTCGAAGACCGCGATCACTTGCATACAACAGAAACGGGAGGAGCACAATCCCCTCCCGCTCGCGCATCGCAAACGGTGCTACTTCACGACTTCGCGCACCTTCGCGGCGATACTGTTTGCGTCAATGCCCTCGTAGGCGAGCAGTTCGGCGGGCTTGCCGGAGTGCGGTGTCTTCGTCACGGCGAGTTTCGTCACGGAGACCTTCGGGTCGGTAGCGAAGACATTGAGTACCGCGTCCCCGAGGCCACCCTCGAACCAGTGATCCTCGACGACGAGCACGCGGTTGTGCGTCGCGTGCGCCGCGTTACTGATCGTCTTCGCGTCAAGCGGCTTGACACTGTAGGCATCCACGACGCGGATGTTGATGCCGTCCGCCTTCAGCAGGTCGTACGCCTTGACCGCCTCGGCGAGGGTGATGCCCGCACCGATCACGGTGACGGTGTCCTTGTCGGAGTGCTTGACGACCTTCGCGCCGCCAATCGGGAACTTCTCGTTGTTGTCGTAAATGACCGGCGTGTCGGCGCGGGTCGTCTGGATATAGACGACGCCATCCTGCTGCGCCGCTTCCGCCAGTAGCCGCTCGGTTGAAACGGCGTCCGCCGGATAGAGCACCGTACTGCCGTGGACCGCACGCATCATCGCCAGTTCTTCGAGGCCCATCTGCGACGCGCCGTCCTCGCCGATCGAGACGCCTGCGTGCGAGCCGGTGAGCACCATGTTCGCCTCGGAGAGCGCGCCCATGCGGATCTGGTCGTACGCCCGCGTGAAGAAGGCGGCGAAGGTCGAGACGAACGGCCGCTTCTTCATCCGCGCCAGCCCGACCGCGACGCCGACCATGTTCTGCTCCGCGATGAACATCTCGAAGAAGTGGTCGGGGTGCGCCTGCTGGAAGATTTCCGAGTACGACGAGTTCTTCACGTCGCCATCGAGCGCGACGACATGCGCGTTCGCATCGCCGAGTTTTTTCAGGCCATTGCCGTAGGCGCGGCGGGTGGCGATCATCTGGCCGAGTGTGTAGTTGGGTGCGGCGGGCTGCGTGAAGGCGGGGGTGGTGTCGCGCATCGCGGCCGGTCTCCGCACGCCGCCGCGCAGTTCGGTATTGACGGGGCCGAGTTCTTCCAACGCCTTTTTCAAGTCCGCCTCGGAGAGCGCCTTGCCATGCCAGCCGTTCTGATCCGCGATGAAGGGCGCGCCCTTGCCCTTGATCGTATTCGCGATCAGCGCGACCGGCTGGCCCTTGACCGTCCTCGCCTCATCGAAGGCGCGGCAGATCGCGCCCATGTCGTGGCCGTCCACCTCGATGACGTGCCAACCGAACGCCTTGACGCGAGCCGCATAGACGCCGATGTCGTGCTGGTACGCCGTCGGCTGGCTCTGCCCGAGGCGGTTGACATCCACGATGCCGATCAGGTTATCGAGTTTGTAGTTCGCGGCGCTGGCAAATGCCTCCCAGAGCGACCCCTCCGCCATCTCGCCGTCACCCATCAGGACGTAGACGGTGAAATCCTGCTTGTCGAGATACTTGCCGCTGATTGCCTCGCCGACGCCAATTGAAAGCCCCTGACCGAGCGAGCCGGTCGCCGCCTCCACCCACGGCAGGCGCGAGGTCGGATGCCCTTCGAGGCGACTACCGAACTTCCGCAGCGTCATCAACTCCTCTTCGCTGACCGCGCCGGCGACGGTATAGAGCGAGTAGAGGAGCGGCGAGGCATGCCCCTTCGAGAAGATCACCCGATCGTTGTTCGGCTGACGGGCCTCATCGAAGTTGTACTGCATCTCGCGGAAGAAGACGACCGTCATCAAATCGGCGGCGGACATCGAGGAGGTCGGGTGGCCGGAACCCGCCTTCGTTGTCGAGACCATGCTGTAGTAGCGGACGAGCCGCGCGAGGTTTTCCAGTTCGCCGGTCGTTGGCGTCGCGGTCGCGGTCATGGTAGCCATGGGCATTCCTCCATCAGTAGCATGCACATCCCCGCACGGCTGCGGAAATAGAGTGATTCCTACGCTGCACCTATTGTGCCACACACGCGGCAATGAGCAACGAGGAAGGGGCCCCGCTCGTCCTCAGTCCTCGTTCCTGCTCCGCTGTGGTAGCATACACGCATCGAATTTGTGCCCCATCCAAGGAGCGCCGCGTGAATCAGCCACCGCTCTCGCCACCTGTGCATCCGGACGATATGCCGGAGCCTGACGCGCCCGACACAACTCCCCCCGAACGGGAATCCATTGAAGGGCGAGCCGATGTGCAGGCAAAGGCCGATGAAGGTCCCACTGGCGAGGAACGGAAGGCGGCGAACGTCGTGCCACCGCCCACTCTGCGCCC
>Ga0207416_1004940_pt1 | contig 11024 bp, 9 predicted proteins | sample PaiPotPPM11metaG_FD_184107 | JGI IMG/M metagenome (GOLD analysis project Ga0207416, IMG submission 184107) | Iron sulfur acid spring bacterial and archeal communities from Banff, Canada, to study Microbial Dark Matter (Phase II) - Paint Pots PPM... ...
GAACGACCGACGCTGCATCGCGATGAATGGCGCGCCATCGTCGCGCTGCTCGTTCTGTTCGTTCCGGTTACATTGTTCTGGGCGACCTACGACCAAATGGGTAACACCATCGTGCTATGGGCCGATGCGAACACCGATCGCACGATCGGGCTGTTCGGTCTCAGCGCGCAAATCCCGACGACGTGGTTCCTCGCCGTCAATCCGTTCCTGATCTTCGCCTTCACGCCGTTCGTGGTGGCGCTGTGGACACGGCAGGCAGCGCGCGGCTCGGAGCCCTCGACGATCACCAAGATGGCGCTCGGCTGCCTGGGCATCATCACGGCGAACCTGGTCATGGCGGTGGCTGCGCTGCACGCAGGCGGCGCCCGGGCGAGCGTGTTGTGGCTTGCCGGCTACTACATCCCCATCACGCTCGGCGAGCTTTACCTGTCGCCGGTCGGGCTGTCGCTGGTGACCAAGGTAGCGCCCGCGCGCATCGTGTCGATGATGATGGGCGTGTGGCTGGCGACGAGTTTCACCGGCGGCTTCCTCGCCGGCTGGCTCGGCAGTTTCTGGAGCCGGATGGAAAAGCCGGAGTTTTTCCTGATGATCGCCGCGATCGCGGCGCTCGCCGGCGCCGTCATCTTCGCCTGCCGCTGGCCGCTGCGCGGGGCGTTGAGGGAATAGGCCTGTCATCATCCGCGAAGGCGGATGATCCAGTAATCACCATCGGTCTCAATCATTATCAGCACCGCGGTGTTTACTGGATGCTCCGCCTTCGCGGAGCATGACACGGCGAGTCGTAGTCGCCGCCGCGTCCACCGCTTGGCGATCCGCCGTCAGCACGACGCCATAGTCGCGCTCGGCGGCCTCCGGCGACACCAGGCCTTCGCGCACGTCGGCAAGCACGAACTCGGCCGGCCGCGATTTGGCATCGCCGTAGCCGCCGCCGCCGGGCGTATCGAGGCAGAACATGTCGCCTTCTTTCAGCGGATAATCGGCGTAGCGGGTCGGCAGGCGCTTGGCGTCCTTGCTCTGCGGATTGATCCAGATGTCGCCGGGCCGGCCGGCGCCGCCGCCGGCCATGCCGTTCGGCGGAATGAGGTGCTTGGTCGAGCGGATAGAGAACCGCGCATCGGCGAGATTGAGATATTCGCGGCGAATGCCGAGCCCGCCGCGGAATTTCCCGGCGCCGCCGGAATCGCGAATGAGCTCAAAACGGGTCAGCCGCGTCGGAAACTCGCTCTCGAGAATCTCGACCGGCGCGATCTTGGCATTGCTCTGGTTGACACTGGTTCCCGAGGCGCCGTCTTTGCTGGCCCGCGCGCCTGCGCCGCCACCGAAGATTTCATATTGCACGTAACTTTTGCCCGCCGACGTGCTGCGCCCGCCGATGATGATTGAGCGGCTGCCGGCGCCGTCGGCCCGCACTTTTCCTGGCACGATCGGCGCAAGCGCCGCGAACAGCGCATCGACCAGCGCGTGGATGGTCGGATTGTAGGTATTGACCGGCGCGGGAAAGCGCGGGTTGAGCACGCTGCCGTCGCGCGCATCGATGGTGAAGGCGCGAAGCAGTCCGCTCGACACATACATGTGCGGGTCGATCAGCGAGATCAGCACATAGGCGCACGCCGCCTGTGCCAGCGGCGGCCGGATGTTGGCGGGCCCTTGGGTCTGATCGGCCGAGCCGGAGAAATCGAAATGCAGCCGGTCGCCGGTTTTCTGAGCGACCACATGGATACGCACCGGCTTTTCCAGCGTGATACCGTCGTCGTCGACAAAGCGCTCGGCCTCGTAGCGGCCGTCGGCCCATTCGGCGATCGCCGCGCGCACCCGCGCCTCGCCGGTCTCGAACACCCGCGCATAGCTCGCCAGCACTTTGTCCTTACCGTATTTGGCGACGAGCTCGTTGAGCCGCCGCTCGCCGAGCCGCGCCGAGCCAAGCTGGCCGCGGATATCGCCGATCACCAGCTCCGGCGTGCGGCTGTTGGCGGCAATGACGCGGTCGAGGTCGGCGTTGTGCGCGAAGCGGTGCTGATAGCGCATCGCCGGCAGATGCAGGCCCTCGTTGAAAATCTCGCGCGCCTGGCCGGAGCAGCTTCCCGGCACCGGCCCGCCGATGTCGCCCTTGTGTGCGATCGAAGCGCAGAAGCCGAACAGCGCGCCGTCAACAAAGACCGGCGTGATCACGCACATGTCCGGTGCGTGCGGGCTGCCGCCTTGATAGGGGTGATTGATCAGGAACGCATCGCCCTCGGCGATGCTGTCGCCGTAGGCCGAAAGCACGGCACGGCAGCACGCCGGGAACGCGCCGATATGCAGCGGCAGCACGACATGCTGGGCGACGACATCGCCTTGCACATTCATCAGCGCGCAGGAAGCGTCCTGCGATTCGCGCACGATGGTGGAGAAGCCGGTGCGGAACAGCGAGTTCTGCATCTCCTGCACGATGCCGGAGAGGCTCGCCTTGATGACTTCGAGATCGACGGCGTCGATGGGCATGCGTCTTTGGCTCCTCAACCTGTCATCATCCGCGAAGGCGGATGATCCAGTAAACACCGTCTATGTCGCGATTACTGGATGCCCCGCCTGCGCGGGGCATGACAACACGATTACTTCTCCCCCGTCACGATCAGATTCTTCCATTCATCGACGCGGCCGGCCTGGCCGGCGCAGATCACCGTCGTGCAGTCGAATTGATCGAGGATCGCCGGCCCGCGCAAGGTCATCCCGACGTCGAGCTTTTCGCGCTGATGGACCGGGCACGGCACCGCCACGCCGTCGAAGCGCACTTGCCGCGTTTCGCGCAGCGCGCCGGAGAGCGCGCGGCCTTCCGGAGTGAACTTCGGCATCGAGACAGCGGGCACCAGGCCGATGCCGCGCACGCGATACGACACCACTTCGACCGGCTCCTCGGGCGCCATATGGCCGAATTGAGCCTTGTGCTCGGCATCGAAAGTCTTGCGCAGCTCGGCGAGCGCTGCGGTTTGCGCCGCGGTGCAGGTGAGCGTGATCTCGTAGCCTTGTCCGGCGTAGCGCATATCGAGCGCGCGCTCGATGCGGATTTCGTTTTCGCTAAAGCCATCGCGGCGCAGATCGTCGTGCGCCTGCGCTTCCAGTTGCGCAAACACAGCGTTCACGTCCTCGGAATTGAGCGCGCTGATCGGCGTCATGCGCGAGCGGATATAGTCGTGCTTGACGTCGGACATCAGCAAGCCGAGCGCGGAAAACACGCCGGGATAGAGCGGCACGATTAAGCCTGCCATGCCGAGATCGCGCGCCATGCGCCCGGCATGCACGGGTCCTGCGCCGCCGAAGGCGAGCAGCATGAAATCGCGCAAGTCGTGACCGCGCATGGTGGAGATGGCCTTGATCGCCTCCTCCATCTTTACTTCGATGATGCGCACGATGCCTTCGGCGGCTGCGGCCGCATCGAGCGACAGCGGTTTTGCCACGCGCGCGACGGCCGCATCGGCCTTGGCGCGGTCGAGTTTCATGCGGCCGCCGAGAAAATTATCGGCGCTGAGGTAGCCGAGCAGGAGATTGCAGTCGGTGATGGTCGCCGCCTCGCCGCCGCGGCCGTAGCAGGCCGGTCCCGGCTCGGCGCCGGCGCTCAGCGGGCCGACTTCGAGCAAACCGAAACGATCCGCCTTGGCAATGGTGCCGCCGCCGGCGCTCACCGTGTTGATGTCCATCATCGGCACGGCGAGGTCGCGGCCTTCGATCTTGCCGCGGCTGGCAAAGATCGGCTGGCCGTCCTTGATCAGCGCCACGTCGCAGGACGTGCCGCCCATGTCGAAGGTGATGATGTTGGGAAATCCCGTCATGCGGCTTAACGCGACGCCGGCGGTGACGCCGCCGGCCGGGCCGGACAGCACCGTGGTTACGGCGGTGCGCGCGGCTTCCGCAAAGGTCGAGGTGCCGCCGTTCGACTGCATGATGTATTTCTGCCGCGTCGTGACGCCGGCCTGGGTCAGGCGGCGATCGAGGCTTTCGATGTAGCGCTTGAGGATCGGCTGGAGATAGGCGTTGATGACGGTCGTGCTCAGCCGGTAGTACTCGCGGATCTGCGGCAGAATTTCAGAAGACAGCGAAACATTGCAGCCCGGCAATTCCTCGCGCGCGATGTCGCGCACGCGCGCCTCGTGCTGCGGATGCAGGAACGAGAACAGCAGGCACACCGCAAGCGCCTCGATCTCTTTTGCCTTCAGGCCGCGCAAGGTCTCGCGCAGCGCAGCCTCGTCGAGCGGCACCAGCACGTTGCCGCGGAAATCGACGCGCTCGCGCACTTCGCCGGTCAGGCTCGGTGGCACCAGCGGGGTAGGCTTGTCGTACATGACGTCGAAGATCGCGGTGCCGTAGGGCCGCGCCTGCTCGGCCACTTCGTAGATGCCGCGAAAGCCTTCGGTGACCAGCAAGCCGGTCTTGACGCCCTTGCCCTCAAGCAGCGCGTTGGTGCCGACAGTGGTGCCGTGACAGAAAGAACCGACGTCGGCTGCCCCCACTTTATCCTCTCCCGCAAGCGGGGGAGGGATGGGAGGGGGCGCGATCAGCGCCTCGATGCCCTGCAGGATGGCCCGCGAAGGATCGTCCGGGGTCGAGGGGATCTTGGTGATGGCAATCGCGCCGGTGTCCTCGTTGAGGTAGACGAAGTCCGAGAACGTCCCACCCGTATCGACCGCAACCCGGTAGCGAGGCATTCGTCGGCGTCTTTCAAGACAAGCTGCACCCTACGCTAAAACGAAATGCCCCGCTTTAGCGGGGCATGACAAGTGGCTTTGGGCGTCATGCGCGGGCTCGACCCGCGCATCCCGATTCATTGGGTAAAGTCGCGCAAGTTGATCGAGATTGCTGGGACAAGCCCAGCAATGACGGCGTCAATGCATCGCCGGAGCAGCCGCCGCCGCCGGATTCTCCATCGCGGAGATCGAGCTTTTGACTGCCTTCTGCACCTTCTCGAAAGCGCGCACCTCGATTTGCCGCACGCGCTCGCGCGACACGCCGAACTCGTCGGCGAGCTCTTCGAGCGTGATCGGGTCGTCGGCAAGGCGGCGCGCCTCGAAGATGCGGCGCTCGCGATCGTTAAGCACGGTCAGTGCGTCGCCAAGCGCCCTGTGCCGGTTCTGCGACTGCTCGGATTCGGCCAGGCGGCTTTCCTGGCTGGCGCTATCGTCGACCAGCCAATCCATCCATTCGCCGGAATCGCCGTCTTCGCGGATCGGCGCATTGAGCGAAGCGTCGCCGCCGAGTCGGCGGTTCATGTCGATGACGTCCTGCTCGGTGACGCCGAGGCGCTTGGCGATCAGCTTGACCTGATCGGGGCGCATATCGCCCTCGTCGAGCGCGGAAATCTTGCTCTTGGCCTTGCGCAGATTGAAGAACAGCTTCTTCTGGTTCGCCGTGGTGCCCATCTTCACCAGCGACCACGAGCGCAGGATGTATTCCTGAATCGCGGCCTTGATCCACCACATGGCGTAGGTCGCGAGCCGGAAGCCTTTGTCGGGCTCGAAGCGCTTGACCGCCTGCATCAGGCCAACATTGCCCTCGGAAATCACTTCCGCGATCGGCAGGCCGTAGCCGCGATAACCCATGGCGATCTTGGCGACGAGCCGCAGATGGCTGGTGACGAGTCGATGCGCGGCGTTGCGGTCGCCGTGCTCGCGCCAGCTCTTCGCCAGCATGAATTCTTCCTGCGGTTCCAGCATCGGGAACCGCCTGATCTCTTCCAGATACCGGGTGAGGCCGGTTTCGCCCGAGAGAATGGGCAATGCAGCAGTTTGGGCCATGACAGCGCCCTCCATCTTTCTTCATGCCCCCGCGGAGCGGCGGGCCATTGGCTCCGTCGCTCCCCGAGCCGGCGGCGCCAGTTCCATTATCTCGCACCTGCAATATACACGGCCGAATCAGGCGAGAGGAAGCAATGCGGCGTCACATCGACGCGACGCGGCCGTGATCCTCTCCGATTGACGGTAAATTGCGCAATACGAGCAAACTGTTACGTCTTTTCCCGACAATTTAGCCCCGGTCTCCGCTTGTGGCGGCCAGGGCAGTCCGTAAACCAGCGAGTTCGCGTGGTAGTTCCGACCTGAACGTAATAATTTCCCCGGTCGAGGGGTGTTTCACCGTTAATATATGGGCATGGAGCGCTTGCCTGCCAAGGGCGGCCAGGGCCGCTTGGGCTTTTGCCGGCAAAAGCGCGGTTTTGGTACGGAATCCAGACCCATAAGCCTCGTCACCCATCAAGGGATGGCCGATCGAGGCCAAATGGACCCGAATCTGGTGGGTCCGGCCGGTTTCCAGCCGGCAGGCCAGCAGGCTTGCCACCGGCGCGGCGGCTTTCTTGGCTTTGGCCGCCTTGCCGGCCTGGCCCTGGTAGCGCTCCAGCACCTGCCAGTGGGTCACCGCCTCGCGGCCGCCGTGGCGCACCGCCATGCGGTCGCGGGCGCGCGGATTGCGGTCGATCGGCTTGTCGACCGCGCCTTGCGGGCGGTCCGGCGCACCCCAGACGAAGGCGAGATAGCCGCGCTCGAACGGCTCGCCGCTCCGGCCATGCTCGGCGAATTGCGCCGCCAGCGCCCGGTGCGCGCGGTCGTTCTTGGCCACCACCATGAGGCCGGTGGTATCCTTGTCGAGGCGATGCACGATGCCCGGCCGCCGCTCGCCGCCGATGCCGGACAGGCTGGCGCCGCAATGGGCGATCAGCGCATTGACCAGCGTGCCGGTCCAATGTCCGGCCGCGGGATGAACGACCAGATTGCGGGGTTTATCGATGACGATGATGTCGTCGTCCTCGTAAATGACGCTGAGCGGAATTGGCTCAGGCTCGGGTTTCGCCGGCTGCGGCGGCGGTACATCGACAACGATTGCCGCGCCGGAATTGACGCGATGGCTGGGATCGCGGATCGTGTTGCCGTCCAGCGTGACGGCGCCGGCCTCGATCAGCGCCTTGAGCCGCGAGCGCGACAGCTCGGCGACATGGCGGGCGAGCACGCGGTCGAGCCGTTCGCCAGCCTCGTGATCGGGGATCACGATCGATTTCTGCGTGGCGGGGGTGTGCGTCATGAATAATATGTCCGGCAATCCGCGCGGCAACTTATCAGCCGGCGTCGGCTCAGCCGAGTCCGAGACGGCGCACCTTGTGGCGCGGGCGCGCGTGATGATGGTCATTGCGGCGCTGACCACCGCGCTTGCGATCGCTGCGGTGGTCGCCGTCATCGGCTATCGGGTGTTTGCGCTCGGCGCCGCAACGGCGACCGACGGCGTCATGGCGCTGCCAAAGGGCGCGCGCGTGATTTCGACAATCGCGACAGCCGGGCGCATCGCCGTGCTGATCGACATCGGCGGGGTGAGCGAATTGCGCACCATCGATATCAAGACGCTGAAGGAAACCGGCCGCCTGCGCTTCACCACCGAGCCGTGACCCCCCGTCATTCCGGGGCCGAGCGAAGCGAGGAGCCCGGAATCCATAATCACGGACGGTGCAGGACGGTCTCGGAGATTTTCCCTCGGGACTAGTGGTTATGGATTCCGGGCTCCGGCCTACGGCCGGCCCCGGAATGACGGTGCTTGCCTGACACCGCCATCGCGTCTATTTCGACAGCACGCTCCCTTCGTCTAGCGGTCTAGGACGCGGCCCTCTCAAGGCTGAAACAGGGGTTCGATTCCCCTAGGGAGCGCCAGCATTACGCCCGCGCGGTTGCGGCGAGCAAGCTCCAAGTTATTCGGCCGCCACCAGTCGCCGCTCGGCGCTCTCAACCACCATCGGCGTTTGCCAATCCTGGCGTTGCGGCGGCGCCGCCCAGCGTTTGGTCACCATCGCCACCCAATCGGGTGTGTAGAAGGCGTTGGCGGCGGCCACATTCTCCCAGAGATAGATGCCGACGATCGAGTTGCCATCGGGCGCGATGCCATAATATTTGCGGATCAAGCCGGAAATTCCTTGGTAGGTGTGGGCGGTCGCATTGATGGTGCTGATAAGTTGGGCTTTGGTCGTGCCGGCGGGCACTTTGAAAGTCCACATCACGGTATGCATGGGCGGTGTCTCCAAAACGGCGCGTTTTTGCCGGGCTGACAAGCAGACAACAAATATAGCGCGAACTGAAGAGAGGCGAAATCCGCGGCGAAACCAGCGTTCATTTTTTCATTGGCATTGGTCACTGTTTCAGATACAACGAATCAATCTCGCTCATCGAGGGCGTCGCCGGTGACAGCCGTTTGATGGAGCGAGATGCGGTGCCTGTGGGCGGGATTTGTAACCTGCTCCCGGCCGGCTCCGGGTATCATTCGGTCGGCATTACGACCGGTCCGCGAGGTGCTTCGCTATGCAAAGTACGCCGACGCAAAGCGTCGGCTGTGGCGTGGCGCGGTGGAGGAGGCGTCTGAGATTCCGCTTCGTTGCCTGCTGCACCTCGGGTGTCGAGGGACCCCAGGCACAGTGAAGGGCGCCAGCCGCGATTTCGATTTTATTAAGGCTGGCAATCCGACTGTCATAATCGGCCCGGCCCGGCCTTGCGGACCTTGTCCGTTGCCGCTAAATATTCCCCCATCGAGTTTTCGGCCGAATGACTTGGCTTTGCAGCGACGACAAACGCGCCTGACTGACCATCTTTCACCAAAAATTCGAGCGAACCGAGCCGGGCACACTCGCGCGGCTCACACTGACATGTCTATGAGGAGAGACCCGTGAACAACGGTACCGTGAAGTGGTTCAACGCGCAGAAGGGCTATGGATTCATCCAACCTGAGGGCGGCGGCAAGGACGTTTTCGTGCATATCAGCGCCGTCGAGCGCGCCGGACTTCGCGAACTGAGGGAAGGTCAACGCGTTTCCTTCGAAGTCGTGGTGGACCGCAAGACCGGCAAGTCGGCCGCGGAAAATCTGAAGACTTTGTCCTGAAGACTTATGTCAAGCGGCGCGGTCGCACTATCGACCGCGCGAATACGGTCGAGCAGACACCGATCCCGGCGCGCGCCGTCAGTGCGCGCCGGACAAGCCTGGAATTGGCACACCGATCGTCTGCGCGATAAGCACGACATTGAGAACGAGCACCACCGCCGTGCCGATCAGAGCCACGATGCTGGTCAGACGGCTGTTCGTGAACGCGCCCATGATGTCGCGCCTGCCGGTAAAGATCAGAAGCGAGATCATCGGCAGCGGCAGCGCGAGCGACAGCACGACCTGACTGATCACCAGCGCATTGGTGGCATTGGCGCCGAGCGCGACCACCACGAATGCCGGCACCATCGTGACCAGCCTGCGGACCCAGATCGGGATACGGAAGCCGACGAAGCCCTGCATGATCATCTGGCCGGCCATCGTGCCGACCGTCGAGGCCGACACACCCGAGGCAATGAGCGAGAGCAAAAAGATTCCGGCTGCGCCGATCCCCAGCAGCGGGGTGAGCGTGTGATAGGCCGTCTCGATCTGCGCGACGTCGGGATGGCCGGCGTGGAACGCGGCTGAGGCCATCATCACCATCGCGATATTGACGAGGCCGGCGACGGCAAGCGCTATGATCACTTCCCGGTTGGAGAACCGCAGCACCTTGCGCCGTTCGACGTCGTTGCGGACCGGCACGCGCGCCTGCGTCAGGCCGGAGTGCAAATAGATTGCGTGCGGCATGACGGTGGCGCCGATGATGCCGACTGCCAGCAGCAACGCCGCGGCATCGGCGATTTCCGGCGTGACGATGTGGTACGCCGCCGAGGTCCAATCGACCGGTGCGATGAACATCTCCGCGAGATAGCAAAGGCCGATGACGCCGACGATGGCGCCGATGATCAGCTCGAGCGGCCGGAAGCCAAACGCTTCGCACATCAGGAGGCCGTAGGTGACGATCGCGATGACGACCATTCCGGCAAGGAGCGGCAATTGAAACAGCAGTGAAAATCCAATGGCGCCGCCGAGAAACTCGGCGACATCGGTCGCCATGGCGGCAATCTCGCTGACCACCCACATCGCCCAGACGACCGGACGCGGAAAGTGATCGCGGCAGAGTTCCGCGAGATTGCGGCCGGTGACGATGCCGAGCTTGGCCGAGAGGCCCTGGAACAGCATCGCGATGACGTTGGCGAGCAGCACGACCCAGAGCAGGCCGTAGCCGTATTTGGCGCCAGCCTGGATGTTGGTCGCGAAATTTCCGGGGTCTATGTAGGCGATCGAAGCTATGACCGCCGGGCCGACAAAGGCCAGCGAAGCGCGCAGCCCGCTGCGCTGGCCGGCAAGCACTTGGCGCGCCGTGTCGAGCGTCTGCGCGGAGAGCGAAGCCGATCGGATGATAGTGTCGGTCATGTTGATCGTGTCATTCAAGCCGGGCGGATGGCGTTGGCGCAGCACCTACATGAAAATGTAGCTTGGGTTACAAGCAGTATAAGGATCAACCTCGCCCGCGTCAATGGCTGGACAATGTAGCATTAGCTACACTTTGACACGAGCAGTAAAATAATATGGTGTCCAGACCGCGCCAGTTCGCCATCAGATGAGATCAGGTCGCAATGGGAAAGCTTCCGGCGGAAGGAACCCAGGCGCGCCGCTTCGGCAAGACGCGATCGGCGCAATCGACCGCATTGCTCGAGGACTACGCCGAGCTGATCGCGGATCTTTTGGCGGGCGAAGGCGAGGCCCGGCCGACCGACATCGCCCGGCGTCTCGGCGTCTCCCACGCCACCGCGATTAAGACCATCGCGCGCCTAAAACGCGCCGGCCTGGCAACCGCGCGGCCTTACCGCGGCGTATTTCTGACCGAGAAAGGCCATGGGCTCGCCGACCGCGTGCGGGTTCGGCACCGGCTTGTCGTCGATCTGCTACGCGCGCTCGGCGTGCCGACCGAATCCGCGGAGGCCGATGCCGAGGGCATCGAGCATCACGTTTCGGAAATCACCCTGAAGGCGTTCGCGCAGTTTCTGAAAGAGCGCGAGTAATACCAACGGCCCCGGTTATTGACTCATTTTGGGATTCCCAAATCAGGGAAAGTCTGACTCGATGCTGGCTCATGAGAAGGGAGCAGCATCGATGGGAGCGGCGATATCGATCACGCGGCTTGATCT
>Ga0207416_1004941_pt1 | contig 11023 bp, 21 predicted proteins | sample PaiPotPPM11metaG_FD_184107 | JGI IMG/M metagenome (GOLD analysis project Ga0207416, IMG submission 184107) | Iron sulfur acid spring bacterial and archeal communities from Banff, Canada, to study Microbial Dark Matter (Phase II) - Paint Pots PPM... ...
TTCGTCCCAAAAAATCAAACTAAATCGACCCAAAGCGTGGCACTACACTTTCGCAAAAGTGCTACCCCACACCAAACAAAATCAATGGCTTATGCCACGTCAACCCATGCGAACTGTAGAAGATGGGTGAGGCGTGCAACCCGTGCCTCCGCATACCAGACATGGTGGGGGTTCATAAGGTCCGGTCTTTATCGGCTGAGCGCCGGCGACGTAGCCTGTCCTGCGGCAAGCTTGGCATTCGCTCGCCGACTGCACCTGTTTATTGGTCATGACCCCGCGTACTAACTTGGGGTCGCCCTTGCGAGCCATTTTCCGGTCCAGCACTCAAAGGTGCAAGCACGAAAAAGGCCCCGGCTATGTTCCGACCGGGGCCAGTTTGTGCACGCAACCAGTCCCTGCCGAAGTAAGGGCCGGCTGTGTACTCGGTGCAAAGAGATGGTAGTTCTGAGGCATCCCCCTGCACAAAGCGGCGTAGCTTAACGCAAGTCATAGCGCCAGACGAGTGCTTGCCGCGTCGGCGTGGTTGGAATGCTCAAAGTTCCGCTGGCGGAAAATGGTTTATGCTGCCCGCAGCCGCCCGTGCAGGCCCCTCATTTGCGGGCGGTTAGGGCCGTCCTGCGGCAGGCACATTTGTGGGGCGGCCCGCCTCAGAGCGGAGCCAGGAAAAGCGCCGACGCGCGCGAGCGTTTTTCACGCTTGGCGCGGCCAAGCTGCCGGCCAGCGTTGCGCATGCGCCAAGCGACCACGCAGCCAAACCGGCGCGAATGCGTGGTCGGGTGCTGTCCTACTTCCGAGCCTTCTGTCCTAATTTGATTTTTCGGCTGTCCTAAGTTCATTTTGGAACGAATTGCTGGTTCCCTCCCTTAGCCTTTGATGAGGGGCGCAAGCAAAGGATTGCGCCCATGACAGATCACCGCCCTCGATCAAGCTATGAGTCGGATAGACTGCCTTACGCGAAAAGGGCTGGGTGGAATGTCGTGCGTGCGTCGATCGGACAAGAGTTGACGGCGCACTGTGAAATTATACAAGACTTGCCGCACAGCATGCTTGCGCTCGTAATGCAACTGAATGAGCGCGAAGAAGAATAAACGAGCCGCCTCAGTTGGCGGCCTCGTCTTTGTCGGCTTTCCCAGGCAAGAGCGGGGCCGCTAAGGCTAGTCGGGGCCGCGAGGGCTTTATGCAGTGGTGGTGGCTATTTGGGCCACAGCGAGAGTGGAGTTCAAGACGACTGCAGCAACTCGGGGAGCTTGGCGATGTTCGCCGCGATCCGCCGCGTCTCCAGCTTCTACTTCGTCGCGCCATCGAACCCGAATGGTGGCGCATTTCCAGCAGAGGAGAGAGCCGTGTTACCTAAATCTGTGATCGCCTGCCCCGCTAAGCGGCCCTGGCGCCCCCGCCAAAAAATAGTCACCACACAAACTGCCAAGCTTTTTCCTTCCGCTCTTATGTTATTCCGGGCCCATCGAAAGCCTCAGGCCGCGCTGGCCCGGACATTGCATGATCGATTGATTGCTGTGGACGACAGCATAGTCTGGGTGCTCACCCAATCGCTCAACGCATTCGCGACGAGATCGCCGGCCTCAATTGTTCGGGTCGATGACCAGACAGCAGCACTGAAAATTGCGGCCTATGCGGACGTGTGGCCGAAGGCGGCCGTGCCTTTGAGCAACTGAACGGGAAGCGCTGGGGCCGCGAGCTTATCGCCAACGCGATCTGGCCAGCGGTGAATTATGTGCGAATCTAGCGCAATCATCCGAACATCCGAACACTTTCACGTCTTTTCGCGCCCCACGCTTGAGTGTTCGGATGTTCGGCTCGGGTGGAAGAAACTTGCAAACGCTTCCTCGAATTGCGCCGCCGTGTAACCGTGCCGCGAGAGATCCGCTCACTTGGTCGGATGAACAACGACAGGACGGATCTCGAAGTCTTTCAGCAATGCCGCGACCTGGTTTTTGGTGATTGGACCTCGGCTGCGAGAAGCTGCTGCATCACCTGCTCCGATGTTTATCTGCGTGCGGTCCTCCAGAACGACCGAAGCGTCACTTAAAATAGGATAAGTTCGACTACTTTGCATGGGGTTGTTTTTCAAAATCCAATGATCCCCCACCGGGGACTCTGTCGCCTGAACGGACTGCCTCGCAGCACGCGGAGTGAAGCGCGAGGGTGATACCCGGTCTCCCGTCGAGGTAGAGGAGCGGCAGCGGCGCGAATCTAATTTTCGTCGCATCCGGCTCTGGCGATTCAGTGCGATTTCTCCAGCCATGCGATTGACCTCGGCCTCTCGAAACAAGGCCTTTCCGCCAACCATGAAAACGTCAATGGCGAACGACCTCGAGGCCGGCAGGCCCCTCGAACTGGACTGTTCGGTTCGAGCGAGCATAATTTTTGTGGACTCAACCTCGTCGTAGGTCCGCGCCGGCGTCGGTTCGACATCGACAATCACTGCATTCTCGATGTCGATAAGATAGTTGAGGCCATAGCCGAACTGTACCCGCTTGTTGGCCTTGGCAGTCCAGGCCGAACAGGGATCGCTGGGTGAGATCACCCGTTCCCCGCCGAGCCTATGCGGATGTGGCCGATCTCGGCGCGCGTTAACAAGCCGGAGAATGACGATCCCTCGGTCGTCGAGCCGATCGCGTTAGCTACTTCGGCGGCATAATTACACCGCTCCTATGTTTTTGGTGCAGTGCGCGTCGCGAGGCTCACCTTGCTCACCTTGACTACGCTGTCGGCGTGCCGTTCCTGTGGTGTTGTTACCGCCAAGGTTTCCGGCCATGCCGTTACCTTGCGCAGCTCACCGACGGTCTTGGCTGACACTTCGATGTCCGGTTCCACCTCGACCCGCATCTTATCTGGCAAGCTACCAAGCGCTAGTTGAAGCGCGGCAACGCTTTTGGCCTTGTACCGCATAAGGGCTCCTTTTGTGTTCGGTGCCCCCCAAGTCGCCGACTGCCAGAACTAGTCTACAGCCTGCTACGCCGCTGGCTGGCGCGTCGCAGTCGCTGAAATCCCCACGCCCGCGCAGCTCGGCGACGACCGCACCGCAGAAACGGCCGCGTCACGCACCAAGGGTCCCCCCGTGTACGATGCCCTGCGGCGGTCTCGCCATCGATAAGTTGCGCGTTGACGCGCACCCGGCCGACCAAGCCAGCCCCACGAAAGCCTCGAAATACACGTAGGCGAGCGCCTGACGCATCGCCTCGTTCAGTGGGCAAAATAAATGAGCGCTCATTCTTCTGGCAGCGCGCACTTGGATATCGGGGGGATCGAAATCTGCACAGCTTGAGAATTTTCGTAGTCGCGGTACGCTGGTGGCGCCGGGGTGAGGCGTGCGCTATGTCCTCGAAGGCTCGGTAATGACGTTGCATCCTGAATAGGGCCGATTGTTTACTGCGTTTTGCGGAACATTCTGCCCTGGTGTTGCGGACCAAGGCTTTACCCAAGGCGCTGCACCACGCTCTAGTTCAGCGAGAATGCGGCTAGTGACTTCGGTGTAGAGATCACGTCTAATCGACGGAGCCATGACGATACCTCTTGCTCTCGTTGTGGTTAGGCTGGCTGGGACGCTGCACACGTCTCAGCTAGCCGCTTACCTTACCATGGCTCTGTGATTCACTCCTAACAAAATCGACCTGTCGCGTAACGATTGTTTGTTTGATGTTTGTTTGCTCCGGCTTGCGTAGCGTCGGCGGCGACCATCGGCGCAAGGGCAAGGGCCGTACCCCCACCCCAAAAGTCGTTGCCTGCGTCGGCGCATTGGGCCTTCGCAAATTTTTTGTGAAACGATGGATACATACCCGGGTACCTATCAAGAAGAAGGCGCTTGGGAGAATTACGTATCTTTATGAAATCAGAGTCGTTATTCTGAGCGAACGACGTTGAGATGCTGGTCCCCAACGAAACCGAGGCGATCACAGAGCTCGTGAAAAGGGCTTGCGAGAACATAGTCTTTGTACCACCATTGGAGCTTAGGTTAGGCGGAGGCACGCTAGACAAGCACGCTGGTGCGTCTCCTAGCCTCCGGCCCGTTTAAGAAATCTGCCGATTCCAGCGGGTATACGCACCAGGGGCGGCAGTCGACGTCGACAATTTCAGCTCACTGGGCTGCCGTTTTCGCTTGGGTCAACTTCTCTGCACACGCCCTAGCCAGGTGATAGTCGGTGGAGGTAGCTCCCGCCTGTGTCGCCCAGCCACCCTTCTGCACGTATTCGCCCTGTTCCCAGTTCGAAGGGATCTTTTTTATGACTGCCAAATTCGCTTGCGCATCGCTGTTCTGAAGGAATTTCTCCACGCAGACCGGCGTGAGGGCTGCCACGACGGCGGTATCGGCCCGCTCAGCCGCAAGTCTATTGGCTGTGCTGCCAGTCATCCAGCCGCCCCAAGAAAACCCGATAACCATGGACGCGACCGCACCGGCGGCTGCGCCTTGCAGCAGACGCTCAGCGATTCTCCTTGAAGGATTGAAGGCATTTGCATGGCACTTCCTTTCGTCCGACATGCTTCGGAGCGAGGCCACGGGACACCCGGATGGATCCCGGTTCAGCAAGTCATCGATTGGTATTGTGTTACGCCTTTGTCCGCCGGAAATCTGAGCAAAACAGCTCACTTCAATTGCTGCAGGGGCGCAGCAGTCGAAGTCCTACGATTCAGTTCATTGGGTTGCAGCTTGGACCGATTTCTCTGCGCACGCCCCTGCCATTGATCGGAGCGTCGCGTGCTTCAACAGTTCCGGATCGAAAAATGCCTCGTGGAGCCGCACGCGGCGATCCTGATCGCCAGCAGCTCGGAATGCATCAAAGTAGATAGAAAAATGGCCGCATCATTTCGTCGGTCGCTTGGTCGAAGCCCCGAGCACTCGCCCGGTTTGCCCCCACACGCGCCAGCGGAGTGATCAAGAGGCTTTCTTGAAAGCCTGGCCGACGCTTCGCGTGAACGGCGCGGCGCTTTCGCCAGCGAACTTCTTTCCGAGCGCCGTAAGCTCCTTGATCTGTTCGTTGAGCATCGCCGTTTGCTTTTGGGCGTGTGCCGTCCACAGCTCGAAGAGATCGGACGATGACTTTGCGGTCGAAAGTTGGCGAGCAAACTCGAAAACCCCTGCGGTGTTCGCCTGAGCTATGTCGATCATTTTTAGATTATAGTCTCGCATTTGTTCGATCATTGCCGAATAGGTTTGTTCAAACGCCTGCACCGATTGGCCTACGGCTGCTTTGCCTTTCTGAAGGGTCTCGTTGGCAATTGCCGCGCTTTTGTCGGCAAACTTCCTGCTTTGATCGTGTTCGCTCATGGGGCACATCCTTTGACTGGGTGCTTATGACTGGATTTTGACGGTCATCGCGCCCGGCACATAGCTCCCCAACCAAGTACACCTTAGAAGCGCCGCTCTGAGGCTGCTTTGATATGGGTCAACAGTGGTACTGGTCTAACTTGGCCTAGCGACCGCTGCTTCAGTCGATTACGGGGCACTGACCTCGCCAAGCTGTCGAGATCGACTCTGTAGTGCTGCTTGCGTCCAGGTCCCGGAAAGCTCAAGCAAGTCCTGCTTGTCCTTGGCGATTTTGGCGTCGCAGGCTAAAAGCATCGCCTCTTTAGCGTATTCCCAGAACTGATCTGTTTCCGACATGAGCACTCTCCCGTGCCCCGACATCCTCGCTTGCACTCCTTGGCAGTAGCCGTCTGTGCAAAATTGCTCACCTAGGCGTCAACGAAATCGCAACCGTCCGAATCGAGCTGCGGCATACCGATCCGCTGATTTGGCGCCCGGTCGCGGCACCGACCCACGAGGGCCATGCTGAGGAAAGCCCCGCAGAGTGGCGGGGCTTGAATTGGCGGGCGTGGCTGAGGATTGCCCGATCAGGCTCGGGAATCGAGCGATAGCCCCAGGCTGAAAGCCTTCTGCCGAGTAGCGCCCTCAGTGCGCTTTAAGCTCCGGGCGATGCTCGCCGCCCGCGTTTTCTTTCGTGCCATCGTCTTCAGTGTGCGGACGTCCGATGATGTCCACGAACGGCGTTTTGACTTCCTAGGCATCTAATAGTCTCCAAAGTGGAAAGGACAGGAGGTTTTAACCAGAATTTGTTGGAAGGAAAAGCAGAAAAATGCCGCATAGGGCTGTAGAACAATTCCCTGTAATCTCATCGCCGCACTACTCCTACGAACCATGCAGGGACCGCGAAATGCGACGTGGCGTGGACGATGGTGACCCTTGACGGCTAATCAAGATCGTATTTTGGGGAATACTTCTTTTGCTAGGCATTAGGTTGGCGCTGGCATTGATCTTGATGATACAGATACCGCTCGGCTCCAATCGCCAGATTCGCGATTGCCTTACGAATTTGAGGACGGCAATATCGGCTTCATGGGCCGCGATCCCATTAAGAACCAAACGCCCGACCTGTTTTCGACCGAGAGGCTCGGCGGTCCTTCGTCCGACAGACCGGCAGATGCGGTGACCAGGCGGCCCCCGCGCCGAACGGTTCTTCCGAAGGATTTGCCAAGGGCCATTCGGTATCTGGGGGGAGAACTAGACTGGTTGCTCCGGGTCGCAACCGAGGAAGCTAACCGGCGTGGCAGACCCATGCCCAAGGCTGAGGCACGTCCGACAGGCAGGCTTCCCGCTTCGTCAGAACCAATCCCGAAGCAGACCCGTCTGCCTGGCGGCCCAACTCGTCAGCGGCAAATTGGACTTGCTGCGGCCGCCTTGACCAAGGGTCAAGTGAATGCGGTGCGGGCCGCCTTCGAGGCCGGGGTCACACCGGCAAGGATTGCCCGACAATTCGGCCTATCTCAATCGGATGTTCGCAAGGCTCTTTCATACGACGAACCCAAGCGATGATGGCCGCCTAAACGCACCGCAGGAATTGACAGGTGATCGGTCCACGAATGCGACGTCGCGGAACACAATCGCACTGTCAGCACTCGCTAACTATCAGCGAACTTCTATTTATTTGCTCTGCTTCTTTCCTCCTTTTCAGGGTCAATGACGCAAAACGGACGCGGGGCCACGGAATAGGGAAAAGCCAAAAATGGTATGGAACCGTCGTTCATCAACGGCGTTTGGCTTGAATACCCATTGAACGTGCTCCACGGCCAATTGTGATGGCCATCATCTTTCCTCGGGGAGACTTCCATCCAGGAGCCGAAAGGCCAACCAAGGCAACCCCTAAGGCGGCGCGAAGAAAAACAGGGAATTAGGTGTCGTGCTTGCAGAATTGTACCGCGTTTGGCCATTGGTCGGTCTAACTCTCGCATTGGTCGCCACGGTTGGCTGGATGGGCCTCCTCGGCTACGTGGCCATTAAATTACTTTGAGAGCGGCTGGCGATTTACGTAGCGTCCGCCGCGCCGGAATTTAAATTCGCCACTCGGCGTACCGCGTAAAATCGTTCCCAGAGAATCTTGTTCACCTGGGTTTGATAACTTACTCCCTCCATCCAACTCGGCCGCCAATTCGGGCCTTCCGCTTCTCTGCGAGCCTTTAGCGCCTCCTCCCACACAGCCTCCACGTAAGCCGCATGGAACCGCTCGAACTCCTCCAGTTCATCCTGCTAGCTAATGTTTCAATACGATGTCGGGGTTCGGATTGAGAGAACGGTAGAAATCAAGCGTATTGATTCGGACTATTTTGAAGAAGTGAGGAATGAGCTGACGGAGTATCCTGGCCTCGGCACGATGTTTCACGCTTTGTAAGTTGGGAAGAACAACATTAACGATGGACTACTCCTCCGCACCTGTTACCCGCCGTCCTGCGACACACACTACTGTTTCTGATTTCGCAAAACGGCCTGTGGGGACGGCGGGTGTGAGGGACGACTATCCTCCCTGCCAAAGAATTTCTGCTCAATCTCCAGCGAGACCTGATGCAACCATCTCTCGGCTCGATCCGCCCTGTCCGCGTGTTGGTGGACTTTTGCCTCAAGCTCTCGTATCCGGTCTTCAGCACCTCGAAGTTGAGCGGATAGCTTGCGACTCATCTCGCCGGCCTGCTGGTAACTTGCCTGAGCGTTTACTGCCGCCTGCCGCACCATGTCGAAAATCAAATGGCCCGCCTTTTCGAGCGGATTCCGATCTGGCATTCAATTTTGGTGCAAGCGGAGTCACTGGTTCTGTTGGGCCTGAACCGCGATCACTCATCGCACTCACTCCACGCCTGCCCCGGGACGGCGGCAAATTCCACCACGCTATCGGCCGAACGCAATTCGATCCCCCATTGATGAGGTTTTTTTGACAGCCTGTGGCTTTCAAGCCGATAGCGCTCGGGTCCTTCCATCGTTGGCCCCTAACTCCTCCGCGTCCGTTTGCGGAGTGCCAACTCAAAACCCTCCAGAATGGTGAGTCGGAAGCGCTGGAGCGCGATTTTGAACAGTCTATAGCCGCTCTGCCTGGGTACACGGTGGTTCCAAGAAACGAACCGCGTCCCCGCCAAAGAATTTCTGCTCAATCTCAACCCAGATTTTGTACACCCATTTTTCGGCCCGGTCTGCCTGGTCCTCTAGAAGCCGGACCTTCGCCTCAAGTTCCCTTATCCGCTCTTCAGCGGCTCGAAGTTGCGCAGATAGATCATCAGTCGTTTCGAGGGCCGTTTGGCTCTCGTGGTTTGTCCACGGCATCTGGCTTGGCTCCGTCCGCCCCTACTGCTTCCGACCCCGCTATCGGTGAGTTTCATTGGGATCCTCCGTTCGGTTGGCGACGGCGTCGCGCGCCGTCACCACCGAGGCCCCGCAACAGGGCCTGCAGCCGGCGGGGCAGATCCCAGGAGCGCCGCGTGCGCTCTACAAGGCCCCAACAGTCATGCTCCGTTTGCAGCGGAAATCCAGTACTTTGTGCGAGAAAATATGGCTTTGTCGGCTGTTTCGGCCGTTGTGAGCAGCTCTTGGTTGCTACGCGCAGCAGCTTTGCAAAAGGTGCCTTTCAAAATGACATTTGCCGGTTCGAATACTCCATGCCCAGCCAGCTAGTGCGGTCTCTGTGGGGCGTACTTCCGTGAACTGGGAAAACCTGCGACCGTTCCGCCTCCGAGATTTTTCGCGCGGCGTCACTGTGCTTCAACAACTGTCAGCGACTTAAAGTCTTCTGTGGCGTCTTCCAATTCTGATTCGATGGGCTTTTAGTTGCGTATGCGCTCAAACCTGACGGCTTCACTCATCAACCAGCGCCCATTCGGCATCCGTCAGATCGCTCGGATATCGCAGACCACGCCGCTCAGCGGCGCGCGATGCTCAGGTTTCCACATCTCGGCACCCCCAGTCGATGATTCGGGTGCCGCATAACGAATCGCAAAAGATTCATCTGACTCAACAACTTTCAGGATTGGCTCTTAGCCCGCCGGCCAGCATAAAAAGCCAAATGCGCTCAATGTTATAAGACAAGCAAAGTTTTTGTTTTGTTATCACCGAGGACCGGGTTGGTTGCTGAACGGAGGGGAATCATTCGATTCGCATTGACATCGCCGCTCGCCGGTGGGACCGTTCGTTAACGTCCAGGGGGAAACGATGCGTACATCCATCGCCGTGATTGCTCTTCTCGCCGCCTTCTCGCTTGCCGCATGTTCGCCGGGACCGCAAGGATCCAAAGGCGAGCAAGGTCCGCCGGGACCGCAAGGTGCGAAGGGAGAAGCAGGCCCTCCAGGACCGCAAGGCGCTAACGGCGAGCAAGGGATTCCGGGGCCGCAGGGACCGCAAGGTGCGAAGGGAGAAGCAGGCCCTCCAGGACCGCAAGGCGCTAACGGCGAGCAAGGGATTCCGGGGCCGCAAGGACCGCAAGGTCCGAAGGGAGAAGCAGGCCCTCTAGGACCACAGGGTGTCGGTGAGCAAGGGATTCCCGGGCCGCAGGGACCGCAAGGTGCGAAGGGAGAAGCAGGCCCTCCAGGACCACAGGGTGTCGGTGAGCAAGGCCCGCCCGGACCGCAAGGTTCGAAGGGAGAAGCAGGCTCTCCAGGGCCACAAGGACCACAAGGTGCGAAAGGCGAAAAGGGGGAGCAAGGTCCTCCAGGTTCAGCCGGTCAAGTTGGCCCAGCAGGTCCTCCAGGTCCAGCCGGTCAAGCTGGCCGCTCAACAGGCTTGCATGTGGTCAGGCAGGAAAACTGCGAGAACAACAACTGTACCGTTGCCTGCGGCTCGGGCGAAACCTTCGCTTCTGTCACCTGCCCGAGCGGAACGGTATCCATCTCAAAGAACGGGGAGGCGGAAACCGCCTCGTGCAGCAACAGCCCGGGACCGGCGTTTGCACTTTGCATGCCGACCCTGAAATAGAACGCCCTTAGGCGAGCGGTGCCCGGTCTAAACACTGGGTCCGCAAACCGGTCTCCGTCACATACCATTGGGGCTCGACGGACCAGGGGGGGCGGGAAGCGGTGTGCCATCGTCACAGCATTCGCGGTGGCGCAGCATGCCGCTCAGGCTTTCGCAAGGTTTGTCGATGCCCGCGGAGGCGAGAGTGGGCTTCAACGATGCGGGGTTTTCCGTACCCTACTTGTGAAGCAAAAGGACGCCGCGTTGCCGCCGGGTAACAGCCCGACCCCGGAGTGGCGGCGAATGGAACTATCCACAGCCTATCTGCATTGGCTCCCGTTTTCCATTATCGCGAGCGCAGATCATGCACCTCTCCAATGAAAGTCTGTTGGTCATCATTATTGTCGGAATAGTCGCGGGTTGGCTCGCTGGCCGAGTGATGGAAGGCGGCGGGTTCGGGTTAATTGGCGATCTATTAGTCGGTCTGATCGGTGCATTTATTGGCGACTGGCTGATGCCGCGACTTGGTATCCACCTCAGCACTGGCATTATTGCTCTAATCATCAACGCCTTTATAGGTGCCGTCGTCCTCCTGCTGATCCTTCGGCTAGTTGGCGGTCGTTGGGGCTACAGACACCGTTGGGGGCGTTGGCGTTAGCCTAAGTGCGAAGCCCTCCCGGCTCCCCCGCCAAAGGCCCGTCAACTCAGCCCAATCCCTCCTCTCCCCTCTCAAAGGCATGGTGCGCTCGCGGGCGAAGGGCTGGCTTTTGGCCCTGAAGGGACCTCATCAAAAAAGATGAA
>Ga0207416_1004942_pt1 | contig 11020 bp, 15 predicted proteins | sample PaiPotPPM11metaG_FD_184107 | JGI IMG/M metagenome (GOLD analysis project Ga0207416, IMG submission 184107) | Iron sulfur acid spring bacterial and archeal communities from Banff, Canada, to study Microbial Dark Matter (Phase II) - Paint Pots PPM... ...
GGTGCCAGCCTCAACCTCTCTCGGCTCGCCTCCTGGTTTCTCGGTGAGCGCCGACCTGCGACGCGGCGTCGCCCCTTCATGCGCCTTATGGCTGCGTCCGTCTCACCATAAAATGACCAGCAGTATCACGAAGGACCGCGCTGCGGCGAAGGTAAGCATATTGACGAGTGCCATGGCCGCGATCGAGCCGTGGAAGAGAAGCCAGCACCGCGTAGCCCAGCCCACTGTGGCCGGGCCGGAGCGGGTACCCGCCGGGTGACGATCGCGCCAGGTAACGGTGAGGCTCAGAGCAAAGTTGACCTGAGCAGCCAGGAGGAAGGCAACGCCGTTGGCAAGCACCGCGTTCCAGCCGTGGTCTGTGAGGATGCTGAGGAGAAGCAGCTGCACGGCCCCCGCCACGCCACCCGTCCCCGCGAATCGCAGGGGACGGGCAGCGGGCGAGAGGAACAGATCGCGCAGCTGAGCGAAGAGGGAAGAGATCGATTTCATCGTTACCCCGTGTACTCGTACAGCTGTACACCGCCGACGGTGATGAGCTTCATGTAGGGGTGCCCCCCGTGGGTACCCTGCTGGATCCAGGTGATGAGGGCGCTGTTTCCGCCTCCCGGACCGCCTCGTCCACCGCCGTTGACCAGGAAGTAGCGGACCGTCCCCTGCTTCACCAGCGCCGCCAGCTGCTTGACCGTCAGGATGGGATCGTTGCCGGTGAAGCCGCCCAGCGCCATGACCGGCTTGCCGGTGGCGAGGATGTATGACTCGGCGCTGCCGGCGCTGGTGGTGGCGACCAGATATTTGGCCTTACCCTGGTGCTGCTCGAGGTAGCGTAGCAGCTGGGTATTGGCCTGCTCTCCACCGCCAGGCCCACCGCCGGCCCCACCAGGACGGCCGGTACTGGAACCAGCGGGAGGGCCGAAGCTTCCACTGGGCGGCCGATACCCGGTGCTCGGCGGCCGGAAGGCATTGCTTGCGCCGCCGGGAGGTCCGCCGAATCCACCACGGCCCCCGAGTCCAGTCGACGTCGAGGGTCCGGCGTGCAGGATGGTGCCGCTCACCGCGCTGCTCACTGAATCGGCCGCCCAGACGGTGGGAGCCGCCAGGAGCACGAGGGCACCGAGCGCCGCGAAGGGAAGCATCACGCGAACGCCCAGCCTGGGTCGCAGATGGGCAACGATCAATACCATCGCTGCCACGACGCAAGTGCCCACGATCAGAGGGGTGAGCCAGCGTGACCAGGCAGGGTAAGTGGCCAGGATGTGTGCCTGGACGCCTGCAACCGCCAGCAGACTGGCCGGCAGGAGCCACCAGATCTTGCTGCCTGGCTGCCGATAGGTCTGCCAGAGGGTGACGATGCCGATGCCGGAAAGTGCCGCAACAGCCGGAGCCACCATCACCAGGTAGTAGGTATGGTAGAAGCCGGCGACGCTGAAGAAGGCGCCGGTGGTCAGAAGCCACATACCCCACATCGCCAGCGCACCCTGTCGCTCATCCAGTGGCCAGGAGCCTGACCCGGGCGAACGCCCGGAGTCTGACCTGGGCGAATGCCCACGGCGGCGCCCAGAGCGTGTCCGCCAGGCGCCGACGAAGAACCCGATCACAGCCAGCGGCAACAACCAGCCGATCTGACTGCCGAGCTGCGTGTTGAGCAATCGCAGTGGCCCGGTAGGTCCGTTTTCACCAACCCCGCCGGGTCCGTTGCCATTCCCGCCGGCGTTTGATCCTGAGACGGACGAGTTCCCCGTCAGCCGCTGCAAACCGTTGTAGCCGATGGCCAGTGACAGTGCGGAGTTGTTAGTGGTCGAGCCGACCCAGGGTCTCTGAGAGGCCGGAGTCAGATCAACCGCCGTGACCCAGGACAAAGAAACCACCAGGAGCACGATGGTAGCCAGGACGAGGTGCAGGAGGCGCCGCCCCCAGCCAATCCGCGCTGCGAGTAAGTACAGGAGTCCGAAGGCAGGCAGGACCAGATAGGCCTGCAGCATCTTGATGTTGAAGCCCAGGCCGACGAAGACAGCGCAGAGCAGGAGCCAGCGCAGCTTGCCGGTTTCGACCGCGCGGCTGACCGCCCAGGCACCGAGCAGGACGACGAGGACCAGGGTACTGTCTATGGTATTGTTCCGGTTGGTGACCACGCTGATGGGTGTAACGGCCAGCGCCAGTGCGGCGAGCAGGCCCGCGGTCCGGCCGAAGAGTCGCGAGACAAGGTAATACAGTAAGGCTACGGACAGGACGCCGGCCAGCGCCTGGGGGAGCATGAGAGCCACGCCACTGAAGCCGAACAGCTTGGCGCTGGCCACCTGCAGCCAGAATCCGAGCGGAGGCTTATCAATCGTCACGAAACCGCCCGGATCGAAGGAGTTGAAGAAGAAGTTGTGCCAGTTCTGCATCATGCTCTTGATGGCGGCGGCATAGTAGGTGTTGCTGTAGCCCTCGCGACTGAGCTGGTAGAAGTTGAGGATGGCTGCCAGGAGCAGGACGGGGAGAAGGGGAAGACGGTTCCAGTACTTGCCGAGGGGGATGGTGAGCGCACGCTCGACTGGTTGGGGGCGGGCGGGATGAATACGTTCGGAAATCATCGGCTGAGCTTCTCCAGCTCGCGGAGCCCAAAGAGTGCAAGCGCTGTAACCGTAAGCGGCAGTCCCAGCCGCTGAGTGGCTGAACCAAGCCTGCTACTGTCGGTCGACACAGGCTCTGCTCGTTTGATCGCGAATTTTGGGGTCATTAGCGTTTTTTCCTTTCGGTCATTACATCGGCCGTTTGCATCGGCCGTTCGTAGTTACAAATCCAGCCTACGGACCTGAAATGACCGCTCGATTCCACCAAGATGACCGTTTGATGATGTGAGGCGAGATCACCGGTGCGATCGCTTACGTCTATGGTGTACGGGCTGGCTGGGAAGCCCGTGAGAGAAAGATGAAGGGTTTCTCATGACGGGCAGGGAGAGTGGCTCCGGCGGCACTCCAGCTTCTGCTGGAAGAGAAACTGCGCGAGGAGGAGTACACTCATATTTCCTTCCGTGACTCGGCTGCCGGGCGGGAAGCGTATCTGATGGGGACGGGCCTGGCACTCTGGGAGGTCGTGCTGGTCAACCGCGCATATCGAGGAGACATTGTCCAGACAGCCGAACACCTTGGAATCCCTGAAACGCTGGTCCACGCCGCTCTCAACTACGCAAACGACTTCCAGCAGGAGATCGGCGCCGAGCTGGCGGAAATCGATGCGACCGACTTCGATGCACTGAGACGATTGCTACCCGGCATCCGGCAAACGGCTGTGCCAAAGGAATTCGAGATTGTCCGCAAGCCTGTGACCTAGTGCATGTTGCGCCTTCTGCTCGATATCCACGTCAAGCCCGATGTCGCCGCAGGAGTGGCCGTTCATCGTCCTGACTGTTCGGGCGAGAGCTTGCGCGACTGGAAAGGCGGGCAGTGTCGGACGGCGCTGGATCCAGACATCCTGGCAGCGGCCTATCGAGACAGGATGACCCTCGTCACCTACGACCTGAAATCTATTCCCTCGCTGCTCCGCGCCTGGGGAGCCATGAGCAGGTCACATGGTGGTGTCGTCTTGGTCGACCACAAGACCATCCTTGCGAGCGACATTGGCGGTCAGGTTCGCAGTCTGGTCTACCTCTGGGATACACGTGGTCACGAGGACTGGACAAATGTGGTGGATTACCTAAGGCCTGCGTCCGCATCTGAGCCATAGGCTGTGCTGTTGATGCAGGCTGGGTCCGTCCGTGGCCGGTGCCTGCGCAGCGAAGGCTGCTCGACACCCGGGCAAGCCGCCGACGGAGCGGACGGCCTACCCTACTTCGCGAACAGTCGAACTTACAACCAGTGCAGCTTTCGGCGGGGTGCGTGAGGGAGCGATCCTTGTACGGCGGCCGTTGCTTGCACGGTCGCTGCCGCCGCGTTAACAACGGCCTGGGCTTCGGGCCCTGTCGTCTGCACCGCCGCCTTCACCGCCTTGGTTAGCGCGTCTTGCGCCGCTGCTACCGCTGCCGCCTGGGCCGCCGGTTCCGTCGGCTGCGCTGCCGCCGCCTGTACTTTCCTCACTGCTTCTTGCGCTGCCGCTGCCGCTGCCGCCTGGGCGGGCGACAGAGCCGACGGTGCCTTTGTTACTGCTGCCTGCGCTGCCGTCTGGAGCTGCGCGGCCGCCTGCACGGCTGCTGCTTCTCTGGTCATGGTTACCCGTTGCCCTTCTTCCGCCGCCTGGGCTTCATCGTGCTGAACCTCTAGCTTGGTCCTTATGTGGGGGAGTAGGAGTCGAGGAACGGTTACCCATGTGTAGACGGCCAGGCCAACCACCACACCTAGAAGGAATAGCCGGAATACCCAAACCATGAGCGTTGTCATGGCCCCCTTTGTGATCTCGAGAAGGAGGAAGAAGATCGTCGACATTTCGCCTAACACAGCCCAGAAGGTGAAGAAGCTTGCCAGCAGAAAGAGCAGACTGTAGCCGATCTCGAGCTGGTTCGCAGCCGGCGCGGGCGTTGAGCCGTTCGGGTCTGGAGGGTGAATGGCCTTGTAGATAAACGGACCGATCAAGATCAGCGCACCGAAGAAGAGATTGAGACCGGCGAACCCCTGTTTCGAGAGAGTCACCGGTTCATCGGGGACGATGCCTGCTGCGAGTAGCGTGCCGAGGAGAGCCCCCGTGGCTGTCAGGGTGGATGCCCAGCCTGAGCTGAAATCCCAGCCCGGCGTCTCTGCCAGGTAGGACCGAAACTGTCCGTTGGATGACCAGAGTGCCCCCCAAACTCTCGTCCGCACGAGCACCAGCATGAACACCAGGGCGACGAAAAAGGCAATCACCACGATTGCCGTCGACAGGGAATGGAGCTGAAGCCCTTCGAGGAGCCATACCAGAGCGCCCGTTATCGGCGTGCCCTCATAGGCGGCTAACGTTCTATCGGCCTCCAGCTCGAGCGGCCGGGTTGCGGGCACGATTCCAGTACCGCTGACTTCCAGGACTCCGCTAAGGGTGTCTTCCGGCTTCTTGAGTGGCGTCTTGAGCACGAAGGTGAGATGGAACCATTGGGTCCCGAGCTGTGAGATGCTGTTCCGGTTCGACGTGACCACGACTGAGTCGACCTCTTGGCCGGCCGGGTCTGTCACTTTGGCTTTGAACTCCAGGCCGCTGACCGGGCCGCCTTCGTCGATGATCGCCACCGACACCTTGAAGTGTTGCGGACTCTGGTACGGATCAAGCGTTTTGCTCAGCGGCGACTCGTCGGCAAAGCGGATGGAGTGACTCGCCGGTCCGGCAGCCAGCGCGGTGGCGCTCCACACGGTGATCAACACACAGAGGAGGATGCCGCTGAGGCTGCGTACCGCAATCGCGTTGATCCAGAGAGAGCGAGGCGACATGGCGGGCACCTGACTATCGGATGGTGAATACAGGTGCCTCTATACTAAGCCCAATGCCTGCAAATGTCGAGTATTAAATCACAGCTATGGCAAGCCTGGCGGGCCACCGTCCTGGCCATGTTCGCGGTGGCTCTTTACCGCCGCCTCTACCGCCTTCATCGCCGCGGCGACGATCCACCGAGCTCGTTTCGGCTCCATATATCGCACCAGCAGCTTCTCGGCCTGAAGCTGTGCGGCGCGCATTCGCTCAGGATCGTCGGCGAACTTGCCGAGCATATCCATGACCATCGGGATGATCCGGGGCAGTAGTTTGGCAGTGGCGGATGCGCCCCTCTTTACTCCCGGTTTGGTGCCTTCCACCGCCGATTCGACCAGTTTGCCGAGCCTGCCTGTGGCCACGTCCACCCGTTCCGGCACGATGTGCGCTGTGCTCCACACACTATTCAGCTCACCTGCCAGTCTGCCCCGCACTGTCTCTGCCGCGACATGCTCGTGCACGACCCGATCCAGGGCGGTGTGAAGCTCGGCCTTGAGCGTATCTCTGGCGCGTGGAGCTGTGCCGTGGGTATCCATGACCTGGTCGACAGCCGCATGCAGCTCCTGCCTCAGCGCATCATGGCCGAGACGGTTCAGCTCATCTTCATCATGCATGGTGTACTCCTCCCGATGTAGGCGGCAGGCTCGATTGGGGATGACTACTGTATCAAATTCTAGACCCATATACCACCCAAACACCGGGAGTGCCACGAGAGGCTGACTTTGGAGATCCTATCGCGCTCAGGCGCGCATTTCGGTACCCATCTGAGTTACGCCTCGACGAGTGCCCGCCACCCTTTGCTCTCCATTTGGGGCATGAGTTTGTCAAGGGATTTTCTGGCGTCAGTATGCGCCAAACGAGCCCCTGTATGCCCGTTTCACATTGATTAGTGATGGCAAAAGTGCTACTGCTGTAATGGCAGGACGAAGTCAATTGCTCCCGGGCATCACCCGCAGATGAACTTCGGGGCGGTATCCGGGGCGTAAAGAAAGGAGACTCTCCATGAAACGACTTCTCGCCGTCGCCGTCGCGCTCGGTCTGTTCCTCTCCCTGGCAAGCGTCACCCTTGCCCAGGGGTATGGACGGAACCCCAGCCCTTCCTCGCCACGTGCTTCCAGCACATCGATCTACCCCTCCACCACCACGACCTTCCGACGGGCGCTCATTTTCTATTCCCCCAGCCATCCGGCTCCGATTGTGCCGTCTGGTGCAGGTGTGCTGAGTCAGGTGGTCACCGGTACGGCGACAACGGTGACCTACCGCTTCGGCGTCAGGGATTACCGCGTGACGTACTTCCCCAATGGGAGCTACAGCTATGTGATAACCAGGGCGCCCTCCGTTGGTGGTGTAACGGTATCGACCTTTGCTCCTGGGGTGTCGATTGGCTATTCTCCGGCACGTCCTGCTCCCATCGTTCCGCTCGGAGCAGTTGTCGTGAGCCAGGTGGCCAGCGGCACCGCGACGACGGTGACCTATCTGCTTGGCTTGCGGTACTATCACGTGACGTACTTCCCGAACGGGAGCTATAGCTACGTGATAACCCGCTCACCCGTCGCCGTCACGACGGCGGCTCCCTCGGTTGCAGTGACCACGCCCACCTATCCGCGCCTCCTGCCAAGCACGGGCGGTGGCGGCGTCCCGAGCTTCCCCGCTCTCCCGTTCCTGGTCGGTCTCGGTCTGACCGGCCTCGGTATCCTCACCCGGAAGGTTGCCCTCGCGGTTGGGTAGTCCTTCGAGATGCCGCGCTGCTATGAATTTGACCGCCTCAGTTGGTCAGCTGCTCCGAGCACGTGGGATTATGCTAAAGGTAACGTCTCGAGTGACGCCTGACGACAGCGAGGGAGAACCATGGAGAGTTCAGCGTACGCACAGATCCGATCTCGTCTGCAGTCCATGAAGGAGGCGCCCCCAGGAGACATCGAGCAGAGCCGGGCGGCGCTCGATGCGCTGTTGGGGCGGTACCCCCTGCCGGAGGGAACTCAGGTCGAGCCCGCTGTTGTGGGAGGCGTTGACGCCGAGTGGATCGACGCCGGTGACGCGGACGCGGATCGCATCATCCTGTACCTCCATGGCGGGGCGTACACGCGGGGGTCGTTCGTCAGCCACCGCAGCCTCGCCGCTCGCCTGTCCGCTGCCTCCCATGCCAGGAGTCTCGTTATCGCTTACCGTCTGGCGCCCGAGCATACTTTTCCGGCCCCGGTGGAGGACGCCACCACGGCTTATCGCCGGCTCCTCCAGAACGGCATCCGGTCCGACCGTCTGGTCATCGCCGGCGACTCGGCGGGTGGCGGCCTGGCCGTTGCGACGCTCCTCGCCCTGCGTGAGGCGGGTGACCCCCTGCCGGCCGGCGTCGTTCTGCTGTCACCCTGGACGGACCTGACCGGCACGGCAGATTCGGTCCGGACGCTCGCCCAGGCAGACCCCTGGCTCAACGCCGAGCGGCTCAGCCTCGTGGCCGGACTCTACCTTGATAGGGCGGACCCGCGGAACCCACTGGCCTCGCCCCTCTACGGCGATTTGCGAGGACTGCCGCCGCTGCTTGTCCAGGTCGGAACGGACGAAATCCTGCTGGACGATGCGACCACGCTTGCCGAGCGGGCCAAGGCAGCCGGCGTCGAGGTGACACTGGAGATCTGGGAGCAGATGTGGCACGTCTTCCAAGCATTTGCCGCTGAGATTCCTGAAGGGCAGGAAGCCATCGACCGAATCGGCACGTTCGTTCAGCAGGTTACGGCACACCCGGTGGCGCCCTCGCGCTGACGCGCTCACTTTGTGGCGAAACCTTCAGACGATCCAGTCGCGACGGGCCGCGAAGGCACGCAGGGCATGTTCCTGGCCGGGACTGCTGATCGCGCCGGGACAGAGAGCTCGCAGCTTGGCTATCGCCTCCTCAGGGCTCATTCCGCTCCGAATAAGATAGGCCGCCAGCACCGTAGCCGTGCGTCCCTGCCCCACCAGGCAATGCACGACCACCGCTCGGCCCAGCGTGCGCTGATAATCAATAAAGTCCAGGGCACGCGTGAACTGCTCCGGCACGGGCGCAGTCATATCCGGCACGGGGAGATGCAGGACCTCCAGGCCGTGCCGTGACAGCGCATCCTGCGCCAGTGGCGTCTCGGTGAGGGACAGGACAGCGCCAATGTCCTGATGCCGCAGCCAGGCGAGATCGCGGTCCAGCGCTTCCAGCGTGTCGGTCTGGTCCGGTGCGCCGTTCCATCGATGATTGCGAGTCTGACTGCCCTCCGGCCCACCAGGGCGCGAGCAGCCGGCTATATCATTCTCGACGAGCCAATAGAAATGCTGCATGACTATCCCACATGGGTCGGGCGGGCTTTGAAGTTACCCGCCCTCCCCTACGACCTGTCAATAGCGTACTTCGTAGGCTTGCCTGCGCACATCGCCTATTCTGGTAGGTGCTCACTCGCAATCCGGCCAGGACGCGCCGAGCCGACTACAGAACAGGGCCGTCGACCTGCCAGACCTGTTACGCTATGTCGCGTATCCTGTAATAAGGTGAGAAGGAGGTTCCCATGCATTTCGCTCAGCTTGTCCCACTTATGGCCTTTCTCGGCCTACGAACTCGGTATTGGGCGATCATTATCGTGGTTGTCCTGGTGCTTCTTGCACTTGCGTACTTTGCCAGAGGTAGGAGGGTCTAATTCGTCTGCAGCGCTTATCAGAGAGAAATATATACGGCGGGAAGGCCCTGTCGAATGGATATCGATGACACTGACCGCGAGGTGAGATGGCCAAAGGGGCTGCTCCGCTCGGAGCAGCCCCTTTGCTGAGCAACTGGTCTGAGCCTGGAACGCCCGGCCTTCCCCTTACGACGGAACGGTGAACGATGCCGTTCCCATGTTGTGACTGATAGAGCCGGTGCCGGTGACCGTCGCGGTACCCGGCGTCGCATTTGATGGGACCCGTGTCATGAGGGTGAGGTGGCTGGTCGCATCGGCCGTCGCCCTGCCCAATGCCGCCTTGGTCGTAGACCCGGCGCTCTGGAAGGTGATTGGGACTCACGCTCCTCACCCTGTACGGGCCCAGGAGCCCTCTGGGAGTCGATCTGGCCTACGCCCGCGCCGGTGTTGTGCTTGCTCTTCTGTTTGTGACACTGCCCTTCGTCGTGCGGGCAGTTCAGCCGGTGCTGCTCGAGATCGACCGCGAGATGGAGGAAGCGGCTGCGATTTCGATCCTGTTGCTTGCCATCTCGCTGGTCGTCATGCTGAGTATCTCGGCAATCGAGCGCTGGGGAGCCAAACATGCCGGCTAGACTGGCCCTGCTGACGCTCTGTGCCATAAACCTGTTTCGGCCCAAGGAGAGATCCCGTTGGCAATAACAGCTCGCCATGTATCCAAGAGATTCGGCAGCTTCGTGGCGCTCGACGATGTGTCTCTTGATGTAAAAGCAGGTTCTTTGCCGATCGTTATCCGTCTCAGCTCTCCGGCGGTCAGCGGCAGCGCATGGCCCTGGCGCGGGCGCTGGCCGTCGAGCCACGCGTCCTGTTGCTGGATGAACCCTTCGGAGCGCTGGACGCACGGGTGCGTCAGGAGCTTCGCACCTGGCTGTTGCGGCTGCATGACGAGGTACAAGTGACGACAGTCCTCGTCACCCACGATCAGGAGGAGGCGATGGGCGCCAGGTGCGCGCGCAGCTCACCCGCGACGAGGTCTCGCGGTTAGGGCTGCAAGAGGATCAGACGGTGTACGTGTCGCTGGATCGCGGGAGGGTTTTTGAGAATGGGTCTCGTGACTCAGCCTGAATGACCCAACGAGGGCGCGGTATATGGCTGTCGCTCGGATGAAGGACCTGTATGCCGGCCGTGGAGAGGCCGGCCGACATGTCTGTGGTGACTGCTAGGTTCGGGCGCGGCGGGATCGGCGGAAGTGACCGATAACCCATCCCATCAGGATCAACGCGATCACGATGATGAGCAAACCGACAATGAACATTTGGGCCTCACTCTTCGGTATTGTCTTAGTGACGTCTCTATACAAGCACCTCGGCCAAGCCCCTGACAGAGGCGTAGGGCCTACTTCGTGAGGGACTTTCGTCAATTTCGGCTGGCAGGCACCCGCGCCTCTGGTGGATAACGTCTCGACGAAGCACTAGTCCGCGCTGCCAGATCCTGTCCGGGGAAGTTGGGGTCGGTCCGGTGTTATGCATGATGCCGGTGTCGTCCGCATCTGGATACAAATCACGCCTCTCAAGATGCTATGCTGCGGATGACGGCATGTTCTAATCGCCGATCATCGACCGGGAGGAGGCCAAAATGGCCGAGGACGCATCGAAGGTCGCGCCGCACGTCTACAAAGTGCTGTTCGAGAACGAGCGCCTGCGGATACTCGACGTGACCATGCGGCCAGGTGACAATACTGATATGCACTCGCATCCCGACTACTTCTACTACCAGATCTCCGGCGGCGGCAAGGTGAAGTTCACGATGCCTTCCGGCGAAACCGCCGAGCTCGACCTGCCGGAAGGCGTGTCGATGTGGCGGGAAGCAGAGGAGCACGCGACCGAAAATGTTGGGGGCACGACCGTCCGTGCGCTCTTCATCGAGCCGAAGTAGGCGGTTCCAGCGCCGGCAACACGACCTTCACCGTGGGGAGCGCG
>Ga0207416_1004944_pt1 | contig 11015 bp, 13 predicted proteins | sample PaiPotPPM11metaG_FD_184107 | JGI IMG/M metagenome (GOLD analysis project Ga0207416, IMG submission 184107) | Iron sulfur acid spring bacterial and archeal communities from Banff, Canada, to study Microbial Dark Matter (Phase II) - Paint Pots PPM... ...
CCCCTGGAGCCCCTCTCGGTCGGCGGTGTTAGTCAACCACCACTTCGAGAGGAGGCTCCGCTTTTTAGCTTGGGGGGTCAAAAGTACGATGCCGGAAAGGGGTCAAATCTACGGTGCCGTTCCCAGTGCTGCTCGGGCGGAATGGTATGAAAAGCTTCAAGCAGCTTGTTTATACGCTGCTTCCGCTCCGCGTCGGTAATCTGCGCCAATTACTGCCTCCAAATCGTCTACCCGCGATCGACTTACCCTTGAGACGCAATGAGGCAAGCGCCCACAATGCGCAGGTTAGCCGACCAAAATGGTCGATAAACCCGGGTATAAAGTTGGGCGAGGTCGCGCACGTTTCCCGTGCCTCGCCGACCGGAGACGCACCCCTTTTGCGATAACCCGATCTCGACATGACCTTGGGCCGCCCTCCAGTCCGGCGGTTAGCATGGCGCGGAGGGAAGTCGACCATTTGGTCGACAAATCAGGTCCCATGAAGAGACTAGGGGAGGTCGCGCGCGTTTCTAGGGGAGTCGTGACCGGGAATAGTGCGCTCTTTATTATGACGCGAGATCAGGCGAAGGGGCGCGGCATTGAAGCCTTTACAAAGCCTGTGCTGGGCGGCAGCCGTGCGTTCCCCAAAAACGGCCCTCCCGTTATTCGCGACAATCTCATGAACGATGTCGTCATTGTTGCTAGTCGGCGAGACGTCGATGATTACCCAAAGCTTAAGGACTATCTTGGCGACGCGGCGTCACCTGCCTCCACGCCGCGCATCTCGGCGTGGGCTTGCGCGATAAGCTGATTCGGAGGCGGTTCGACGTACCAGCTGACGGACTTTCCAGAACCTAGTTCGAAGTCCGCATCACGAAGCGCCCGCGCTTCTTTGAACCCGTAGAAGCAGCGCGGGAAGAAGAAAATCCCCGCGATAGCAGTCGCCGCCATCCAGATAAGAGACCAATGAGATACACTGCCGACGACAGCCGCGCAAACCAGCGCAGATGCGAAACGGAAGAACGTCGAGTGCGCGCGTAGCATCGTCGCGCTGATTCTAGGAATACCAACTAAACCGGGATTCCCCATATGACCATCCTGTTCGAGTCGCAACCGGGCGACTCCAGCTAAGTTAATAGCTAGGAGCGGATCTCTATTGCTTCGAGCGATCGCGGCGTATAGCGCTCGGCGAATCGCGGTGTCGGCAGTTTCTTCATTCCAGCGTTAAGGCGCTCAACGAGAGCAAGGATATCTTTCGGCGACATACTCTGCCGCGGCGTTACCGTATAAAGCGCGTTCGTGATGACGAGGCCATCGGGATTCGCCACGAAGCGAGGAATGCCAACATAAGTCACCGCGATCGGAGCAATTCGAACAGTCGCAAGTCGTGGTGCATTGTCGCCAAGATAAGAACGTAACGCAGGGAATTCGGAAATCTCATGCGCGCCGACAACTAAGACAACCTTTCGTTCCGGCGAGTCGTGGACTATGGGATTGCCGTCTTTTGGAAATGCTGACGAACCTCCCAAAACCGGCCTAACAAAGCGATCCAGCTCTCGCTCCGAAGCCTCGCTACGCGTCATAATAAAAAGTTTGCTGTTCCCGGTAACCACGCCACGCGCAACTCTGACAATCTCACCTAGCTTCATTTGGTTGACTCCACAAACGATCCAAGGTCGGTGATTCGATGCGACCAGAAAATAGCGAGGCCGGCCGCCTGCGCGGCTTCCACGTTTGCTGGCGAGTAGACCCCCGCGAGCATCGCAGCTGGGACGACGTTAAATCGCCCAAACGCTTCTATCCACGCGGTATTCTTCGACAACGTTTCATGATTGAGACGCTTAAACGAATTTACTGCGCTGTTGGAAACCTTACATTCTATTGGCAGCATGCGATCATCCCACAGACGAGCCAAAACGTCGGCTTTCTTCGGACCAAAAATAACTTCGTTTTCAGAATAAACACCGGATGGCGGGAATTCTGCATACGTCTTGACTCGGCGGAGGTGCGACGCGTGCAAGCTATGTACACTTAGTTCTTCGCGTACTGCCTGTTCTTGGTCGGTTTTTGAAAGGGTTCGTCGCGCCATTAGCGTGCGCGGCGCAGCGTGCATGAGTGCGGACGCGAATATCGCTATGCGGCGTTCATCTGGCGTTGGCTCGCGATCTTCTGTGAGCCACGGAAATCGACGCGGATCCACTGTCGCGCGAATGACGTCGAGCAATCGCTGAGCGGCGTCGGGATCTTGACGAAGACTCTTGGCCGACAGCGACTTAATCTCGGCTAAGTTCTTCAGATCGTCAGCAGATATCGGCGGACCGGGTAGATAGCGTAAAGCATCAAGCAGCCCCTGTTCGATAATCGCGGGAATGTCTGCGGCCGTTAGGTTATGCGGCTTAGCAACATCGTGGGCGTCGAATAGTAGTTGAAATTCCGCACTGCGCCGATCGACCTCCCGTAACCACGCTTCAAGCGGTTCGGAAAACCGCTGTTTGCGAAAAGCGTCAGCTGAGGCCTCAACGTCTTCTTTGATTTGCGCGGCGGTCCATTGCTTGGGAACAGCCGTCACACCGCCACCTCAAGTGGCAGTGCTTCCATTTCGCCTGGCTCAAACTTTTCTAAACCACCGTGGTACGTTCTGCCTCGACCTACAAACGACGCCCGCTCGGCATTTAGTCGTTTCACCACGCGGGCAATGACACGAGGCTTCATCGGTTTGCGTGGGTGCAACCCATGGACGACGTTAAGCAGCCCCAAGCCGTCTGGGTTTGCGGCGAATACCGGCGCCTGGCGCGCCATGTATGTCGCAACGATAGGTGGCCGCGGAAACGATACCGACCACCAGGGCGACCGATGTGACGCTACGTAGCCTCGATGAATCTTTTGCTTCTCGCCACTCGCAATATACGCAGCTAAGCGAGGAAACCGTGAGAGTTTGAGAGCCTTAGGAAGTTCAAGACCAACTAAACGGTCAGGTCCGTCACGGAGAACCCCCTTCGCTGCGAAGACCTCGTCGGCAGAGGTGACAAGCGGAACGCAAAACCGCTCGATACCACGCTGATGCGCCACCGCCCGCGACATTACAAAAAAGCCGTTCGCCCCGGTTACCTGCCCGCGAGAAACGCGGAACAACGTTCCAACGGTATTCCCATCGTTATCGACCGTAGGCTCGCGCAAGAATGGTGACCAGCGCTTGGCTCTCGCAAGTGCGCCCCGATCAATCTCGCGCCCGCCTTCCTCGAGCGTGATTCTCGGAACTGCGTCGACAACCCGAGTAATACGCGCAACGCCGCGTTCCTCGCCGATGGTGAAGGTTGTGATTGCGGCCGTTGTCATCGCATCTTCGAAGGGAACGCTTTCAGGAGCGAATACCACGAGGGAGCGACCGCCCAGGCCATTAGTAAACATGGAACGGATGACGCTGCCGTATCCAACGTCGAGCCACTCGGCCGACGTGACAAACGTTCCGACGTCTCCGGGCGATCCGTGCTTCGCAAGTGTGGCGAGATAGAACACCGCATGAAGCCCGGCGAGACCTGAAATGCTGTGCCCAACTTTCATCGCAAGAATAGCCGCTCGAGCCTTCGTCTCAGGAGTCAGGTCATGATGGCGGACATAAGGCGGGTTGCTGATGAACGCCGTGCGACCCTCGCACTTCGGAAGCTTTATGGTTAGGTAGTCCCCTTGAATGACCCGTGCTCGTGTTGCCCCGACGGCGGAGAGGGAAGCTCGCGTGAGTAACGTCGCAAGGGGATCAAGGTCGATCGCTACGATGTCGGCCGACACGTTGCGTTTCGCTGCAGCTACCGAAAAACGACCGCTACCACATCCAGCATCCACGATCCGATCGGGCCGCTGCGCTAACGCCCAATCGACCATCGGCTCAAGAATCGCTGGCCCGGTGTAAAACGCACCCAAAGCTCGTCGCTCCAACGAAGAACGTAGTTCGCAAAACGCGAAGCCGAGGGGGTCGCCGCCGTCGCGAATTGCAGATCGGGCTCGGCGCGCCTCGCCACTCGACGCCGGCAGCGCAAGTTTCGCGAGCTGGGTCTCCGCCTTGGTCAAGGAGCCACCCATATCGGCTGCGCCACAAGCCAGCGCGAGCCCAACAAGTTGTCTCAAATCCGGGCTCATTGCGGGCACTCTTCGTCGACCAAATGGTCGACCCCCTCTAGCGCTGCGGCTCCGACCCCCGAATTAATTGACTTTGATCCACCAACCGCGGTAATTCGATAGATCATATGGTTCCAACGTCCCATCGAGCCCGAACAGCCAACGTTCCTCTGCCCGCTCGCAGATGAGATAGTACAGCTCCAAGTCGAACAACTCCATTGCTATCGTAGTGCCCAGCAACTGCCGACCACGAGACACGTCGGTCCTGACACTCGCTCCGATTCAATTCCCGATTTGAGGTAACCATATGTACACGCAATTCGAACGTCATGGCGATGCGGTAACCTGCGGAACCTGTGGTGAGGAGGTTGTAAGGGCTGGCGTCACCATCGGCCCTGTATTCAATGAAGACGGATCGCTGATGCAAGGAAATAACGCCCGATCACTGTGGGCGCGCTGTTCCTTGGGGCATGATACCGCCGTGGCTCTCGGCACACTCGGGCGATTGCATCTACAGCCGACACCACCAAACCACAACATCCCCGGGCTTATCGCGAAATGAACTGAGGCGTTGTACGCTTGAATCGGAACCGTAAGCACGTTCATCGCCACTACACCGATCCGGCGAATAGCGTCGTATTTAGATCGCTCATCGAAATGCTGAGTTCGACGAATGTCAGCGCGCCGGCATCGTCGCGAGTCGATTCTCCATAAGCCCTTTCGACCACAGGCGAACTTTCGCCAAGATGCTTGCCCCGAAACGATGCAAACACCTGATCGGCAAGCGTGATGTGTGTCGGGGTCTGCCCGTCTTGTCGTCGCCGCATCTCCACATACTGATCCCACGACGGGCTGTCGAGTAGTTTCGCCCATTCGGATAGCTTGCTCTCGCCTACACCGATGATGCGGGCCAACAGCGGATATTCAACCGCTTTCAATAATGCGACCATGATCGTCGGCCGGAGTTCCGAAAGACGAACTCCGGCCTTTCTGAGCACCTGTTGAACGGACTCTGCCGACGGCGGCCGCGCAACCTGGTATGCGTGACGAAAAAGCCAAGGGTTAGGCCCATCATGGCGTCGTCGAGCAGCGAGTTGCTCGACGATAAGCGCGGGCATCGGATCGGGCAAGGTAACCCACACGTCCCCAAAACGAATGGCTCTCGCCTCATCCGATATTTGTGCCTCGTGGATCTCTCCAATCCGTCTCGCAGACTGACCAAAAAGCAGGGCAAATAACATGTAAAGCCGCACAACGGTCGACAGACCGGGCGCACCAAGCAATGCCAGCAATATCAGCCGATCGAGTAAACCAAAGATGAGCTTATGATCGCGCTTGCGGCCCTCACTCGCGCCGACTCGAAGTTTCCCTCTGCCCTCCTTATTCAGCCACTTGATAAATGGCCGAAACGCATTCCGCTGGTTTTTTGTCGCGGCACTTCCATCAAGCTGGAATTGATCCATTGTTGCCAGCGACGAACCCTCGGTATGCAACGTGTCCGCGCATTTAGCAAAGCACCTGATACGACTTAACGCCGACGCGAAATGCGGACTCACATATTGGCCGTGCTCTAATCGTCGTACCGCAAGAGGCACAATTTGGTGGCGCGCCCATCGCCGCAAGAGAAGTGAGTCCACCGACTCTAGCGGCGAAACGATGCTCTCAACGGCGGCCAAGAACTCCTCGACAAACAGCTCCCGTGGCTCCAGCACTCCCACAAGTTCAAGATGGCTGACGAGCACACGGAGCCTTTTTCTTGAAAATGGCAGCGCTGCGATTGTCTCGTGATCGATCAGCCCAGCGCATAGGGCTTTGAGAATATCTTCATTGTTCTTCGCCCACGGGTATCGGAGCTTTGGTTTTTGATCCCAAAACGCGATGAGTGGCTGCAACTCTGGCCTGCTTCTAAAGAGCTCAACGACTATGTACCGATAACCACATACGGGTCCGACCTCTCGCTCCAGTTCCTGTGCCGCTACATGGCAATCCGCGCACCGCAGTCGAGCCCCGTGGGTACCGCGAGGCTTGACCTCACCGCAGACGACGCATTGGCGACGTTTGCTGCGTGTGCTGCAGGTCTGGCACAGGCCGTTCGCCTTGTGTGGCTTTTCCTCGCTGCATCCGGCACACACCACTGTGCGCCGTTCCGACTGCCGGCCGTAACATTTCACGCACAAACCAAGAGCCCCATGAGGCCGTTCTTCGTGGCATTGCCGGCAAATAATCGTGCGGGGCGTCCAATTTTTTCGATAGCAGATCTGGCACAACCCACCTGCAATATGCGGAGCTTCGCGCCGGCACCGTATGCAAATGACCATCGGGCGGGGCTTCGCATGCTCGTCACGGTAACACTTCGCGCAAAGCCCCGCTGTATCAATGGGTTTCATCAGTTTACAATTTGCGCACGGCGCGCTCTTCGCGGCCGCATAACACTCGGCGCATTTTCCGCGCGAGCCGCGAGGGCCGGCCTGCTTCTCCTCGCCGCAGACCTTGCAAACCCGCAGACGATGCGCCTTCTTATAGCACCTTCCGCAATAGCCAGCTCTCATTGCGCTCACTTGCGCGTGGCACTGGATGCACGGTGCGTCCTTCGATGACTCATGACATTTGGTACACTTGCCGCGCGAGCCGCGAGGGCCGGCCTGCTTCTCCTCGCCACAGACCTTGCAAACTCGCAGACGATGCGCCTTCTTATAGCAACTTCCGCAATAGCCAGCTATTTTGTCGGTAGCCGGTTGCTGGCATTGAACGCACGGCGCCGCTTTCGAGGAGGCATAACATTCGGCGCATTTGCCCCGCGCGGCGCGCGGCCCTCCAGGCTTTAGCTCGCGGCATTGGATGCACTCACGAGGCTTACTGCGCTTGTAACAGCCGCCGCAAAGCCCAACTCTCACGCGGTCTGTTTGGAGGTTGCAATTCGTACAGATGCGCCGTAGCATCAGCGAATCGTAACCTCAAGAGCATTCAACGATGGCGGAACCCGCTTCGCTCGCTTCTTCGTGCGCGATGTTGCCGAAGCTGCGATGGGGCCGCGAAGTTCGATCAAATCATTCGGAGTGCAGTGGAAAATATCACAGAGCGCGCCGAGTGTCCGGATTGATAGGCGTTCCGGCGGGTGCTTGACCAATCGAAAGACTTGTTCGCGAGAAAGCGCAACGCCACGTTCAGCAAGCAACGGCCTCAATTGCGACGTTTCGTGAAAACCGCGCTCCTCCATGAGTTCGCGTAGACGCCAAAAGCTACTCGTCAAGGTCTTCGCCCTCCAGAATCTTGCAGATCAACCGCTGCGCCTGCTCAGGAGTCCTGGTTTTAAATGCGTTCTGATGGGCGTTGCGCAAACACGTATTAGCAAACTCATCGCCAATCGTCTTTGTGTAGGTCCGCATCGATCCAAGATGCTCATGCCCCACCTGCATCTGCACGAACTTTGCCGGATAACCAGCTTCAAGCAAGTGCGTCATATAACTATGCCGATAGGAATGGACGACCAGCTTCTCATCGAGACCCATCTCCGTGCGGATCTCACTCCAGCGGTCGCATAAGTAGGTCTCACTGAAATGCGCGCCCCGCTCGCTCGGAAAGAGGGCGCGGGTCTTGCTCGCTCCCGGAATATTTGGACGAATCTCCTTGAGGTAAAAGCGCATGTGCGTGACAATCCATTCGAATTCCGGCACGGTTCGAACCAAGCGCGTGCGCGGCCCCGACCCCCGCGCGCCTTTTTCGGTCACACACACACCGCCAAAATCGCCGTAGTCGCCGACGAACGGGTTCCGCGAGAAATCATCGAGGGTGACCCCGCGGGCGCCCTCGTTGCGCACACCGTAGGCGTAGAGGAACCGCCATACTACCGCATCGCGCATCGCCGGCCAAATTTGTTTGCCGTGCGCCTTCTTCGCACGCGCGAGCGTGAACGCAAAGATATCGTTGAGTTGTTCACGCGAATACGGGGGACGAGCATTACTCGTGGTCGCATCGTCCTTGGGGCGTCGGATCGAGTTGTGCTCGTCGAAAATGACCGCTGGCGTCGCGAACGCCGCGCATGCTCGAGCCCACGGGTACAATGGGTCGCATAAGTAGGCGTTAAACTGCCGGATGAACCCTTGATATTGGCGCGCCGAGGTAAAGTCCAGCGTGTCATCGCGGCGCAATTTGGCGATCCACGCTTCGCCGTGATGCCGCTCCCAGCGCCACGGCATTTCCAGTTGCCACGGAAGCCCGGCGCGCGCACCGTAGGTCGCGCTCACCCATTCCCCAAGGCGGCGAACGATCCGGACTTTTGATTCGATCATCGTCGCAGCGAGATGCCGGTTCACCATGTTGTTAATCCAGCCGTCGATGACGGCCTCGAACAGGGCGCGTTCTTCCGCGCGCGGGTCGAGGTAGGTGACGCGATCAGCGTCGACAAGGGGGTGCGTCATCGGATACCGTCCTTTGCCGATGTCCCGGGGCGGGGCACCGAGTGGTGTTGCATTGGACGAACATATGTTCGCTACTCGGTCGACGCATCCTGGTTGCACCCAATGCCACCCGCCTCATTGGCTGCAACGGGTCCTGGGGGACGGCACTGGCGTCGCCTTGCAGGCCGACTTGCCACGCCGACAGCTCGTTCAGGCCGCTGCGGGTAGTCGCGAGGCGTTCAGGCTGCTACGCGGGCTAACGGTGCCATTGGCGATGGTACGATACAATCGTGAGACGAGCCCGAGTTGTTGCATCAGATAATCCGAGAGACAACCGGAAAGCTCGGATAATCCGTGGCTTCGGGTTTTCAGCTTATCCCCAAGAATATACGAAACGTTAGCGACTGCGACCGTTCGGGTTTTCGCCGTCTCTATCGTACCTACAAAACGCAGGGTCGCGGCGGCAGCAATAAGACGCGGCCGACTACGCCGATCGAACGCCGGCGTTACCGCATCCATCGCCGCAACTGTTCGAGCCGCAACGAGCCTCGCGATGAGATTCAGGAAGCGGTTAGAGTCTGCACAGTTACGAAGAACGATCAAACGAATCACCAACCTAGACGAGATTGAACTTGAACAGATTTAGCGTAAATTCATGCAAGGACAGCAGGGCCGTATTAGGAGAAAGTATTCGCGAGTTTACACGCGATTTCTTCCTGAGGTAATACATCCACTATGGTGATCGCTGGCGACACGGCGACCTCAGTCCGAGCCTTGCTAGCATGAGCGACACCGCCTGGCTTTATCTGGTTGTTTCGACCTCGCGCCAAGCCGAGACGTTGATTGACCAAGAGGCCTGGGCCACGACGGCAGCCGCGGCCGAAGGGTGGGCGATAACCCGCACCTTTCAAGGCAGCGCTAGCGGAAAAAACGGCCCACGTAGACTTATCCAAGATCTGCTCGCTGAACTGCGAGTGGTGCCGGCAGCGGCGAGGCCGGCACGTATTTTGATGACTCGCTTGGACCGAGTGGGCCGCGGCGACACGCTTCAGCTGCTCGTGGCTATAGACGAAATCATGCGTCTTGGTGTCATTATCCACACTCGAGAAGACGGCGACCTCATCATTCGGAAGTCCTCGGATATCATCAAGCCCTTCTTTCGGGCACTAACGGGAGGAATGGAAAACGAAGCGCGTGCCGACAAGGCCCGAGCCGGCCACGCGCGGCGCAAAGCGGCAGGCCTGCACGATGGGAACGCCCCGTACGGTGTCGTGCTGATAGAGGGACGCCCGCGGCCGTCCGAGCCGGCGGCAACGATCGTGCGAAAAATATTTGCACTAAGAGCGCAGGGCTTTGGCCTACGCCGGATCGCCAAGCTCATACTTCAGGAAAGCCCCGCGCCGAAGTCCCTGAAGCATGGCCGTACTATGCCGTTATTGTGGGATAAATCGACTATCAGCAAAATGCTTCAATGTACGACGTATCGTGACGTTGTAGTCGATAAAGATCTCTTCGATACTGCTTCAGGAGTGCGTTTTTCTGAGCCCAAGTTCGTCAAATCAGGTGAAGGCGTGTGGCCCTTGTCAGGCGCCGTTTTGTGCTCGTGCGGCCGCAAACTCTCCGGGCGAATGTCCGGCAAACCACGGTGGAGGCATCGTTATTATGTATGCTACGAACACGAGGAGTCGAAGCAACCCCACTTTCGCGCCGACGCGCTCGAAGCCGCCTTTACCGAGATTCTCGCGCAACTAATCGCTTCGCCAGAATTGCAACGTACATATCGCTCCCCAAAGACTTTCGCAGGCAGCATGCGCGAGCGTGTGACCGAACTTGACCGAGCTCTTATCGACCTTCAAAATCGCCGGCGAAACATACTCGCTCACGCGGAACTCTTACCTCCGACCGCTGAGTCTTCCGCAGCTTTGTCTGAACATCTCAACGACCTCGCAGTGCGAATGATACGCCTGGAAGCAGATCTACGAAGCGCAAAAAACGATCTTGCACAGTCGGAGGCGCTTAGACGTCAGGCGGCCAGCGCAGCCGAGCTGCTTGACGCTCTTCCGAAGATTTGGCCGACATTGGCTCCAGATGATCAACGCGATGTCGCTAGGTTTCTCTCAGGAATGCTGGGCGGCATTCGCCTTGAGAAGCGATCAACGTCTCAGCAGGTGAGCTTTGCCCGTCCGCCCGAGTCTCTCGATAGCGTCTACGTCTGCTTGCAGACGTAGTCGTCGGCACCCAGTTCGAAGCCGACGACACGATCGACCTCGTCGGTGCGGGCGGTGAGCATCAGGATCGGCATCTCGTGCCGCTCGCGGCGCAACACGCGCGCCACTTCGAAACCATCCACGCCCGGCAATCCGACATCCAAAATCAGTGCGTCAACGCCGCTACGCCCTACGCGAATCGCGGCCAACCCATCCGAAACGGGGATCACGTGGAAGGCCTCGCGTTCGAGGTGGTGCGCCAAAAGATCGCGGATCGCCGATTCGTCCTCGGCGACCAGAATGCTTGGGAACGGCATGT
>Ga0207416_1004945_pt1 | contig 11012 bp, 10 predicted proteins | sample PaiPotPPM11metaG_FD_184107 | JGI IMG/M metagenome (GOLD analysis project Ga0207416, IMG submission 184107) | Iron sulfur acid spring bacterial and archeal communities from Banff, Canada, to study Microbial Dark Matter (Phase II) - Paint Pots PPM... ...
GCCGTTGGTGCCCGGCTGGCCCCAGATGATCGGCCCCGTCTGGTAATCGACCTGCCTGCCGTCGAGATCTACATGCTTACCGTCGCTCTCCATGTCGAGCTGCTGCAAGTAGGAGGTGAGGCGACCGAGGTAGTAATCATAGGGCAGGATGGCGACCGTTTCAGCGCCGAAGAAGTCGTTGTACCAGATGCCCAGCAGACCCAGCAGCACGGGCAGGTTGCGCTCGAAGGGCGCGGTGCGGAAATGCTCGTCCATGGCGTGAAAACCGGCCAGCATCTCGCGGAATTGCTGTGGGCCAATGGCGATCATCAGTGATAGGCCGATGGCGGAGTCGTAGGAGTAGCGACCACCGACCCAGTCCCAGAACTCGAACATGTTGGCGGTATCGATGCCGAATTTTTCTACCTCTTTGGTGTTGGTAGAAACCGCCACGAAGTGCTTTGCGACGGCCTGTTCGCTGCGCAATGCCTGCACGCACCATTGACGGGCCGAACGCGCGTTTGTCAGGGTCTCAAGGGTAGTGAAGGTTTTGGAGGAGACGATGAAAAGCGTCTCTGCCGGGTCAAGGCCGCGCGTCACTTCCACGAACTCGTTGCTATCGACGTTGGAAACGAAACCTGCTGTTATGTGGCGGTCGCTGTAGTATTTCAGGGCGTCGTATGCCATATTTGGGCCGAGGTCTGAGCCGCCAATACCGATGTTGACGATATGGCGAATGCGTTTGCCGGTATAGCCTTTCCATTCCCCGCTGCGCACGCGCTCGGAGAAATTCGCCATCTTGTCGAGTACGGCGTGGACCTGCGGCACGACATTTTCGCCATCTACGATGATCGAGGCATCTCTGGGGGCGCGCAGGGCGACGTGCAAGACGGCGCGCTGCTCGGTGGTATTGATTTTGTCGCCCCGGAACATGGCGTCGATGCGCTCGCGCAGGCCCGATGATTGCGCCAGGTCGAGCAGCAGGCGCATGGTTTCGCCGGTGACGCGGTTCTTGGAGTAGTCGAGGTAAATACCAACTGCCTCGGCTGCGAAGCGCTCGCCGCGCTGCGGATCGTCGGCGAAGAGCGCGCGCAGGTGGAGGTTGCGCGCGCGCTGGTAATGCTCCTCTAACGCTCTCCACGCTGGACGCTGTGTGAGCGGTGTTATGTTTGTAGTCATGCTGAATTGTTCCTCCTGGTCAGGACTTCCCTTCCGATTTTTCCAGGTGGCCGCCAAACTCAAAGCGCATGGCAGACATCAGCTTGTTGGCGAAATCGGCCTCGCCACGTGAAGAGAAGCGCTCGTAAAGCGCGGCGGTCAGCACGTGCGCGGGTACGCCTTCGTCGATGGCGGCATTGATGGTCCAGCGTCCCTCGCCGGAGTCTGAGACGCGGCCACCGAATTTGGACATAGTAGGGTCTTTGATGAGCGCGCTGGCAGTCAGGTCGAGCAACCATGAGCCGATGACGCTGCCACGCCGCCAGAGTTCCGATACATCGGCCAGGTTCAAGTCGTACTTGTAATAATCAGGGTTGCTTAATGGCGCTGTTTCGGCGTCGATTTCTTGCTGGTGGTTGCCGATGTTGGCGTGTTGCAGGATATTCAGCCCTTCGGCATAAGCGGCCATGATGCCGTACTCGATGCCGTTATGCACCATTTTGACGAAGTGGCCCGCGCCGCTCGGCCCGCAGTGTAGATAACCTTTCTCAGCGGTGCCGCCGATTTGCTCGCGTCCGGGTGTGCGCGATACCGCGCCGACGCCAGGGGCCAGCGTCTCGAAAATCGGTGAGAGGTGCTGCACAACCTCGGTTTCGCCGCCAATCATCAAACAATAGCCGCGGTCCAGGCCCCATACGCCGCCACTGGTGCCGATGTCGAGATAGTGGATGCCTTTGGGTTTCAGTTCGCTGGCGCGGCGAATGTCGTCATGGTAGTAGGAGTTGCCGCCGTCGATGACTATGTCGCCCTGGGAAAGCAGGGGAACGAGTGTATCGAGTGTGTCGTCCACCGAGGCGGCCGGTACCATCAACCAGATGGCTCTGGGGGTATCGAGTTGCTTGACGAGATCAGGAAGCGAGGTCGTGCCAGACGTGATGGCCTGGTCGTTTAAGGCTGCTTGCACCGTGCTGTCATGGCGCGCCATGCCAACAACGGTATGCCCGTTGCGCAGCAGCCGCTTCGCCATATACGCGCCCATGCGCCCAAGTCCAACTAATCCAAGTTGCATAAGATATTCCTTTCTGTATACCAGGGCGAGGGCAAGCCCGGCCCGTACCCTACGACGAATACGAAGCGGAGTACGTCCAGGGCGAGGGCAAGCCCGGCCCGTACCCTACGACGAATACGAAGCATAGCACCGATTCGTGTAGGGTACGGGCGCGGGTTTACCCCCCTGGCTTGCCCTCGCCCTGGTGCTTGCGCATCGCAAATATTGTTTTTTATCACACTGCTATCATTATGCACGTGGGCGGCGTTGTGTCAATGGCAATAGCTGAATAATTCCCAGGGCGAGGCTCGCCCCCGCCGGGGTTATCGCGCTCGCGCGCCGTAGACGGGTAGGAATGTACCGAGGAAGATGAGCAGGATGCTGGCGAGGAAGACTGGCAGGAAGGCCAGGGCAGGGAGATTGAAGAGGTCCCATAAGCCACCGCCGATAAAGGGGCCGACGAAGGCAGTGCCGTAGCCGAGTGAGAGCGTTGCGCCTGTGAGACGCGCTACCTTTCCCGGCGCGGCCAGCAGGGCGGGCAGGGCGAGGGCCAGTGTGAAGACGAGGGCGGAACTCGCGCCAAGCAGCGCGGCCCACAGGTATTCCAGGCTGCCGGGCGTTAGTATCCAGCCAAGCATAGCTCCTATGCAGACGATGCCGGCCAGGATGAAGGGCCAGCGGCGGCCCGTCATACGCTGCGCGAAGACGGTGACGACCAGGCTGGAAGGAATCTGGGCGGCGTTGAGTATAGTGAGGGCGAGCGGTGTCAGGTTGGCGTGCTGGATGGCCTGGTTATAGCTGGCAATCCAGCTGTTCATGGCGAAGTAGATCAGGCTGCCGGAGCCGAGTAGAAAACCAAGATGAAAGGTATTGACGTTCGTTGCCGTTTTCGGCGCGGTTATTACTTTGTCCGGCGGCGTTTGTGGTTCCGGGAGAGAGGCTGACATTGCTTGCTGTCGTGAAGTGGTTGGAGCCAGCCAGAGCCAGAAGACGAGCAACACGACGACGGGCAACCCCCAGAAAACGAAAGTAGCAGCCCACGCGGCTTTACCCAGGAAGCCTGCCATGAGTGGGAGGGTAGCACCCGCGCCGAGTGTTTCGCCGATAATCAGGCCATCGGTGAAAAGCGCGGTCGCAAGGCCGATATGCGCGGGAAACCAGCGCCGCACCAGTACGGGTATAGTGGTCTGCGTCAGCGCGATGCCCAGGCTTAATAGCACGGTGAAGAGGAAAAGCGGGAATGCGCCGGGCCAGAGCGCGCGCAGCAGCGAGCCGCCTGCCAGCAGTAATAATCCCCATGTAACGGCGTTACGCCCGCCGATTCTTTCAACCAGCAGTCCCGATGACCAGGCGGTCGCACCCATGATAAGTATGGGCATGGAGGTGAGCAGTCCCGTTGCCGTGTAAGAAAGGTTCAGGTCGTGTTTGATAAGCGGCAGCACAGGCGGCACCGCCAGGATGACTGAGCGCAGGTTGATGCCTATGAAGAGCAATAAAATGTAGACGATAAAGCTGCGCCGCGATGTGAGGATATGCACTTCTTCCGTGTGTACTGTGGATGTTTTCATCAATGATTTTGATCGAGTTTCTACTAAAGGGACGAGGGCGACCGCAAGGGTCTCCACCCCCATCCATACCACTCCCGCCCTTACAATGACTATGAAAATGGCTCGCCAGGCGCGATTACGATTTATGCGATAGTAGTTCGCGCAGCACGGCGGCGTTTGAGTGTTCGGCGTCGCGTGCCGCGAATACGAGCGTCACCGGGTGTTGCTGGACAAGGTCGCGCAGGCGAGCGAGGGCGGCATGGCCGGGGCCAGAGGCTAGCTCGGCTTTGTATCGATGGCGAAACTCGTCGAATCTGGCGGGGTCGTGACCAAACCAGGCGCGTAACTCGTTGCTCGGCGCGATTTCTTTGAGCCAGAGGTCAATGTGCGCCCGTTCTTTCGAGAGTCCACGCGGCCAGAGCCTGTCTACCAGCACGCGCATTCCGTCGCTCTCGGCTGGTTCGTCATACACGCGCTTTATAATAACCCGCGCTGGTTCTGCCATAACCTGCCTTCTTCAGTACAACAAAAACAAGCCATGCCTTAGTGTATCATTTATGCGCGCATGACGCCAAACAGCGAGAGCAATGCGCCCAGGCATCCTTTGCGTTCAGCGATTTCGCGTTGCCCACTGGAAGAGACATGCAGGAGATGTTCCCATGAACTCGTGTTCCCCTCGGATGCTGTAGGAATCAGGATCATGGGCATCCCGTGTTTAGGACGCAGGGTGATCAGGGGGTTCAGTTCCAGTCGATAGCCGGGCGCGAGGTGCGGCGTGTATTGCTGGAGGATGGTTGCCAGCAGCAGTTTAGCTTCGAGTTGGGCGAAGGGCATACCGATACAGATGCGTGGCCCGCCGCCAAAGGGGAAGTAGGACCAGGGCGGCGTTTTCTGACCGTTGACGGGGTCCCAGCGTTCCGGGCGGAATGCTTCGGGGTCGTCCCATATATCGGGCAGGCGGTGGATTACCCACTGGCTGAACATCACCATAGTTCCCGCCGGGAAATGCACGCCATCAAGTTCAAATGCCTTTGTAGCGCGTCGTCCCTGCGTCCAGGCGGGCGGGTAGAGGCGCATGGACTCGTTCAACGCCCATTCGGTGTAGGGTAGATTGGGCAGGTCGTCGATAGTGGGGGCGCGGCCTGCCAGCACGCTTTTCAATTCGGCCAGCAGCTTTGCGCGGGCGGTCGGGTGTTGCGAGAGCAGGTAAAATGTCCAGGTGAGGGCATTGGCTGTGGTTTCGTGACCGGCAGCTACAAAGGTCATGATATGATCGCGCACCTGCGTATCGGTCAGGGCGACCTCGCCCTCCTGCGCTTCGAGCAGCATCGAGAGGACATCGCCTTTATCCTCCGTCTCGCGGCGGCGCTGCGCGATCAGTCGATAGATAAACTCGTCAACGCGGCGTTTGGCGGCCATACGCTTGCCGTAGGCGGTGAAGGGTTGATCGATGCGCATGTTCAGGAAGCCTTCGAGCAGCCCGATGGGGTTGCCGATCATCTCGGTGAAGGCGCTGCCCAGCGTGTCTACCTGGTCGGCCAGATCCAGGTTGAAGAGACACTTGCCGACGATGCGCAGTGTCAGTTCTTGCATAGCGCGCGAGATGTCGATACGTTCGCCAGCGTGCCAGCCCTTGAGCGTTTCCCCGGTATAGTTTGTCATGATGCTGGCGTAACTTTCGACGCGCTTCCTGTGGAAGGCAGGCTGTACCATGCGGCGCTGCTGGCGGTGCGCCTCTCCGTCGATGGTGAGCAGTCCATCGCCGATCAACTGGCGCAGCCCTTCGGCTACCTCGCGGCTGGTGAAATTGCGCGGATTTTCTGTCAGTACATAGCGCACATGCTCTGGCCGGAAGAGTAGCACAACCGGCGTTTTACCGATGTAAATGGTTGCCATCTTGCCATACGCGCGCTGCAATGCTTGCAAGTAGCCAAGCTGGTCACGCCTGAAGGCGAGAATGTTACCAACCAGGGGCAGCGGCCTGGGGCCGGGCGGTAGCGCTGATGTTTGTGTATCCCGGGATTCTAAGGTTGTAGCCATGTTGTGTTCTCTGGTTTTCTGTTGTTATGCTAACTACTGATGAGAAGCATAGGACAAAGTGTGAGAAAAAACAATGCTGCCGACAAACACAATCAAGGCAACATATGGTAAACTATGCTCATTAAGTAGGGATAGTATTTTTTACGAGGACTTGTAGATTGTCGATTTAAGGAGAAGGATATATGCAAGCTGGCACTAATGATAATGGAGATGGCTACATGAGTCACATATTCCGCCTCTCTGACGAACAGTATGATAGGCTTGCAGCTTACGCAGCGCAGCGTAAACAGACGCCTGAAAAACTATTTCAGGCCTGGGTGAGGGAGGTGATGAATAAAACGAAAGAACCAATACCATTGAATCGAAAAGAAGGACATGGAGAAGAACTTCAAAATCATCCTCTTCTTGAAGTTGCCGGTATGTTCGCTATTGGCGAACCTGGCTGGGCTGATAAACATGATGAATATCTAGCAGATACCTATATAGAGAAGCATGACAATGCCTAATAATCTGTTTGTTGATACTTCGGGGTGGGCGTACTTTCTGGACAGGCAGGACCCACTTCATACCGAGGTAGTAGCTTTTGTACAGCGTGCGCTAACTCAACGACGACATTTAGTGACTACTAACTATGTCATTACCGAACTGGTTGCTATCCTTTCAAGTCGCTATCATCTCCCTCGTCAGCAAGTTATACAGGCAATCAATGCCATTAAAACAGATCCTTCTGTAGAGATGATTTATATCGAGCATTCTCTTGATGATGAAGCCTGGAACCTGCTTGAGACTCGCCTGGACAAAGAGTGGTCGTTGGTAGACGCCAGTAGTTTTGTAGTCATGAAACATTATGGACTGACCGAAGCTCTCACTACCGATCACCATTTTACGCAGGCAGGCTTCGTTCGAAGCCCTAAATCGTAATTCCAGCAATATACTAACAACCTATGCAAAACTCTCACGACCCCTACCTGGCCTTACGCCTCCGCGATTTCCGTTTCTTACTGATGGGTGTTTTTTTTGCCAGCCTGGGTACGCAGATGATTACGGTTGCCATTGGGTGGGAATTGTATGAGCGGACGGGTTCGGCGCTGGCACTGGGCATTGTGGGGCTGGTGCAGGTCATTCCTGTTTTTATCCTTTCGCTGCCTGCGGGCCAATTTATTGATCGATACAACCGCAAGCGCATTGTGATCTGGTCGCAGCTTGTTTTAGTGCTCTGTTCGCTTGGTTTGACCGTGCTTTCTTTCACACATGGCCCGCTGGCGCTGGTCTACATCTGCCTGTTTATCTTTGGCTGCGCGGTGGCTTTTGATAGCCCGGCCAGCGCGATACTGGTTGCGCAAGTTGTGCCAGAACATGCCTTTGAAAACGCGGCTACATGGGAGAGTAGTGTCGGACAACTGGCGTCTGTGCTTGGCCCGGCGCTGGGAGGGCTGTTGATCGCATTACTGAAGAGCGCGGCGCTGGTGTACGCCTTGAACGCCGGGGCGGCGCTGATCTTTGTTGTTTTGCTTTTCTTCCTGCGTCTCAATCAGCAAAAGACGTACTCCATCGAGACAACAACGTTTGGTGCGATGGTAGAGGGCTTGAGGTTTCTGAAGAGCAGCCAGATTATTCTGGCCGCTATCACGCTGGATATGTTCGCGGTCTTTCTGGGCGGCGCTGTGACGCTCTTACCCATCTTCGCGAAGGATATCTTGCACGTCGGGCCTACGGGCCTGGGATGGCTGCGAGCGGCTCCATCGGTTGGCGCGTTAGGTATGTCCTTCATTACGGCGCATACTCCCCCTCTCAAGAAAGCAGGCCGAACCCTCCTGTTAGTGGTTGCCTGTTTCGGCATAGCCACTATTGTCTTTGGCATTTCGCGCGCGTTCTGGCTCTCGCTTGTGATGCTATTCGTGCTGGGCGCGATGGACAATATCAGCGTGGTCATTCGCAGTACGCTGCTGCTCACGCGCACGCCGGATGCGCTGCGCGGGCGTATTACCGCCATCAACTTTATCTTTATTGGCGCATCCAATGAACTCGGCGGCTTTGAGTCGGGGCTGGCGGCGCAATTGTTCGGCCCTATTATCGCGGTAGCTGCCGGTGGAGTAGGCACCGTACTGGTGGTGCTGTGCGTGGCGTTGATATGGCCGGAGATGCGCCGCCTGGGTATGCTGAGCGAGAGCAAATAATAGTCAACAGGGAGTGTTTTGTGGTCGCGCGCGACCACAAAACACTCCCTGTTGACTATTGGTAATTTACACCAGTTCCGTCCCCCTAGGGGTGTCGCGCACTTCGTAGCCGAGCGCAATCAACTGATCGCGCAGTTGGTCTGACCGCTTCCAGTTGCGTGCTGAGCGAGCGGCGTCACGTTCGCGCACAAGGGCCAGGGCCTCACCGGTAATGACTGTTGGGCGAGCGGCCTCGACGGTATCCAGGCGCAATCCCAGTACCCGGTCAAAGTCGAGAAGCAGGCGGCGCCGCTCGGCGGGCGCGATTTTGTGGTTGCGCGCAACCTCGCGGGTGATGCTCAACGCTACGGGCAGATCCAGGTCGTCGTTGATGGCCGTGTGGAAAGCGTCTCGCGCTTTTTGTGCTTCCTCTGACCAGCTACCTGTTGGGTCTGCGCTTTCGACTGGCAGGGATGCCAGATCGGCTCGCAGGTTGTTCAGACCGTTTTGCGCTGCCACCAGCGACTCATTGGAAAGATTGAGCTTTGAGCGGTAGTGCGCGGTCAGCAGCAGGTAGCGGAAAGCCATCGGGTCGAAACCATCTGCTTTGATATCGCGCAACAGGACGACATTGCCTTTGGAGCGTGACATCTTGACGATCTCGTCTGCTCCCTCGCCATCTTTGCCGGCGTTGGGATTGTGGTAATTGAAGTTCAGGAACTCCCCGTGTACCCAGAAGCGCACAGGTTCAACCCCACTTACGCCCATGCTCTGCGCAATCTCGTCTTCGTGGTGAGGGAAGGTCAAATCGACTGCTCCAGTATGGATATCGAACTGTATGCCCAGGTATTTGGTCGCCATCGCGGAGCATTCGATATGCCAGCCTGGGAAGCCGGTGCCCCAGGGGCTTTGCCAGTTCATCTGGCGCGTTTCGTCGCCATGTTTCCACAGCGCGAAATCTTCCGGCGCGTCTTTGTCGGCATCGGTTTCCAGTTGTACACGCCCGCTTGCGCCGGCGCGCAATTGTTCAACGGTGTTGCCTGAAAGCTCCCCGTAAAAAGGGAAGCGGCTGACATCGTAGTAGACATTACCTCCATCCGAGACATAAGCCAGTCCTGTCTCGATGAGCTTCTCCGTCATGGCGAGCATTTCCGGGATGTGATCGGTAGCCTTCGGACTGACATGCGGCGGTAGTATGTTCATTTCCGCCGCATCCTCCATGTACTGTCTGGTGTAATGCGCGGCGATGTCATAGGCCGAGCGGCCTGTTGTGCGCGCCTCGTACTCCAGCTTGTCTTCGCCGCTCTCTTCGGTGTCGTTCTGAAGATGCCCGACATCCGTGATGTTGCGCACCAGCAGGACATCGTAGCCGTTGTATTCGAGTACGCGACGAATCCAATCGGTCATGATAAAGGTGCGCAGGTTGCCGGTATGAATATCTTTGTAGACGGTTGGGCCGCATGAGTAGATGCCCACGTGCGGCGGATTGAGCGGCTGGAACAGCTCTTTACTCCTGGTCAAGGTGTTATACAGGTAAAGCGGTTTTGTTGCACTGCTGGTCATGAGCACAATTCTCCTCTTGTTTGTGTTGTTCAGTATTGATAGCTGTGTTGCGAGGTAGTAACTCAGGCAAGAGGTCATGCAAAAGAGGGGAATGGGATATCCACGCGCATCACATGCAGACCTTACGTTCACAGAGGGCTGAGCTAGCGAAATTTCCTCTGCGAACGCCAGGACAGGAGCAATAATGCATATGTGGATAGAGATACATCACGATCTACTCCGATTGGTCCAGCTTCATGTAACTTGTTGCGCAAAGTATACCATACCACGCAAGCGTTGTATAGCCATCGTTCATAGATGCAAAGTTATATTTGAACGATGGCAATGATTCAATAAAAATTAAACGATCTTTAATTGCCTAATTAACTAGAACAAAGCATGATCAATAATGAAAAGAACGATACTTGGATTACAGTATACATTCAATATAAACTTGTTTGAAGTAAATCAAACTTATGCATCATGAAATCGTTTTTTTGCAATTGCTTCATTTTTACGTCAATATAAGTGAGCGCACCGCCACAAGATGTTTCTCAATAAGGTGAAAAAGGAAATATTCACCCATTGAGTAAACATATAGTCGGAACACCCTTTGCTTTATATAACAAAATGGCGAGCAGTACCACGATTGTTATGGGCAGGGGTTCTGCCCGGCTAATTTCAAAGGAGGTTGCGCGATGAGCTGGTTCTCGATTAGTACACATAGTGGTGGATCGAGACATACTACGCAGGAGGGCGGAGTAGGCCCAAATGACGATGACGATGGCGATGACGAGGATGGCGATAGTAATGTTGCTGTTCTTGTTGCGTCAGAGGAGTTGTGAATGGGCAGATTGAGTAAAAATTTGGAATCCAATCCTCCTGGCCCAGATGATCCTGATCCGCCGGATGATCCCGACGATAAGCCGTCGCCTGGTACTCCACCGCCGGATGGCAAACCTTCTAAGGGCTGAGGGTGAAGCGGAGACCACGCAGTCCCTATGGCTGCGCGGTCTCCGCTACTTCCTCCCTTACGGCGAAGTACGTGGCCTGCGGGTGATGTGTCACGATGGCCGCAGTCGTCTGTTCGGGTTCGAATTGATACGCTTCGGTCAGGCTGACACCGATGGTTGATGGCGCAGGAAGCAGTTGCAGCACTTTGACGTGATCTTCCAGGTCGGGAATCGCCGGGTAGCCCCAGCTATAACGGCGCCCGCGCTGGCTATCGAGTCCCAGTTCTTTCTGGATGAGGCGGTTGGTGTACTCTGCCAGTCCCTCGGCCATCTCGACGGCCAGGCCATGCGTAAAGTACGCTTCGGCATAATCGCCGGATTGCTGTAAACGCTGCACTGCTGCGCTGGCCGACTGGCCCATGGTGACGACCTGGAAAGCCACGACATCCACCTGGCCGCTTGCGAGCGAGGCGAAGTAATCGGCCAGGCACAGGCGTTCGCGCTGGCTCTGGCGCGGGAAGCGGAAGCGCGCGATTTCACGTTTGCTGCCGCCGGCCTGATATGCCTGTGGATCGTAGACGATCAGCTC
>Ga0207416_1004946_pt1 | contig 11008 bp, 10 predicted proteins | sample PaiPotPPM11metaG_FD_184107 | JGI IMG/M metagenome (GOLD analysis project Ga0207416, IMG submission 184107) | Iron sulfur acid spring bacterial and archeal communities from Banff, Canada, to study Microbial Dark Matter (Phase II) - Paint Pots PPM... ...
GAACGGGCATCGAGGGCCTCCGGGGGCGGATCAGGGGATGGCTCGACACACCGCAGCGAGCGGCCTCGCCCGAACCGGGTTAGCGTTCGTCAAGTGAGCTCGTCGCCTCACGACCACCCGTCGCTCGGTCCCGCTCGGGTCGAAGAGGTGAGCGATGACGTGTTCGCCTACGTACAGCCCGATGGGAGCTGGTGGATCAACAACACCGGGTTCATGGTGGGTCGACGGGGCGTGGTCTCCGTCGACGCCTGCTCGACCGAGCGGCGCACCAAGGATTACCTCGCGGCAATCGCGCGAGTGTCACGGGGTCCCGTCCACACCTTGGTGAACACCCATCACCACGGTGACCACACCCACGGCAACCACTACTTTGAGACAGCAACGATCGTCGCCCACGAGCGGTGCCGCCAGGAGGTCCTGGAGAGCGTATTTCCGGTGCCGGATGGAATCTGGGACCCGGTCGAGTGGGGCAACATCGAGCTGATAGCCCCTTTCCTCACGTACACCACCGGGGTCGAGCTGCATGTCGACAGCCTTCGGTGCGAGGTGCGTCACGTCGGAGATGCGGCCCACACCACGAATGACTCCATCGTGTGGCTCCCCGATCGAGGGGTGCTTTTCGCAGGAGACCTCCTCTTCAAGGGCGGTACGCCATTTCTGCTCATGGGCTCAGTGACCGGCGCGATGCACGTGATCGATACCGTGCTTCGACCTCTCGGCGCTCGCATCATCGTTCCGGGCCACGGCGATGTGTGCGGGCCCGAGGTCCTGGACGAGGTTGCGAGTTATCTCGAGTTCGTGCAGCGAACCGCCCGGGATGGCATCGACGCCGGACTGAACCCGCTCGACGCCGCGCGCGAGGCTGATCTCGGGCCGTTCGCGGAGTTGCTCGACGCCGAGCGGATCGTGGGCAACCTCCACCGCGCGTACGCCGAAGCAGCCGGGGCGCCAAGGGGGGCCAAGATCGATGTGGCCGCCGCGCTGGGCGACATGATCACCTACAACGGTGGTCGCCCGCTGAGCTGCCACGCCTGAGGGCTGAGCACCGCGGGCCCAGACTCACCGGGCGGTGTCGATCACCACCCGCCCTCGGGTCTGGCCCGAGAGGATCGTCTCTGCGAGCTCAGGGAGCTTGGACATCGGCTCGACCGTGGTCATCATGTCGAGCCGGTCGCGGGGCAGGTCCCGGGCCAAGCGCTCCCAGGCCTCGCGCCGGCGGTGCGCCGGCGCCATCACCGAGTCGATACCAAGGAGGCTCACGTTGCGCAGGATGAACGGGAGCACGGTGGCCGGGAGATCGGGTCCTCCGGCCAAGCCGCATGCCGCGACGGACCCCCCGTAGACGGTCTGGGCCAGTACGGACGCAAGGGTCTGACTGCCGACGGTGTCCACCGCCCCGGCCCAACGCTCCTTGTCCAGCGGGCGCCCGGCGGTCGCGAGATCAGCCCGGTCGACGATCGTGGATGCGCCGAGCGAGCGGAGGTAGTCGTGGGTTTCGCTGCGGCCGGTGGATGCTGCGACGGAATACCCGGTGGCTGCGAGAAGCGCGACTGCGACGCCGCCGACTCCCCCGCCTGCACCGGTCACGAGGACCTCGCGTGGCCCGGGTTCGAGACCTGCGCGCTCGAGCGCGAGCACGGACAGCATGGCGGTCAGCCCGGCGGTGCCGACCGCCATGGTCTGCGCCATCGACAAGCCCACGGGCCGCCTCGTGAGCCAGTCAGAACGGACTCGTTGCCGCCGGGTGTAGCCGCCGGGATGGGACTCCGACAGACCCCATCCGGTGACGATGACATCGTCTCCCGGCACCCAGTCCGGCGATTCGGACGTCTCCACGGTTCCGGCCAGGTCGATCCCGCAGACCATCGGATAGTTGCGGATGACCTTGCCCTTGCCGGTCACGGCCAGCCCGTCTTTGTAGTTGAGCGAAGAGTAGGAAACGGCAACGGTCACGTCGCCTTCCGGCAGATCGCGATCCGTCAACTCGGTGAGCACGGCGGGGCCGGGCTCGGCAGCCACCATGGCGGGGAAGGAGGTCATGGCCGTGGTGTCTATCGCAGCGCGTGGTGGGCTGTCCCCTCCGTCCGACCTCAGCGATGCAGCCGAGCTCGCACCAGTCTCGCGGCGACACCCGGACCTCCGACCGGAAAAAACCGGTCGGATGCGTCCGTCAGCTCGGCGAGCTCGGCGGTCGTGAGGTCGAGCTGTGCGGCCTCGACGTTGCGCTCGAGCTGCTCGACACTGCTCGCCCCGGGAATGGCGACGACGTTGGGGCGGCTGATGACCCAGGCCAGCGCCACTTGGGCCGGAGTCGCGTCGTGGGCCTGGGCGATCGATCTCAACGTGCCCAACAAATCGGCTCCGCGCTCGAGGTTCTCGGGCACGAACAGCGCGTTGCCGGCGCGTATCCCGCCCGGCGCGTTCGACGCGTCGTATCGAGCTGACAGGAACCCCTGGGCCAGGGGGCTGTAGGCAATGATCACCCGATCGTTCGCGGCGGCGAAGGGCACCAGGTCGGCGTCGGGCTTGCGCACCGCCAGGCTGTACTGGACTTGATTGGTGAGGAGCGGGCTCCCGAGGGCGCGTTCTGCCGCCTCCCAACGGGCCCGGCCGTAGTTGCTGACACCAACGTGGCGAACGACACCCGAGCGTTGGAGCTGCCGGAGCCCGTCCACAGCCGCGGAGTCGGGGACGACGGGATTGGGCCAATGGAGTTGGTACAAGTCGATGGTCGCCACGCGCAAGCGGGCCGCGCTGCGGCGTCCGCGCCACGCGACGATTGGCGCGAGGGGCAGGACGGGGAAGACCTTGGTCGCTACGAACGCTTCGGCCCGGCGACCGGCGATGGCTCGGCCCACGATTCGCTCGGATTCACCGAATGCATAGATCTCGGCCGTGTCCAGCAGGTTCACACCCAAATCGAGCGCACGCTGGGTGATGGCTATCGCCGGTCCCTCTGCGTACTCCTTGCCGTACCCCCACTCGCGGGAACCGAACTGCCACGTACCGAGACCGATCACTGAGAGGTGGGCACCGCCGACGTCGAGATAGCGCACGGGCCGAGACTAGAGCGAGGGGGGCCGGAACTGGCTCGCGACCTGGTCCCAGAACAGAGCCAGCGTGTCCGCGGCCCTGGTCGAGGAACCCATCGTCCAGTCCGGAACGATGAGCTCGTCGACACCAGCGGCCTCGTATCGGCCGACCAACTCGGTCACCTCCGCTGGCGTACCCACAATCACGGGCCGCCTCGAACCTTCGCTGCGGAACTTCTCCAGCCACGCCTCGTCCTCGCTCAGGAACACCATCGCCTGGGTGGATCGGACGATCTGGCTCGGGTCACGACCGACCGCCGCGCAGTGGTCCTCCAACACGTCGATCTTGTGGCGGAACTCCTCCGGGGTGCACCACGCGTTCCACTCGTCTGCGAACCGGGCTGCGATGCGCATCGTCCGTCGCTCACCTTTGCCGCCGATCAGGAGGGGGAGCCGGGGCTGAACCGGTGCGGGCTGACACGGCGCGTCGGCTAGCCGGTAGTGCTGACCGCGAAACGTGGTGCGCTCCTGTCGAAGGAGCGATCGCATCACTTCGCACGCCTCCTCGAACCGATCGAGGCGGGTCCGTACATCGAGGAGGTCAACGCCGTAGGCCGCATGCTCGTTCACCTGCCAGCCTGCGCCGAGGCCGAGCACGGTGCGACCCCCGCTGATGTGGTCCAGCGTGGCGGCCTGCTTCGCCACCACCGCCGGATTGCGATAGAGGTTGCCGCAGACCAACGACCCGACGCGAAGGCGCTCGGTGCGCGCCGCGAGCGCAGCCATGACCCCCCAGCATTCGAGGACGGCGCCGTCTACGGCACGTCCGGCGGGATCGTCGGGCATGAAGTGGTCGGCGAAGTACATTCCGTCCCATCCAGCCCGGTCACACCCGGTGACGATGTCGAGGATCTCGCCCCACGGGCGCTGCGGGCTGGGCCATACACTGAATCGCATCGCGGTGTGCTAGCAGAGAATGCCGGCCCTCACCCGCCGAGCAGGTACTCGACGTTGCCCGAGAAGAGACCCGCCCTTGACTCGGGATCGCAGCCGGCGCGGGAGTAGTCAGCCAGCGGGGTCGCGGTGCCCTCCGAGTGGGGGTAGTCGCTGCAGCACATGTAGAGGTCGGTGCTCTGGGCCGTCAGGCGAGCCGGGTTCTCATAGGAGAACGACGACACGCGGACATGCTCTGTGAAGTACTCACTCGGACGACGTCGAAGGGACGCGGCGGCCCGTCCGTTGAACTTGGCCGTGAAGTCGTACCCACCGTCGAGCATGAGCAGGAATTGGGGGACCCACACCGAGCTGAGCTCAACCACCCCCACCCGTAGTCCGGGGAAGCGCTCGAACACTCCGTTGAGAATGAGGTCGGTCAGGGCCAGGGCGGCCGGAACCCACAACAAGACCGACTCGACCACAGGCAGCGTGGACTCGCCTTCCCCGAACCAGCAGTCGTCGAAGACGCGCGGCTGGTCCGCGACGTGGAACACGGGGGTGATACCTCGGTCGACGAAGGCGGCCCAGATGCGGTCGTGGTCGGGATGCGCGAGCGCGCGACCGTCGATCGGCGCCGGCGCCACCATCGCCAGTCGGACGCCTGCCGTGGCCAGCTGGGCGAGCTGCTCCTCGACCCACGACGGATCCCGCAGCGTCAGATGCGCCACTGGGTGCAGGCGGTGGCCCGACTCGACCGCGACGATCCCGCACCAGCGGTTCCACGCACCCATGTTCGCCGTCAGCGCGGGTACGGATCCGGACAGGCGCCGTTCCCAGAGCAGGCCGAAGTTGGGAAAGCACAGCGCTTCGTCGATGCCGACCGCGTCGAGCCAGCGCGTCCGTGCCCCCGGATCCCAGTACTCGGCCGGCAGCGACTCGTCGTAGCCGTACTCCGACGTCTCGCCCCGCCGGTATCGCTCCCGGTGCGCCCCGCACGACGCCGTGTCGCCCGGGCGGTGCACATCGGCGAGCTCGAGCCGCTCACCCCTCCATGTCAACCACGCGAACCCCCGGTCGTCGTCGCGTAGCTGGAGCGCATCGTCGCGGCGTCGCGGATCGATGTGGTCGATCCACAGATCGCGGCTCTCGTACAGGTGCTGATCCGAGTCGATGATTGTCCCCATCAGCCCAGTCTGCCGCGCTGCCTGCGGTTCGCGCCGCCCCTCGCTGCACCGCGCGGCCCATACGCTGTCGGCACCGACGAGGGGGAGGGCACAGTGAAGAGCGTGCTGGTCGCGACGGCCGCATCCAGCGGGTGAGTGACCCGCGCGCCGACATCACAAATCTGGTCTTCGCCTATGCCCAGCGCATTGATGATGGCGACTTCGAAGGGGTTGCCGCCCTGTTCGCCGAGGCGGAGATCACCGCAGAGGGGACCCCGTTGCGGTGCCGAGGCTACGACCAGGTGCTCGCGCTTTACACCGGAGGCACCCGCAAATACTCAGACGGATCGCCGCGCACGAAGCACGTGACAACCAACTTGATGATCGACGTCGACGAGCAACGGGGACAGGCCACGTGTCGTTCGTATTTCACCGTCCTCCAGGCAGTCACCGGCGGGCTCGCGCTGCAGCCGATCATCGCCGGCCGCTACCACGACGCGTTCCACCACTCGCTCGATCGTTGGAGGTTCTCCGCGCGCCACATGATCGTTGATCTCGTCGGCGACCTGGGCCACCATCTCCTCGACGCCTACCGCGTTCGTTGATCGTCGGCTGGTCGAACGGCATGTGGACGGCCTGGGTTGGCCTACTACTGGTGGGCCCGGCTGGGATCGAACCAGCGACCTAAGGATTATGAGTCCCCTGCTCTGACCACTGAGCTACGGGCCCGAGGGCGAGGCGACGGTATCGCGTGGGCCGCGGCGCGGTGACCACCAGGTCACCACCGCCGCGAGCTCCGGGGCTCGGACTCGAACCGAGAACCTACGGATTAACAGTCCGTTGCTCTGCCAATTGAGCTACCCCGGAATGGCGGAGGCTGACGATAGCAGTGCGGCCGTGCCGGGGACCGGCGACGAACGGGATATCTCTCGTCCACAACGATACCGACGCTTTGGACACGCCGAGCTCCGCCGCGATCGCCGGCATCGTCATCCCCGCAGCCCGTAGGTCGCGGGCCCGGACCCGTAGCTCCAGCTTTCCCCGGTAGCCCACGACATGAGGCTAGCGAACATATGTTCGCATGAGATGGCGCCACGTGCACAGCCCACGTGCACGGAAGGTGTCCACCGGGTAGACCGTCGCCCATGACGAAGTTCCGCCTCGGTCTCGTGTTCGGGTTCGCCTCTGGTTACTACCTGGGAGCCAAGGCCGGCCGCGACCGGTACCACCAGATCCGCCGGGCGGTCGGCAAGGTCCAACGAAGCAGGGCCCTCGACCAGGCGATGACCGCAGTGGGGCGCGCCCGGGCCGTTGTCGACCTCGGCCGCGAGCGCGTCCACGACGCTGTGGACCAGGTGCACGAACAGCAGCCCGACGCCACCTACGTCAGGTAGCACTCCGGGGCCGCTCAGGCCCCCGTCTCGACGGCAGGTCCGGCCGAACCGTAACGTCCGCGCCCATGTCCGACGCTCTCCCACCGGCCCTCGACGGCTATACGCACTCCACGTTCTCTTCGGAGGGCAAGACGCGCGACCTCTATCGCATCGGTTCGGGCCCGGCGGTGATCGTCATCGCCGAGATCCCGGGGATCACCCCGAGGGTCGCCGAGTTCGGTCGCAAGGTGGCCGCCATCGGATGCACCGCTGTGCTCCCCCGCCTCTTTGGCGAACCCGGCCGCCCGCCGAGCGCGCTCTATGCGCTGCAGTCGATCGGACCGGCGTGCGTCTCCAAGGAGTTCGCCGCCCTCGCGACAGGCAAGACGAGCCCGGTCACGAGCTGGCTGCGGGCGCTCGCGACCCAGGCTCACGCCGAGTGCGGGGGTCCCGGCGTCGGCGTGATCGGGATGTGCTTCACCGGCGGCTTCGCCCTCGCCATGATGGTCGACCCGATCGTTCTGGCACCGGTGCTGAGCCAGCCGTCGCTCCCCTTCCCCCTCTCCAAGAAGCACAAGCGAGACCTCGGCATCTCCGACCGCGACCTGGCCCGGGTCAAGGACCGCTGCGAGCAGGAGGACATCTGCGTCCTCGGCTTGCGCTTCACCGGCGATCGGGCCGTCCCGGCCGAGCGGTTCCAGCGCCTGCGACAGGAGCTCGGCGACCACTTCATGGCGGTGGAGCTCGACTCATCGCCGGCGAACCCCCACGGGCATCCGAAGATGGCCCACTCGGTTGTGACGGAGCACCTCCAAGACCGCGAAGGCACGCCCACCCGGGCCGCGCTCGATCAGGTGCTGCAGCTGTTCCGGGACAAGCTGCTGACCTCCTGAGGCGCGGCGTGTCGCCCGCCCGACGGAGGCACAGCTGATCAGTTCCTGACGCCGCTATTCCTCTTCGAGGTAGTCGCGGAGCCGCTGGCTGCGAATGGGGTGGCGCAGCTTGGCGAGCGTCTTGGCTTCGATCTGGCGGATCCGCTCCCGGGTCACCCCGAACTCGCGCCCGACCTCCTCCAGCGTCCGCATGTGGCCGTCATCGAGCCCGAATCGAAGACGGACGACCTTCTGCTCCCGCTCGGACAGCTGGGAGAGCGCTTCCTTGACCGCCTCGCTGAGCATCGCCCGGGTCGCGGCGTCGGCGGGCACCTCGGCGTCGGCGTCCTCGATCACGTCGGACAGGCTGAAGCCGTCCTCGTCACCCATCGGCTGCTCGAGCGAGACGGTGTCCTGGTTCAGCCGGAGGATCTCCCGCACCCGCAGGGCGGTCATCTCCGATCGGTCGGCGACCTCGTTCACCGTGGGCTCGCGGCCCAGCTCCTGGAGCAGCTGGCGCTGGACTCGAACCACCTTGTTGATCGTCTCGACCATGTGCACCGGGATCCGGATGGTGCGGGCCTGATCGGCGATCGCCCGGGTGATCGCTTGGCGGATCCACCAGGTGGCATAGGTCGAGAACTTGAAGCCCTTGGTGTAGTCGAACTTCTCGACCGCCCGCATCAGGCCGAGGTTGCCTTCCTGGATCAGGTCCAGGAACGCCAGGTTGCGGTTGCGGTATCGCTTCGCGATCGACACGACCAGGCGCAGGTTGGCCTCGATCAGCTTCGCCTTGGCCGACTCTCCTGCGCTCACCTGACGCTGCCACTCGCGGCGCTCCGCCTCCGACAGCGGCTCGGGATCCCCTCCCGATTCGACCACCGCGGCCCGCTCCGCGAAGCGAAGCTCTGCCTCGGCGCCGATCTCGATGCGCCGGGCGAGCATCACCTCTTCCTCACCCGACAGGAGCGGGACCTTCCCGATCTCCTTCAGGTAGAACCGGACCGGGTCCGATCCCGCTCCCCCGTCGTCGCCCATCAGGCGCTCGAGCGCGGGCGGCCGAGCCCGGCGCGGCGTCACCGCCCGCGCCACCGGCGGAACCACAAGATCGTGGGCCACCGTCGGGGCCGGCACACCGATGGCCTCCCCGGCCCTCGCCGCCGTGCCGAGCTCGTCCTCGAGCCCGGCGGTGAGGTCGATGGTCGGCACTTTGCCGGCGGCTCCCGGCACCACGCCGGCCTCCCGGAGATCGCCGTCGGGACCGTCGAAGGAGATGCCCTCCCGGCGGATGTGCTCCTCCACCGCGGCGATCAGTTCGGGAGTCAGCTCCACGTCTTTGAGCGCGCTGACGACCGTCGCGAGCGAGAGGTGCCCCGCAGCCCGGCCCGCCTCCACCGCCGCCCGGAACGGAGCGGAGACCAGCTCGATGGGTGTCTCATCGCTCGCCGAGAGCGCTGGTCCCCCCTTCGTCATGCACCCTCCCGTTGGCCCTCTCCAGATAGCCAGGCTACCAACTGGGCCGCGGCCTCGACGCGCCGGTCGGGGTCGGAGAGCGCTTCGACATGGCGTTTGGGCCAGCTCAAGTCGATGGCCCGCTGGGCGACGCGGGCCTCGGCCTCGAGCTCGGCGATCTCCCGATCGGCCGCTCGCCGCACCAGGATGGCCAGCACGTCGTCGGCTTCGGCGTCCGGATCGGGCTCTTCGACTGCGAGCCGGTGGAGCAGCGCCTCGACCGGAGGGTCCGACGCCTCGATGGCCTCCTGCAGGGTCGACGCGCCGAGCAGGGCTCGAAACACAGCGAGGTGCACCGCGTCCTCGAAGAGGACCTCCTCGAGTAGGTGCGCCACCGTTTCGGGCTGGTGGACGGCGAGGCGGAGCACCTCGAGCTCGGCCCCGTGGGCCGGGACCGCGGCTGGGTCACGACGCGGGGCGCCGCCTTCTGCCGTCTCCCAACTGCGCGGTTCCTCGACCGACACCTGGTCGGTGCGGGCCGATCGGCGGACCGTCAGAGCCTCGGGCGGGGGTGGGTTGCGGCGCACCGCTTCGAGCCGTTCTCGCAATCGCTCGGCCGAGCCGAGGCGGGCCCAGTCGGCCACCTGCATCACATACTGGTCCCGTACGAGGGGGCTTGGGTGAACGGCAATGACGGCCAGCGCCCGCTCCGAGAACCGGGCCCGGCCCTCGACCGTCGACAGGTCCGCCGCCTCGCGCAGACGCTCGAGCCGGAAGTCGAGGAACGGACGGGCCTCCTCGACTGCCCGCCGCAGCGCTTCAGGATCCTTGGCCCCGAGCTCACCCGGGTCGGAGCCGGCGGGAAGCCTCAGCACATGGATGTCGAGCTCGAGTCGCTGCTCCCATCCGTAGAACTTCTCCGCCGCGCCCTGCCCGGCACTGTCGGCGTCGTAGGCCAAGATGATGCGCCGGGCGAAGTTCTTCAACTGGGTCATGTGCTCGTCGGCGAGCGCGGTTCCGCAGGTGGCGACGGCTCGCGGCACCCCGGCCCGGTGGAACGCGATCACGTCGGTGTATCCCTCGCACACGATGACCTCGCCTTTGGCCACCACGTCGGCCTTGGCCCAGTTGAGGCCGTAGAGCACGCGGCGCTTGCTGTAGAGCGGCCCCTCCTGGGAGTTCTTGTACTTGGGTCCGTCGCGTCCCGGCAGCACCCGGCCGCCGAAGGCAACCGCTTTTCCGCCGGCATCGAAGATGGGGAACATGACCCGACCCCGGAACGCGTCGATCACCTTTCCGGTCTTGCTGCGCAACCCGAGCCCGGCGTCGGTGGCGACGTCTGCCGGCACGTTCAGCGCCCGGCACAGCTCGTCCCACGCGTCGGGAGCCCACCCGAGCCGGCGCGTGCGCAGATAGGCGCGGGCCGGCGCGGCGTCCGGCGCGGCCAGGAGGCGCTCGTGATACCAGGCGACCGCCGCCTCCATGGCCTCCCCGAGAGCACTGCGCCGATGGTGCTCGCGGGTCGCGCCGGGTGTGTCGTAGCGCAGGGTGATCCCGGCCCGGGTCGCGAGGAACTCCACCGCCCCGGCGAAGTCGAGGTGCTGGGTCTCGCGGACGAACGTGATGACATCGCCGCGGGCCTGGCAACCGAAGCAGTAGAACAGGCCCTCCTCGCCGTTCACCGAGAACGACGGCGACTTCTCCGCGTGGAACGGGCACAGGCCCACCCACCGGCTGCCGGTGCGGCGGAGCGCGACCTGCTCGCCGATGATGGCCAACGTGTCGGTCGCCTCGCGGACCCTGGCGATGTCCTCGTCGACGATGCCCACGGCTCGCCGACGGTACCAGCGGGTTCCGTCACCTCCGGCCGGGCCCGACTGCCCATATGCCCGCTAAGTATGGCTGAATATGGAGGTGGACCTCACCGAAGCGGCCGCGCGGCTGGGGGTGCACTACCAGACGGCATACAAGTGGGTTCGGGACGGCTCGCTCGTGGCCCTGAAGCGGGGCGCAGCGTACGAGATCACGGACGCCGAGGTAGAGCGGTTCCTGAACGCCCGCCGGGCGCCGACGCCGCCGCCACGGGTCACCGTCATCCGGGATTGGGAGGTCCAGCGGGACCGGCTGTACCGGTACCTCTCCGTCGGCGACGAGCTTGGAGCGCGCGCAGGCGGTCGACC
>Ga0207416_1004947_pt1 | contig 11008 bp, 8 predicted proteins | sample PaiPotPPM11metaG_FD_184107 | JGI IMG/M metagenome (GOLD analysis project Ga0207416, IMG submission 184107) | Iron sulfur acid spring bacterial and archeal communities from Banff, Canada, to study Microbial Dark Matter (Phase II) - Paint Pots PPM... ...
CCGTGTAGGCTTTGTTCACGACTTGCATGCCGTTTTGGTCATTTTTCGCCTTGAAGAGGTCGAAGGCTTTGCGCAATGCGGAATTTGCTTGGTCCTTCTTATTCTGGTCTGCGTATGCGATGCCAAGGGAGTACCAGCCGGATGCATAGTTGGGGTCTGCCTTTGTGGCTGCGTCCGCATACTTTTGGGCATCAGCTAAGTCGGGAGGCGTCGCGTTAAGGAGCAGCTGCGAAATGGCCGTGTTAAAGGCGGCCGAGCTGTTTGGCGATAAGCTGATTGCCTTTTGCAGCGGCGCATCGATGGACTTGCTGTCACCTTTTGAGGCCGCGATCTCAGCAAGGCCGAACTGTGCATCCCCGTTCTTGGGGTCGATACTCATCGCCCGGCTGTACGCGGCTTGTGCTGCAGCGAAGTTCTTCTGCCGCACGTAGATGTCACCGATATTGATTTGCGCTTGCACGTTTGTCGGCTGCACGAGAGCGAGCTGCTGTAACGGATTCAGGGCTGCGTTGTAATTCGGCGGACTCTTCGTTATGTAGTACGATGCGAGGTACTGGTACGCGAAGGGCGCCTTCGGAGAGATCCGCTCGGCCTGGGAGATCGATTGCAATCCGCCTGCCTCATCTCCTGATGCAAGCTGGGCGTTGCCCAGCGATGCCGTGAGGCGTGACGTCAGGTCGGCGCTCTTCTTGTCGTCGAGCTGCTGCGCCGACTGATAGTCAGCGATCGCGGCCTTATATTGCTGCAAACCGGTTTCGCAATCAGCCTTCAGCATGACGTATTGCCACGACTTCGGGCTCTTTTGCACCGCTTTGCTCGCATATGGTATGCAGTCCGTGTACTGTTGCGCCTGCCATAAATGAAAGCCATATTCAGCGTAAGCTGCGGCTGCGACGCTTGCAGGCGCCGACTTCGGATCGAGCTTGAGCGCCTGATCGTACGAATCAGCCGCTATCTTCAGCTTATCTGTATCGCTGTTCTTCGATCCGTCCGAATAATACGCGCCGCCACGTCCGGCCCACATGCGACCGTCGTTCGGAACCAGCTTCACGCCGTCGTCCGCAAGGCTCTCGGCGTGCGCGAAGTTATCCTTGGTGAGATCAGCCTCGATAAGTCCGAGGCGAGCCGGCACGTTTTTGGGATCGGCTTGGAGCTTGCGTGTATTCTCAGACGATGCGGCAACGATCTCGGAGAGACCAGCGAGAGTGAAATTATAGCTGAAGTCGTAAAATGCGACCGTTGGCTTGTTGTCTCTCGTCGCGGGGTAGTACGTCGAAAGCTTCGCGACGCGGAGAACCTCGGCGTCAAGATCTCCATGGCCGGACGATTTTGCCAGCATGATTTGCCGCGGCTTGCCGTCTAATCCAACCAGCACCTTAACGGAGACCGTTCCAATCTCGTGTTTGGCCCTGGCGGATTCCGGATAATTGGGCTTTACTTGAAGCTTGAATTTCGGCGGCTCGTAATAGGTTGGCTGGTCGGCCGAAACAGTCGTGGGCATCCAGGCTACGGCGAGCATAAACGCGCCAGCAGCTGCTGCAATGCTGCGGTGAATGTTTTGCATTGGTCTCCTCAGGTCACCCTATGGTAGGGAAGGAAGCGGTATTCCGTTCGGGACGGGAATACCTGTCATTTCGACTTCAATCGTCGCCGAGCTTTGGCTGCCGAATGCAGAAGCTGGCGCAGTTGCGCGCTATCATAACGTTTGATACTCTCCCGAAAGTTTCTTACCCAACCCTCAACGGCTATAAGCGCCATGACGACATTGCGCTTGTTTGCCAGAAGGGGTTCCGCCCACACGCCGGCCGGCGACTGCGCCAGACGCGTGACGCTCTCGAAGCCGGGACCGATTAGTCCCGTCGTCTGCTTGAGCAGGCCTTTGGCTGCAAGCGCGGTGGCAGAAGCAACGACTTGGGGCAGCGCGCTCGTAGCTGCAATAATGCGGTCGTGATCGCGTGCGGAGATGCGGAGAGGCCGACCGCCGAGCGAACGGACAAACGAAGCAGCCTCGCGCCATGCGGCCGAGCGTGCGCGCTGCTTTGGGACACACAATGCAAATGGGCGGCCTTTAAACAGATCGGCGCTTGCAGCTTCGGGACCCCCGCGCTCGCGGCCCGCAAGGGGATGGCCACCCACGAAGTGTGCACTCGATCGTCGTGCGAGCAGCCTCTCTGCAACTGCAACCACTGGTACCTTCAACCCAGCGACATCAATGACAAGGCTGCCTCCGCTTGCTGTCTTGAGGATGCGCGGTAAAAGCGAAATTACGTCAGTGAGAGGAACCGCAAGTACGGTAATGTCTGCGTTGCTGACAGCCGCCTCGAGCGACGGAGCGATGCTCGTGAGCGCGCCGAGGCGGCGAGCGATTCGTGCTGCAGCTGACCTGCGATCGTATCCAATGACGCGTGTGGCTTTGGACGCTCGCCGCAGTGCAAGGCCCGCGGATGTTCCAACGAGGCCTGTGCCGATAATCGCGACCGCTCGCGTCGAGCGCTTAGGCTTCAATCGTAATTGACGCGTCCGATGCTACCGGCCGTCCCACCGCGCGCGCTACTGGTCGCACCTGCTCCATCATGGCAGCGAAGCGCTCGAACGTGAGCGATTCGAAACCATCTTTTAACGCGTCGCCGGGTTTCGGATGTACTTCGATCATCACGCCATCCGCGCCGGCTGCGACACCTGCCCGAGCCATGGGCGTTACAAGATCCCACTTGCCCGTGCCGTGGCTTGGATCGACGATGATAGGCAAATGCGTAAGCGCTTTCACCACAGGGACCGCGCTGAGATCCAGCGTGTTGCGTGTCGAGGTTTCGAATGTGCGGATGCCGCGCTCGCAGAGGATAACATCGTGGTTGCCGCCCGAGTAGATGTATTCGGCTGCCAGCAGCCACTCTTCAATAGTCGCGGACAGGCCGCGTTTGAGCATGACCGGTTTGCGTGCCTTGGCAACTTCTTTGAGCAGGTTGAAGTTTTGCATGTTGCGCGCGCCGATCTGCAAGACGTCCGCATATTGGTGCACGATCTCCATGTCACGCGGGTCGAGCACTTCTGTAACGATCGGCAGCCCAGTCTGCGCTCGCGCCTCAGCAAGAATCTCCAGCCCTTCCTTGCCCATGCCTTGAAATGAATACGGCGATGTGCTCGGTTTGTAGGCGCCTCCGCGCAATAACGTTGCGCCGCAGCGCTTGACCCAGTGCGCCGTTTCCACGAGCATGTCGCGCCCTTCAACCGTGCATGGACCGGCGATGACATGCACGAGACCGCCGCCGATTTCAACGGCTTGGCCAACGCGCACAACGGTGTCGGTCTGCGTTCCTTCGCGGCTAACCAGCTTGTACGACTTGCTGACGGGCATCACGCGCTCAACCGCGGCGAAGCCGCCGAGCTGGGCGGCGAGCATGTCCTTATTCTCGCGGACGCCGAGCACGCCGATGATAAGGCGTTCCGCGCCTTGCGACACGTTAACTGCGTAGCCCATCGCGACAATCTTATCGACGATGTCTTGGGTTTGCTCGGGTGTTGCGGTGCGCTTAATGACGACGATCATTATTAAGAGGTTCCTTTGTAGCAACGGACCTTTAGGTCTGTTTTTCGTTGTAGCAGCGGACCTTAGGTCCGCTTCCCGTCAGAACGTTGTGCCGGCGGTTTCTGGACTTTCTTCCCCGGCGAGATCCGGCCGCAGACGTGCTGCTCCCTCGAGATAAATGTGCCGAACGTCCGCCTGCGCCACCTCGGAGTTGACAAGTATCAGCACACGTATGCACGATTGTACTCGTCCCGGTACGTCGATTTCAGTAGCGCATAGCAATGGTACCTTCTGCCAGCCCAGCGCGCGCGCGGCGGCGGCGGGGAATTCGCCGTTCAGATCAGGGGTGGTCGTGAAGAACACTGATGCGACATCTTCGGCGCGTACTGCGTTCGCAGCGATCATTTCGCGTAACAGTTGGTCCGTCGCGGCGACAATAGCCGCCGACGTATTCTCGAGTACGGTGATCGCTCCGCGAATGCCGCGCACGCTCATTTCACTCACGTTCGGCGCGCAGTCGGCTGAGTTCCCTTATTTCAGTTTGCGTCAGCGCCCGGGTAGAGCCCAATCTCAGCGTCCCCAGGCGCACCGGCCCAAACTGTATGCGCCGTAGCGACATTACGCGCAACCCATGCCGCGCGCACAGACGCCGCACTTGACGATTCTTTCCTTCGGTGAGCGCAATTGTGAAGCGGTGCGAGCCATCGGGGAGTTTGACGTAATTCTGCGCGGCAAGTGAGGATATCGTTGATCGATCGACGCTGCCGCGCGCGGTCACTTCGTACTGCTTTGGAACCTCGGAGGCTGGGTGCGTGAGAATCCGTGCGAGCGCACCGTCCGTCGTGCACAGCAAGACGCCGGTGGTTTCGGCGTCGAGCCTCCCGACCGGAAAAAGACGCCTATGCTTTGGCAGCAAGTGCGCAACTGTTTTCCTACCGTGCTCATCGCTCATTGTCGTGATGACGCCCGCGGGTTTGTTCAAGACCAACGTCAGCTGGTCTTCAAACTCATCGTGGCGTACCCGTTGACCGTTGACGGTGACTGCATCTTCCGCAGGATCGACGGCATCACCGATCTGTGCGCGCCGCCGATTGACTGCAACTTTGCCGGTTCTGATGAGGATATCTGCAGCTCGGCGCGATGCGACACCGCACTCGGCGAGGAATTTGTTGAGCCGGATTTTCAAGGCTTGATCGTGTTGGTAGCGACGTCGTAGAGTTTGTTCGGCTCGAGGATAATGCGGTCGTTCGAGTAGTCAATGTACACGTTGAAGAGACGCAGGAAGTCGTAGCCAATCAGACCGTCGATGCCGGGTGGCGTGAAGCAGCTCTTGTCTTCGGGCTTCCAGACTGTCCAGTTGCGGACTCCGAGTCTGCCCAGCGAGACCTGCGAAACAGCATACGGCTTTTGCTGAATCTCGCCACACACCGGCCAAAACGAGCGATAGTACATCGTTTGAGCGTCGTCTTTGAGCTCTTGATCAGCGGTGAATTCGTTTGGGTAGGCTTTGGCGAGCCGCGCAAATACGACGACGGTCGAGGCGCCCGTATCGATCATGAAGGACGTGCCCGTCGCCGTTCCGATTGATGCTGACACGAGCGGCACTCGCGCGGTCGGGTCGAGTTCAAGCACGACGGCGTCGGGCGGAGGGTTGAACGTGGCGGGATTGACGACGTGAACCGACTCATGCTCGTAGTCGATTTTCACGATAGCGCTTTGGAGAAAGTTAAAGCCTAAAATTCCGACGATTCTTTTATCCGTGCCATAGCGCCGGTCAAACGGCCGTGAGACGAATGTGATATTGTGCAGTGTCGCAGAACCAAACTGCGCCTCGGCAAGCGAGAACGGAAAACCGGTTGTCGCCGGATCAGCGAGCGACGAGATAACCGCTGGATCCATGACGTTGAAGCTCGTGCCGGTATCTAATGACAGGTCAACGCCGCGGCCGCCCACGTTCATACGAACGACGATGACGCCGTTGAGGAACTGCGCAGGCAATTCGACATCGCTCACCCCGGGTGGGAATGACCACGAAGGCGCCGTCGCAGTCGACGGGAGACTGGTCGCTGCGGACGTAGCTTGCGCGGCTGGCATGCTGGTCGTTGCGTATGCAGACGTGGTGGCAAGTATTTCGAGAAGACCTCCTGCCAACGCTAACGCCGAACGTAGTCGCATATTGACTTCATTAAACGAAAAGGCGCGAGTTTACTCGCGCCTCACGGCTGTTAGGGAAATAACCTACTAGCGTTCTTGCTCGGCGCTGGCCAACGACATGGCTTCCTTGGTCACCGATTTCAGGAACTCTTCGTTGCTGTCTGTGCGCCGGAAGCGCTCGAGAATCAGTTCCGTCATTTCCTGTGTGCCAAGCACTGCTGTGGCGCGTCGCAGCATGACCACTTTGCGCAGCTCTATTTCGCTGAGCAGCAGCTCTTCGTGACGCGTGCCCGAGCGTTTGATGTCGACGGCTGGGAAGATACGGCTGTCGGCGAGCTTGCGCACGAGATTGATTTCCATGTTGCCCGTGCCTTTGAACTCCTCGAAAATGACGTCGTCCATCTTCGAACCTGTTTCAATGAGGGCTGTGGCAACGATCGTAAGGCTTCCACCGCCTTCAATGTTGCGAGCAGCGCCGAAAAAGCGCTTCGGGCGATGGAGCGCACTCGTATCGAGGCCACCTGAAAGGGTGCGCCCCGTCGAGGGCATGACTTGGTTCCACGCGCGTGCGAGCCGAGTAATGGAGTCGAGCAGAATGACGACATCGTGTCCGAGTTCGACAAGCCGCTTGCACCGTTCGAGCGTCAGCTCCGCGACCGCCGTGTGGCTTTCCGGGTGTTCATCAAACGTGGACGAGATGACTTCGCCCTCGATTGAGCGGCGCATATCCGTGACCTCCTCGGGCCGCTCGTCCACGAGCAGAGCGAAGAGATCGCATTCCGGATGATTGGCCGCGATGGCGTTGGCGATCTTCTTAAGCAGCGTCGTCTTGCCGGCTTTTGGCGGCGACACGATCAGCGCACGCTGGCCTTTGCCGATCGGACAGAACAGATCGAAGACGCGTCCGCACATTTCGAGAGTCGACGTTTCCATCTTAAGACGGTCGTCCGGATAGATTGGAACGAGTTTGTCGAATTGCGCGCGACCGCGCAGCGCCTCGGGGTCTTGACCGTTCACAGCCTCGACCTTGAGGATGCCGTGATATTTTTCGTTGTCCTTGGGATCGCGGATCTGGCCCGCGATGAGGTCGCCGGTGCGCAACTCGAAGCGGCGAACTTGCGATTGCGAGATGTAGACGTCGTGCGGCCCAGGTCTCATGTTCTCTCGGCGCAAGAACCCGTAGCCTTCAGGTAATATCTCAAGCACGCCGATTGCAAAATTTAAACCGGCTGCTTTGGCTTGTGCTTCGAGGATCGGAAAGATGAGGTCTTGTTTCTTGATGCGCTGAAGGTCTTTGATTTCGAGGGTTTTGGCGAGCTCGACGAGCTCGTTTCGCGTTTTTTCTTCTAACTCTCTGACTGAGAGGAACGGCAGCGTCTCGCCGTCTTTGGTCTGGAACGATTTGGGCGGTGGTTGTTCGCGCTCTTGAAATGTGCGCGCTGGGAAGACCCGCTGAACACCACGTTCATTTCGACTTCCACGATCGTAGCGGCCGCCTCGGTCGTAGCGCTCGTTCCGTTCGGCCCGCTCGACGCGGTCGTAACTGCGGTCTGGCCGTTCGGAGCGTTCGTAGCGCTCCGGTCGTTCGGCGCGGTCCGGTCGCTCGACTCGTTCGGGTCGCTCAGCTCGCTCGGATCGGTCAGCTCGCTCGGATCGGTCAGCTCGCTCGGGTCGATCCGAACGCTCACGCTCGGGCCGCTCAATTCGTTCCGAGCGTTCCGGCCGATCCCGGTCTGGCCGATCGGGCCGCTCCGATGGCTCGGCGCTGTGACGGGATCCGTACGATCCAGATGGACCGTTACCCCGTGATTGCGGCCGAACCGGAGGCTGTGGGGAAGTGGGAGCGGAGGATTCTTTTTCGTCGCTCGTTTGGGATTGATATTCGTTGTCTTCTTGCACGCTTTTTAGCCTATAGGAAGAGCGGCCGAGCAGCGAACTGTACGCTGCGCGTCGCAGATGAGAGTGTTTTTCGGAAAACACACATTGATAGCACGACGACTGTCGTTAAAATACTTTCGATCGTGATTGCTTTGGAGATAATGAGAAGCGGACTCGTATTGTGATGAGTGCGCTATAGCTACTATATCACAGCAGCCGGAGCGCCGTCAACGGACGTACGCGTGCGCTTACCTACTTTATCGGCTCGCAGCACCATTTTTATGAGCGCGAGTTCGTTTTTTGCGAAAAGGAGATACGCTTGGACTCGACGGGTCAAAGAAGCGCAGAGGCCAGCCCTGCGCAGCACTGAGCCCGATCCGACCGCTCACCGCAACCAGCCGCGCCCGGTTCCGCGGCGCCCTGATGGTGAGATCACCATGGCGCAAATCGGCGTTGTCGCAGCGCAGATCGATCGACATCGCACGGCAGACATTACCCGGGCCTGAAGCGAGAGCGTCGACCGCAACGTGGCTGCCGCGGCGCCGCTGCATTGCTTCTACTCCCGCGATCGGCTCAAGAGCTCGAATGAGAACGGCGGCTCCGATGCCTGCCGGTTCGGTCGTCGCGTTCAGACAGTAATGCATGCCATATATAAGGTAGACGTAGGCAGAGCCAGGCCGCCCGAAAAGCGTTGCAGTGCGCTTGGTCGGACCGCGATAGCCGTGGCATGATGGGTCGACGAGCGGCAAGTATGCTTCGGTCTCCACGATGCGACCCGATAGCCACGAGCCGGCATCGGGCTCGCCGTGCGGGATACGACGGTAGAGTATCGCACCGACGAGCCTTTTGGCAACGTCAATGGTTGGCCCGGTGAAGAGCTCTTGTTTAACCCGAATATCAGTTCGCACTTGACCACCCGTGACGTATGCGTGATGATGTGTAATCATGAAATCTCGTGGCTTTTCCCTTGCTGAGCTGCTCGTCAGCATGTCCATCATCTTCGTTTTGTTGCTCGCCGTCGGAGCAGCGATAGTCCAAACGCTGCACGTGCAAGCCTTTCATGCTGCGAGGGCTGGGATGGGCCGGACGATCGCCGATCTTTCCGGACGACTCAACGAGGAGGCCCGCAGCTCCACTGCGGTCTTCATTCCTAGTGTCGACGTTCTGGGAAACGCGAACAGCGGTACGACTGCTGCACACGAGGTCGACTTCTTTCGCCGGCTGTCTGCGGGAGGCGATGCGTTCGTCGCTTATCGCTTTGACGCAAGTTCGGGTGACGTCACACGTTACGAATACGAATACGCCGCCGGCACGAAAGTCCTTTCAAGTGAAGACATCGCGGCGGGTGACGTTGCGGCGTTTTCTGTTTCACGCGAGTCAGCGAGCGAGTTGGGCGCAGTAGCAGGCGTGACGCATCCACTTGACGTTGCGATTATGTATGGCAGACGGGAATTGTCCGGCGGCAACGACGTCGTCATCGTAAGTGTTCAGCCGCGATCGCACGATGGCATCTCTGGCAGCGCTACAACCATTCATCTTGCCTCGAGGATCGCTCCTACCGCGCTTGCCGTCTTAGCTCCGAAAGGTGCGGCGACTCCACCGCCCACGATTAGGGTATTCCCGTTTGTGATTTTAAGGCCGGGCTTCCCGGTTACGCTACCGCACGGTCCCATGCACGGTGGAAGCCTAGGTGGGTCGCCTGATCTTATACATTGGGTAGCCGCTGTTGGTTCAGCACAGTTTCTGGGACCCGGACCAGCGGGCGCTGGGACATGGCTAGAATTTAGCTCTCTTTACACCCGTGTTGAGTCCGGAATTTTCATATTCAAAGATGCTAGTGGTTCTTATATAACTGCCACCATTAGTTGCACCGATGGGCCCTGTCCGCCATTCAAACCGCTGCCTGTCAGCGCTCCCATTCTTACACCCGCCGGCTCAGTTGCTTTTCAGGTTACTCCATAAAGTTTGACTTTAGATTTACGACCGCAGGACCACTTAACCCTTAGTTGAAAACTAGCCGCCCGGTACAGGTGCGAGCACATGGAGTGCTAGTTACTTTGTATCCGGTTTTTTCTTCCACAGGGCGTGAGAGGAAAAAAATATGTTTAGTTCGTTTCTACGACTGATCGCTGCGATTGCCGTCCTTCTTTCATTCGTCGTCTGTCAGGCAACGTTGACGCTGGCGGGAACGACGGGTACGATCAACGGCAAGGTCACCGATCAGCTCAACCAGCCCATCGCTAACGCCCACGTTAGCCTGGTTGCGCCGTCAATTCAAGTTAAGACGGTAACAGGACCAAGCGGGTTTTACTCCGCCACGGGGCTGCCGCCCGACACATACACCGTCACCTTTGACGCGGAAGGCTATCTGGCGCAAAGCGTGCCGGGTATCACGATCAGTCAAGATCAGGTCTACGTGCTCAGCGTGCAGCTGAGCCGTGAGGTCAAGACTATAGGCCGAATTCCTGTGCGCGGTTCCGCGGCGCTCGTCCAACCGGGTAAGACCGTCAACCAGTACACCGTTACGCCGCAGAGCATTCAGACCATCACGGGCACGCCGCAAAATATCTCCGAGACGGATATCCTTAACTCGATCGCGGGCATCACGACTGACACGGGCGGCTATCCCATTATTCGCGGCGGCGCCGAAAATGATGAGGGCTTTGAATTCGAAGGCATCGACGCGACAGAACCCGTTACGGGCCAGTTCATCAACAGCCTAACCGCAAATGGCGTTGCGCGAATCCAAGTTTCAACAGGTGGTTACGACGTCAGCGAAGGCAACACCAATTCGGGCGTAGTTAATGTGGTCGCTAAGCGCGGCACGTTCCCCGGCCAGGGCCAAGGCACACTGCGCCTGGGTTGGCCGGCCTACGACCACCGGTTAGCGTTCGACTACGGAAGCGCTACGCCTGACAACCGCTTTAGTTACTATTATTCTTTCACGGGACTCAATACCAGCGCAAGCTATGGAAACGGTACTGGTTGGTACCGACGCTTGAACGATCAATTAACAACTGACAGCGGCCCCGACAACGTCGTGAACCTTTTCTACCATTGGGGTTCGACCAATCAAAACGAGATACAGTACTTTGGAGAATATGGGTCGGCCTTGTTCAACGATGGTTTTCAGATAAATCCTGCACTGACTCCGTACGCGACGGCCAACTGCGTGAATATCGTCATTAGCGGCGGTCCTTGCAATGGGACTGGCGGCGTAAGCTTTCCTCCGTCGGGCCTTTTCTCGAGCCCAAACGTTGCTCTGATCGATTTCGCGCCAATATTTCCAACTCAAGTTGGACTGCACCAGAACATCAACTATCCCGATCACGAAGACGAAAATCATGTGATTCAAAAGATTAATTTCAAGCACCAATTCAGCGCGTCAAGCTTCGCACAACTCCGTGTTTTCCGGACGCAGAGCAACGTGAACTTTCTTTTTCCGTGGGA
>Ga0207416_1004950_pt1 | contig 11004 bp, 7 predicted proteins | sample PaiPotPPM11metaG_FD_184107 | JGI IMG/M metagenome (GOLD analysis project Ga0207416, IMG submission 184107) | Iron sulfur acid spring bacterial and archeal communities from Banff, Canada, to study Microbial Dark Matter (Phase II) - Paint Pots PPM... ...
GATCAAACGGCAGATGTTCGGCCGCGCCGGCTTCGAGCTCCTTCGCCACCGGATCCTTCTCGGGTGAGGCGACGGAGCGTCACCACCGAAAGTGCGACAGAGCCAGTTTTCTCGTGCTCGGCCAGATCTCCGGGGATGATATTTCGGAAGATGTCCGGGCCCGGGCGGTGCAGGCGTACAGCAGCGCTAGCGGTCTGTGGCTGCGCGGCAAGGACCAGATCGGGCGTCTTTTTGACGGCTTCGACCTGGTCGAGCCGGGTCTCACGCCCGAGCACGCCTGGCGACCGGGACCCGGCGGCTCACCCGAGCAGCTGGTGACGACAGGCTGGGTCGGCGTCGCCCGTAAGCCTTTATCCCATTCCAGCTCGAGTGCGCCGATGCTGTAGACCATGAAGCTTGGCAGATAGGTAAGCCTCCCGCCGGGGGGGAGCCGCAGTCCCGGCAACCGGGACGCGATCTGCTCGAGCGCCACCCGCGCCTCCAGTCGCGCCAGCGGGGCGCCGATGCACGCGTGGATACCGCGGCCGAAGGCGACATGTTCGCCTGTTTCGGTACGGTCCAGGTCGAAGCTTCCCGGACCGGAGAACCGCACCGGATCCCGGTTGGCCGCGCCGAACAGCACGAGAAGACGCGCGCCAGCCGGGATCGGCTGGCCGCCGAGTTCCACTTCTCTGGTCGTCGTGCGAGTCATGCCCTTGACCGGCGAGCGGTAGCGCAAAGTCTCCTCCACCATGGCCGGCCCAAGCGCAGGCTCCCTGCGCAACCGGTCGGCCAAACCGTGGTCGCGCGCGAGCAACAGCGCCATGCTGCTGATAAGCGCGGTCAATGTCTCGTGCCCGCCGATCAGCAACTGGGTCACGACCCCTATCACCTCGTCGCCCGTCGAGGCCGGCCCGCTCCCGTCGGCGGGCTGCACGAGCGTGCTGACCAGGTCGCCCGGTCGCGGGTCGCGACGCCGGGCGGCGATCAGCCCCGCGAGGAAGTCGTGGAGCTCCGCCGAACTGCGCGCCAGTCCTACCCGCTCGTCGGCCGACAGCCCGGGCATGTGCAACCGCACAGTGTCGTCGGACCACTGCTTCAAACGCTGCTGACTGCCGGGATCGATCCCGAGGACGTGGCAAATCACGGTCAGTGGCAGCGGGACGGCCAGCCGCTGCACGATGTCCGCCCGGCCATCGGCGGCGAAACCTTCGATCAGTCTCGCGCAGACCGATCGAACATAGGGCTCATACACCGAGACCGACTTCGGGGTCAGCATCTTCTGGGAGGCCCTGCGGATGCGCGTGTGCGTCGGCGGGTCGCTGTTGGCCAGCGCGTGAAAGTCTTCCGGGCACGCGTGCGGAACAGCGCTGCGCAAGGTCGCGAGATCCCGTTCGGACGACCCGGACGGCGCGGAGGAATAGGTTGCCGGGTCACGGACGACCGCCAGCACCTGATCGTGGCTGGTTACCGCCCATGCACGCAGGGCGCGCAGGTAGACCGGCCGCCCGCCATCCTGTGCTCGTTGCCACGCGGGATACGGATCGGCGAGGTGAGCGGGGTCACGCGGATCCAGGGTGGCGAGCTGGATGTCACTCACCGGCGACGTTCTCTTGTTTAGTGGCGATGACCGCGATCATGGGCAGGCTGTTCTCCTGACCGGGGGTAATCGGATACGGAACGGACTCGACTTCGCCGAAGTGACGTCGGAGCATGTCCGCCATCACGGTGACCGGCGGCGTAAGCATGTCGCGGTGCACCTTGCCGTCGGGTTCGCGGAATGACCACCGGTCGCGCGCGAGGTCGACCTCGACTCCCGGAATGAGAACCCCGCGCACGCGGCGGTCTTCGAACAGCGACAGGTCGAATACGGGGAGAAAGCACCGGCCGCCGACCGCCGTCCAGGCGGCCAGGTTCGTGACCAGCGTCTCGATATCGGACAGCGTCTCCTGCAGTCCGTAGGCGCCCCACATGCACGACGTGACTTCCCACCGGCCGCGGAAGTCCGCCCGAGGCTCCAGGAAACTGCCCTGCACGAAGACCGCATCGGGGTTGCGCCGGCGGGCCACCGCGAGCATGGCCGACGACAGGTCCAGTCCGGCGCACATAATGTTCGGCCTTCCGCGTCCATGCTCAAGGAAGTACCCGGTCCCGCAGGCCACGTCGAGCCAGCTGGCGGCGCCGTACGTGAGCTCTCGCAGCAACTCGACCTCAAACCGGGTTTTGTGGAGAAATCCGTGATCTGGAGTGAGCAGAAACGATTCGTCATACCGCTGTGCGTACGAATCATCGTAGGTCTCCAAAACCTCATCGATGGTCATCGATCTCACCTTTCACGCGATTCTCGATTCCGTTATCTCGACTCTCGCAATGGCCATCACCCGAACAAGTCGATTCGCCTCGTCTAATCTCTCAGAGACTAACCCATACTGCCCGCCACGCCACCACGTCACCCACCGACAATCACTCAGCGACCACCCTTTCCGGTTAATTTCGAGAGTCGATGCTGACTATTGAGTACGGGTCCCCAAGCTGCTAATCTGAGTGAAGATGACCCCTACAGCGCAGAGCGCAATGCTGATGGACCAGGCGCGGGAATTGTGCAGGCCGATATTGCAAGCCGCGGTCACAGCGCTATCGCCGCCATTGTACAGAATGGTCGGTTATCATTTCGGCTGGTGGGATGCCGCCGGAACTGCCACCGGGGACCGGCATGGCAAAGCGCTACGGCCGGCGTTGACGCTCGGGGCCGCGACGGCGTGCGGCGACTCCCCGACCGCCGCGGTCCCGGCGGCGGCCGCGATCGAACTCCTGCACGGCTTTACGCTGCTCCACGATGACGTGATGGATGAAAGTCCGACCAGGCGCGGACGGCCCGCCGTGTGGCGCGTATGGGGAGTCGGCAACGCCATTCTGGCGGGCGACGCCCTGCATGCGCTGGCGTTCAAAGTCTTGCCCGAATACCTGCCCGTCGCCGTCGCTCACGAGGCGATCGGGCGGCTTACCGCTGCCTCGCTGGAACTGTGCCGGGGCCAGCAAGAAGACTGCGCCTTCGAACAGCGCTCGAAGGTGACGCTAGACGAGTACCTGAGAATGGCGGTATCCAAGACCGCCGCGCTCATGGGCTGCGCCTGCGCCGTAGGAGCACTATGCGCCGACGCCGACCCGGGCACGGTATCGGCGATGGACCGGTTCGGCCGCGAACTCGGTCTCGTGTTTCAGTTCGTGGACGACATTATCGGCATCTGGGGTGATCCGTCCGTGACGGGCAAGCCGGTAGGCGATGACCTGCTGCGCCGCAAGTACACGTTGCCAGTGGTCGCCGCCATGTCTTCAGATGGCGATGCTGCGGTCGAATTGGCAAGCCTATATAACTCCCCTGGGCAGATGACCCCAGCGGATGTCATCAGGGCAGCCGCCTTGGTCGAAGCCGCCGGTGGCCGCCGCGTCGCCGAACAATACGCTGACGAGCGCCTGGCGGCGGCCATCGACGCCCTTCCCGATCGGTCAACGTCCGCTCACTTGCTGACGCTCGCTCGTCTCGCGCGGCATCGTGACCGGTGATGGCTACATCCGGTAGTCCATCACATGGTAGAAGGCGATGGTATAGCTCGTCTGGCGGTCGACCTCAATGGCGGCGCGTACCTGCGCGGCGACTAGGGGGCGAAGTACCGAGTGCGCGCGCGCCACGTAATCTTCGGCTTGGTCCGCTGCCTCTCGCGGTGTTACGCCGAGGAACAACACGTTGATATCCCCGTCCCGGCGATCTCTACCGACGGTCTGGATATCGTTGACCAGCCGATGCGCGTGGTCCTGGGCCTCGATCGCTTGAAGCAGCGGCTCGAGGTGGTCGACCACGTCAAGCCCCTCCGCGGCAATGAGGTGGGTGACCCTGGTCACCTCTACGCCCAACGTAACGGTCATGTACTCAGCAGGCGAAGGCGGTGTTCCCTCCGCAAGCGCACGGGTGAATTCACGATAGCGCCGATATCCCGTGGCCGTTCGCATGACCCGCTCCTGCCATCGGGTGGCGAGCACGGGCCACAACGGGGCCGCGGCCAGTTCAGCCCGGATGTCGGCAAGTCCGCGCATCAGGGAATGATCTATCGACGGCTGCTCGCCTGCGGCAACGGCCCGGCATCCCTCAATAAGGTCGTCTACCAGCGTGTCCGAATCCGCGCCTTCGATGACATCGTCCAGCCAGAAAACCCAATTGCCCATCCGATTCGAGGCGCGCAACTCATCCGGCCGTCGCCATGGGCAGACGAGCGCGTTGGACAATGCAACCGGAACAGTAAGAGCCAGCGTTGCGACGTCATCATACGCGGCGGACCAGGCCGCAGCCTCACGCTGAAGTTTATTAGCGAGAAGAAAGATCGTCGCCGCCGTCTCGGGTTTGATTTCCAGGAACTCGGCTGGGACAGTATGCAAATCGGTCACAGAGCCAACCCTCAGTCGCGGCACGCGAGCGAGAGAAAGCGGCTGATCCTCGCTCCAGCTCCTATATAGATTAACATCAATCCGCGCTGCCGACTAGGACCGCGCTTACCGGCTCTTTCTCCCAAGGACCCGCATAGTGGCCTGACGGCACTTACGCCCACCCGCGGCGCACCAGCCAATGCCGTTTAGGCTGGGGGAGGGGCTTGCTGGTGAGGCCGGGCCGGGAGTAGACAACGGCCAGTTGGCGGGTCTGGACAAGCCCGGCCGCAGGCGTTAGCGTGCCAGTGCCGGGTCATGCGAAGCGCTTCGATTAATGAGTCAACTGAGGGCCGGAATTTACCGGTCCTGGTTCGCTGTGCCCTTGCCGGGGTGCGTGGGAAGCGTTTCGGAGGTGCGAACGGAATGTTCCGAACATCAAGGCTGGGTACCGTTCTCGCGGGGATCGCGCTCTTGGCGAGCGTGCTGATCGCCGGATCGGCCGCAGGCAGGCCGGCGGCGGGGGCGGCATGTGATACGGGCCTGCCCTTCCGTGATCCTGCGCTCCCGATGAGCGTCCGGGTCAGCGACCTGATCGGCCGGCTGACGACTGCGCAGAAGGTCTCCCTGCTGCACCAGTACGAGCCGGCGATTCCCGCGCCGCTTTGCCTGCCGGACTTCAAGACCGGCACCGAGGCGCTGCACGGCGTCGCGTGGTCCACCGACAAGACCAACGGCGGAGCGGTCGTTGACGCCAACGGGACCACGTTCCCGCAGGCGGTTGGGCTGGCCAGTACCTGGGACCCCGGGCTGATCCAGCGGGTCGGCACGGCGGTCGGCGAGGACGCGCGTGGCTACAACGCGCAGAACCCGGTCGTCTGGGGGCTGAACCTGTGGGCGCCGGTGGTGAACCTGCTCCGCAACCCGCTGTGGGGCCGCAACGAGGAGGGCTACTCCGAGGATCCCTACCTCACCACGGCGATCGCGACCGCCTACGGCCGCGGTATGGAGGGAAACAATCCGCGGTACCTGCTGACCGCGCCGACACTCAAGCACTACCTGGCCTACAACAACGAGGTCAATCGCGGGACCTCATCCTCGGAGGTACCGCCGCGGGTACTTCAGGAGTACGACCGCGCGCCTTTCCGCGGGGTACTTCAGGCCAACGCGGCGACCGGGGTGATGGCCTCCTACAACCAGGTGAACATGCGGCCCAACACGGTTAACCCGGACCTGGCGACGCTGGAGCGTTCCTGGTCGGACCAGACGCTGATGAACGTGACCGACGCGTCGGCCGATTACAACGTCTTCCCCGGCTACCTGCCCGACCGGGAGCACACGGTCGCGGCGGCGATCAAGGCGGGGATCGACAGCTTCACCACCGACAACACCGACCCGACCGGGCTCGACGCTGCCGTCAACGCCGCGCTCACCGACAGGCTGCTGACCACCGCGGACATCAACACCGCCGTGAGCCACATCCTCACCATCAGGTTCCGGCTGGGCGACTTCGATCCGCCCGGCGCGAACCCCTATGCCAGCATCACCCCGGCCGTGATCGACGACGCGGCGCACCAGGCGGTGTCCCGCCAGGCCGCGGACGAGGCGACGGTGCTGCTGAAGAACAGTGATCGCACGCTGCCGTTGAACCCGGCCACGACCAAGAAGATCGCGGTCATCGGACCGCTGGAGAACACGCTGTATTCCGACTGGTACAGCGGGAACCTGCCCTACCAGGTGACGCCGCTGGATGGCATCACGCAACGCCTCGGCTCCGGGGCCACGGTCAGCGGCACCGAGGCCGTGGACCGGATCGCCCTGCAGGACGTGACCACCGGCAAGTATGTCACCGCGGGCAGCGGGACGTCCGGCGGCGTGCTCGGCGAGAGCGACCCGAGTCCTGCCCCCACCTCGGAGTTCGACGTGTTCGACTGGGGCGCGGGCATCTCCACGCTGCGCAGCGTGGCCAACGGCAAGTACCTCGGGTATAACTTTGCGAACTTCAAGAACGACCAGACTCAGCCCAACGGGTGGTTCGTCCAGCAGCAGTTCGCGCTTGAGCAGCGCCCGGACGGCAACTACGTGATCCGCTACGCCGGCTACGAGACACAGCAGTCCTGGTTCACCCCGAACCACTACCTCACCCTGCAGCCCGACGGCACCCTTAACTTGGGCGCGTCCACGCCGGAGGCAGCCACCGAGTTCAAGGAGCAAGTGCTGAGCAGCGGCGTCACCGACGCGGTGAATGCCGCCAAGGGCGCCGACGCGGCGGTGGTGGTCGTCGGGTCCATGCCGTTCATCAACGGCCGCGAGGACCACGACCGGACCTTCATGAACCTGCCGCCCGCGCAGGAAGCCGTCGTCAAGGCCGTGACAGCGGCCAACCCGCACACCATCGTGGTGCTGGAGGACAGCTACCCGACGACGATCAACTGGGAACAGGCGAACGACCCGGCGATCCTGTGGACCACGCACGCCGGGCAGGAGACTGGCCACGCGCTCGCGGACGTGCTGTTCGGCGACTACAACCCGTCAGGGCACCTGACCCAGACCTGGCCCCAGTCTCAGTCGCAGGTCGCGGACATCATGGACTACGACATCAGCAAGTCGGGCCAGACCTACATGTACGACACCCAGCAGCCGCTCTATCCCTTCGGGTACGGGCTGTCGTACACGACGTTCTCGTACGGGCCGCTCAGGCTGTCCGCCCCGGCCATGGGAGGCGACGGCAGCATCACCGCCAGCCTGGACGTCACCAACACCGGGCAGCACGCGGGCAGGGACGTGGTCCAGCTCTACGAGCACCAGGACCACTCCCGGGTGCCGCAACCGATCAGGAAGCTCATCGCCTTCCAGAACGTCGACCTGCGGCCCGGACAGACGCGCACCGTTCGTTTCGAGGTCAAGGCGACGGATCTCGCCTTCTGGGACGTGACGCGATCGAAGTGGGTGGTCGAGCGGTCCCCGTTCGAGCTCATGGCTGGCGAGTCGTCGGCGGACACGGTGGCGCGCGCCACCGTCTTCGTGAACGGCGAGGTCATCCCGCCGCGGGATCTCGCGGACACCACCCAGGCGCAGAACTTCGACGATTACTCGGGCGCGGTGCTCGCCGACCAGTCCACGGCCAGCGGCACGGTGGTGGCCTCGACCGCAGACGGACAGTGGGTCTCGTTCGATACCTCCGACCTGCGGGCGCATCCGGCGACCTTCCGCGCGGACGTGGCCTCGGTGGCGGGCGGGCGGATTAAGGTCCGGCTGGACAACCCGGTCAGCGGGCCAGTGATCGGCACTGTGACCGTTCCGGCGACCGGCGGCGTGTACTCCTACGTGCCCGTGTCGGCACCGCTGTCCGGTGCGGACGGGATACGGAACGTGTACCTAGTGTTCAGCGGAGCGGTCCGCATCGACGACTTCAGCATGCGGTGACCGCCCGCACGAGTGTCGCGGGCGGCCGCGCTCAGGGAGCATCGCCGGAATCTCACTCATCGCGGGCCTGATCACTCGGCGCGCTACCGTCCGTGCCGCCGTCAGTACGCTTGCCATCGAAGCGCTTCGAGCGTAGGTGCCGGTGAGCGTGAAGCTGGCCCTCACGCGACGCATGAACGACCGCATCGGAATGCGCCCCGCCTGCCGGTGACTCGTAACGCCATGTTCACGCACGGGAAACCCTGAGGAGACGACAGCTGCGCATCCTTTTTTTGGATCCAAAATGTAGAAATTGGATCCATATCACGTCATATCCGAAGGGCTGCCATGTCGAACAATCACCTCCGACCGGACGGTGCGCTACCTATATCCGACGGCGCGGGCATGACTCGCCGGAATCTGTTGCGGACGGCCGGCCTGATCGGCGCTGGAACCGGGATCGCGAGCCTGCTGGCGGCATGCGGCGTCGCGAGCAAGCCGTCTTCGTCGTCGAGCGGCAGTGCCTCGGGCGGCACGCTGACCCTGGCCACTGACGGGACGAGCGCGATCGTCGACCCGTGTTACTACGACACGATCGGCGACTGGCAGGCGGTCGACTGTATCTGCCGTGGCCTGACCTTTGTTTCCTTTGAGACCAACACCGTCCAGCCTGACCTGGCCGAATCCTGGGACATCGCCGCCGACGGCACGACTTACACGTTCAAGCTGCGCCAGGGTGTGAAGTTTCACGACGGCACCACGTTCACCTCCGCCGACGTGGTGGACAGCCTCAACCGGCAGTTCGACGCGAACGACCCGACCCTGCCTACGGGAGCGGTCCGCCAGATACAGAGTATGAACGCGAAGGTGTCGGCCGTTGATGACTACACCGTGAAGCTCGTGATTCCCAAGCCCGACGGGACCACGCTCGGCCAGCTCTCCGACATCGGCGGGCGGATCATCTCCTCGGCCGCGCTGAAGAAATACGGCAAGAACATCGGCAAGCATCTGGTCGGCACCGGGCCGTTCAAGTTCGTCTCCGCCACCTCGGGTCAGTCGGTCGTGATGGAGGCCTTCGAGGACTACCGTCTGGGCCGTCCGCCGATCGACAAGCTGGTGCTCCAGCAGGTTCAGGATCCGTCGACGATTATCAACTCGCTCATCAGCGGAGACATCTCGGCGACCCAGTTCACCCCGTACTCCGCGGCCAAGCAGCTCAAGGCGAGCGGCGTCACCGTCTACGACACGCCCTACGGCTTCGACGCCATCATGATGCTGGATGCCCGCAAGCCGGTTCTGGCCGAGCCTGAGGTGCGCCAGGCGATCAACTACGCGATCGACCGGGAAACGATCGTCAAGGAGGCCTTCTTCGGTTTCGGCGCGGTGCCGGACGGCTACGCCATCCCGCCCGCCCAGCCGTGCCACGACAAGAGCCTGGCCGACCTGAGCACCTACAATCCGGCCAAGGCACGCCAGCTGCTCGCCTCCGTCGGCGCGACCGGACGGACCGTCCACGTGATCGCGGAGACCGGCGGCTGGCACCCGGCGGCCATGCAGATCGTGCAGCAGAACCTCAGCGACGTCGGGTTCAAGGTGGTCACCGAGGTGGTGGAGACGGCGGCGTACTTCGGCCGGGTGCTCAATCCCGCGGACGAGTACCACGAGCTGATGATCTGGGAGCGCAACTCCTACGTGCCCGACCCGGACAACATGGTCGGCGCGATGGCCGACCCGGCCGGCTTGTACGGCGGCCCGGCGACCGGGCTGTCCACGCTGAAGGGCTCGGCTAAGTTCACCGACCTGATTTACCAGGCCAAGAACCTGCCCGACGGCGCCGCACGGACCCAGCTCTACTCCAAGATCCAGCGGGAGTGGGCGCAGGAGTACATGGTGCTCGTCGTGCTCGCCTACTCGACCAACGTGGTAGCAGGCGTATCCGGCGCGCACGGAATGAACGTCGACGCGCTGGCCAACGATCGCTGCTACATGGAGACGGCGAGTGTCTGACCGGTTTCCGACCGCGTCTGCGGCCAGAGACGCGGTCGCGCTCGCGGCCGCCGGGCGCCCCTGGCGTGCGGCGGCCGGCCCGGACGCGATGCGGCGGCGCCTGGCCAGCCGCCGCATCGCCCGCCGCCCGATCGCGATCGTGAGCTGGACCGTCTTGGCGCTGCTGGTGGGAGTCGCGGTTTTCGGCCCGCTGCTGGTGCCGACGAACCCGCTGTTCCAGACCTCGTCGGCGCTACTGCCCGCGGGGTCTGCGGGCCATTTGCTCGGCACCGACGACCTCGGCCGGGATGAGCTGGCGCGGCTGGTCTACGGCGCCCGGCCGCTGGTGCTCGTCTCGCTGGCCGCGACCGCGCTGGCCGGCTTGCTCGGCGTGGCCGTCGGCACGGTGGCAGGCTACCTCGGGGGCCGGGTGGAGGGCCTGCTCATGCGCGTGGTCGACCTCGGCCTTGCGCTGCCATCCGTCATGCTGATCATCCTGCTGGTGGCAGGCCTCGGCACGGGACCAGCGGGCCTCATCCTCGGCATCGGCATCTCGCTGGCACCCGGCACGGCCCGGATCGCCCGCGCGCTGGCGGCACGCGAGCGGAGCCGGGACTACGTGACCGCGGCTCGCCTCGGCGGCGCCCGCGCCCCCGGCATCATGCTGGGCGAGCTGCTGCCGAACATGGCGGGCCAGCTCCTGGCCCAGGCGGCGATGACGCTCTCGGTCGCGGCCGGGTTCGAGGCCGGACTGTCCTACATCGGCCTGGGCATCCAGCCGCCCACCCCCGACTGGGGCTACATGGTCGCCGAGGGCCAGCAGTTTCTCTACGGCGCACCGAGCCTGGTCGTCCTCCCTGCCGTGGCGACGGTGATTTTCGTGGTCGCGTGCAATTTCGTGGCCGACGACCTCCGTGACGCCTTCGACCCAGCCTACGGCCGATGAGGTACGCCGCCCGGCGGCTGCTGGCCGTCATCCCCGTCGTGTTGGCCCTGGTCACGATCGTGTTCCTGGTGATGCGCTGGCTGCCGGGTTCGCCGGCCTCCACGCTGGCTGCCGCGGGTGCGGGCAGCGCGAGCACGAGTCAGATCACCGCGAGTGAGTCCCAGATTCAGTCCGCCCTCGGACTCAACCACCCGATCGGTGTCCAGTACGGCCGCTTCTTGTGGCAGCTCGTGCACCTGGACTTGGGCACCTCGTTCATCGGTGACAACTCA
>Ga0207416_1004956_pt1 | contig 10990 bp, 8 predicted proteins | sample PaiPotPPM11metaG_FD_184107 | JGI IMG/M metagenome (GOLD analysis project Ga0207416, IMG submission 184107) | Iron sulfur acid spring bacterial and archeal communities from Banff, Canada, to study Microbial Dark Matter (Phase II) - Paint Pots PPM... ...
GTCGTTTGCGGTCTGGTCGTCCTCGCCGCAGTCGGCGCATTCACGGTCTTCGGGTCCGACATCCGGCGCGTCGTCAACAGGCAGTCGAATTGTGTTGGAGAATTGAGTGCATCAGGATGTGCGGGCGGGGACGGAACGGGGCCGTTCGCGTCAAACGGCAGTCCGACGCCGGCCGGGTCGGGTGACAACGCTGGCGCCTTCTGCACCGGGACGGGCTGCCCCCCTCGGTAGCGGCAATTGTTTTGTCGCGGGAACGCCCGTCGAAACTCCGGACGGCACACGAGCCATCGAAGAGCTGAGGGTCGGGGACCTCGTCGTCTCCCGCGACGAGCAAACCGGAACGGTGTCCGCCAAGCCGATCGTACGTACGTACGTGCGCCTGGCGCCCTCGGTCGTGGACGTCCGCATCGCGGACGCCGATGGGACGGAGGAGGTCATCCGCTCGACACCGGAGCATCGCTTTTGGTCGCTCGGCCGGGGTTGGATCGAGGCCGGCTCCCTCACCGAACGAGAGCCCCTTCTGGGCGTAGCCGGTCACGAGCTCGCTGTTGTCTCCGTCACGCCGTTCGCGCTCGAGGCGGTCGTCTACAATTTCGAGGTCGACGTCACTCACACGTATTTCGTCGGGTCGCTGCCGGTCCTGGTCCACAACCCTTCTTATTTGGATCCGCCGGTCTATTCGTATGGCAACGCACACGTCCAATTGGACCCTGTCGCGGAGGTGGCCCATGTGACGGCGAATCCGCAGCCAAGACCACCCCTGCCACCGGAATGGATCGGTGACGACGCCGAACGTTGGGCGCGTCGTACGAACAACGCCATTCAAGCTGCGCAGGATCATGCGGGGAACGCGGCGGGAAGGCCTCAGCTGGCTCCAGGCTTCAGGTTTGGGGGTGGGCCGGCGCCGGTGGCCGGAGCGAATGGCGGAGACTTGCCCGCGCCCGCGCCCGCGCCCGCGCCGCAGCCCAGCGGCCCGGTCGTCATACAGCTTCCGGACCCATCGATGTTTGGATCTTCGCCGGCTCCGGGGTGGTCACCTCAGCCCTTCGCCCCAGGCGACGGCACGCCACCTCCCCATTTCGGCGTTCCCCTACCTCCACGGCCAGACCTCGATACGGTCATGCCTGTCACTGGAGTCCACACGAACCGTAAGAACGAGTGGCCGTATCACCTGCCGCCCCGCTATGAGCGACACGATGGGGAGAACCCCTTCAGGCCGCAGCGCCTGGACCCCTCGCAAACGTACCTCTGGGTGATCGACGCGAATGGGAACTTTGTTGTCGCGCCAGAGAACCAGCCAGGTTTCCACAGCGATGGCGGTCCGCGGCCCGTGAAGCATGCAGACCTCCTTCCGCCGGGCGGGAAAGTGCGTCCCCCGGGAAGGGCCGGGGGTGAGTTGCACGCAGTTCCAGGAACGCATCCTCCGGAGTGGCAGCTCGACTTCAACTCGAGCTACTCGTTCGATAGGCTTGATGGCCGTATGGTGGACGAGGATCCCGCCGCCGCCGCCGCGGTAGAGCAACTGCTACAATCGCAGGGCACCAACACTTCGACGATCTGGATCGCAGGCCATGAACGATAGCCTGTGGCATTCGAAAGACTGGGAAGCGATTGCGCGGCTCCAAGACGAGAAACGCCGTGCGGTATTGCGCGCGGCGTGGGAGCGCATGGCTCAGGATTACCCTCGAGGGGACTTCGATCGCCTGATTTCCATGGGCGCGGGCCTGTGCCGCCGAGGGATCTCCGTCGACGCGCTGGTCATTGGCTGGGCGCTGGCGCAGTGGACGCCGGCGGCCGCCGACGTGGCAGCCAACGTCCTGGCGGGGTGCTGGAGAGCCGGCCCAGCTCCGTTGGACACGGCCCTGGTCAAGTCGTTCCTCGAGCTATGGCCTCTTGGCGAGGACGACGAACAAGTGCGCTACGACCTGCTCGTGGTCGCCCACGCGTTAGGGAAACACGTGCGGGTGGAATCGATCCGGGTCGCCGTTGCGAGCGCCGTCCAGTCGTCTGTCCGACGGGGTTTCCGTGCCGAGGGGTTTGCGCGCGCGGTCGCCCAGTTGCTCGGTACGGACGGTGGCGGCAGTTTCGGCGGGCGCTCCTGAACTGCCCCACGCCGAAGAGCCCTTAACGAGAGACGCCACGAAGAGGGGGAGGGGAGAAACCCCACCTCTCTTCGCGGCGTCTTGTGGCGGCTTGGCGAGATTAGCTGCCGCTGGTGGCGGGCTTCGGCGGGCCGCCGAAGATGCTCGCGACGCGGCGCTTCTCTTTGCTCGCCTTCTCCTTCTCGGCGTAGGTGGGGATGACCACCTTCTCGCGCTTGGGGAGCTCGCGGCCCTCGAGCACCGCGGCGATCTCCTCGGCGTCGAGCGTCTCGCGCTCGATGAGCAAGTCCGAGAGGCTCTGCAGCTTCTCGCGCTCGCGCGTGAGGAGCTCCTTCACGCGCACGTACTGGCGCTGGACGATCGCGCGCACTTCCTGGTCGATGTCCTGCGCCGTCTGCTCGGAGTAGTCCTGCGTGCGCTGGCCGTAGTCACGGCCGAGGAAGATCGACTCTTCCTTCTTGCCGTACGCGAGCGGGCCGAGCTTCTCGCTCATGCCCCACTCGCACACCATCTTGTGCGCGATCTCGGTCGCGCGCTCGATGTCGTTCCCGGCTCCGGTGGTCATCCGTCCGAAGACGATCTCCTCGGCGATGCGCCCGCCGAGGGCGACGGCGATGTTGCTCTCCGCCTGCTCCTTGGACAGGTTGTGGCGGTCGTCCTTCGGCAGGTACCACGTGACGCCGAGCGCCGGGCCGCGCGGGATGATGCTCACCTTGTGGACCGGATCGTGGTGCGAGATGAGCACGCTGATGAGCGTGTGCCCTGCCTCGTGGATCGCGGTCGTCTTCTTCTCGTCGTCGCTGATGACCATCGAGCGCCGTTCGGTCCCCATGTAGACCTTGTCCTTGGCGAGCTCGAAGTCGACCATGTTGACCGCGTCCTTGTCCTGACGCGCGGCGAGCAGCGCGGCCTCGTTGACGAGGTTCTCGAGATCGGCGCCGGAGAAGCCCGGGGTGCCTCGCGCGAGCGTCTCGAGGTCGACGTCCGGCGAGAGGGGCGTGCGCTTGGTGTGCACGCGGAGGATCTCCTCGCGGCCACGCACGTCGGGACGGGGAACGGTGATGCGGCGGTCGAAGCGACCGGGCCGCAGGATGGCGGGGTCGAGGACGTCGGGGCGGTTGGTGGCCGCGATGATGATGACGCCGTCGTTCGACTCGAAGCCGTCCATCTCGACGAGCAGCTGGTTGAGCGTCTGCTCACGCTCGTCGTGCCCGCCGCCGAGACCCGCGCCGCGGTGCCGGCCGACGGCATCGATCTCGTCGATGAAGATGATGCACGGCGCGTGCTTCTTGCCCTGCTCGAAGAGGTCGCGTACGCGGCTGGCGCCGACGCCGACGAACATCTCGACGAAGTCCGACCCGCTGATGCTGAAGAAGGGGACTCCCGCCTCGCCGGCGATGGCGCGCGCGAGGAGCGTCTTGCCCGTGCCGGGCGGCCCGATCAAAAGAACGCCCTTGGGGATGCGCCCGCCGAGGCGCTGGAACTTCTTCGGGTCCTTGAGGAACGCGATGATCTCCTCGACCTCGTCCTTCGCCTCGTCGATGCCCGCCACGTCGGCGAACGTCACCTTGTTCTGGGAGTCGGAGAGCATGCGCGCCTTGGCCTTGCCGAAGGACATGGCCTTGCCGCCGCCTGCCTGAAGCTGCCGCATGAAGAGGAAGAACATGATGCCGATGAAGAGCATCGGCAGGAGCGTCACCAGCGTCGACGACCAGAACGGCGTCGTGTCTTCCTTCTCGAAGTAGACCTGCAGCTTCTCGTTCGGATTGTGCCCCGTCGCGGGGTCACGCTTTTGCAGGTCGTCGAGCAGCGCCTGGTCGGCCACGGGGCCGAGCGTCTCCTTCTGCTGGCTCTTGCCGTCCTGCACCTGCGTGAACAGGTACTCGTGATCCTTGATGTGAACGTCGGTCACTTGCCCGGCGTGCACCATGGACACGAACTGGCTGAAGCTGACCTGTTGCTTCCGCTCGCTCGGCTGAAGGACCTGCCAGATCGCCAAGAACATTACGATCAGCAGGACCCAAAGGAGCAGCGTCTTGTGCGATTGCTTCACGTCGACCTCGGGTGGCACGGGAACGGAATTGCAGGCGGCTCGGGGCCACTCGGCCTCCGACTTCAACAATTTACTACGTAAGATGCGTAGCAGCGAGCATGCGTCGCTTCCAGCGCGAGAGGCGGCTGTAAGTTCGTCTAAGTTACGTCTTTCGGGCCAAGCTCGGGTCCACGGTCACGTTCCAGGCTGGTCCCAGGTCTGGTCGGTCCGAGGTCCGGTCGCAGGTCTGGTCCCAAAAGATGGGGCCGGGGTCTCAAAAGATGGGGCCCCGGCCCCAAAAGAGGCGAACTAAGGCTTGGTGGCCGCGCGATCGGCGAGATTGCACAAATGCTCGACGACTCGCGGGCTCAAGCGCTCGAGCAGCGGCAGCAGTTCGTGACGGACGCGGGTGCGCAAAAAGCGCGGGTCGCGGTTCGACGGGTCGATCGCATGGGGGATCTGGTGGCGGGAAACGTGCGCATCCACGTCGGCCCGTCGCGCACGGTAAAAGGGGCGCACGCGATCGCCCGCCAGCGGCGGAAGGACCGCGAGGCCCTCGGGACCCGTGCCGCGGAGCAGGCGCATGAGAAGCGTCTCGGCGCGGTCGTCGGCGTGGTGACCGGTGGCGATGCGATCGGCTCCGAGGCGTGATGCCGCGGCGCGCAATGCTTGCCAGCGGGCTGTCCTGGCGCGCGCTTGCAGGTTTCCCCCCGGGGAAAGGGAGACGCGCGTGCGCGTGAACGGGACCTCGAGCGAGTGCGAGAAGGTCTCCGCAAGGTCGAGCTCGGGGCCGGCCGCTTCGCGCAACCCGTGGTCGACCCCATGCGCGAAGAGGCCGAACGCGAGCTTGTGGCGCAAGAGCGAGAGGACGTGGAGCAGCGCCATCGAATCGGGGCCGCCGCTGACGGCGACGAGGACGCGCGAGCCGCGCGGGGCGAGCGCGTGGTCTCGCAGCGCCGCGCGGGCCAGGGTGATGAGCGTCGGCGGGTGGGTGCGGGGCATTTGGCTATGCCCCGAGCTCGAAGCCCTTGCAGAGCTCGAGGTGGTCGCCCTCGAGGGCGTCCCGGCGCGGGGCCGCAGGATAGGAGAGCGAGCAACGGGCGCCGGTCTCCTCGAAGTGCGCGCAATCGTCGCAGGAGAACCGGAAGGAGAAGCGCGCGGCCTCCAGGCGCAAGCGGGCGTCGACGGTGGTCTTCACGAGCGCCTCCGCGCCGCGTGCAGGTCGGCGACGACCTCGACGTGGCTCGTCTGCGGAAACATCTCGAAGGCGGCGAGGGACCGGAGCTCGTAGACGGGCTCGAGGAGCGCCAGGTCGCGGCCCAGCGTCGCGGGGTCGCAGGACACGTACACGACGCGGGCGACGCGCGAGGCGGCGAGCCGCTCGGCCACCGCGCGAGCGCCCGTTCGCGGAGGATCGAGGACGACGGTCCGCGTCGCGGGGCTCCACTCGTAGGCGTCGGCGTCGCCCTCGACGACGCGCGCGCGCAGGCCGCGCGCGGCGAGGTTGGCGCGCGCCGCTTCGCACGCCGCGCGGCTCGATTCGACCGTCACGAGCTCGCCCGGTGTGCGCGCCAGAAGCACGCTCAGGTTGCCCGCGCCGGCGTAGAGCTCCACGCGCTTCGACTCGGCTGCGTCGGTCCCCGCGAGCTGCGCGACGTGGCGGGCGAGCTGCGCGTTCAGGGTCTCGTTCGCCTGGCCGAAGCCTCCCCGGGCGAGGCGCAGTGGCTCGCCGTCCGCGGCCGTCATCCAGGGGGTCGGGTCGCCGACGACCGCAGGACGCGTTGCGTTCTGCAGCGCGAGGGCCGCGCCGGCGAGTGCGCCCCCGGCGCAGGCGCGCTCGAACCGAGCGAAGCACGCGGGGGCGATCTCCCCGCGCCATGTGACGTCGACGACGGGCCGACCGCCCGAGCCGAGGCACAGGAGGACCTCGCCCCGGCCCTGGGAGCCGTGGAACAGGTCCGCAAGAAGGCGGCGAGCCTCCTCGAGGGCGGGGTGGAGAACGACGCACGAATCCACCTCGACCGGATCGTGCGTGCGCGCCTCGTGCATGCCGACGCGCACGCGGTCGCGATCTGCCGGCGAGCCGGTAGCACGCCGGCCGTCCCTCCCTCCGAGTCGGTCGCAGCGCACGTGAACGCGGGTGCGCACTCGCTGCCCCAGCCGCTGCTGCGCGGCGTGGAACGCGACCTCGACGTCGCGCCATGCCGGCGGAAGGGCGGCCCGTACGTGATCGATGTGCCAGCGTGCCTGGGCGTCCGGCGAGAGGTGCATCCAGTCGCAACCGCCGCACCGAGCCGACCACGGGCACTCCGGCTCCACGCGGTCCGGACCGGCGGAGTAGAGCTCGACCACGTGTCCCCGAGCCGGCCGCTGCGAGAGGTCGACCTCGACGAGCGCGCGGTCCCCGGGCGCCGTATGGCTCACGAAGACGGCCCTGCGGTCGTCGCCGATCGTTACGTGCGCGACCCCGTCTCCCCCGGGCGCGAGCGAACCGATGGTGGCGACGGCGACGCTCGGGTCTCGGCCCCGTCGCCCCGAGACGGGCATGCGCGCGGGCATGCGCGGGAAGATAGCCCGCCCCTTACGGCGAGCACGCGTAAAGGGCATACCCTCCGACGGCGTCGTTCAGGCCGAGGTTTGCGGCGGTGACCCACGTCACGGCGACGCGTGAGTCGCTCGCGGCGATGGCGACTCGACCGTCGCGGACGGTCGCCTGCGGCGGTACGCGAGGGTCGTCCGAGAGGGCGAGGGTTCGCAGGAGAGTCGGCGCGGTCGACGCGTGGTCCCACACCGTCACGGCGATCGAGCCGGGCTGCTCGACGACGAACATCATCCGGTCGCCGTGGAACGCGATGTCTCCGCCGACGACGGCGCCCTGACCGGACGGCGCAAACGTGTTGCCCGCAGCCGGCGCTGCCGCGCCGAGGTCGACCGCGGTCCAGCTCACGAGCGAGGACAGCATCGGGGAGTTGCTGAGGACGAACGCGCGCCCCCCCTCGGCTGCGACGGCGCCCCAGGTCGCCGAAAGCAGGTACGGGGTCCCGGGGTCGGACGGCGACGCGCGCAGGATGAGCGTGAGCGCGGGTTGCGCGGGGCCGCCCTCGGGTTGCGCGCCGCCCTCGGGTTGCGCGGGGCCGCCCTCGGGTTGCGCGGGGCCGCCCTCGGGTTGCGCGGGGCCGCCCTCCGCGGTCGGAGAACCTCCGTCTTCGGGACCTGCGGTCGGCGCTTTCGCGGCGAGCAGCGCGAGCATCTGGTCGCTTGCCACGACCTGGGCCAGAGTTTGCGGGGGAGGGCCTCCGAACGCCGTGGCGCCGCCGGTCGTGTTCAGCCCCGACAGGCCGACGAGCTGCGCGGACCAGCTGTCGAGCAGGGCGATCCATCCCGAGTTCGAACCGGCGAGGCTGACGGCATGGGCGTTCGACAGCGTCAGAGACGAACCGACGACGCTGTTGAACGCCGACCCCGTGACGTTCCCCGACTTGTCCACCGCGAACGCGTCCAGACCTCCGGGCTGCTGGCCCCCACACGACGGGCGCGCAGAGACGGCGACACCGCTTCCGGTGAGGTAGGCGAGGCCTACGGCGTCGGTCTCGAGCTGCCCCGCGCACTGCCCGGGGAGCGTCGCCGGCGCGGCGATGGTCAAGCCGCCTCCCTGATCGATCGCGGCGAGCGTCAGGCGCCCGGTCCCCGCGTTGGGGTCGTACTCGCGGTAGGCGACGAGAAAGCCCGACTCGGTCGCGACCAGAGCGGGCGCGCTCACGACGTCGCTGTCGAAGACCATCGGATCGCCGAGAGGACCGGCTCCGACGAGCTGCATCGAGCAGTCGGCGCCGAGGGTCGGGTCGTTGGTCGCCGGGACCGGAACGCATTCGCCGTCGGCGCACGTCTCGCCGGTCACGCACGACGCCGTCGGCCTCTGGGTCGCCGCGAGATTGATCGTCACGTCGGTGGCCTTGGTCAGGTCGACGTAGTTGCACCCGATCGCCACGACGCCGCAGTCGCCGTTCCGGGCGACGGCCGCGAACGCATAGGAAGCCCTCTTGAGATCGCCGACGAGGGGCGGGCTCGTATCTCCCTTCGGGAAGGCGATGCGCGTGAGCGTCCCGCTTCGGGGGATTCCGCCGGCGAGCTCGGTCCGGCCCGGGCACGGGCCGTCGAAGACGCCCACTTCGATCCACTGCGCTTGCCCGCTGATCCCGCGAGGCAGGTTGATCTCGAAGGAGATCGAGTTCGTGGGCCGACACTGCGCCCCGATCGCGGAAGCCCCGAGCGCTGCCGCGACCCAGCGCCCGTGGGCGCGCATCAGGGATGGTTTTCTCGTATCGTCGCCGTCTGCTCGGCGATCACCACGGTGCTCACGATCTTCGTGGCATCGCCCCACACGAGCTTTATCCGATGCGAACCGACGCTCGCGCTGCGTCGCACGATCGGCGAGGGGCCGAGGGAGTTGCCGTTGTCGATGACCTGGTCGCATCCCGGTACGCAGATGATCTTGAGCGTGCCGCCGCCGCCGCGCGCTGTCGACTGCGGCGTCGTCCCGAGCGCTCGAGGCGGCGGGGCCGCGCGGGTCGGACTTGCCGGGGGTTCTTCGGTTGCGTGGGACGGTTCGACGGAGGGGAACGTTGCAGTTGCAACCGCGGCGGAAGATGCGACCGAGGCGGGCGGCGCGGCCGGGGGCACGGACGCGAGGGGAGCCCCGGCGGACGTCGCGGACGCGAACGCCGAACGTGCTGCCCCGAGCGGGCCCGGCGCCGAAGAGGAGAGGAGGACGACGGCGGAAGACGCGGGACCCGCCCCGGGGGGCCGGGGGCTGTGCCTCAGGAAGAGCGCGAGAACGCCGGTCGACATCAGTCCGAGCACGGCCGCGCCAGCCGGCACCGTCCAGGGCGGAATTCGCCGCCGAAACGACCTGCGCGTCACCGTACGCTGCTCGAGCCGCATCGGCGGCGCGAAGAGGCGCTGCATGTCCGCCGGTCCGTGCGAGGCGGTCTCGGTTCGCAGGGGTCCTATGCGCAGGTCGTACTCGCTGGGCACGCCGTCGCCGGCGGCGGGCGGGTAGTCGACGTGGGCGGCGGCGACGCTCATGCCGCTGCTGTCGCTCGACCGCTGCATGACGACCGGCGCCGGCGGAACGACGACGGGAGGGAGCGGTGGCGTCGGCGCGGGAAGTCGCGGCGGCGCGGGTAGACCTGCGGCGGGGACCGGCGATGCCAGGTCGCGGCGAGGCTCCGGGTACCGGAGGTGCTCGATTTCGGGAGGCGACTCGGTCACGATCGTATCGCCGACGTAATCGAGGTCGTCCTCGAAGCTCGGCGTGAGCACAGGAACCCTCGGGACGGGAGCGCGCCCGGTCCTCGCGCGGGTCGTCGGGTCTTCGCTCGCGCTCGCGTCCTCGACGGCACCGGGAGTCAACGGCCGGCGAGGTGCAGCCGGAGGCGGTGGAGCGATGGGGAGCGGAGCCGGGATGGGGACGCGCACGCCGGCGGCGGGTCGTGGCGGGTATCTCGCCGCGTTGGACTGCGAGGGCTGGACCTCGGAGTTGAACGTAAGGACGGAGCCGTCCTCGTTGCGCCAGGAGGGCGCGGGCGCGCTCAGCTTGTCGACGTCGATCGTCTGCGTAACCTCCGCAGCCCAGCGAAGGTGCGCCTCGCGCTTGCGGATGCGATCGTCGAAGATGCTCTGCATGTACGCCGTGACCTCATCGGCGGCGACGAAGAGGCTCCGCCGCATGAGGAGCGACTGCAGCGCGCGCGAGAGCTCGCGAGCCGTCCGGTAGCGCTCGGTCTTCGTCTTCGCGAGCGCCTTCATGACGATCTTCTCGAGATCGATCGGGTACCCGCGGACGATGCTGCTCGGCTGCGGAACGGCGCACTCCTGAACCTTCGCCATCGTGTCGAGGTCGCTCTCCATGCGGAAGAGGCGCTGTCCTGTCGTCAGCTCCCAGAGGACCACGCCGAGCGCGAAGACGTCCGTTCGCCGGTCCAGCGGCTCGCCCGCCACCTGCTCCGGCGACATGTAGGCCACCTTCCCCTTGAGGGTCCCGGCCCGCGTGCTGGCGATGCGCGACGCGAACTTCGCGATGCCGAAGTCCACGACCTTGGTGCATCCGTCGTAGGTGACGAACAGGTTGTGCGGGGTGACGTCGCGGTGCACGAGGTTCAGTTTTTCGCCGCTCTTGCCCGCGAGCTCGTGGGCGGAGTGCAGCCCCTCGGCGGCGTCGGCGATCACGCGGCAGGCGAGCTCCGGGGGCATGGGTTGCCCGAGCTCCTCGGTCCGGCGCATCACCTCGCGGAGAGGTTCGCCGTGCAGGTACTCCATCGCGATCCAGTAGGTGTCCTCGTGCTTGCCCAGCTCGAGGACCGCCGCCACGTTCGGATGCGAGATGCGCGCGGCCACGCGAGCCTCGTCGATGAACATGTTGACGAAGGTCGGGTCTTCGACGAGGTGCGGGTGAATGCGCTTGATGGCGATCCACTTCTGGAAGCCCCCCGGCCCGTCCATTCGCGCCAGGTGAACGCTCGCCATGCCGCCGATGCCGATTTCGTCGACGACGCGGTAGCGGCCGAGGAAATACGTCCCCCCGTCGAGCGCGCCCCGCTGGGGAGCGTCGGCCATCGCGTCCGATTCGCTCTGCCTCGACTCCGGGAACGGCAGCTGCGCGGGATCTTGCGGCGGCACGTTCATCCCCTCACGGCATCACGTTCACGCGCGGGCCGCCCACGGTGACGTCCTCGCTCGGGCGAAGGGCGAAATAGACCGCGGCGCCGCCCGCCGCGAGGGCCACCCCGCCGAGGATGTACGGCCACGCCGTGCTCCAGAAGCCGCCCTTGTGCACTTGGATCGGAGGAGACTCGTC
>Ga0207416_1004958_pt1 | contig 10981 bp, 11 predicted proteins | sample PaiPotPPM11metaG_FD_184107 | JGI IMG/M metagenome (GOLD analysis project Ga0207416, IMG submission 184107) | Iron sulfur acid spring bacterial and archeal communities from Banff, Canada, to study Microbial Dark Matter (Phase II) - Paint Pots PPM... ...
GCTTTTCATAGTACGCCCTCTCTGAGTCAGAAGTTCCTCGGTGGAACCCGATTCGTTCTTTACCGCCGGGGGGCCCTCTCCGGCGGCCTCCATACGGTGCTCGACACGCGCAACCCTAGACCTGCAAATTGCTTCAATTCGAATGGAACCGGACGTTTCGAATCGCGGGTTAAGAGCGCAGGTCAGCGCTCCCAGAATGCCCGGTCGGATATCTTTTTTAGACAGTCGCCAGGCAAAAAAGATATCCGACCGGGCATTCTGGGACACTTGATTGAGGCTCCTACACAACGTCCGGTGCATTCCGAACACACCTCTATGATCGCAAACGTCCGGTGCGCGATTCAGAAACGTCCGGTGATCTAACAAGCAATCCGATTGGATTCGATCGCTGCTTTGCGCAAATATGCGGTGTTTTGCGGTTAATAGCCGAGTTCCCCAATGTAATGGATGATGTCTACAAAACCGAATAAAACCAGAGAAGGCGTCCGGTTCAATGCCGATCCCAGCTCCAAGATCGCAAACGTCCGGTCGAGGCGTATTTGCGTTATTTTGCGCGGCCTGCAGCTGCTTCACACCACGCGGTTTTTTGGTAGATACTGATTCAATATCGTTTATAAACAAAGCTAGAATATCGCCTCTGGTGAGAGCTCGATGAGCATAGAAGGGAATGTCCAGATTGTGAAGGATTTTTTTGCAGCAATGGGCGGGGATTTGCAACGTCTGCTGGCGTTGTCTGACGAAGATATTGAGTGGATCATTCCCGGCCAGGACTGGCCACTGGCCGGCACGCACCGCTGACACGCCGGATTGGCGGATATGCTTCAGAAAGTTTCTGAACTTGAAATTTTCATACCCAGAGCCCCCGAATACGTAGCGCAGGGAGAGCGGGTTCTGGTCGTCGGGCACGCTACGGAAAGAATCAAAGCCACGAACAAGACGTTCGAGGACGATTGGGTCTTCGCCATTTACCGTTCGAAATGGCAAACTGACGAACATCCGGGAGTATATCGAAACGCAAGCACTTGCGCGGGCGTCCGAGATGGACGCGAGCCCCAGGCCCTGATCCAGCGACACCGATACCACACGAAACAGTTCGTAAAGTCTACGAACACGTTGAACAGCGCATCGCCTTCTGAACCGTAAACGAGGAACAGGAGGCGATATCGTGTTTCGCGCGAATCCGTTCCGCGCCGCAGAGGCATTTGGTAAAAGTCGCGTTACGATCGCATCATCAGCGCGTACAAGCGCGACTTGATGCGTCACGAGGAGGTACGGACGTGAAAGTACAGCTTGCCGCGGTCTGGCATTTCAGCTTTGCCGTCAAAGACCCGGAGAAGAGCGCGCAGTTTTGGACCAAGAACTTCGATCTGAAGGAAATGTTCCGGTCCGATGAGGCCATCGCGCTGACGAACGACGCGATTATAATCGGGTTCTTCAAAGGCACACCACATCCGGAGACGATCGACCACTTGTCGTTTCACCTTGACAGTATGCGCGCTCTGCGCGAAGCGCTCGCGACGTTGAAGAAAAACGGCGTAGAACTGGAAGATCCGGGCGACGAGATCGGCCCCACAGCGCCGGGCTCGCCGCATATGGGCCTGTGGTTTCACGACCCGGACGGGTATCGCTGGGAGCTCTCGGTTCAGAACGGTGCCCGGGAGCGCTGATCGCGCAGTGCTGACGAGGCGAGATGCTTTTTGCGGCTTTTTTGCGGTGATTATCGATTGATGTGGGAAGGTCTACAAAACGGAAGAAAACGATCGCGAACGTCCGGTGTCAGTGCCTCGATTAACCAGCGATGCAAACGCGCCAATGCCTGATTTTCTATTCGTGTATCATGCGCTTGGGCGCACAACGTCCGGTGCATTCGCATGAATGATTGATATGTGCAGATAATAGGCGAACACTACAGCAATAGATTTCCGCTGGAGTCTAAAGCCATTCCCTCGAGTTGATCTTCCATTGAGCAGCTCGAACGCTGTCGTCGGCTAGGCAACCGGGTAGACGCGCTTCGTCCGAGACGGCTCGTTGCATCCGTGCAGAAATTTTGCCTCGAATTTCTGGTCCCAAACTATCCCACCAAGTTGGTCGTATGTAATTGTTTTCACAAAACTCAAAGATAAATCGCAAAATACCGTGGCTGAGGTCTCGATCAGAAAAGGAATCGAGTGAGTTCGCAAGCCTTCGGCACGTCGTGTCACTATCTTTGTTCCAGGCCATAACAAAAGCAGACCCGGTTGCCGTTGTGAGCAAAGAAAATGCAACGATTTCCATTGTTGTGTTAGGATTGCTTAGGTCTTGCAAACTACGTCCATCGAAATCGTATTCCGGCTGCAGAATACTGCTGCACAGCACGTCAGGCTCACTGTCAAACGTAACAATATAGGCGTACATGTCAGAAAAGTCACTGGCGAGGAGCATCGAATCGAGCTTGGCCTTACGAATTGCCAGGTCACGCAACGATAGCTCAAAGCTATATGAAATCGCGTCAGCGCGCGCCTGGATTATGGTTTGGTCACCCAATTTTTTGCCGCGATCCAGTTGTCTCATAGTTGGAATCATCGCCAGAGCATTTGACTTCTTTTGGTATTCAAGGCAGAGAGCTCTATAGGTGAGCAAGAAGCACTGTTCTTTGGTTGAGCAGAACGCGACTCGCTCAAGCGGTGCGAACGTGTCGTTATCGTGACTCTGGCAATACACTGGTAGAACTGATGCGCTATTGACCCCTATGAGCCGGGTTTGCAATTCGCCCCCGGTTCTTTCGAAATCCATCACGGTACCTGAGTGGAAGTACACATGGCCGTTGTGCGCAATTCGCTTAAGCATGGACTTCGGAACGGAGTGGGAGCGAACTGACGGGCGCCCACAAATCGACTCCATGCCCTGCCCGACGTGGAGGCACGTACCGCGACTCGCGCGATCTCGCATCTCTTTATCGATGTCCCAAGGCCGAACCGCATCGGAGTTCTCGCGGTTCAAGTGGCATTTCTTGTACTTTAGTCGCGATCCGCACCAGCAGGGATCATTTCGGCCGCGCTTCATCGATGCGTCTGTGACCTCCATGATGCTCAACGCGACCCCGAATTGTTGCCGTCCCGTTCGAAGATCACTGAGAGTTATTCATGAGGTGCTTGAAGTTCGCTTTCAGGTCCCCTTTCGCGAACAACCGGACTACTATTTAAAATCAGTTGAGTTTGGTACGCAAGTCTGCCGCTATTTCAGCCGCGACGCCCTTGGCACTAGCATTTAGTGTCGTTCCATCAAGCACCAAAGGTTCATCTGGAAGCCATACTTCACTTGTAGGCATAACCAGCTCGCGGCCGACGTCACCAGCCGGATAAAAATCCGGAGTCGCTTCCGATACTCTCAGTTCTTCAGCACCAAGCAAGATAGCTCCAACGCCAACTTTCCCTTGAGACTCGAAACCAAGACGGTTACGAACGTCGGACATAGCAAGCAATGCCATCTCGGTCACCTGTTCAACCATGTACAGGTAAAGAAATGGGGTGTGCTTTGCACCACCCTCCCGAAGTCGCTGCATGTAGGTAACTGAACCACTCAAGTATACCCGAAAATTTGTAACTCGATCGCTTTGTCGTCCGCTGCTTCGTCCTTCAAACACTTCGATAAAGTCAGGTCCAGCGTGGTCTGAGTAATCAAATCCTGTTGACCAGAAGAAAGTATCGTACTTCATTGCAGAGGTTATTGAGGAGCAGAGATCTCTTGCGCGATACGGAGGCGTTCCAAACACACCACGTTCTTTATAGTGGCGATCGTAATCAAGCGGGATAAGATAGACGCAGAGAGATGGAGCATCAATCGACGGAACCCCGAACCGCATTTCACGCAGAATGCTAACGGTTTCCCGCGCACTTTTTGTCGTCGGTACAACAACTCGCTGTGGCACTCGACCCGTTGTGATGCGATCGTATAACTTGTCAGCGAGATCGGGTGCGTCTTTATAGCGTAACTGATCCCAACCGGTAATGTCCGCACTAATCTCATCCACAGCATCTTCTTGAACTACAACAAAACCTGGTTCTTCCGCTCCCAACGCATAGCCAAGCTCGAGCATAACGTTTGGATTACTCCCCGTGATGTCAAAACATGAGACGTCTGATTCAGTCATCATCCGTCTAATCTTGTCCATAACGTGACTATTCTCCAGGCGCTCGTCCGCATATCTTAACTCGACGCCAGAGCCTTCAAAACGAGAGCCTAATGCAGTTCGATACCCTTCGCCAAGGCGATACGGGTAGGCAACAAATACCGTTTTTATTCTCATCTTAACATCGTGTCTGCCCCGTGAGACTCCGCGTAAGTCGCGATGGAATTAAAGAGTAGTTCAGGCAGCTCGCGTGTGAACAGATTTCTAATCGCGTTTAAGTTCGTTGATTTCGCTTGTATCGCTGGCTAAGGATTTAACCGGTGACTCCATTGTTCTTACTAGAACTTGGCCTTTATGAAACTCGAATCGACAAGTGAACATGTGCCCACCAAATTCACAATAGAAATCGATGTCGACGGTCGACCCTCGGGCCTCCTGAGCCTTGTTGTACCTCTGAATGCCACTCGATGTAATATAAGCAAGGTCACCCAATTGATCCACGCGGACGCCCAAGATATGCAGCCCGTTAGCATCGCCGCAGACCTCGCAGTTGACGAGTTGGTAGTCCATAACGTCAGTCAACCTCATCTTTTTTGCTCCATGTCACATAGCTAGTCAGCGCCTAAGGGCCCTTAACGGCGCAAGAACGTCGCTGCAGCTAGCACGAATATTCCGAAGGTGAGGGCGATAAGGACGCCACTTAGTAAGACGGTCGCAATGTGAAGGCGTTTCATGGCAACCACGAGGCGCCGCGTCGCCTCAATGGGCTGCCAACCTCCGTGTGGATTCTGCTGGACAACACTCTCATGCAGCGTCGTCCATGTGTGCCTAGCGTTCGGGCTGTCTTCCGGGTTCCCCCAATCATCCAATCCGATCCAACGCAAGAAGCTCCTCAGCATGCTTGCACTTTTCGCGGGCGCTCACGGGAGTTCTTCTGTTGGCATCGCGGATCGCACGAGTTTTTCAAGCGCTGAAACATGACGTGGGTGTGGACGGTGGGAGCCCGATCGAATCCGTGACGCCCACGCTGTTGAAATACCTACCGCCTCTGCGATTGCTCGCAGCGTTAGGTTATGTAGCATTGGCAGAATGGTGGACTGAAAGTGATCCCAATCGACCGCGGTCTCTGAATATTCCCGGTTAGTCCGATGTGCGGCAGAGATTGCGGCGGCACGTTGTCGCTGAGCGCTTTCTGTGAAGCGTGGATCGATGTTCTTCGTTGCGAGTATTGCTCGAGCTCTAGCTACATTGATGGTGCCTATCTCGACTCGCATGACTCGCAGACAGTAATCGCAATGCCTTCTTCGGCGCGTGTGGATCGGAGCCGAGCAGCGAGCACAGGAAACGGGGATGGACAGTTGCTGCGGCGGGCGAGGAACCCACGAAAAACGATCGGCGTATGGCTTTGCAACTTTTGGGGCAGAGTGCGGGCGAGGACGCGACGGCGGAACCCATGGTTTGGTGCTCGTGGCGCTGGACTCAGTGCGCAGCGAGACTTCCTGTGCGGCGGTTTCTGTGGGCCATTTGTCAATGAACTTCGCAACTGAGGCGACGGCATCGAGTGCGAGAGAGCGCCAGCGCGGAATCTCCTGAGCGAGTTCGTGCGTGAACGGAGGTTGCACCCAGCACGCGCCGTTAGGCAGCTCAATAAAGTCTTTGCGCGTGAAGGAGCGCGAGGCCAGCAGTTCGAGAACGCGGGCTTCGATATGTTCGCGTAGGAGTTCTTGGATGTCTAGTGTTGCAGAAATTCTATTGTCCTGGTCTTGATGTAACCAGCCAAGCATTGGATCTAAACCGTAACTAACCATAGCAAGATAGCATTGCGATCGCGCAAGAGCACCAATGTAGTTGATCAAGGCGTTTGGGATGTTGGTCGCCGCTCGCGGAGAACCTGAAATGAAAGAGCTTCTTCCGCCAAAGCGCAACCACGCGGATGGAATGCGAATGAGATCGCGTGGTGGGCCGAACTGAACTCGAATCGACGTCCAAGCACGCCAATATGCGGCAGATGCCCTTGCTTCTACGGAGCGTAGTTCTTCAACCGAATGTGCTCGTCTCAGGCGTTGTTGTTCGAGGTCAACGCCATCTTTGATGGCTCGCGGTGCATTGAGGCGGTTCCGCAAGTTGTGAAGTTGACCCTCAAGTTTGTGCGTAAGAATGAAGCGAGTGAGCTCGATATCCAGACCAGTGAGCACCGCGGTAACCTGTTTTCGACGGCGTCGAATACCGGCTATCGAGTAAGGGATTGTTGAGGCAATGAGCTCGCCTGCGTGATTGATGTGGATAAGTGAGCAACCAATATTGCGCAACCACTCAAGCACATCGAGCGTTAGCGAGCCTGACCAGGCTAAGAGTAACAAGGTTCGTACGCCGCAGTGTCGGGTGAGAACAACGGAACGACGATGCGGACCTATGCCGTCTTCGACGTGGAGCCTGGCATCTTTAATAAAGAGCCTAACGCCAAAGCCGTCGATGACGGCTGTTCCGGCCCGAACTTGTATCGGCGGGAAAGGTGCAATCGCAGGGAAATAGCGGGAATCCGAACTATGCTGGTCGCGCATGGGGAGCTAACCCTCCTCGTGCAAAGCCTCCGGTCTGTTAGCGCAGATCGGGGGCCCTTCTTATAATTACCTGGTTTCGCCACACGGCTTCGAAGGGCCTAGCCGCGCGGTTTACTGCAGCACTATTCCGTCAACCAAGAACTCCTCAACCTTTGGCAACGCCGCTCTTCTAAGCTGCGGAAGAATCCCGAACGCGGTCGCAGTCGAGACTGAGGAACCCGCTTCGCCCCATTGAGCGAAGACGGCTAGGCGCGCGTAATGCATGTAGCCCATACAAATCGTGTCGGCCCACGCGTTTACATACTCCGCAGCAATGACTCTTTGCAAACCGAAATGAGTAGACTTGTCTTCGAATATCTTGCACGCGCGCCGCAGCAAGTCAGGTAGGTCTTGGGGCTTTCGGCGACCGTTCATACGCTGACGCTCATTACGGCTCAAATCTATAAGCGCCGCGCTTGCGTCGAGCAGATGGGCACCAAAGGCAGCGCCACCGTCTTTAAAAAGGTCTCCACGACGCGGGAAACCAGAAGCCGCGATGAAGAGCGCAATTGCCATCGGTTTGGGAACGCAATAGGTAATAGTTCGCACCGGATCGGCGTAAAACGCGGAGTAGAATTGTCTCAGCTCCTCCGACACATCCTCGATTTTCGGGTTGTCCTCTTGGAAGGCCCCAACGTGATATCGATTGCGAAATCTTTGATTATCAGCGGTCTGATTTCTAAACTCACCCTCAAACTTCAGGACACCGAATCCTCGAAACTCATTTCGTTTCTGCTCATCGCCCCATGGATAAATATTGTCCTCTTCGCACCATCGCTCACCGAGCCATGAGAGGTCGCCGAGAATAGATAGTAATTCTTCATATAGGCCCGCATTCGCAAATGCTGTTGGCCAAGGGATTTTAGCGTAAGTACAGATCTTCTGAAGCGTCTTTGGTGCGATCGGGCCGCCTTCAAGATATTCTTTGATGTCGTGAGTGCCGCTGCGCCCGAGCGCCTCTGCAACCTGCGACCTAGAAAGGTTCCGCGACTTCAGCTCTGTCTCCAACCATTCTGCAAACCTTTTTTGTTCAGGTTCGGTCAGATACGTCTTAACAACAGGCATTTTGGTGACTCACCGTTAGCTCGTCCCGAACTCACTGGGGGGATAACCTAAAACTTTTCTTGGTTATCGAGGTGACCATCTAGCTCATTTGCCATAAAAAGAACTAGATGGGGGTCTACTTATGACACGACTGCGACTGTGGAGAATCCAAAACGGCTACTCGCGAGCCCACGTCGCTGGTATGGTAGGCATTGGGCGTTCGACGTTTTCTTTCTTGGAGACGGGGCGCCTGGCGCCGTCACGGCAGCAGATTGAGGCATTTAGGCGGGTCTTCGGCGACGAGGCTGATCGGTTATTCGAGCCGGTGCCTAGGGTTGAGCTAGTCTCAAATCCTTACCGGAGGTCAGGATGAGCCTGAGGATCTCCCGCGTGCGTGCGCGACCAGCAATCAGACACCTGTCAAAACTCGCAGGCCCCTGGCAGCGATCACGGCTGCAAACCCTTGGAAAGCGTGTGCCGTGGAATCTCAGCCGGAAAAGAGCGACGCAGCTCCTACGCGAGTTACAGCCTGTCGCTCTCGTAAGTGATATTATCGCTCCCTTCCGACGGCGACCGAAATTCCTGCGCAATCAGCGAGAGGTGCGCAATAGGGTCGCACGACTCGTGACGCGGGCACAAGAGAGAGGCGTGCCCCCAGGCGTGATTCGACATGAAGGGCGTAAGTACACCGACGCTTTGACCGCGATCCCACGAACGTTCGAGTGCAATCTAGCAATGGAAGAGTCGATTGAGCGCTCGGGTTTGAGCTCTGGTAAGTTCTACCTGCGGGGACTTCGGAACTCACCATGACGTGCCAAAACTGCGGTGCCCCGTTGGAGCTTAGCCTGAACGGTGCTACAAGTAAGTGGTGTTCTGAACGATGCCGTAGCGCTTCGCGCAGAGGCCCGCATTCAGTATTCAATCGCGACTTCGTCGCCTACGATGGCGAGGGTATCACAGTCGATGGCAAGCCGCGCTACATCTTGCTTGCTGAATCGAATGGGCGCTTCATCAGATCGCGAGAGGGGCTATCAACTCAATCCTGTCTTGATTTTCTTCTAGACGGTCCACGCGACGTTAATAACCTGTGGTACGGGTGTGGGTACGACGTCAACATGATGCTCCATGATCTGCCATTGGAAGGACCTTTTGGCAGTTATGAGGCGCTGCACCGTCTAGGCGAGACGAGGTGGGGTGATTACTACTTGCGATACATCCCGCGCAAACAATTCTTGGTGTGTAAGGGCGAGCCCGGCACTCTAGCCTATCGCAGCTTTAATAGTTACGACGTCCAGGGGTTCTTTCAAACGAATTTCGTCACCACATGCAAGATATGGCTTGGCAGCGTTCCTCCGATGATTGTGGAGGGGAAGGCTTGTCGCGAAGACTTTGCGACATGGCCGCTGGATCGCATTCAGGAGTACAACGAGGCAGAATTGACGTCGCTCGTTGCTGTCATGGATCGACTGCGAGACGCAATGCGCACGGCTTGTTTGCCCGTCACCCGTTGGGATGGTGCCGGTGCCATCGCAGCGGCCTGGCTGCGCCGCGAGAACGCTAAATCATTTCTCGCTGCTTGGCCCCCAGAAATGAACATTGCAGTAGCAGGGGGATTTTTTGGGGGGAGGATCGATTCGGCGGCGTTCGGCTCCATGGATTGCGGACACTCTGACATTCGAAGCGCCTACCCATCGAATATGCGTCGGGTCCCAGATCTTACACACCTCGTTTGGAAGCTCAAAACGACACGGGTCCTTCCTGATGAACCGTTCGCGCTGGTCTTTGTCCGCTGGCACGTGCCTGACGATACGTTATGGGGGCCACTCCCCTATCGAACGCGTTCTGGCACAATTCTATTTCCAACGCGAGGCTCAGGATGGTATTACTCTGTCGAAGTCGCCGCAGCAGCCGCACGGTTCCCTTGCGGAATCCGCATCGAAGAGGCGTGGGTGCCTTACGGTCCCTACGCGACACCATTCGCTGCTCCGATTGAGCGAGATTTTGCGCTGCGCCGAGAGTTACAGGCCGCAGACGACCCTGCCGAACGCGCCGTCAAGCTCGCTCTTAATTCGCTCTATGGGAAGACGGCGCAGCGACAAGTCAGTCGCTTTCGGATGCCCCCGTTTCAAAATTACCTTTGGGCAGGCTTCATTACAGCTCAAACACGGGCGCAACTGAACGACGCGATCCGGAAGGCGGGTGAGCGGTCAGTCTTCGCGACGATGACCGACGGACTTTTGTTGCGCGCCACCATGCCTTCCGGCGATGAATTAGGTATGTGGTCGCGCGAGGACGTTACACGCGCAGCTATTCTCGGGCCCGGTATCTACCAGACCTATGAATTGGACGGACAGCCACACGAACATAAGAACCGTGGCTTTTCTAGGGAGCCGATACCCTACGAAGATATCTTAGGCCGTTGGTGGGACTACGATTTCGACGACGTCGCCATCCCCGTTCACCGATTCATCGGAATGGGCTTGGCTTTGGCGAGCGCCGAATATCGCAAGAAATTTCTCACGTTCTCAGATTTACCGCGCATGCTTGCATGCCCGCTCATGGTCGGCACCAGCAAACGTCTGCCCATCGAGCTTGTCGGGAAGGGGCGACGATATATGTTCCTACCTCCCCGCCCTGCATTATCAAAGGAGCCTTCATATCCGTACATACCCGCCACATTAGAGACCCTGCAGCGTAATGAGACTGAGCAAGAACATGAATGTGACGAATAAACATATGTTTACCACATCAGGCGAAAAGGCTCTACTTGCGTATAAGGGGACATCGTTCACGATCACGCGGCTGGAGGCGAGCCGCAATAAGTACGGTCCATGTTGGCTCGTCCATGCTCTCTTTGAAAAGGCGTTAGTGGAAAAGGTCATCAGCTTACCGGCGACAGCTGCGCGGGATAGCGCCATGAGGGAAGTAGCAGAGAAGCTCCACACTTACGGATCTCTTACCAATATGACGTTGTGTTATCGATGGAGAGCCTACCATCTCGTGCCCCGTGAACGATGGTGGAAACCGCCGTCCCTTAATACCGTCTTATTTCTCAGATGACTGGCAGACTGTAATCGGCTTGAGAGAAAGTGAGAATGAACGGAGATCGCACCGATTTTCGGGGGAATTTCGAGAGCGGCGTAACTCATCGGGATTATCTCACGCTGCCGTTGCTTGCGCAAGCACATCGCCTATCGTACGGTGGCCATCAAGACGTCGCCATGACTTC
>Ga0207416_1004960_pt1 | contig 10978 bp, 7 predicted proteins | sample PaiPotPPM11metaG_FD_184107 | JGI IMG/M metagenome (GOLD analysis project Ga0207416, IMG submission 184107) | Iron sulfur acid spring bacterial and archeal communities from Banff, Canada, to study Microbial Dark Matter (Phase II) - Paint Pots PPM... ...
GCGCGGGCATCGTTCACGGCGATCAGGTCTACGCGCTGAACTACCCGACGCTGCTTGAACTCTTGCGCGACCCCGAAGGGCTGGCGCGGGCGCGTCGTGCAGCGCAAGAGATCGCCGCATCGCACAACCTGAGCGGCGCAGCAACACCGACCCCGCTCGCCGAATCTGCTTTCGGCATGGTCTCGCTGGCCGTGCATGAGCATGTCAGCGATCATCCGCTCGGCGAGGTGAAGCTGCTCACGCCGATTCCTGAGCCGCCGACGGCGCGCGACTTCTACGCCTTCGAGCAGCACGTCAAAGCGGCACGGGCGCTGCGCGGCTCGGACATGATCCCGGAGTGGTACGAGATTCCCATTTTCTACTTCACCAACACCAGCGAACTCTACGGGCAGGATGACACCGTTCCCTATCCCGTCGGCAGCAACGAACTCGATTTTGAGCTGGAGATCGCCTGCTTGATCGGGCGCGAGGGCAAAGATATTCCGGTGGAAGAAGCTGCTGATTACATCGCTGGCTACACCATCATGAACGACTGGAGCGCGCGCGATTTTCAGCGCAAGGATATGAAGCTCAATCTGGGACCGGGCAAAGGTAAAGATTTTGCCACCTCGCTTGGCCCCTGGCTGGTCACACCCGACGAACTGGCAGCGCGCCGCACCGGCAGTGGGGCCAGCGAACGCTACGACATGACCATGCTCGCGCGCGTCAACGGCAAAGAGATCTCGCGCGGCAACTTCAACCAGATATACTACAGCTTCCCGCAGATGATCGCCTGGGCCTCGCGCAACACGCGCCTGCGCGCGGGCGACGTCCTCGGTTCCGGAACGGTCGGCACAGGCTGTATCCTGGAATTGGGCGTCGAGGTACAGCGCTGGCTGCAGCGCGGCGACGTGGTCGAAATGGAAATTGACGGCATTGGCGTATTGCGAAATCGTATTGTGTGACTTCATCATTGCGCCTTAATCGCAGGAGAAATACAAATGCCAGGATATCATCGTTTGGGGCAGATTCCCCCGAAACGCCATACGCAGTTTCGCAAACCTGACGGCAGCCTCTATTCCGAAGAACTCTTCGGCACAGAAGGCTTTTCCGGCAACTACTCGATCCTCTATTACCACTATCCGCCGACGCGCGTGAAGAAGGTCGAGCAGTTTGCCACGGTCAACCATGAAGAGTGGAACGAGGGCGTGCAGCGTCACCATCATTTGAAAACCGTTGGGCTTGATCGCGGCGGCGATGCCGTGCTGGGTCGCCAGGTACTGATGTACAACAAGGACGTGGTGATGTCCGTTGCGCTGCCCACAGAGCCGATGAGCTACTTCTATCGCAACGGCGAATGCGACGAGGTCTACTTCGTGCATGATGGACACGGCGTGCTGGAGACCAACTTCGGCCTGCTGCCCTATCACGAGGGCGACTATATCGTTATCCCGCGCGGCACGACGTATCGCTTCGATATTGCCGCCGCCAGCCCCGCTGCGCGTTTCTTTGTCATCGAGGCGCGCGGCACGATTGAGCCGCCCAATCGCTACTACAGCCATCGCGGCCAGTTGCTCGAACACGCGCCCTTCTGCGAGCGCGACATTCGCCGCCCGGAAGAGCTGGTGACGCATACCGAAAGCGGCGAATTCGAGGTACGTCTGAAAGTCGGCAACACCATCACCAGTTACTGGTACGACTTCCATCCCATCAACACCGTCGGTTGGGACGGCTGCGAGTACCCGTGGATCTTCAACATCGCCGACTTCGAGCCGATCACCGGGCGCGTCCACCAGCCGCCGCCCGTGCATCAGACCTTCCAGGGACCGAACTTCGTGATCTGCTCGTTTGTGCCGCGCAAGCTGGATTACCACCCGCTCTCGATACCTGTTCCCTATAATCACAGCAATATCGACAGCGACGAGATGCTGTATTACGTGAACGGCAACTTCGGCAGTCGCAAGGGCATCGAACGTTCGTCGATCACCCTGCACCCGCGGGGCATCCCACACGGCCCGCATCCAGGAGCGGTCGAGAAGAGCCTGGGGGCCGAGCGCACTGACGAACTGGCGGTGATGGTTGATACGTTCTACCCATTGAAGCTGGGCGCTGCGGCCCGCTCAGTAGATGATCCGGGTTATCCGTATAGCTGGCTGGGGTGAAGATAATCGACCAGAGGTGCATTTTCCCCAACATTTGGGGATGTTGAGGAAAACGCTCTTGGCAAAACGCTTCCAAGAGCATAGAATAGTAAAATGAAATCAACATTTTACTTAGACCAACTAAGAAACAGTAGATTGCGCCCATATCTTCCCAACGATTACGATGCCGGGCAAGCCAGGCGCTGGCCGCTCGTCCTCTTTCTGCATGGATCGGGCGAGCGCGGCGATGATGCGCAGCTTGTCACACATCAAGGGCTGCCAAAACTGGTTGAAGAGGGTCACAAATTCCCATTTCTGCTCATTTCTCCACAATGCCCGGAGCGCGGATGGTGGACAACAGCGGAAAACATCGCCGCGCTCGCCGCGTTACTTGACGAGATTGAGCGGAACTACGCGGTCGATCCCGACCAGGTGTACGTCACCGGGTTAAGCATGGGAGGATATGGAACCTGGGCGCTGGCGACAGCCTATCCACAGCGTTTCGCTGCCATTGCCCCTATCTGCGGCGGCGGTGATCCCTCTACTGTCTGTGCCATGCGCCATGTACCCGCCTGGGTTTTTCATGGCGAGAACGACGAGATTGTTCCCTTGCAAAAAGCGCGGGTGATGGTCGATGCGTTACAGGCGTGCGGCGGCAGCGTGAGATTCACCGTCTATCCCGGCGTCGGCCATGATTCGTGGACACGCGCCTATGCCAATCCTGAGCTGTATCACTGGCTGCTCGATCAGCGCAGGATTGGTCCATCTCAACAAACCTTTAATCTTTCGTAAAAGTACCATACAGGGGATGAGACAAACTTCACAGCCCCGATACCACAACGTCGTAGGTAGATCGACGAAGAGATCAGAGGAGCAAACATATGGCAGAACGTATTCCCGTTATTGCCGGCGCGGCGCGCGCGGCGACGGGCAAATTTCTTGGTAATCTGGCAAGTTTTACCGCGCCGCAACTGGGCGCAATCGTCATAAAAGAAGCGGTACGGCGTTCCGGCATCGCCCCTGACGCCATCGATGAGGTGATCATGGGCAACGTGGTCACGGCGGGCATCGGGCAGGCTCCGGCGCGGCAGGCCGCCATCTATTCCGGTCTGCCGGATGACATCCCGGCAGTGACCGTCAACAAAGTGTGCGGCTCCGGCCTGAAGGCGGTAATGTTTGCCGCGCAGTCCATCCGCGCGGGCGACGAGCAGGCATTTGTAGCGGGCGGGATGGAAAGCATGAGCAACGCGCCCTACCTGCTGGCGAAGGCGCGCACAGGCTACCGCATGGGCAACGGCGAACTGATCGACTCCGTGGTGCATGATGGCCTGTGGTGCGCCTTCGAGGACATCCACATGGGCAACGAGGCGGAGATTATCGCCGAAAAATTCGGCATCACGCGCGACGAGCAAGATCGCTTCGCGCTGCAAAGCCAGCAGCGAGCGGCAGCCGCCACCGCCACAGGCCGCTTCAAAGATGAGATCGTGGCCATCGAAGTACCACAGAAAAAGGGGACGCTGATTGTCGATACGGACGAACCGATCCGCGCTGAGACCACACTTGAGGCGCTGGCAAAGCTCAAGCCTGTTTTCAAAGCGGACGGCGGCACGGTCACAGCCGGGAACGCGCCCGGCCTGAGCGACGGCGCGTCGGCAACCGTCGTCGTTGACCAGGATGTGGCGCAGGCGCACGGGCTGCCCGTACTGGCGCGCATCACCGGCTATGCCTCGGCGGCGATCACGCCGCGCTACGTTTTCGCCGCGCCGACGCGCGCCGTGCGCCGGCTGCTGGAGCGCACCGGCATGAAGCTGAACGACTTTGAGCTGATCGAGGTGAACGAGGCATTCGCGGCGCAGACGCTGGCGAACGGCAAAGAACTGGATTGGGACTGGTCGCGCGTGAACGTGAACGGCGGGGCTATCGCGCTCGGCCATCCCATCGGGTCGAGCGGCGCGCGCGTGCTAATCACGCTGATCTACGAGCTGCGTCGGCGCGGCGGCGGGCGCGGGCTGGCGACGTTGTGCCTCGGCGGCGGCGGTGCGGTGGCGATGTCAATTGTGGTGTAAAAGAATACATAGGAGAACAGGGTCGGACATAGCACGCCCTTTGTCCGGCCTGTTCTCCTATGTATTTCTGACAAACGATCCCAACACTTTACAGAACGTGGTGTGTGTGGCGAGATCAGCCAGCGCGCTGCGTACCAGCGGATCGTCGCGATGGCCTTCGAAATCGAGGTAGAAGACGTATTCCCAGACGCGCTGGCGCGAGGGGCGCGACTCCAGCTTGAGCAGGTTGATGTTGTTGGCAGCCAGCACACCGAGGCAGGCATGGAGCGAGCCGGGCTGGTGCGCGGTCGCCATCACCAGCATCGTTTTGGCGGGTCCGGCGCGGCGCGGCGCTGGCTCCCGCCCCAGGGCAATGAAGCGCGTGTAGTTGTCCTTGATGGTCTGGATGCCCTCGGCCAGCATCGTCAGATCGTACAGTTCTGCCGCGCCCTTACCGGCCACGGCAGCCACGCCGGCGAGATTTTCCTCGCGGATCATCTTCGCGCTGCCCGCCGTATCGTAGGTGGCGACGATTTCTACGCCCAGGTCGCGCAAGTACTGATCAGACTGCGCCAGCGCCTGGGGATGGGAAATGACGCGTTTGATTTCGCCCAATGCTTGCCCCGGCAGGCAGAGCAGGCAGTGATGGACGGGATGGCTGATCTCACCGGTAACGAAGAGATCGTGCTGGCGCAACAGGTCGTAGACCTCGTTGATGCTGCCAGCCTGTGAGTTTTCCACGGGAACCAGCCCGAAATCAACCTCGCCCGTCGAAACGGCGCGGAAGACATCGGCGAAGCCGCGACATGGGCGCGGCTCGGCGTCACGGCCAAAGTGCGCCTGTACCGCTTCATCGCCGAAAGCGCCGCGCTCGCCCTGGAAAGCTACCGTTGTCGGCTGCATGGAAAGTATCCCCGCTTCCTGTTGTTCGGCTGGCTGTATCATACTAGCCTCCGGGCGTTGGATTGATGGTAGTCACCATTCCCGTCTGCTGCGGCGCATCGCTCTGGAGCATGTAATCACAATCGTTGCTTACCCCTGAAGGCACTTGCAGGCCGTTCTGCGGATTGACGCATACTTTCACCACTCCCGGAGGCGCTGTGAAGGTGGTCGGCGGGTAGACGAGATCAGGATGCCCGCATGGGATGTTATCGAATGATTGATCGCATATGCCGCTGATATAGGTCATAACGCTGTGCCAGATGGGGGCCGCGCCGGTGATACCGATGACGTTCTGCATGGGCTGGTCGTTGGCATTGCCGGCCCAGACGCCCACGACGATCGACGAAGTATAGCCGATAGTCAGGTTATCTTTGAAATTATCCGTCGTGCCGGTCTTGGCGGCAACGTCTGGATAGAGCGCATCGGGCTGCGCATTGCCATAGGGTGGGTTCCAGAATGAGAGTTCGTGGTCGGGCCAGAACTCGGCCTGGCGCGCGTATTCATCGGACAGCACCGAGGTCATCAGGAAGGCGATCTGTGGGGTGATGACCTGCGCGCCACCGGGATGGCCGGGATCGAAGTGGTAGAGATGGTGGCCGTAGTTATCCCAGATGTCCAGGATATAGTGGGGCGGCACGTGGACGCCGTTATCAGCGAACGTCTGGTACGCGCCCACCATCTGATCCAGGGGAATGGCCGAGGTTCCCAGCGCTAATGAATTGTTCGAATCTTGCTGCGCGTTCAAGGTCGTGATGCCCATGCGCTGCGCCAGGGCGATCACATTCGACAAACCGGCAACGAGCGAGGTACGAATGGCGGGAACGTTGCGCGAGTTCGCGGTGGCGTTACGAAGAGTGACATTCTGATTCGCATACTGACCGTTGTAATCACTCGGGCAATAGGCGGACGTAGCGCAGTTAGCCAGTGCGGGAGTTGTTCCTACCGGAAACTGGGTCTTCACGTCAGGTAGAATCATACCGGGATACCAGCCCTCTTGAAAGGCTGCTGTGTAGACGATGGCTTTCATGCTGGACCCCGGCTGGCGCGGCGCGGTCGCCATATTCACATTGCCGGAGACCTCCGGGTTGGTCGAATTATAGTTGGCGCTGCCGTCCATCGCCAGGACTTCACCTGTCTTGGCATCTTCTACCACCACGGCGGCATCGTTGACGTTATTATTCGAACTGAGCTGAACTGTAACGTACTGGAAAGGTTGATATTCTGGCTGGTAAAGATGGCGCTGCACAGCGGCCTCGACATAGTGTTCCAGCTTGGTATCGATGGTCGTGTAGATGTTGAAGCCGCCGGTAAGGAATGTCTCGACGCCCATCTGCTGCTCTAACTGCGCGATGACCCAGTTCACAAAGTGCTGATCGCCATGATAGTAGACATGCTGATAGGGCGTGAAGGTCGTGTTGGCCGTCAACATCAGCGCCGCGTTCGCTATGGCCGGCGTGATCGTACCCAGTCCCGGCTCGTTCATCCCTAGCTGCACCATCTGATTCAGCACGTATTGCTGGCGTTCCAGGTAATATTTCATCGGGGGAGAAGCGGTCGTATCGACATAGCCGAGCGTCGGATCGAAGATCACCGGGTTTTGCGGCAGACCGGCCAGCAGCGATGCTCGCGCCAGCCCTAGCAGAGGGCTGCAATACTTCGATGTCGCGCAATGCGCCGGGTCGCATTGCTGCTGGTGGCCAGCCTCGCAGTTCAAGTAATTGACGGCGGGAATGCAATTGAAGTTGCTGTTACACTGCGGTGACAGGCCGAAATAGTCCTCGACGGCAGCCTCAATGCCCAGGTCTTGCGCTCCAAAGGGAGAGATATTGAAGTACATCTCCAGAATTTTCCACTTGGGATATTGCTGCGTCAGGCCGATTGCCAGCGCCGCTTCTGGAATTTTACGAGCAATCGTATCCTGCATATCGCCGGTCAGATTTTTGATCAACTGTTGGGTGATGGTGCTGCCGCCCCCTTGAATGGTACCACTGGAGTCAGCGACGGCGGCACGTAGAATACCTTGCGGATCGATACCGACATTGGTCCAGAAGGTGTGGTCCTCTGCCGCGATCATGGCATCATCCATCGCCTGCGGGATGTACCGGTATGATACAGGCGTGCGGCGTCCACCACTCGCCGTCGTGTTATCGTAGACTTCATAGAGCAGTTGCCCATTGCGGTCGTAGATGCGGGTGGTTTGTTCCACCTGCTGATTCGCCAGTCCCTGCAAGCGCGGCAACTGGCTCTGGTAGTAGCTATAGGCAAAAGCGGTACCCGCCGAAGTAAATATCACTATCAGCAGCAGCGTAACAGCAGTAACTATGGACCAGACTTTAGCAGCATCCGGGTGTTGCGCTCGCCAGCGCCTGCGGCGATGTCTCATCAGCATCGCGATCCGCGTGGTACGCGAGCGCTGCCAGGGTTGCGCTTTCGGCAGAGGCGCGGGCGCGGTTGGACGATAAAGTACAAGCGGACTCTGATCAATCGGCGGCAGAGCGCGCATACGCCCCGACCACTGCCGCACGCGCTGCACCGTATTTGCCATCCAGCCCTGCGGCTCTTCTGGCAAGCGCGGCGGCTGGACGCCATGCGGCGAAGGCCACTGCGCCGGTTGTTGCTGCTGCGCGGGCTGGCCGGGCTGCGATTGTGGCAGCGGCGAATACGGCGGCGGTCCTTGCGGCGGCAACGGCGACATCTGCTGCACGCCCCCTTGCGCTAGCTGCTGCTGTTGTCGATAATCGCGCAAAAAGCTGCCTGGCCGCGGCGTCGACGGCTCGTGTCCGTTCTGCTGTTGTGCGTTCCAGGGGGTATTGTCCATACTCATATCTGCTTTATATCCTTTATGCCCAGGTCTATTTGCTATCTCTCTATTTAACGAGTTGCCAGAAATTTTCAGACCGATTCTTCTCATAGCGGTACCATCAGTTATTAATCTGAACGGATAAAATAGGGTAAATTAACAAAACTACCTATTCAGGTCATGCAAAATCGTGTACAATGGAAGGCAAACCATCTATGGATGAATCAGCGAGAGGAGCCTTCCCTATGTCCTTGCGGCTTGCCCATTTTTTGCACTCTATCGTTCTGTGTTTTTGCTGCGCCTTTTTTCTCTCCATCATTGTCTCTCTTCCAGCCTATGCTCGCACGAACAGCGATCCGATTACGGTGACCGCCGAAAGCGATACCGTTCACTTCCCCAACTCTATCGATTTTCAGGTCAGCGCCACTGATACTGCCGCCCCCATCACCCAGGCCATCATTTATATCACCTTCAGTGACTCGACTAACACCTTTCCAGAGCAACATACCATCATCATCAGTCCCGCCTCGCGCGTGATTTCGACACGGTGGCACGAAGATACGAGCAACAACAACGACTTTCAACTGCCGGGTACGCCTGTGCAGTACCACTGGGTCATTCAGGATAGCGCCGGCTCCCAGCATACGCAAGCCGTGCAATCGTTCACGACCGTCGATACACGCTATTCCTGGCAGCATCTTTCCAACGCACTTTTGCAAGTCAACTGGTATAGCCGTTCGCTCGCGTTCGGGCAGTTGCTGCTCCAGGACGCGCTGACCAGTTTGAAGCATATTCAAGGCAATCTGGGCGGGAGCTTGCTGCACCCGGTCAACCTCTGGGTCTATGCCAGCGACCAGGACTTTCATGGCGCTCTTGGCCCCGGCACGTATGAGTGGGTGGGCGGCGAGGCTGTTCCCCCGCTGAGCGAAGCGTTCATCAGCGTGCAAGACAGCCAGGATGAGACGCTCGTGCGCGATATGCCGCACGAACTCACACACCTGGTTTTTCACCAGTTGACGGCGCAAGGGGAGACAGTGCCGCGGTGGTTCGACGAGGGATTGGCCGTCTACAACCAGCTCTACCGCGAGCCGGAGATGAAAGCCGCTTTTGAAGAGGCGCTGGCTACGCACTCGCTTATTTCCCTTTCCAGCATCGCGCTGGAATTTCCCGCCGATGCTAACCAGGCATATCTGGCTTATGCCGAAAGCTGGCAGTTGGTAAGCTATATGTACCAGACCTTCGGGCTTGCCAAAATGGAGCGCTTCGTCAATGCTATGAATAATCCCTCCCTCGATTTTGACAGCGCCATGCAGCAAACCCTGGGAGTTGATACGCCTCACCTGGAAAATCAGTGGCGGCTCTCGCTCGGCCAGCCGGGAACGCTCAGTCCGGATCAGGTCACGCCGACGCCCAGAGCGATCACCGCGCAGCCAGGGAAGGTTTCCGGCTCTGCTAACGATACCATCCCGGTGCTAACCGTGGTTGGCGTGCTGCTGATTGTGCTGCCGCTGCTCGGTATTGTCATGATCGTTGTCTTCCAGTTCCGCAAGCGGCGCAAACCGATTGCCGCGCCGCCCGCCGCAGCGTATACCTCGCCAGCGATGGGCAATAGGCCCGCTAATACAGTCATGCCGCCAACAAATGCCGCCGCTCCGCAAAATCAGTACCAGTACGTCCCGTTCTATTATCCTGCCCCGGACGAGGCGTTAAGCGGGCGGCGCGCCGCGCCATATCCGCCAGCCAGCTTCAACGGAGCGTCGTCCCCTCCAACCGCGCCGCAGAACCGGCAGCAAGACGAGGAAGAAACGCCGCCAGCCTGGGGGTCTTTTAGCGAATTTTCCAATAACGCCGGGCCAACGCCGGGCAACCAGATCTCACAAGAGTAACAAGAAATGATGAATACACCAAAAAAGAAGCGTTCGCTTGCCGTCTTTGATGCCCCTGCGCATTATTACCCGTCCGACGCGATGCCGCTCGAAGAGCTGGCGTACTGGGTGGCGTTCAGCCGCGTCCTGGGCATCGGGCCGGTGCGCTTCAGGATGCTGCTGGCCTACTTTCAGGATGACGTGGCGGCGGCATGGCAAGCCGATAGCAGGACGCTGGCGCAGACTGGCCTGGATCAAAAAACTATCGAAGGTTTTCTCAAGCAGCGCGCGGCCACCAGCCCGCAACAAGAACTAGAGCGACTGCAAAAGCTGCGCGTGCGCGTGATCACCCTCAAAGACAAGGATTATCCGCCTTTGCTCAAAGAGCTGCTGAACGCGCCGCCGGTGCTGTACGTCGCGGGAACGCTGAAAGCGGAGGAGGATCGCTTCGCGCTCGCCATCGTCGGCACGCGCAAAATTTCCGCCTATGGCCGGCAGGTGACGGAGCAATTCGCGCAAGAATTGGCGAAAGGCCAGATCACGGTTGTGAGTGGGCTGGCGCATGGCGTCGATACGGTCGCGCACACGGCGGCGCTGGATGCCGGCGGGCGCACCATTGCCGTGCTGGCGAACGGCCTGGACACCATCTATCCGGCCACCAACCTGGGATTGGCGCGCCGCATCGTCGAGTCGGGCCAGGGAGCGCTGGTCAGCGAGTTCCCGTTGGGCGTCAAGCCGGACGCGCGCAATTTTCCGGCTCGCAATCGCATCATCTCCGGCCTCTCGCTCGGCGTGCTGGTCGCGGAAGCGCCCGCGCAGAGCGGGGCGCTGATCACGGCTAACTTCGCGCTGGAGCAGGGGCGCGACGTCTTCGCCGTACCCAACAGCATCTTCGCGCCCGGAAGCGCTGGCACGAACAAACTGCTGCAAGATGGCGCTCATCTCGTCACAAACGTAACTGACATCCTGTCACAACTGAACCTGTTCCTGGTGCCTCAGCACATCGAGATGCAGGCCATCCTGCCGGAGAACGACGAGGAGCGTATCTTGCTGAACTTGCTCGGCCACGAGCCGCTGCAGATCGACGAGATCATCCGCGCCTCGAACCTGCCTACCATGACTGTGACGGCCACGCTGCTGATGATGGAGATAAAGGGTATGATCAAACAAGTCAGTCCGATGCAGTATGTAGTGGCGAGGTGAGGG
>Ga0207416_1004961_pt1 | contig 10978 bp, 11 predicted proteins | sample PaiPotPPM11metaG_FD_184107 | JGI IMG/M metagenome (GOLD analysis project Ga0207416, IMG submission 184107) | Iron sulfur acid spring bacterial and archeal communities from Banff, Canada, to study Microbial Dark Matter (Phase II) - Paint Pots PPM... ...
CGTCCCTCCCCCACAAAAGTGGGGAGGGAGAACTCCGCAACTCAGAGAGTGGCGCGCTGGCGGGCCCGATGCCGCGCCACCTTGGCCCGGTTTCCGCAGCTGCGCATGCTGCACCACTTGCGCTTGCCGGTCCGGGAGGTGTCCTTGAAGACCCAACGGCAATGCTCGTTCTCGCAGACCCGAAGCCGCGCCGCCTCACCCTGGATCAGCTCGCGGGCGATCGCCTCTGCCAGCCGGGCGATGGCGCCATCGACCGGGTCACCCTGGTGGCGGTGGTCGAGGGAGAGTCCGTCAGGGGCCGGCATCAGCTCATAGATGTAGTGCGTGCGCAGCGCCCGGTTGATCTCGGCCAGGTCGGCAACGTCGGGCGGCCGGCGAGCCGCGCCCGCCTCCAGCACGCCGCGCATCGCCTCGCGCACCCGGTGCAGCCGGGCCAGCATTTCCCAGCCGGCGCCGGGCGAGGACTCATACTGCTTGAGCAAGCCCTCCCGGGCCTCCCGGTGCATTAGATTGTGGACACAGAGCCATTCCAGGGCGGTCTTCGGCGACTCGAGCTCATCGTGAGGAACGGGCCAGAGATCGAGGGTGTTGACGAAGTCGAGGCCGGTCTGAACTGAGGCGAGATGGCCCTGGCTGAAGGGCATCAAAGGCGTTACTGAATCGTTCACCTGTAACCCCTTTATACCACTTGACGGGTTAAAACGCACGCTGTACAATACGTCTGTAACCAATCAGAAGCCATCAAACGGTTACAAAGAGGTGACGACAATGCAGGATTACTACTCGATTTATACGTGGGCAATGGACAGGCAGGCCCGGATGGAGCGTGAGGCGGCCGAACGGCGGCTCGTTCGCCAGTCACCTTTCAGTCTTCGGATCTGGCCCGTTATCCGTCGGCGCAACAGCCGCTAGGCTGGGCAGCGCCCGGTAATGCGAAACCAAGCGGCGTGTGCTGAGGTGACCTCCAGCGGAGGTCGCTCTCAGCCCGGCCCGGGGACGGCGGCCTCGCCGGCCCGGATCTGGCTGGCCCTAGGGACTGTCTATCTCCTCTGGGGATCCACCTACCTCGGAATCAAGTACGCGATCGCGACTATCCCGCCCCTGCTGATGGGCTCCGCGCGTTTCCTGGTTGCCGGCGGTGTGCTCTGGTTGCTGGCCCTGAGGCGTGGCGACGCGGGGCGGGACCGGCTGGGCGCTGCGCAGTGGCTCGCCGCCCTTCTGATCGGCGGAGCGCTCCTCTTTGGCGGCAACGGGGGCGTCATCCTGGCGGAACGCAACGTACCGACCGGGGTCGTTGCCCTTTTCGTGGCAACGGCGCCGCTCTGGATGGCGCTCCTCGATCGCGTGATCTTCAAGCGACGGCTCCCTGGGCTCGGCATACTCGGGCTTGTCATAGGCTTTGGCGGGGTCGCCTTCCTGATCGGCTCGCCCGGATCCGGGCATATCAACCTTGGCGGGGCCGCCCTGGCGCTGGCCGCGCCCCTCTGCTGGGCGAGCGGATCGGTCTTCACCCGTCACGTCAAGCTGCCGGCGCGCCCGCTGGTGGCGGCGTCGATGGAGATGCTCTGCGCCGCCGGTCTCTTCTTTATTGCTTCGGTCCTGGCCGGTGAGCTGGGTCATTTCCACCTGCAGGCTGTCTCGACGGCTTCGCTACTTGCGATGGTCTACTTGATCACTTTCGGCAGCCTGGTCGGCTTCAGCGCCTACGTCTGGCTGCTGCGATCCGCACCGCTCTCGCTGGTCTCGACCTACGCCTATGTCAACCCGGTGGTGGCGGTCATCCTGGGGGCGCTCTTCCTCAACGAGGCGCTCGCCCCGCGCACCGTGATCGCCGGTGGCATCATCATCGCGGCCGTGGCACTGATCGTGATCGCCAGGCAGCGTGCCGTCCAGGTCAGGGCTGAGCCGGTTCCACCAGTTGCACCCGCTCGCCCGTAAAGGCGTCGTGCATTCGCGCCACATTCGCGAGGGTATCGATGTCGCGAACGCTCTTGTCCCGCCGTATCTGCTTGATGCGGGGAAAGCGAAGCGCGTAGCCCGAGTTATGACGGCCTGACACCATGATGGCGTCGAAGGCAACCTCCAGCACCACCTCCGGCTGAACCAACCGGAAGCGACCGTAATCCTTCAGGGTGATCGACTTGAAGTGCTCGGTCATCTTCAAGATCTCGGCATCGGTCAAACCGGAATAGGCCTTGCCGATGTTGACCAGGCGGTCCTGCTCCGAGTCGTAGACGGCGAAGGTGTAGTCGGAGAGGACGTCCTTACGTTTGCCGTGTCCCACCTCGACGCCGGTAACGACCACGTCGAGGGTGGCAAGCGCTTTCTTCAGCTTGAGCCAGCCCAGCCCGCGCCGGCCGGGCGTGTAGACGCTCTCCGGGTCCTTGACCATCAGGCCCTCGTTGTTGCGGGCGCGTGCCGCATCGAAGATCCGGTCCAGCTCGCCGGCATCCAGGGCGCGGACCAGGTAGGCAAGCATGAAGGGGGAGGGGAGGCTGAGCGCCTCCAGTTCGCGGCGCCGTCCCCGCAGCGGTTCGAGCAGCAGGTTGCGTCCGTCGAGATAGAGAAGGTCGAAGGCGACGAAGATGACGGGGACCTCGGCTAGCAGTTGGGCGCTAACGACCTTTCGGCCGAGCCGGTGCTGGAGTTCGAAGAACGGCCGCACGACGCCATCCTTGAAGGCGAGCAGCTCTCCATCCAGCAGCAGGTCGTGCGAAACCCCCTGGGCTGCCTTGACCACCTCGGGAAAAGACGCCGTCACATCGTTCAAATCCCGGGAGTAGAGGATGATCTGGTCGCCTTCCTTGTGCAGTTGGCCGCGGATGCCGTCGTACTTGTCTTCCACCCAGGCTTCGCCGCCAACCCGCCGCATAATCGCCTCCGCGTCCTCCTCCGGTGAGGCGAGCATGAACTGCAGCGGATGGAGCAGTCGCAGCTCGGCGGTTCGCAGGCCGCCGTGGCGGGCAAGCACCGCCACCTCACCGATGTCGCCGCTCAGCATGCTGGCCCAGGAGACGTCGGCCGGCGCCGCGCCGAAGGCCCTGGCGATGGCGTCCTCGACCAGCCCGGCGCGCAGGCCGATTCGAAGGTCGCCAGTCAGGATCTTCGCGATGTACTTGGCCTCAACCGGCGACAACCGATCAAAGAGTGTGCCCAGGATCGCCGCTTTCTTCTTAGCGTTTCGCTCGGTGTTCATCTCGGCGAAGGCGTCGCGGACCTCGGTCACCGTGGTGGGCCGCGGGTGGGTGTGGCCTTCGATGATTTCCTGGATTACGTCGCCGACATCGCTGTGGCGCATGTAGGACTCGCCCAGCGCATCGGCATCGACCTTTGCGAGGCTGCAGACAGCCGTTCGGATCACGCTGTATCCCAGGTTGAGTTTGCGTTGGTCCCGATCGGCGAACGGCCGTGCGCTGAAGAAGATGGCCGCGATCGCCAGCTCGCCGTCGTCGAGGCCGGCGAAATACTCACCCAGCAGGCGCGTCTTCTCGAGCTTGCTGCTGGTAGCACGGATAGCCTCGCCCGCGCGGGCGAACGCCTCCATGCTGGTCACCTGGTTATCCCGGCGTCACCTGCGCGGCGGGTGGGGGTGTGATCGTGGTTCCGGTGTTGTACTTGTCGAAGGTCAGCGTGATCGAATCGCCACCGGTCTGGGTCTCGACATATTTGATCGGGTATCCGTCGCTCTCCCGGATGTAAGCATCGAAGGGGTTTCCCGAGCTGTCCTTGGCGGTGGCGTGCCACGCCCTGCCCTGGGAAAGGTTCTCCTCACCGATGTATTTCTGGGCGCTTGCTCCGGCAAAGACCGAGGGGCCGATGCCGCCCGTCGGGTCCGCCTTCGACACCCACTTGGTCGCGCCCGGTGTTTGCAGGCCGTAATCGGTGCCGTTTACCGAGATCTGCTCGAAGCTCACGGTCTGGCCGCTCACCGTGGTGATGAACTTGAAGCGACCCCCGGGCTTGGGCTTGTAGCTGAGCTCGCCATCGCCGGTCACCTTCACGGTTGTCCCGTTATTCGAGAGCGCGCCGGTCACCACGAAGTGGGCGTCCTTGAGACTTGACTGCTGCGGCTTCGCCAGGATCTCCTTCGCCGTCGGTGTAACGACGGTCGGATAGCCGCAGGCGGTAAGGATCGCCGCTGCTCCGGCAGCAATGATCACGATGCGTCGCACCGGCTCATCCTATCGGTTCGGTAACGATAGGCTTCACCTGGTGGGTGTCCATGAAAGCGCGGTTGAAGGCTTCGACCGGAGTGCCTCTGCATATGAGAGAGGCCGGCCCGGTTATCCGAAAGAAGCTGTGGACTGGATCTGCGAACGGCTCGACCTCGGACCTCGAAGCACCATGGTCGATCTGGGCGCCGGCACCGGAAAATTCACCCGGCTGCTGGTGCCGACAGCCGCCCGGCTCTATGCCCTTGAACCATCCAGCGGCATGCGTGAGGAATTGAAAAAGGCGGTGCCGGAGGCAACAGTGCTCGATGCCACGGCGCAGGCCATTCCGCTGCCGGACGGCTCCGTAGACGCCGTCACCGCCGCCCAGTCCTTTCACTGGTTCGCCACCGAGCGGGTCCTGACTGAGCTGCACCGCGTTCTGCGCCGGCAGGGCGGCCTTGTGCTGATCTGGAACCGACGCGACCTGGATGATCCGCTGCAGCTCGCGCTGGAGGAGATCGTTGCTCGCTACCGCGGCGGGACCCCTGCCCATGAAAACGATCGCTGGATGGACGCGATGAGTGCCACCAAGAGGTTTTCTCCGGCCGGCCAGCGGCAGTTTACGTACCAGCAGTCACTGGATTGCGCCGGATTGGTCGACCGCGTGCTCTCGATCAGCTTCATCGCGGCGCTCGATCGGCCCGAGCGGAATGTCGTAAAGCGTGAGGTCGAATCGAAGGCGGGGGCTAAGAGCGAGTTCCGGCTACCCTATCGGACGGAGGTCTTCCTCTTCCGTCGCGCCGACCTCTAGCCTCTGCGCGCGAAGGGCCAGCCCGGCTCGTGCGGCAACGCCAGCAGGTCGTCATCGTCGGCGTCCGACTGGGCCCTGGGCGGAGTCAGTATCTCCTGGACGGCAAAGATAGTCTCGATCAGCTCGCTGGTCCGAGTACCGGTTCGCAATCGCGAGCCAAAGCGCGACTCGATCTCCGGCCAGTCACGAACCGATTCGATGAGCGCATCCAGGTTCGGCCGCAGCCGCTCTGGTACCTGGGTCACGTCATCGAGGTTGAGCTCCTCGAGCTCCGACAGGAGCTGGTCGGTGAGCAGTCGGGGTCGTTTCAGGAGCGCGAGCTTGCGTTCGTGATCCATCCGGGCGGCTTCACGGATCTCGCGGTTGGCGCTCGAGAGCGGCCCTGGCATTGGCGTCCTCCCCAAACGGACGGCCTGAAAACACCCACAATCATATCTTGTTATAGCCGCGCTGACAAATAGCGAGCTGCAACAGTCACCGGGCGCGCCCATTCCGGCGATAATTCCCATCGTTGCGTCCTGCCCGCCGGCCTGCCGGCATCGTTCTCGCCACTCTGCTGCTCGGGATCATCCTCCCGGCCTGCGCCAGCCCGGCGGCCGCGGCTGAGCTGAGCCCGACGCTTGGTTTCAAGACGATCGGCGGCAGCCGGATCGCGTTTCAGAACGGCATACCGGTCCCCACCTTCAGCTTTCAGCCGCGCCTGCGGTTGGATCTCGTGGGCGGCTGGCGCGTCGATCGGATGTCGATGGACAGCGACCTCTCGCTCGCCCGTCGACCGGCGGTCCTGCCGAGGATCGTGGCGGAGGCAGCGGGCCGCGAACAACCGAACTTCAACGACGGTCCCTGGCCAGTCGTCGAGGTGCCGGGCTCCTTTGACCCACCGCCCTCGGCGCCCGTAGGTGGTGCCTGGTACCGGAAGGACTTCGACCTACCTCCCACGTGGCAGAACCAGACGGTCACGCTCAAGTTCGGCGCCGCCAATTACATCGCCGATGCCTGGCTCAACGGCCACTACCTCGGCTACCACGAGGGTGGATCGACGCCCTTCGCCTTCGACGTCACCGACGCGATCATCTCGGGCGACGTCAACACGCTCGCCGTCCGTGTCGACAACCCGCCGTGGGGCAGCCGCCAGGACATCGTCCCCTGGGGACTGACCGACTGGTGGAACTACGGCGGTCTCACCCAGCCCGTCTGGCTGGAGGCAACCAGCTCCGTCTACGCCGCACGTGCCGATGTCGTGCCCCATCTGGACGGTGCCGACGTTTTCGTTACCCTGCACCAGCGCCGCGGCTCGCCGGCGGCAGTGCAGGTCGACATGAGCCTGCTGCCGGCGACGGTCGACCAGTCCAACCTCACCAACCCCGACCCCCGCAGCCTGGTCCCGACGACCGCCGTTCCCATCGCCAGCGAGCGGCTGGATGCGGGAAAGCTGGCTGCGGATGGGACGACCCAGGTACACGCCAGCTTCTCGCTCAACAACGCCGACCTCTGGACGCCGCAGTCACCGGCGCTCTACGTGCTCGAGGTGCGCGTGCTCTGGGACGAGCGCCCGGTCGACCAGCTGTTCGAGACCTTTGGCCTGCGCCGGATCGCGGTCGATGCCAAAGCGCCCCGGCTGCTCCTGAACGGTTCGCCGGTGTTCTTTGCCGGAGTAGCTCTCCACGACGAGCGCGTCTATCCGGGCTCGAACGGCCTGCCACGCGGGGGGCCGGTGACAACGGCCGATGATGTACTCCTTGAGCTGGAGAAAGCGAACGATGCTAACGCGCAGTTGATCCGCGCCGATCATCACCCCGCCAACCCGCTGCTGTTGATGCTTGCCGACCGGCTCGGTTACGCCGTCTGGGAGGAGATTCCGCTCTATCACTACACACCGTCCACCTTCGGTATAGCGATGGATCGCGGCATCCCGCAGCAGATGCTGAGCGAGATGGACCTCCGTGACATGAACCATCCCGCCGTGCTCTTCCACGGGCTGGCCAACGAGTCGACGGGCGGCGCCGAGCGCCAGCAGGCGCTGACAGTCCTGCACAAGCTGGACCGCCAGAACGATGGCACGCGCCTGACCGGCCAGGCCGCCTACGGCTCGCAACCCGGGGACCCGACCAGCGCCGCTCTCGACGTCGCCGGGATCACCAGCTACTACGGCGTCTTCTACCAACCGGACGCCTCCGCCGGCACCGCCCAGGCGTTGCGCCAGATTCATGCCACCAATCCCTCGAAACCGGTGATGATCCTCGAATTCGGGCGCTGGGCAGATAACGTCGCTCAGCAGGGGGAGCAGCGCCGTATCCTTGCCGACACATTCCAGGCAGCCGCCTCGCTGACTGACATCGACAGTGGTGGCTACGTGGGCGCCACCGTCTGGTGGACGCTCGACGACTATTGGACGCAGCGACCCGGCGTCAAGATCGAGCACTTCGGCCTTTACCAGCCGACCGGTGACACGCGCGCGGCCGGCCTGCAGGCGGCAGAGCTCTTCGGAGGCGGCGCCGGCCAGGGGCCACAACGCAAGATCGTCTCGAGTGGTACCGGCTCGGCGCGCCAGCCGGCTCAGCGGGGCATCCGCTTCCTCGGTTACCTCGCCTACGCTCTGACGCTCGCGCTCGGTATCCCTGCCGCCATCCTGCTCCTGCTCCTGCTCGCGCCCCGCCGTCCCAGGAGGGCGATGGTCCCGTGATGCGCCAGGTCAACGGCAGGGTGCTTTCTCTCTCCGTCCAGGCGGCCATGATCGCGGGCGCCTGGATTGGCTTTCCCCTCGGGCTGGTCGCCGGCTGCGTGCTGGGCGCAGCGCTCTCATGGTTTGCCGGAGCGGTGCTCGCCTGGCAGCTGCAGCTCAGCCTCACCCTGGGCGTGACGGAGCAGCTGCTTCCCTTCGGCAGCCAGGTGCCCCTCCTGGAAAGCGTCCGATCCAGCTGGTACCTGGTGATCCCCGCGATCGGACTCCTGCTGGGGATATTTTCCGGGCTGCTGGGAGGGTTGATCGGCGGCCTGGTAGCGGTCTCCTACAACCGCTCGCCACTCGGCATCCGCGTTACGGTCGAGGTGCCGGAAGCTCCGTAGCCGGGCTGTAACAGGTTTCTAATCGCTTTCCCATGACGCAAAGCGATATTCGGGCTACTGTCGGTCCAGCAATGCCGAGCCTCGGGTTTGGAGTCAGGTCGCTCTTGACCTACGGGTTAGCCTTCGCCCTGTTGGTCCCCTTGGGGACGGCGGCCTACGCGCAGTCGAGCGTGGCGGGCGTCAGGGTCGCCGGGCCCGTTCGCCACAGCAGCCCGCTACCGGCGTCACACCAGGTCAAGCTGGCGGTCGCTCCCTCAGCGGCCCCGACGCTGACGACCATCATTGAACCTTCTGCTTTTGACCAGCTTCGCTCCGATCTCAACGCCATCGCCGCCCAGAGCGGCGCCCAGGTCGGCATCAGCCTCGAGGAGCTGAGCGGTCGCGGCCGGCAGCCGCTGAGCCTGAACGGCGGACTGGGCTTCTATGCCGCCAGTGAGTACAAGCTCCCCCTGCTGATGGCCGAGGCGCAGCAGGTTGCGGCTGGCCAGGCCAGCCCGGGGGACAGTCTGTGCTTCGATCCGAGCGACGGCGAGGATGGCTGGTTCCAGGATTACGAGCCGGGCTCCTGTTTCAGTCGCGCCGAGCTGGTGAGGCGGACCGGTCTTTACTCCGATAACACCGCAGCACGGATCCTGGTTCGCTACCTGGGCGGTCCCGACGCGTTGAACAACTACGCCCGCGCCGCGGGCATGGCCAACAGCACGCTCTGGGACCCGAACACGACCACCGCGAATGACCTCACCGCAATCCTGGTCAATGAGGCGCTCGGTCAGCTGGGGGGACCGGAGGCACAGGGTTGGCTTTATCCGAACCTGACCGACACGGCAGCCGAAGCCGGCATCCCCGCCGGCCTACCCGGAGGTGCGAGGGTCGTCCACAAGACCGGCGATATGTACGGCACGGAGAACGACGCCGCCGACGTCAGCAACGGGTCTGTTCATTACGTGCTGGCGATCTGCGTCGCCGGCCTGGACGAGGCGGGCGGCTGGAGCCTGATCCAGCGGATCTCGGCGCGCATCTGGCAGTACGAAGCGAGCCGGCCCGACTACCCGGCGCCAATCCTCGCCTCACCGGCGCCGAAACTTCACGACGCCCGCCATTAGCGTCCCGGCGCGGATTATTTCGCCGGCAGGGCAGGATCGGTAAGGCGCGCGTACTCGCCCGCGAGGTGGGCCCAGACAAAGCTCATGTAGGTCAGCGTGACCGCCACGCCGATCACGATTCCGATCACGCCGATCGCCCCGAAGACGAGCCGGAGGTGAGCAGGTTGGAAAGGACTCCGACACTGCCGCCCACCCAGGGTCCTGCCAGTACACCGGCCAGGATTGTCCCTGCTGAGTCCGCGAAGAGCGGCAGCTTCAGAGCCACTGCGATCCCGTGCCCCCGACGTTGATTCCGAGGCAGAGCGGCAGCACGGTCAGCTGACGGCCCAGCGTCGCGCCCACGATGCAGGTCAGCAGAGCGGAGGTTGCGATCAGGATCGGATTGACTCGACCGCCCGCGATGGCGATGCCTCCTACCACGAGCACCAGGTCACCGGGGGCGAAGGGCAGCGGGACCCCATCTCCTCGATGAAGAGCAAGCTGCAAATTGCCAGGACCAGTGTCATCCCGGTCAGGCTGTCGATGAAACTCATCGCCGGACGGTTATAGCAGCCACCTGGACTGGTAAGGGCCGAGCGTCTCGCCGGACACATTCAGCGTTTCGGCTGAGACGTTGTGCAGGCAGAACGCTTCACGTTTGCCATCGGTGGAGGTTCGGCGCAAGGCGAAGACCCGGGGATCGAGGGCAAGTACCTCGGCTCGGGCGGTTGGTTGAAAGGCCGGGCTTGCCTGTCGCTGCCGCAGCAGTTGGCTCAGCCCATTGAACACGCGTGAACGGCGCGATCCTGGGTCGTCGAGCTCGCGCTCGAGATCGGAGAGGGCCAGGCGCTGCCGGTTGATCCGGCGTGGGATCCCGCTGCTTTCAGCCAGGGCGCGGTCGCCCCTGGATCCGAACAGTGAGTGAAGATAGATCGCAGGCAAGCCGGGCACGGCCAGCATGATGGCGTGCGCGGTTAGAAAGCGATCGATCGCGACCTGTTCCGATTCCGCGCCCGAACCGGCAAAGAGCGCGTCGAAGTAATTGATATTCAGTTCGTAGGGCGTCGTGCCGCCGTCCTGGTTCGACTTCCTGGAGACGAACCCGCCGCGCGCTTCCGCCACCCGAACCAGCTGGTCGGCCTCGGCGTCGCTGAGGATTCCGCGCACGGGAGTAACCCCGATGCCGTCGTGTGAGGCAAGAAAATTTAGAAAGGTCACTTTCGTTGTCGGCAGCTTCAGGGTCCCAGCCCAGCGGGTGAGCGCCTCCGCGTTGCCACTCACGAGTGAATGGAGCACGAGGGGAGGGAGGGCAAAGTTGTAGACGAGTTGCGCTTCGCCGGTCCCGTCGCCGAAGTAGGAGATGTTGTCCCGATGCGGGACGTTGGTCTCCGTGATCAGCATCACGTCCGGCGCGACCGAATCCAGGACAGTTCGCATCAGCTGGACAACCCGATGAGTCTGCGGGAGATGGATGCAGGAGGTGCCGATCTCCTTCCACAGGTAGGCGATGGCATCCAGCCGGATGAACCTGGCGCCGCGCTGCACGTAGAACAGCAAGACATCGAGAAGCGCTAGCAGCACATCGGGATTCTTGACATTGGTGTCGACCTGGTCCGGGCTGAAGGTCGTCCATACGTTCTTCGGGCCCGAGGCAGTCTCGAAGGTCGTCAGCAGTGGGAGCTTCCGTGGCCGTACCACCTTGCTCAGATCGGGATTCCCATCGACCGTGATGAACCACTCCCGGTATTCCGGGTCGTCGCGTAGAAAGCGACGGAACCAATCGCTATCCGCCGAAACATGGTTGAAGACCCCATCGAACATCAGGTCGAAGCCATTGCCCAGCGCGGAGATGTCATCCCAGGTAC
>Ga0207416_1004964_pt1 | contig 10961 bp, 11 predicted proteins | sample PaiPotPPM11metaG_FD_184107 | JGI IMG/M metagenome (GOLD analysis project Ga0207416, IMG submission 184107) | Iron sulfur acid spring bacterial and archeal communities from Banff, Canada, to study Microbial Dark Matter (Phase II) - Paint Pots PPM... ...
GCCAGACGGTAGCGGTCGGTGGCGGCCAGGGTCATCTCGGTGCCGGAAACATCCAGGCACACGCCCGTCAGCATGGGCAGGGTGTCGTCGCGGCTGGCCGAGGGGACGACCTGGGCGGCCGCGGCGGCGAGCACGCCGCCGTCGACGGTGCCGGCGGGAGCCGGGGGCTCGGGCAGGCCAGGGTACTCATCGACGGGCAGCGACACCAGCTCGAACTCGGCGCTGCCGCAGGCCACCCGCAGCATGTCGTCGGGCGAGCTGAACTCGACCTCGCGGGGCGGCAGGCTGCGGGTGATCTCGGCCAGCAGGCGGCCGGGGACCAGGGCGGTGCCGTCCTCGTCGACCTCGGCGGGCACGGTGACCCTGGCCGACACCTCGTAATCGAAGCAGGACAGGGTCAGCCCGGCCCCGGATGCCTGCATGAGCAGCCCGGACAGGACGGGAATGACCGGCCTGGCCGGCAGTTCCCGCGCCACCCAGGCGACGGCCTCCCCTAGCGCCTCGCGCTCGATCCTGAACTTCACAAACCTCAGCCTCCCAGAACACTCTGCGCCGATCCTGGCACGGACCAGCGACAGTCGGGTCCAAGAGGGCAAAGGCCCAGAGGCTCAGGCGACCATTCCCGGCGGCGCGGAGTCGAGCGTCAGCTGGATGGCGCGGGCCAGCTCGCGCGCGGACTCGGCGGTGAGCTCGACGGCGACCCGGGCGCCCGCGCCCCTGGCCGGGTTGCGGAAGTCGATGTTGAGCGTGTGCTCGGCCATCGCGTGCACGGGGTGGTCGAAGTAGACGCTGGCGTCGCTGACCGAGAACCAGCCCTCCGCGCCCTTGCCGCTACCGGTGATCTTGATGGTCTCAGTCAGGTAGGTGCACATGGTTGGCTCTCCTCAGCTGGCCAGGTAGCGGCCGTAGAAGTCCCAGATCTTCTGCCAGCCGTCGGTGGCGGCCTCGGGACGGTAGGCGGGGCGGTTGACGGCGAAGAACGCGTGACCGGCGTTCTCATAGGTGTGGAACTCGTGCGGCTTGCCCAGGTCGTCGAGGACCTTGGACAGCTCGGCGGTCTCGTCGGGAGCGGGGAACTGGTCCTCGGCCCCGAACAGCCCGAGCAGCGGGCAGGACAGGTCGCCGGCCAGCCCGACCACGGGCTTGACCTTGAGCGGCATGCCCTCGGGCGGGGCGTTGACGACGCAGGCGCCGTAGCAGTCCACGGCGGCGTCGAGCTCGATGCTGCACGCGGCCAGGAAGGACTGGCGGCCGCCCGAGCAGTAGCCGATGACGCCGACGTTGCCGTTGGAGGCGGGCAGGGCGCGCAGGTAGTCGGCGGCGCCGGCGACGTCGCCGACGAGCTGCTCGTCGGGCACGCCGCCCTTGGCCCTGGCCACGGCGGCCGCGTCGTCGGGGCTGGCGCCGGGCGCGTCGCGGTAGTACAGGTTCGGCATCAGGGCGGCGTAGCCGTAGGCGGCGAACTTCCTGGTAATTTCCTTCGTCTCCGAGTCGTAGCCCGGCATATGGTGGATAACCACCACACTGCCGAACAGGCCGGAGTCGAGCGGCCGGGCGAGATAGGCCTCGATCTCGTCTCCGCCGTGTCCGGCAATACTGATCGTCTCAGCGCTGAGCGCCTCGTTCATGCGTGTGCTCCTTGCGGATCGGCACGGCTCGTCGTTAGTCAGGTCCATCCTGCCAGGACGGCGTACGGCGTTTCCGCTGGAGCCCGGGTAGCCGATTACGACATGATCGGCGCTGGTAGATACGCTGCGGGAGGGGCAAATGTTATGAGCTCCGGCGTCGTTCTGATCCTGATCGTGTTCCTGGCGGTCGGGTGCATGGCCGGCTGGCACGCTCAGCGGGCGAAGATGGCCCACGGCGACATCAAGGTCGGCAAGGGCCGTGTCTCCGGTGGCCGCTCGACCCGGATGCGCAGCGGCCTGTTCGTGATCGTGCTGATCGGGATCGCCATCCTGGTCATGGCGGCGATCATCAGGAAGTGACCAGCCCCGAGATAGTTGAGCTACTAAACGTTTGACATCCGCAAGCCTCCGCTCATAAGGTTGAGCTACTCAACTATTTAGCAGCTCTAGCAAGGAGCGGATGTGCCGGGCAAGTCGCGTACCGAGCAGCTCAACGCGCAGATCGAGGAGTGCGTGGTCGAGCTGGGCGTGCGTACGGTGGCCAGGGCCGAGAAGCTGGCCCAGCAGCTCGGCATCCCGCTGGTGTTCATCAAGGCCCTGCACACGCTGGACGCCCCGATGGCGATGAAGGAACTGGGGAAAAAGCTCCACTGCGACCCGTCCTTCGTCACCGCGGTGGCCGACATGCTGGAGAAGCGGGGCCTGGCCCGGCGCGAGCCGCATCCTCGTGACCGGCGCATCAAGAACCTGATCCTGACGCGCGACGGCTGTGACCTTCGCCAGCGGGTGGAAGCCGAGCTCACCGCCCGGATGCCCTGGTGCCGCGGCCTGAACGACGACGAGCGCGCCCAGTTGCTTGCCCTGATCCGCAAGATGCTCAGCGCGGACGCCCCAGCGGGGGAACCCGAGTGCGTGAACTTCGCACCGGACGACCTGGCGGCGCCCTCACTGTCCCTGCCGACCACGTCAGCCGGACCCACCAGTCCCCCGGACCCGGCGGGGGAGGTGAGTAACGGCGCGGCACGGGCCGCCGGCTAACCGAGGCCGGACCCGCGCGCCAGCCCATCGCGAGGCTCGCCCGCGCGAGCAGGGGACAACTTCACCTTCACCGGGCCCGCCTGGCCCTGACACCTGAGCGGCGCTGACGGCCGCGTGCCAGGCACCCGAACACCATCACTTCCTTAACAACGGCCTCGGCATGCCACGACCGAGGCTGGCAGATCATGCACGCCCATCACCGCTGACGCACGCCTGAATCACGCTAAAGGAGCACTCCCGAATGCCGAATCGGACATCCGCCACCGGCACGGCGCCGCCATCCGGCGGCGCCGCGGTCGAGGGCCGGCTGACGGCGGAGGACCGCCCGGCGCGGTCCCGCCTCGGCCTGGCTCTGGTGGTCATCGCCACCGCTCAGCTGATGGTGGTGCTGGACGCCACCATCGTCAACGTCGCACAGCCGCACATCCAGAGCGCGCTCCACTTCTCCGGCTCCGGCCTGGAGTGGGTGGTCAACGCCTACGCGCTGACCTTCGGCGGCCTGCTGCTGCTCGGGGGCCGGGCCGGCGACATCCTCGGCCGCAAGCGGGTCTTCATCGCCGGGATCATCCTGTTCTCGGTCGCCTCGCTGCTGGGCGGCTTCGCCACCACGCAGGCCTGGCTGCTGTCCGCGCGCGCCCTGCAGGGCGTGGGCGGCGCCATCGTCGCGCCGACCGCCCTTTCGCTGATCACGAGCAACTTCCCCGAGGGGACGGAGCGCAACCGGGCCATGGGCGTCTACGCCACCATGAGCATCGCCGGCGCCGCCGTCGGCCTGCTGGTCGGCGGCGTGCTCACGACGTACTTCTCCTGGCGCTGGGTGCTGTTCGTGAACGTGCCGATCGGGGTCATCGTCGCCCTGCTGGCCCCGCGCGCCCTGAGCGAGTCCCAGCGCCACGCCGGCCGGCTGGACCTGCCCGGTGCGTTCACCGGCACGCTGGGCCTGGCCGCCCTGGTCTATGGCCTGTCCAGCGCGGCCACCACCCCCAACGGCGTGTCGCACTGGGGCGACACCAAGGTCATCGCCTCGCTGGCGGCCGCGGTGGTGCTGCTGGTCTCGTTCCTGTTCATCGAGTCGCGCAGCAAGCACGCGCTGATGCCACTGCGGATCTTCAGCAACCGCAGCCGGTCCGGGGCCTACCTGGTCATGCTCTGCCTGGGCACGGCGATGTTCGGGATGTTCTTCTTCCTGACCATCTTCGTGCAGGAGGTCTGGCACTACAGCCCGCTCAAGACCGGCGTGGCCTACCTGCCCATGGTGGCCGTCATCATGGTCATGGCCGGGATCAGCACCCAGCTGGTGCCCCGCATCGGGGCCCGGCCGCTGCTGCTGGCCGCCTGCGCCATCGCCACCGGCGGCATGTTCTGGCTGTCGCGGATCAACGAGCACAGCACCTACGCGGGCGGCCTGCTCGGCCCGATGCTGGTCACCGCGGCCGGCCTGGGCCTGCTGTTCATGCCGGTGACGCTGGTCTCGCTGAGTAAGGTCGAGGACCGGGACGCGGGCGTGGCCTCCAGCCTGGTCAATGCCGGCCAGCAGGTCGGCGGCTCGATCGGGCTGGCCATCCTGGGCACGGTGGCCTGGACCGTGGTGGCCAACACGGCCCGCAGCTCGGCCGAGCACGCCAAGGCGGCGGCCGCCGCGGCGGCCAGGGCCGGGCACCCGCTGCCCCGGCCGACCGCCGGCCAGCTGACCCAGGCCAAGACGGCGATCTATGACCACGCGCTGTCGGTCGGGTTCTCCCGCGGGTTCCTGGTGTCGGCCGCCATCATGTTCATCGCGCTGATCGCCACGGTCGTCATGATCCGCGTCACCCGCGAGGACCTCTCGGGCATCGACCCGATGGCCGTCGGCGCGGGCTAGCCAGCACCAAGGCGGTGACCGGGACCAGCGGCTGGTCCCGGTCACCGCCTTTTAACAGGGGTTACAGCCCCTCCCGCGCCTCCAGCCGGCCCGACTTGACCGCCTGCACGAACGCCTCGTAGTCGCGGTCGTTCTGGTCCGCGTAGCGTCGTGAGAAGTCGGTGATGGACCGGTCGAACGCGTCGCTGTCGCCCAGGTACTCGGCCAGCGCCACCGGGTCGGCCGAGCGGGCGTGCGCGCGGGCCAGCGTCCAGCCGCAGATCTGGCCGTAGAACTCCAGCGTGGCCGGCGCCATCAGCTCCACCAGCGCCGAGCCCTTCATGTCGCGCAGCTGCCGCCAGTAGTAGTACCGGCCCGCCTCCACGCCCTTGGTCCAGCCCAGGTAGATGTCGCTGGAGGCCTGCATCAGCCGCTGGCCCTGGACCACGCGCTCGCCGTGCTGCCGGTACCGGCTGCGCCGCACGTAGGCCTCGAGCACCGAGGTAGTCGCCTCCTTGACCTGCAAGAACAGCGGGTCATGCTCGTCTCGCCCCTGAAGCAGCACGATGAACGCCCGGGTGCCCACGCTGCCCACCCCGACCACCTTGCGGGCCATGTCCACGATCTCGAACCGCTCCAGCAGCTGGCGCCGGTCGTCGGGCAGGCTGGCCCGGTACTCCCGGAACTGGCCCCGGATCACCCGGCTGAGCTGGCTGCCGGACACCCCGAAGGTGGCGGCCAGGTCGCGGGCCGGGACCACGATCGGCGGCTGGCTGGCGATCCGGTACTGCCCGTCCACCTCCTCGGCCAGCTTGGACAGCGCCTGGAGGCTGTCCCGGCTGTGCGCCTTGGCGGCCGTCTTCTCGGCCCGCTTCTGGGCCTTGACCGCCCGCTTGGCCTGCTTCTTGCCCTTCTTGCCGGTGGCCGACTTCTCGGTCTGCGTGACCATGGCCTGGATCGAGCGGCGCAGGTCGTCCTCGGACAGGTGGGCGTACCAGATGTCCATGGTCCGCATCTGCGCGAACTCGGCCATGGCCGTCCGGTAGGCCATCACCGAGGCCAGCGTCGCCGCCTCGATGCCGGCCCGGTCGAAGCCGTTGTTGCGGCCCGCGATCGTGAAGCTGGCCGCCATCCGCTTCACGTCGTACTCGAACGGCCCCGGCAGGGTCTCGTCGAAGTCGTTCAGGTCGAACAGCAGGGTCCGCTCGGGGGAGGCGAACGCGCCGAAGTTGGACAGGTGCGCGTCCCCGCACAGCTGAGCGTTCAGCCCGGCGTCCGGTGAGTCCCTGAGATCGGCGGCCATGATCTTGGCCGCGCCGCGGTAGAAGGTGAACGGGGAGACCATCATCCGGCCGTGCCGCACCGGCACCAGGTCCGGCTCCCTGGACCGGTTCTGCTGCTCGAGCAGGGTCACCGGGTCGGGCCGGCCGTCCGCCGGACGCCAGCCCGCGTGGGCCCCCAGCGGCGTCAGCGACCGGGCCGCCCGCCCCCGGTCCTGGCGCTCGGCGACGTTCGGATGCGCGGTGCTCGCTCTGGCCATCTGGTCTCCCCCGTACGGCAGCTCTCATCATCTGACCTGCGCCTCCGGGCGCTCATCACCCGCAAGGGATGAGACCGGCGCCCCCCTTGACTCGTCACGGACGAGTATGGAGAGGATGAAGGCTAGTTAAAGGGCGCAGGTGCGGGAGGGCGGCACCACAGGGGGGATCCGCCGCGCGCATCGCTGGCTCGTGCGCCCGGCGACGCTTTTCGGGGGGTCATACCGTGAGAAGAAGCAGATTTCTGCCCGTGCTCATCGCCATCACGCTGACCGCCGGGACGCTCGGCCTGCTCGGCGCCGGGGCGGCCAGCGCCGCCCCGGCCAGGGGCGGCGGCGGCCCGTTCATCTGCTCCGGCACGCCGAAATCGCCCGGTGTGCTGACCGGCCGGCATTCCAGTGTGATCGTGTCCGGCACCTGCGTGGTCAACTCCGGCCGGGCCTTCGTGCGCGGCAGCGTCGTGGTCACGCCCCGCAGCGTGCTGCTGGCCGCCTTCGCGCGCAACGCCGCCACCGGCCGCGGGACGTCCAATCTGAACGTGGGCGGCAGCGTCGTGGTGCGTAATGGCGCCACGCTGCTCCTGGGCTGCTCGGCGGCCCACTTCGCCTGCATCGACGACCCGAACCAGAAAAATCCCACGCTGAACAGTTCCAGCGCCGTGGGCGGCAGCCTGATCGGCCAGGGCGCGCTGGGCATCGTGGTGCACAGCAGCACCATCGGCGGCAGCGTCCTGCAGCGGGGCGGTGGCGGGGGCTTCACCTGCACCCCGTCCGGCGTCTTCAGGCAGTTCAAGTCGCCCGTCTACAGCGACTATGAGGACAACTGGGTCGGCGGCAGCCTGATCATCGCCGGCCTGCACTCGTGCTGGCTGGGCGCGCTGCGCAACCACGTGCGGCACGGCTTCCTGGCCGTCAGCAACAAGATGAAGGACCCGGACGCCAACGAGCTCAACAGCAACTTCATCCGGGGCAGCATGGCGTGCTTCGGCAACTTCCCGGCCGTCCAGTACGGGGACGGCCACGGCGTGCCCAACCGGGTCGGGCGGTTCGCCTTCGGCCAGTGCGGCTTCCGGGTGTTCAAGCCAAACCCGGCGCCCAAGGGGCCGCTGACGCCCATCTCGGTCCGGGCCCGGCACCACAGGTAGGTCCGCGGTCCGGCCCGGCCGGGCCGGCCAGTCCTGGCGCTATCCCCGGCTCGTAACGGGCCGGGGATAGGGTCAGGCCATGATTCGGGTATTCCTGCTCGACGACCACGAGATCGTCCGCCGCGGCGTGCGCGATCTGCTGGAGACCGAGCCCGACATCACCGTGGTGGGCGAGGCCGGCACGGCCGCGGCCGCGCTGGCCCGCATCCCGGCCCTGGCCCCGGACGTGGCCGTGCTGGACGTGCGACTGCCGGACGGCGACGGGGTCAGCCTGTGCCGGGAGATCCGCTCGGCCATGCCGCAGCTCGCCTGCCTGATGCTGACCTCGTTCAGCGGCGACGACGCCCTGTTTGACGCGATCATGGCCGGCGCGTCCGGCTTTGTGATGAAGCAGATCCGCGGCACCGACCTGATCGGCGCGATCCGCACCGTGGCGGCGGGCGGCTCGCTGCTGGACCCCGACGCGGCCAGCAAGGTCATGGCCCGGATGCGCGACCAGGCGGCCAGGGCCGACCCGCTGGCCGGGCTGACCGCTCAGGAACGCAAGATCCTGGAGCTGATCGGCCAGGGGCTGACCAACCGGCAGATCGGCGAGCAGCTGTTCCTGGCCGAGAAAACGGTCAAGAACTACATCTCGGCGCTTTTCACCAAGCTGGGCATGGAGCGGCGCACCCAGGCCGCGGCCTACGCGGCCCGGATCTTCACCCAGCCGGCCCCGGCCAAGGGACCAAAGGCCCGGGACTAGCGTCCTTTAGCCCCTTCCGCCCGGCACCGCCGCGGCGGGACAGTGGCCCCACGATTCCCCTGGCACCCGGCCCGGGGCAGAGAGGCCGCGAGGCCGGGGAGGCCGCGATGCGAGAGCCGGGTACCAGGCTGGAGGAGCTGACCGCGCGGGAGTCGCTGCGCCTGCTGGGCGGCGTCCCGGCGGGCCGGGTGGCGTTCACCGCCCGCGCGCTGCCCGCCATCCGGCCGGTCAGCCACCTGGTGGACGGCGAGGACATCATCATCCGGGCCGGGACGGCCATCTCGTCAGGGACCGGGCCCGGCTCGGTGGTGGCCTACCAGGCCGACACCATCGACCACGCCGGGCTGCGGGGCTGGAGCGTGACCGTGGTCGGGGTGGCCCGCCCGGTGACCGATCCCGACGCGGCGGCCGCCTACCGCCGGGCGCTGCCCGCCTGGCTGGCCGGCCACCAGGATCAGGTCATCGCCATCCGGGCCAGCCTGATCACCGGCTTCCGGGTGGCCGGGGCCCAGCAAGCGGCCGGGACTGAATAATAGGGGCAGGTGATTACCGGATGAGGTGAGTCTGCGGCTGCCCGACATGTCCGCTCATCCCCGGTCGTTCGGCTTCCCGCCCGGGCACCCGCCGATGAAGACCTTTCTGGGCGTGCCGGTGCGGGTCCGCGACTCGGTGTTCGGGAACCTGTACCTGACCGAGAAGCGCGGCGGGGCCGACTTCGACGAGAACGACCAGGCGGTGGTGACCGCGCTGGCCGCGGCGGCCGGCGTGGCCATCGAGAACGCCCGGCTGTACGAGGAGGCCCGGCGCCAGCAGGCCTGGCTGCGGGCCACCGCCGACACCACCCAGCGGCTGCTGTCCGGGGACGAGCCCGCGCAGGTGCTGGCGCTGGTCACCGAGCAGTGCCGGCAGATCTCCGGGGCCGACCTGGTGGTGCTGGCCCTGCCGGTCGGCAACGGCCGCCAGCTGGTCGTCGAGTATGCCTCGGGCGAGGGCGCGGAGCAGGCGATCGGCATTGTGCTGCCGGTCGGCCAGTCGCTGTCGGGGATGGTGCTGGACAGCGGCAAGCCGCTGGTCATCGGCGACTTCGAGCACGACGACCGGGCCGCGCCGGCGGCCCGCGAGCAGCTCAACCTGGGCCCGGCGGTGGTGGTGCCGCTGGGCGCGCCGGGCAACGTGCGCGGGATCCTGACCGCGGGCCGGCGGCCGGGCTCGCTGCCGCTGCCGCCCCTGGCCGTCGAGGTGCTGATCACCTTCGCGGCTCAGGCCGGGGTGGGCCTGGAGCTGGCCGAGCACCGCCGCGACGCCGAGCGGTTCGCGGTGTTCGAGGACCGCGACCGGATCGCCCGCGACCTGCACGACCTGGTTATCCAGCGGCTGTTCGCGACCGGCATGTCGCTGGAGGGGGCTACGGCGCTGGCCGGCGACACGGAGGTCGGGCGGCGGGTCAGCAGCGCGGTCGACGCGCTGGACGAGACGATCAAGGAGATCCGCTCGGCCATCTTCGCGCTGCACGCCCGGCCCGACCCGGCCGAGGCCGGGCTGCGGACCAGGATCCTGGGCGTGGTCGAGGAGGCGGCCTTCGCGCTGGGCTTCGCGCCGGGGCTGCGGATGGCCGGGCGGCTGGACGAGCGGGTCTCGGCCGAGGTCGAGGAGCACCTGCTCAGCGCGCTGCGCGAGGCGCTATCCAACGCCGCGCGGCACGCCGGCGCGAGCCGGGTCGACGTCACGGTGGAGGCCGGCCAGGACCTGCTCCTGGCGGTCAGGGACAACGGCATCGGCATCTCGGGCTCGGGCCGCCGCAGCGGACTGGCCAACCTGGCCGAGCGCGCGCAGCTGCTCGGCGGCACGCTGGACACGCGCCCGGCCGAGGGCGGCGGCACCGAGCTGACCTGGCGGGTCCCGCTGAGGTAACGCTGGCCAGGTCTAGGCGGGCTCGGGGACGATCGCCACCGGGCAGTGGGCGTGGTTGAGCATGGCGTGGGCCAGCGACGCCGGGCCGGCGTTGCCCGAGTCGGGGCCGCCGCCCCGGCCCAGGATGACCAGGTCGGCCCGGGCCGAGGCGCCGATCAGGATCTTGCTCGGCGAGGCGTGCACCGCGTCCTCGGCCACATCCACGGCCGGGTAACGCTCCCGCCACGGCGCGATGAGCCCGGACAGCCACTGGGCCGCCTCGGGCGCGCCGCGCCGGGCGTCCTCGGCCTGTCCCCCGCCCCGGCGCGGCAGGAAGATCTGCCAGGCGTAGCTCACCTGGAGCCGGGCCTGGCGGCGCTGGGCCTCCTCGAAGGCGAAGTCGAGCGCGGCGCCCTGCTCGCCGTCGTGCACTCCCAGCACGATCTGCTCCTGCACGGCCGTGGCGTCGCCGCGGATCACCACCACCGGGCTGGTGGCCGAGAAGGCTACGTCCCGGCCCACCGAGCCGAGCACCAGGGCGGCGAACCCGCCGCCCCCGCGCGAGCCCACGACCAGCATCGTGGCGCCGTCGGCGTCCTGGGCCAGCACCCTGGACGGGGAGCCGCGGACCACCGCGGTGGACACGGCCACGCCGGGCTGGGTCTGCGTGGCCCTGGTGGCGGCTCCGGCCACGGCCTGCTCGGCCCGTTCGTGCACGACGTCGGCCACGTCGGCCGGCCCGCTGTGCTGGTACCAGGACATCCGCGGCGGCAGAGCCGCGACCGAGACGATCCGCAGCGGCTGGCCGCGCAGCGCGGCCTCGCGGGCCGCCCACTCGACGGCGCGCAGCGAGACGTCCGAGCCGTCGGTGCCGACGACCACCTGACTGTCGCCCATGGTGCCTCCTCACACAGCTAACACAGGCCCCTCCTGAGCTAACACAGGCCCCTCCTGTTTGTACCGGGCCGGCGGCCAGCCGTCCACGTTCCGCGCCCAACCAGGTTGCGGCGGCGGTTTGCGGCGGCGGTGACTAAGGTCCCGGCCGCCTATGCCTTCCAGCCCTGCCGGGGCCCATCGGCCGGCCGCGAGGATAAGGGCAGCGATAAGGAACACGGCCGGCCAGGGAATGGCCGGCGCA
>Ga0207416_1004966_pt1 | contig 10958 bp, 8 predicted proteins | sample PaiPotPPM11metaG_FD_184107 | JGI IMG/M metagenome (GOLD analysis project Ga0207416, IMG submission 184107) | Iron sulfur acid spring bacterial and archeal communities from Banff, Canada, to study Microbial Dark Matter (Phase II) - Paint Pots PPM... ...
GCTTTAACGCGGCCCATCAGAAAGAAAGAGAGAACCAGAGATGGCGGGCAGCAGAGAGCAATCCGGCAAACAGCGTGAGCGGCTCGTACCGAATATAGCGCAGGCGGCATCCCGCGTCAGCAATGTCGTGGGCGGTGAGAGCTTGCGCTCGCAGAGCAAGCGCGTCGAGCAGCGCGCCAGCGCCTCATCGACGCGCTCGAAGCCGCGCGCGGCGGCAGGTTCCGCCAAAGGCAACAGAGGGGGCGCGAAGAAAAGCCCCGCACCCGCGCGCGCCGCGCCATCCCCAACGCCGACCCCCGCCGACTCGCGCTTCATCGCCAGGGGACTCAAAGGCTGGAATAACCTCGAACCGCATCACCAGCAGCGCGTCCTGAGCATCCTGCTGCTGGCGCTGGCGCTGCTGCTTTTTGCTTCGCTCACCATCTTGCGCCACGCGGCGCTGCTCAGCGCCATTTCCGGCGCGTTCATCGCGCTGTTCGGCTGGCTGGCCTATCCGCTCGCGCTCGGTCTGGTAGCCTTTGCCGTCGCGCACCTCGTCGAAGGCATGCGCAATCAACGACTGATTCGCTGGTCGCTCGTGATCGGACTGATCGTACTCTCGCTGATCCTGATGGCCGAGAGCGAGTTAGTGTCACATACTACCGGGGGCGTAATTGGCGAGGTACTGGGGCGACCGCTTGAGGGCTGGGGGTTCTTCGGCCACGCGGTCCTCGTCGTCCTGTTCATCGTTATTGCCCTGGTGACGTTCCGCGTCACTTTGAGCCATTTCCGCGCGTTTGGGCAGGCCATGGGCAGCGTGATCGCTCCCGGCCGCGGCGCGGCGAGCAATGGGTCGCAGTCACCGTTCCTGGGCCAGCGCCCGCGCTTCAGTCGCTACGGAAAAGCCCAGCCCGCCGCCGCGAGCGAGGAAGACGACGACGCGGATGAGATCGACTTCGACGCTGATTTCGGCGATGAAGATGATGATCCGGAGAACGATATCAACCTGCACAGGCGGCAGGTCGGCAACATTCCGCGCCAGCGTCGCGGCGCGCCGCCTTTCGATGCCGACGAACACAAGAATGCTGTGCAGGGAGCGGCTCAGCCGCCTTTGCCCTTCAACCAGGGAGAGCGACGCCAGAAGAAATTCCCCACGATGCCGGATTTGCCGCTGCGCCCCAACCAGCAAAAAGCTGCGGTGGGCGAGGCGGCGTCCCCCACTCCGGCGCTGCCGTCGAACTGGCCGCTGCCAGACCTCACGCTGCTCAACAATCCCGAAGAGGTCAAAATGCACCTGCTGGGCGACGACATCCCAGGGCTGGCGAAGATGATCCAGGAGACGCTGCGCAGCTTCCGCGTCGAGGCCGAAGTCAGAGAGGCGGATATCAGCATCGGCCCGACGGTGATCCGCTTCGGTATTCGCCCCACGGGCAAACCCTCGATGGTGCAGGACGAGAAAGGTCGCTACGTACAGGTCAAAGACCCTAACGGCAATATCGTCTACGAGCAGCGCACGCGCGTGAACCGCATCATGGCGCTGCAAAACGACCTCGCGCTCGTGCTGGAGGCCAAGACGATCCGCATGGAAGCGCCCGTACCCGGACGCCCCTACGTCGGCGTGGAGATTCCCAATAAGAACAGCCGTCTCGTCACCTTGCGCGAAGTGCTGGAGAGCAAGGAATACCAGGCCGCGAAAGCCAAATCGAAGCTGGCCGTCGCCCTGGGCCGCGACGTCGCCGGGACGGTGCGTGTCGGCGATTTAGCGCGGATGCCGCACCTGCTCATCGCCGGGGCAACCGGGGCCGGCAAGAGCGTGATGCTCAACGCCATCATTGCCAGCCTCCTCACCCAGGCCGCGCCCGACGACGTGCGCCTGCTCATGGTTGATCCCAAGATGGTCGAACTCAACATGTATACCGGCATTCCGCACCTGCTTGTACCCGTCGTCACCGAAGTCGAGAAAGTCGTGCCGCTGCTCAGAAACGCCATCAACGAGATGGAGCGGCGCTATCGTCTCTTCTCGCGCCTGGGCGTGCGCAACCTCGACGGCTATCGCAAGTTGCGCGCGGAGAAGATGTCCCACGGCGATCAATCGTTGGAAAACCTGCCTGCCATCGTCATCATTATCGACGAACTGGCCGACCTGATGATGGCCGCGCCGGAAGAAGTTGAGGGCATGATCTGCCGCCTGGCCCAACTGGCTCGCGCCACGGAGATTCACCTCGTCATCGCCACGCAGCGTCCCTCGGTGGATGTGATCACGGGCTTGATCAAAGCCAATATCCCGACGCGCATCTCCTTCATGGTCAGTTCCGCCGTCGATTCGCGCACCATCATCGACATGGGCGGCGCGGAACGCCTGCTCGGTCGCGGCGATATGCTCTATCTGCCGGCGGACGCGGGCAGGCCGGAGCGCATTCAGGGCGCGTTTCTGGCCGACGACGAAGCCGAGCGGCTCATCGATTTCTGGAAGCAGCAAAAGTTGCGCCACGACCAGGGCGCGGCCACGGCGACTCCTGCCGCGCCGGAGCAATCAGTCGAGCCGGGCTGGGAGATCAGGCAGTCGGACTCGGACGATTTTGAACTGGACGACGACCTCTTAGAGAAAGCGGAAGAGATCGTGCGCGAGTACGGCCGCGCCTCGATCTCGCTCTTGCAGCGCCGCCTGCGCATCGGCTATTCGCGCGCTGCTCGCCTGATCGATCTGCTCGAAGAGCAGGGCATCATCGGGCCGTTTGAGCCGGGCGGGCGCGCTCGCGGAATCTTAAGCGACGGCAATGGCAGCGGCGGCTTCGGCGATGGCCGCACCGTGGCCGACGAAGTGGCGGATATCATCGCCGAGGAGAAGGCCCGCGAGGAGTTTCTCAAGAAACAACGGCAGGACTCACAGGGAGCGCAGTAATCTCTGCTCCATATACGCTGAGTAGCCGCGCTTTGGCAAAGTCTATCGCCACGGCGGCAATGTCTATGCCGATCCAATGACGCTGCAGGCGCTGCGCCGCCGCTAGCGCCGTGCCGGAGCCGCAGAACGGGTCAAGTACCACATCTCCTTCATCGCTGCTCGCCAGGATAATGCGCTCTAACAACGCTAGCGGCTTCTGCGTTGGATAGCCCAGGCGCTCGGCAGCCATCGGATTCAAAGCCGGTATCTGCCAGACGTCCGTCGGCAGCTTTGTGGTATCTTCTTTGTCGATGCGCGCGCCTTTCTGGTGCTGCGCCCGCGCTACCGCTTGCTCTGAACGCGGCTCCCTGATCCTCTCTGGATAAAAGCGGTACTGCTCTGAGCGGGTATAGAAGAGTAACACGTCATGTTTCTTTGCATAATGCTCTTTGCACGCGCCGCCGGTCATGTAATGCCAGATGATCTCGTTGCGGAAATTCTGCGCGCCAAAAACAGTGTCCAGCAATACTTTCAGGTAATGGCTTGCCGCCGGATCGCAGTGCAGGTAGAGACTTCCCGTCAGCTTGAGGATGCGCCGTAACTCGACGAGGCGCGGAGCCATCATGACAAGATACGCCAGCAGCGCGCTCTCGCCCAGCAGCGCGCGCAATGCTTGCAGCGCCTCCGCGGCGTTTCCGCCCTCAGCGACGAGTTGCCCATAGCTTGCTAACGTTCTCTCTTCCCATCTCCAGCTATCCTCAAAAGCTTTGACCGTGGCGCGCGCGCCGCCTGTCCCCGCCACGTTGTAGCTCTGCTTGCTGTTAAACGGCGGATCAAGATAGATGAGATCAACGCTCTCATCGCCGATGAAGCGTCGTAAAATAGCGAGGTTATCCCCGTAGTACAGATAATTCTGTGGCATATATCCCTCAATTCTTGAACTACCCCTATTTTATCACCCTCTTATCTGAGGTAGTCTTGTATACGTTCTATTTCCCTGATACGTGACTGTAATATAGTGGTTTTTTAGGCTTACAACACTCATCAACGCTTTACTTTCGGCTAAAGGGCCGTTGTTCAAAAGTGGACAGCGGCAAGGAGGTTTATGATGAGACGATATGTTGCCTCATTGGTTATTGTTCTGGCATTTCTGCTCGCGGCTTGCGGCAGCAGTGGCAGCAGCGGCAGCAATAATGGCGGCGCAGCGACGCAGGGCATCGCGAGCGGAAACCCCTATATTAGCTGCCCAGGCAGTACTAACAAGACGGCGGCAGCGCCTGTGAGCGGAAACATCACCCTCACGGTAGCGGGCTGGACATCAACGCCAGCGGAGGATGCGCTGGTGCAGTCAAACTTGCAGAAGTTTGAGCAATTGCACCCCAACATTCACATTACCTGGTCGCCGATCCCCGGCGACTACCCGACGAAGATGCGCGCTAATGTAGCCGGTGGGACCGTACCGGATGTCTTTTACCTGTCGCCGGATATGTCCAGTGAATACATCAGCGCGGGTAAATTGCTCAATCTTTCCCCCTATATGGCGCGCGATCATGTCAGCGCCAGCAATTATTATTCGGCGTTGCTCAATCCGTTTGTTTGTACAGGTGGGCAGGTTTACGGCCTGCCGAAAGACTGGGCTTCGCTCGGCGTGTTTTACAATAAGCAGATGTTCCAGGCGGCGGGTGTGCCTATTCCCAGCGCCAACTGGACCTGGCAAGACATGCAGAATGATGCAGCTAAGTTGACGAAAAATGCCGGGACGTCCAAAGCGGTTTACGGCATCAGTTTGTCGGCGGATGCCTCGCGTTGGGGCGCGTTCTTGCTGGCGAATGGCGGCACGATGCTCAACAAGAATGGTACGCAGGCAACGTTCAACAACCAGGCGGGCGTCTCCTCCCTGGAATACTACGATAGCTTTCTGAAGAACCACACCGGCGTGCTGCCGACGCAGGTGGGTACATCATATAATGGCGACGCCCTGGGACAAGGCAAAGTTGCCATGACCATTGAAGGCCCGTGGCTGATCCCTTACATGCAAAGCACCTATCCCAACATTCAGTATGGTATCGCGCCTCTGCCTATTGCCCCAACTGGCAAAACCGCTTCCCTGATCTTCACCAATGCCTGGTCCGCCTATTCGGGAACAAAATACCCTGAAGCCGCGTGGGAACTGATCAAGTATATGACCGGGGCAACGGTGCAAAAGAGCCAGCTCGATGACGGCTTCGCGTTGCCCACGATCAAGGGACTGGCGAACGATCCCTACTTTACACAGCATCCTGATTTCAAAGTGCTGTTTGACGCGGCCAGCTATGGCTATGCTGACTACTATGGCCCGCAAGACCTCGCTATTCACAACGATCTTGCTACAGCCCTCCAGGCAGTGATGCTTAACAAGCAAACCCCGCAGGCGGCGCTGAATGATGCCGCTACCAAAGTGAATAACACGCTGCAGGGTGGATAGCGCGCTCCATCCGTAGGGGCGTGGGCTTGCCCCGCCCAAAAACCTGTGTCCTTGATCAGATCACAAGCGTTCATCAGGGCGGGGCAAGCCCACGCCCCTACGGATGGAGAGGTAGAGAGATCAAAGGAGAGTTTGTATGGCTACACAACCAGCATCGCCATCGGTGGCCAGCGCTCCGCCGCTTACAAGTGAAGGGAGACGGAGGTTACGCCGCCAGTTGAACAACAAACCCAAAGCGCGTCCGGGCGAGACGCTCGCGGCTTATCTCTTTATGCTGCCTTATCTGATCGTGCTGTTCGTGTTCATCGTGTTTGTTTCGCTCTATGGCATTGGTTTAAGCCTCTTCCAGTTAGATATTGGCTTTACCGGTCCGGTATTTGTTGGTCTGCGCAACTACCAGATACTCTTCAACCAGCTCTCCGATCCCGCCTTGAGCGATTTCTGGACGTCGATGGGCAACATCATAGAGTTTGTGGTGGTGATTGTGATAGGGCAAACCGCGCTGGCCCTCTTCCTGGCGGTAATCCTGCAAAACACGCTCTTTGCGAAGGGCGTCTTTCGCACTATCTTTTACATTCCGGCCCTGACCTCTTCGGTCGCGACATCGTTAATCTTCCTCTGGTTCTATAACCAGAATGGCGTGATTAACTACCTGCTGTCTCTGATCGGGATTCATGGCCCGGACTGGTTGGATAATACGACATTCGCGCTGCCGGCGATTATGATCCTCAATATCTGGACGACCGCCGCCGCTTTTATGATCTACTTTTTAGCGGCCTTGCAGGATATTCCGAAAGAACTCATCGAAGCGGCTAAATTAGATGGCGCCAATCGCTTTCAGGCATTCTGGAACATTACCGTGCCGTTGCTGCGCCCTGCCATTTTCTTTGTCGTGGCGCTTGGTACGATTGGCGGATTTCAGATGTTTGACCAGGCCAAGTTCATGACGAACGGCGGGCCGGTCAATGCGACGCTGACGCCCATGCTGGTGATTTACAACGATGCTTTCCAGAATGCGCACTTTGGTCTGGCAGCCGCGGAGTCGGTGATCCTCTTCATCATCATCATGATCGTGACTGTTATCCAGCGGCGCATGATCGATCCAGGCATCAACAAGGCGTGATACAGCGAGGGCGTGAGTTGATTTTCTCTCCCCCGGAGAGGTCGTCGGCCCCTATGATCGCATTCCGAACGGAAGGAGAACGATTATGGCACAAGTAACTATCCGGACGGCAACCCAGGATCAACCCTCAGGGAAGGCCCTGACTGGTGAGAAGCCGCCGCGCAGGCCATTGCGCGGGTCGGATATCATCATCTACGCTTTTCTCATTATCTTTACGATTTCATCGCTAGGGCCGCTCTTCTACACGGCCATCTCCTCCTTCAAAACGCCGGGAGCGGTGTTGGCTTTCCCGCCGAGTCTCCTACCCAGCCCCTGGGTATGGTCGAATTTCCAGCAAATTATCAGTAATTCGCTCTTCCTGCGCTGGATTCTCAATGCCTTCATCTATGCTGGAGCGGCGCTGGTCCTCAACACGCTCTTCTCCGCCATGGCGGGCTACGCCATAGCGCGCATGACCTTTCCTGGGAAGGAATTTATCTTCACGCTGACGCTAGCGGTGATGATGATTCCCCTGGCCGTGACGTTGATACCCAAATTCCTCGTCATGGATAACCTGGGATTGCTCAATACCTACTTCGCGCTCATTCTACCGGCGATGGCGCAGCCGTTCACGGTCTTTTTGATGGTGCAGTTCATGAAGGTATTACCCAAAGAGTTAGAAGAGTCGGCTATGATCGATGGCGCGACGCGCTGGCGAACCTTCTGGTCGATCATCTTGCCGCTTGTCAAGCCCGCGCTCACCGCCGCGGCCATTGTAAGCTTCCAGGCCGCCTGGAACGATTTCATGTGGCCCCTGGTTGTCCTGGGAACCCAGAACATGTACACACTGCCGCTTGGCCTCTTCTTTTATAAAAGCGCCAACTACACACAGTACAATCTGCTCATCGCGGCCTCGATGTTCAACACGATTCCTATCCTGATCCTGTTCTTCATCTTCCAGCGCTACTTCATTGAGGGCGCGACCGCCGCCGCCGTGAAGGGTTAAGGAAACATTACGTTACCATCAATCGTGCCGGATTGTGTCCCTACGCTTGCTATGATACACTACCGCAAGATAATTCTCAAAGGGAAGGCAAATATCATTCCATGCAATGGTTAGAGCTGATGGTGCAGGCGCACCCGGAAGCTGTCGAGTCGGTCAGCGAATTGTTGAACCGCTACGCGCCGGGCGGCGTCGCTATCGAAGAACCCATCGAATTGATCGACGAGGGGCAGGAGTACCGCGTCCTGACGAGCCAGCCGGTGCTGGTGCGCGCTTATGTGCCGATTGACGGAGCGGAAGTCGAGGTGCAACAGCGCGTGGCCGAGGGCTTATGGCATTTCAAGAGCCTGGGCGCGCACTTTGTGGGCGACCTGCAAACGCGCGTTCTCAACGAAGAGGACTGGGCCAATGCCTGGAAAGACTACTTTCACGTCACTCACATTGGGCGGCGGATCGTCATTCGCCCGTCCTGGCGCGACTATACGCCAAAAGATGACGAGGCGGTGATCGAACTCGATCCAGGGATGGCCTTCGGCACGGGCCAGCATCCCACGACGCGCCTGTGCCTGGAACAGCTTGAAAAATATGCACAGCCGGGGATGCGCGTCCTCGACGTCGGCACGGGATCGGGCATCCTGGCGCTGGCGGCGGCCCGTCTCGGCGCGGCCCGCGTCGATGGCATCGACAACAGCAGCGTGGCCGTGGAAAGCGCCATCGCCAACGCGGCAGCGAACGGTCTGAGCGACGCCATCAGGGTCACGTCCGGCACGTTAGACGAAGAGACGGCGACCCGGCTGGCCGGGCAGTACGATCTCGTGCTGGCGAACATCCTGGCGCACATCATCGGTGGCATGGCCGCGCAGCTTGCCCAGGTCATGGCTCCTGGCGCTGTGCTGATCGCGAGCGGCATCATCGAGGCGCGTCTGCCCGAAGCCGAAGACCCGCTCGCCGCCGCGGGCTTGCAGACAATAGATCGCGCCATGATCGACGATTGGATCGCCCTGATCATGCGGAAATCACATTGATCTCGTAGGGGCGTAGAAGCTCTCTGCCCCGCCCCAAAATCGTGCTGTTTGTTGTTCACCTGGGCAGCGCAAGCTCACGCCCCTACGGAGAACCAGGATCATGCATCGTTTTTTTGTTGAACCATCACTCCTACAATCCCCATCAATCACCTTGCCGGAGCAGTTGGCCCACCAGGCGCGAGACGTGCTGCGCTTGCAGATCGGCGAGCAGCTCGTCCTGCTCGATAATAGCGGCGATGAGGTGATCGCCGCCGTCGCGACCAGCGCGCGCGCGGGCGTGACCGCGCAGGTAATCGAGCGCCGCCCCGGCAAAGCCGAGCCGCCGGTACGCATCACACTCTGCCAGGGAATGCTCAAAGCGGCACGTTTCGAGTGGATACTGGAAAAAGGCGTCGAATTGGGTGTGACGACCTTCGCCCCCATCTTTTGCCGCCGCTCAACGGCTGGCCTGGAAGAGGCAGGCGCGGCCAAAACCCAGCGCTGGCAGCGCATCATCCAGGAGGCTGCCGAGCAGTGCGGGCGCGCCCGTCTGCCCGCGCTCTGGCCCATCCGCACCCTGGCCCAAGCGCTCAGCGACATTCCCCCCGGCACGCTGTCTATCATCCCCTGGGAAGAAGAGCGCGACCGCACCCTGCACGATGTGGCAGCACAATATGTGCCAAATGAAAATGTGGCAGGGAACAATGTGGCGGCGCAATTCATTGCGCCCCATGCCATCTTCATCTTCATCGGCCCCGAAGGCGGTTTTGCCCCTGAAGAAGTGCAACTCGCCCGCCAGTGCGGCGTCCAGCCCATCACGCTGGGGCCGCGCATCCTGCGCGCCGAAACGGCGGCTTTAGCGGCCGTGGCGAATGTCATGTACGAGTTTGGACGCGAAGAAATATAGCGATGATGCAGAACTGATGTGGCAGCGGGCAAAATGTAGTGACCTCCCTTGTGGGGGTCATGGCAGCATTCTGCTAAAAAAATTGACGCATGCCCTGCAGGCGCATATACTGAAACTGTATGGACAAGCCAGTGCATCAACAGCCACAAGACGATCTTGACGTGCAGATCACCGATCTTCCCGGCGGGCCGGGAAAAGCGACTCCACCGCGATCAGGCGTGAGGGCGCGTTTTACGGCTCGCCAGCGCAAGCTGCAACTGGCGGCAATGATCAGCCTGATCGCGCTGGCGCTGCTTATGCTGGGTAGCTACACTCCCATGCGCAGCATGACGGCGCTGGCCCTCTTTGGCCCTACTCCGACGCCAACGCCCATGGTGGCGTCTGGATCTGATCGCTATCTTATACAAGTGGATCAGGCATGGGGCAAACTCTATCTCGATGGGCATCTGCTCACTCATATACCGCTCCTTAACGGTGATGATCCGCTGCAACTCGCGCGCGGAACTCACGAGTTTGTGTGGCAGGCCAGCCCGTTTCCGCCGCGGCGCTGCACCATCTCTGTTCCCCCCTTATCCGGCGATACCTGCCCGTTCATCTTGATAGCGATAGGCCCAGGGACGATTATCAAGCTGTTGAGCTTTCAGGATACACTCAATGATCTTCTTGCCGCGCAAGCAAGCGCGCTCACGCGGCAGATACAGGCCAAACTCGACGCTCTGCAAGGGAGCGAGGTCGTCAGGCCGGGCGAGTACTACGTGCATGATATTCCGACCGGCATTCAGGGAAACGTAACGGATCAACCGCTGCGCGCCACGTTGCATTACCGGCTCGATACAAAACCTTCGTCGAACCTCTGTATCATGCTGAATCTCTGCCAAATCGATGGCGAGGAGTGCGCCACGCTCTGTACTGTGCCAAAACAGCAGGCATCGTCCTGGGAAGCGGGCGCGGTGGTACAGACCCTGTGGGATTATACGACGCTGGATGGCAGCGATGTTGCCAACGGACCTGATGCAATGGCTGGCGCGGCAGGCTACGAACACCTGGTCACGCTGTATATCACCTGGGATGGCGCAAACTGGCAGGTTTCTCTCGATCCAGAGAATCCGTTGGAGAGCTATGTCAACAACCTGACGTGCGCCTCCGCCGAAGACGACATCGCGCAGAATCCGCAGCTCGTCGGCCAGTGGCGTCTCGTACCCGCGTCCAATGCGGCGGCGGGCTGTCTCGCCCTCGCCACCGTCTATGAGAATGACGGCGGGCTGTCGTCACCCTCGCATCCTATCGTCGCCTACTGCCTGCACCGTTTCGGCGTTTTTCTGGCCGCCAACGATGCCGCGCACCGCCTCTGGCCGTTCATGCCCCTGGCCGATGCGTATGAAAAAGCCCTCGCGGCCCAACTGGCTACAATGCCAGGATGGACATTCAGCGTACCCGCCAACCCGTAGAGGCGTGGCGGCACATTTCCCCCGCACGGGTGGGGAGCCTGCACAGGGCTTTTCAAAAGTCCTAGAGAGGTGAAAAGAAGGTCGAACCTTGCTATACTCATCAAAAAGCAAGAAGGAGAAAGGATCGACCAGAATGGACTATAGCACATACGAACACTGGGTAGTCAACA
>Ga0207416_1004967_pt1 | contig 10955 bp, 4 predicted proteins | sample PaiPotPPM11metaG_FD_184107 | JGI IMG/M metagenome (GOLD analysis project Ga0207416, IMG submission 184107) | Iron sulfur acid spring bacterial and archeal communities from Banff, Canada, to study Microbial Dark Matter (Phase II) - Paint Pots PPM... ...
CGCCCCCACTGACTGACGAAGAGCTGAATGACGAGCTCGCGTTGGTCGTGTCGAGCAGGTTGAGATTGCTCATCCCGTAAGCCATGCCTGCCGCGTAGTAGGACTCTTCCGAGGTTGTCTCCGTGTGATAGGAGAGTTTCGTTTCGCTGTCGAAACTGAATCGTGTGTGCCGGTCGCTGGAGTAGAGCTGCACTTTTTCGCCGGGCAAGAGCGTCGTTGAATACATGAGATCACCCAGTGAAAGCGGCCCCGAGCAGCGTGTCAGCCGGTAATGTAGCGTGACCTCCACCGGTACCACTTGCTGCTGATCGCCCGCTGCAATAAGCGGGCGGAAGGGAAGCCGGTACGTGAAGTTTAGTAAGTCGCAAATTTCACAGGGTTCGAGTTGTGGACAACACCCCACGGTCGCGGGAGTGATTGCGGGGCCTGGATCGGTTGCATCTTTCTTGGCCATTTTTATTCTCCTCCTTTTTTGGAGATTGCATCCAGCCGAGGGAGCACGCACCGTTGCGGCCAGGAACGACACCCGCCCCCGCTTTTGTTCGGTGGGGGCGGCTGCCAACCCGTGACCTTACCTAAATGGGTTGCTTCTCCTAGGCCGGATTTGGCGGTGAAAATTGGGAAGAACTGCCGCTTCGCGACTTTGGCATTCAGCTCTAACTCATTTTTGCCGAAGAAGGGCGGCAACCCGGTGAGCGGAGTCTGCCACGGAATTGCCGGGATTTCTTCCCACCTGGATGTAGTGATTTCCATCCTCTTGCCGTTTCTTTCTCGTGTAGAATATTTGCTTCGGTTGCAAACCAATACGGAGTCCTTCACATTCCAGAAGTTGGCGGTTGCCCTTGAGCCCGCGAAAAGAGTATTCTCAACGATCGTGGCTGGTGGATTTCTATATCTGACCGGGCTGTTCCAATGATTGTATGAATAACGAGCTTGTAAGCCAGATCGCCGACTGGGTTGAGTTTTTTCGAGACCTTGGGTTTGACGACTTCTACCGGGGGCCGGACCTGGAAGCGATCGCGAGGAATCGGGTTCCTGATACCGGCGCTGAACTGATCCGGGAAGCAAGCGCGCAAACTCCGGCGGAGGCGGCCGGTGGAATGGTACAGAATTCAGTCACGTTGGGTTCAACCGTGCCGCCAGCCATATCTTCGCCGGCTATAGCGCCAAGTGCCTCGCAGGCTGAACTTCCTGCTAAGGCGGCAATGGAAGAAATGGGAAAAAAGGAACACGGAACGCCGCAGACTAGCCCAGCCGCGGGGGCAGAGGCGTGGATTGCCCCACCTTCAGGCGCCCGGCTTCACGTTGTTCCACCTCGCCCAGCAGGAGCTCGCTCAATGAGTCTATTTGAGGCCGAATCGCCTGCTCCAGAGCCTCCCGAACGGGAAACGCTGGACCAGATTCAAACCGATCTGGGTGACTGCCATCGTTGTAAGTTGGCAGGTGGCAGGACACACATCGTCTTCGGCCAGGGAAGTCCTAAAGCTGAGTTGGTGTTTGTGGGTGAGGGGCCGGGAGCCGATGAAGACGAGCAAGGATTACCCTTTGTCGGCCGTGCCGGACAGCTTTTGAACCGGATGCTGCAACGGGTGGATATACGGCGCGAGGACGTTTACATCTGCAACGTGGTCAAGTGCCGCCCGCCCGGCAATCGCACCCCGGAAAAGGACGAAATTGAAACTTGTTCCCCTTTTCTTTTCCGGCAGATACGGGCTATACAACCTCGCCTGATTTGCTGCCTGGGAATCCCCGCCGTCCGGACGGTACTGGGCATCAAGGAAGGGATCACTCGCATTCATGGCCGCTTCTACGATTACGGGACGATGAAGGCAATGGCCACCGTCCATCCGGCTTACGTTCTGCGCAACCCCCGCGAAGAGCGAATATTGGTCGAAGACTTCCAGAAGATTCGAGACTTTCTGCTGGCGCATTGAATGAAGTGACTGGGTCGCCGCGCCAACTGCTTATCCGAAAGGGTGCCGACGATGGGCGGCAATTTTAACGCCGCCGGTAGTGGAGCAATTTGCTGTAGCGGCGCTCTATGAGCGCCGGAAACTGTTGAGAATCCAATTTCGGCGCTCATAGAGCGCCGCTACAGCTAACAAACTACGTCGCTACCTCGCCGCCCTTTGACTTGCTCCACGTGTAGAGGCAATGAGGAGATGATAATAACCAAGATGTTACAAAATCTGATAGCATATGATATTCAATATTATTGAATACTTAATTTTGTACTTTTCCATTTTCTAAAACCGGGTTGTGTTTTAAACCTTTTATTATCAGTGTTTATGCAATCGAGCCTTTGGCCAAAGGATTGCTCTGATTCAAGCAGGCTTATTTCTAAATTTCAACGCAAATAATGCAAATGATGAGTGGGAGTTTAGGAATTTGTTGAAGGCATTATAATCAATGAGTTTTTAGTGGCTTAGCGGCGGAGCGGCTATGAAGACGTTTCATCAACGATGAAGCGAACCGTTTGCTTTCGCGGGACTCAGGGAGTCCAGGCCTCGTGGTGGCCGAATCTGAAAAGGTCATTAGAGGGCCGTACAAATAGCGAAGATCCCACCGGAGGGATTTTCTGATGAAACCAACGCGATATTGAGGAGGGATTCTTCAATGCAGGAAAAGACAAACCTATCGTTCAACGGCTTGATGAAGCTGATTGTTCTTGCCACAGCCTTGCTCTTTGTTTCGTTGGGAGCGTGGGCGCAGACACGAACCAGCGGGGCCATTGCCGGCGTGGTTACCGATCCCAGCGGCGCCGTGGTGCCGGGCGCCACAGTGACGGCAATGGAAGTCAACATGGGGACCGTGCACACCACCAAGACCACGGGTTCCGGCAATTACGTCCTGGCTGACTTGAACCCAGGAACCTACAAGGTGAAGGTTGAAGCATCCGGCTTTCAGGTCTCGCAGCTTGGCCCATTTCAAGTTCCGGTCAGCGTCACGGTGACGATTAATGTCTCCATGGAAGTAGGTGAGGCGACGCAGACGGTGACGGTGACGGAAGCAGCGCCTGTGATTGAGGTTCAAAACCCCAACACCACTACGACGCTCACCGCCGGCCAGATTGCAAGCCTGCCCAATCCCGGCCAGGACCTGACTTACATGGCCAACGTTTCCCCCGGCGCGGTGATGAATACGGGCGGCGGTTATGGCAATACTGAGTTCAACGGTCTGCCCGCCGTTTCCAACAACTTTTCTCAGGACGGCATTCCCGCCAACGATCCTTTCCTGAACCTCAATAATTCGGGCGCCACCAACCTGCAGCTTGGCTTGAATTCAGAATCGGAAGTGGCGGTCAACACCAACTCGTTTGACTCGTCGCAGGGCGGCCTCGGCGCCATGCAAATGGAATACGTTTCCAAAAAGGGCGGCAACCAGTTCCACGGCAACCTTTACGAGATTTGGAACGGCGCCTCCATGAACGCGGCGGATTATTTTGTCAATGCCACACCCGGCGCCACCAAGCCCGGTTCGAACGTCAACGAATACGGCGGAAGCATTGGCGGGCCGATTAAGAAAGACAAGGCTTTCTTCTTCACGGACATTGAGGGAATCCGCATCGCTCTCCCCGTGATTTCGCAAACCTACGTTCCGACCACGGCCTATCAGAATTACATTCTGACGCAGGCTCTTCCTACGGGCGGTGGCGTCGACCCCACATTGGGTGTTACGCTCCCGGCTCAGCCGGCGGAGATACCCTTCTACAAGCAGATGTTTGCGGTTTATGGCACGCCCAAGGGAACGCCGATTCCGGAGCAGTTTTGCCCGCTTGGCGCGGGCGCCCCGGCAAATGGCAATGGCTGTGCCCTGCACGGCGTTGCCTCCACCGGCGCTCTGACTCACGATTTTCTTTGGACGACGAGGGTAGACCAGAACCTCAGCGACATGAACCAGATCTGGTACCGCTTCCAGTATGAAAACGGCTTTCAGGCTACTTATAATGACCCGTTCAACCCGGCTCTGAGCGCCGTATCGACTCAGCCGCAGACCTCAGCTTCGATCGGGTTTACTCACACCTTCAGTCCCAACTTGGTGAATGAGTTTGACCCTGGATATCAATGGTATTCCGCCATCTTTGGACCGGCCAGCCCCTCCAAGGCGGCCTCGGTTTTCCCCGAGACTTTGGACGGGACCTTCGGTGACCTGCTGCCAGCCAATCTCGGTGGTTTTACGGCCACGGGGGGATCGGATTACATTTGGCCCCAGGGCCGCAATGTGACCCAATATTTCGTGGATGACAACCTTTCCTGGACCAAGGGTAAGAATGAGTTTAAATTCGGTGAGCAGTTCCACCGGTTTTTGATCAGTGATCATGATTTTGGAGTCTTTAACACGCCGCTGGTCATCCAGCTTAACCTGCCGGAGTACACTTATGGGGCTGCGGCTGTTACCCAGCAGGCTTTTGCCAAGTCGCTGGATGAGCCCATTGGCGCGGCCGGGATCGACATGTACGCGCAGGACGCGATCAAGGTGAAGCCCAATCTTACTTTCACCTTGGGCGTCCGGGCCACCTGGAATTCAAACTTCACCAACCAGCAGGGATTGTTTGCCCAGTTGGCTGGTCCGTCTTTCTACCAAACGAACCATACCTTGACAGACCCAGTAAAGCAGGCCCTTGCGCAAAACCTGTCGCAAGGTTTTGGCGGGACGCCGCTCTTGATGTGGCAACCTCGAGCTGCTGTGGCCTGGCAATTCTCCAAGGACACGGTCTTCCGCGCCGGCTTTGGAGTGTTTACGGATATCTTCCCGGGAACGGTTTCCGATACCTTGGCTGAGAACCCGCCTTATTACAATTCTTTCTCGGGCGGGCTCGTCGGGCCAGTGGGGGGTGTTGGGATTGCTCCAGGGGTTGCGGGAAGCGCCATCGGCGCGGCAGTGACGGGAAACCAGGCGTTCCTCGCTAACCTTGCCAACGGCGGTCTCTCCTGCAATGCGCCGGGCGCGCCGAAGGCCACCTGCGTGCCGGCGGTTTCCGCCACGGCATTTCCAAAGTACGTCACCTATCCTTACTCCATGCAATGGAACGCTGAGGTGGAGCACCAATTCGGACCATCATGGGGCCTGGACGTGAGTTACGTCGGAACGCGCTACGTTCAGGAACCCTATTACCAGCAAGCGGACGCTTATCAGACCTCTTGCCAAGGCTGCTTTGCTCCATTCCCGTATAATGCGGCTCCAGACGCGCGTTTCGGCGGCGTCAATCAGCTTCAAGTGGGCGCCAACAGCAATTACAATGGACTTCAAGTGACGGCTCGCAAGGTGATGACCCACGGTATATCCACCCAGATCGATTACACCTGGAGCCACTGCCTTGACACACTTTCCAACGGCGGGTTCTTCGGGTTTTCTACCGTTGCCACCACGGTTCCGCTTCCCAATGAGTTGAACCGGGATTATGGCAACTGTGACTATGACATTCGCCACGCGCTCAATGCCAACTACGTCTGGCAGGTGCCTGCGCTGGTCCACAGCGGTTTTCTGCGCTATGTGACCAACGGCTGGCAAGTTTCGGGTGACCTTTATCTGCATTCGGGCTTCCCGTTTAGTGTGTTCGGGTCCAATCCCGGAACAATCGTGAATACTAATGGCAGCAACTACGGGCCGGATTTTGCGAATTCGGTAGCCACCAACTCACAGGGTAATTACGCTCATGGTCCGATTGCGGGAGTCACGCAACCTGGCCAGGTGCAGTACCTGAATCCTAATGCCTTCCAGTCGGTGTTTGACACGGCAACGGGCACTTGCGTGGGAGGAAATTCACCTGCCACTTGCCAGTTCGGTAACATCGGACGCAACAGCGTGTTTGGTCCGTCCTTCTTCTGGACGGATATGTTCGTCAGCAAATACTTCAACCTGAGTGAACGGGCAAAGCTGCGCATCGATGTGCAGTTCTATAACCTGTTCAATCATCCAAACTTCAATTATCCGGCCACCACGGCCGGCGTCCCGGGAGCACCGAGCACCCTGACCAGCATGGGAACGATTACCAGCACGGTTTCTCCTCCGACCGGTTTGTTGGGATCTGCCCTGGGCGGCGATGCGGCTGTCCGCATGATCGCCTTCCAAGCGCGGATTGAATTTTAAGCGGGGAGGGGCGGGGGGCGAAGGCAACAACCGTCTTGCTTTCGGTCAATCATGGGGCTGCCCGGAATCGGGCAGCCCTTTTTCTTTTCTGTAGCGGCGATCTATGACCGTCGCTTGATTATGGTAAAGGCGGCGGTCATAGACCGTCGCATTGTAGCGTCGATCGCTGATCGACGATCAGAAAATCATTCGATATCACGGCGATCATAGACCAGCGATACCGGCGCTTTGATTTCGGGAACGGCGGTCATAGGCCGCCGCTACAGCTTTTTTAATAACTCGCCAACCGTCGAATCCTTTGGGTGCCGGTCCAGCCAGTCTTGAAGAATCTTTCGGGCTTCGTTCTTTTTTCCAAGCGACAAATCAAGCTTAGCAAGATTGAGCATCACCGAGCGGGCCTCGGGATTATGCTCGAGCAGTGTGAGGAACGTCTGACGGGCCGCTTCCGGTTTTCCCTGGTGGAAATAAACGACGCCGAGGTTGTTAGCGGCCTGCTCGTTTCCCGGCTGAAGAGCAAGAGCGCGGGTGAATACTTCCCTGGCCTTTTCGAGGTTGCCCTGCCGCGCCAGGAGGATGCCGAAATTGTTCAGGGCGTCGGGGAATTCCGGAGCGAGCTGAAGCGTCCGCTCTAACGCTTTCTTGGCTCCTAGCAGGTTTCCATTTTGCAGCATCACGTAGCCAAGGTTGTTCCAAGCTTCAGCGAAGCTGGGTGATTGACCGGTCGCTTTTTGGAATAGCTTTTCGGCTTGATCCAGGTAACCCGATTGGATCAGGAGAACGCCCAGCAGATTCTCCGCCTCCGGGAAATCCGGGCGCAACGCCAACGCTTGATTTGCGCCGGCTTGCGCTGCATCGGCTTTGCCCAATTCGCGCCGAACCAAGGCCAGATTGTAAAACGTGTCCGCATCCTTGCGGTTACTGGCTGCGGCCAGGGCTAAATAGATTTCTGCTTCAAAGTAAAGGCCGGCTTGGGCCAGCGCGGCTCCGAGTGTCCGGGTCTCCCGCTCGAACGAGCATAGGATGCCACGGCCGGGAAATGGCAACGCGGCTTGGCCGCTGGGCACGCCTTGCTCCGCATCGCGGAGAATCTCTCTCGAATCAGCGCCACCCCAATAGACCTTGAGCAGTCTTGGTGTAGTCTCTCCATTTTCGCTGGATACTCTGGATGGGTCGCGGACTGGCCCGCCGCCATCACCGTTGGCTTGGCCGCCAATATCAATCAGCAGTCCCGTAGGGAATGGCGGCTTGCGGCGATAATCAAAGAGGTAAGAGAGCGTCAATGAGATGAACTGTTCAAAGCGCGCGTCGGCTTTCCAAGCGGGGTTCACTAGATGGGTCAAGTCTGCGGTCCCGTTTGTCATTGAGGCGGGGAGGGAAGACTCGCCCAGGATAATCAGGCGCGAGGGCAGTTGTTGTTGAACGCCCAACATGGGCGCAAGGTCTTCCGGCTTGGAGTTACCAGGACTCCACAGCCAAAGCAACGCACGCTGCATTTTGGTATTTTGGTCAAACTTTGAGCCGGCTTCCGGCGCCGGGAGGCCACGAAGGGCCTCAAGCGGCGGCAGTGGGAACGGATCGATCATCGCTGCTGAAAAAACTTGGGGGATTGCCTCAGCCTGAAACGGCAAAGGGCTTGACAGAAGCGGAGCAGCATTTTTCGTGAACTTCTTGCGCCGGGGGTCCGTGCGTCCCTCGGTGATTGAATACTGGTAGCCTGCTTCCAGATTCTCAAGCTCGGTCACAGTTCCCGAAGGCCATCGGATGGTAACGCTGGAAGCAACGGCCTGCTTTCCAAGGCCGAAGATCAGTTCTTTGCTATGTTGGGCCAGAAATCCAGAACCGCACGTAACCACTCGAGCTTGGCGGCCGGATGGAGTTCGGACCTCTACTCGGGCGCCGATAGCGTCACGATTGCCTTTGGTCCCGGTCAGGCGCACGGAAAGCGATTGGTTGTGGGAGGCTGCGTCATTGCGGAGCAGGCGAAGCTGCGGGCCGCTGCGGCTATGCAGAATGATGTCCGCATCGCCATCGCCGTCAAAGTCGAAGACAGCGAATGACCGGCCATCATCCAGGAAGTCGATTCCCGATACGGCGGAAATATCGGCAAACTGCCCGTCCCCAAGGTTCAAGAAAAGCACGTTCCGCTCATTTCCGTTCCAGGAGTGGCCTGCGTGCGCAAGCTGGAAGATGGCCGTCCAGGCGGCCCGATACGGACTGCTGACGATGCCCGAATGGGGCGAGGATGCCACGACCTCTTCCCACAAAAACACATCGACGGGGGCTAAACCCGGCTCTGGCGCAGTGAGGAAGCCGTTGGCGACGTAGAGATCGCCGCGACCGTCATTTTCAAGGTCGAAGCTATCTGAGCACCATGCCCAACGGCCCCGGCGGGCGCCGGCCGCGTCCGGAACAGGCTCAAGATGGGTAGGAGCTTCGCTGGCCTTGCCAGTGTGGCGGCGCTTGGAGTCTACCATGTGTGGCGGGGGCGCCGACTGGGGATTAGCATTACGGCGGTCATAGGCCGCCGCTACAGGTGGGTCCGATTCTGCGGCACGGCGGTCATAGACCGCCGCTACAGAGTAAAGCGCATTTCCCATGGCGAATTGCTGGATGGAGGGCCGCGTAACATCGTCAAAGAGCCTGGCAAATTCCGGATCTCTGGTGACGCGCACTCCGGCCGGCGTCCACATATTCCCCACATACAAGTCCTGTTGTCCCGTGCCCGCAAGGTCGGCGGCGCAGACGCTCATGCCGGAGCCGTAGCCCGGAATGCCATCGTCCACTTCCTCAAACTTGCCATTGCGCTGGTTCTGATAGAAATTGTTACGGCCAAAGTCGTTGACGACGCAAAGGCCCGGCCAGCCATCATCTGCAAAATCAACCCAGGCGCACGCAAAGCTGAAGCGGTTGTTACCGTGATGAAGGCCGCTCGCCTCGGTCACATCAGCGAACGTTCCATCACCCCGGTTGCGGTAAAGATAATTCGGTGGCCCGTTCTGCGCATCGTAATAAGGGCTAGGCAGTGGATTCCCGCCTTGCCCCTGGAAGTAGCCGTAAGCGCAAACATAAAGGTCGAGATAGCCGTCCCGGTCATAGTCAGCCATCGCTGCGCCGGTGAGCGATGTCGCTCCCGGCGAAGGTGGAAACGCCTCCCGCGCCAGCGTGAAGCGGGCCCGGCCGTTATTCAAGAACAACAATGGGGCGGATTCTGTAATCACGATCAAGTCCTGGCGCCCCCGATTGAGGACGTCGGCAAATAGCGCCATCGAACTGGAATCCAGCAGGTCGATTCCGGCTTCAGCGGCGAACTCCTCAAACACGCCAGGCTGTTTCTGCCGGTAGAGTCGGTTGGGCAAACCTTGGGGCTGGCACAGGTAAATTTCGTCCTTTCCGTCGCCGTCCACATCAGCCACGCTTACGCCACAGTTGCCAAAAATGTCGATGCCACTGGCGGAATCGAGAACCGCCCGCCAGTAGTTGGTATCGCGCAAGAGATGGGATTTGAAACTGGCGTCCTGGCCGAACGCTGGTGCGGTGACATCCGTAAAGGGATTTCGGTTGGCTTTTACCGTGGACATTTGGAGCGGCCACCATCCGGCAATTTTCGCTGGCGCCGCGGCGGTTGGAGAGCTGCTGGACTTTCCTTCTTCAGGCTCAATCCAACCGATCAGCCATTCGCCCGAGATTTCACGGTTCGGAAGTGGAGAGAGAGAATCGGCCGGTGACGATCTGGCAATCGCGGCCCCTCCCGCGATGTGAAAAATGACCTTGGCGCGCACCAACCCGGATTTACGCGAATCTTCCTCGATGGCGGTACATTGAAGTTCAACCGAGGCGATGTTAGAGAATGAGCCAAGTAAAGCGGCCAATTGGCTCAAGAATTCATTCCGGCTTAGTACGGGACCTTGTTGGCGGATGGCCTCTTCCTGCGTATCGAGGCTTGCAATATTCAAGACCTTTTCTGAAGCCGCGTCAGAAGATACCTTTCTGATATCGAACAGCTCATCCTGCCGCAGAACCGCTTCATGGGCGAGCTGAAAGCTCGCCCCTTGAAAGTCTTGGGCGAGCAAAGCTCCGGCATCTTTGCCGCCGGACAAGAAGCAGGCGCGCAACGCCTCAATGCCAGGAGAAAGCCTCGCTAAATTCCGCTCGCTCGAAAAGCGATGTTCGCCGCTGCGGAATCGTTCAAGAACCTCTCCGAGAGGCGACCAAGGCTTGGTCTGATGAGCAACGCTATTTGCAGAATTCGTAGGGACCGGGCTTGCGGGAGCAGCGGCGGACAGTGGCAAGGGGGTAGGAAAGAATCCTCTGGGGCGAAGTATGCACCCTGCACTAAGCATTCCCGCGCCGGTGATGAAGAAATCCCGCCGGCTGAGAAGCTTATTCAAACTGAATTCGAGGCGGAAAGAGTTTTTATAGTTCAAGAGTAGGTTATGGCACGTAGGGGCGAGTCACCCCGGCAACTGGTCGTCCGTGGGAGGGCACAAGGCCCATTCCTACAGGGACAAGACTATTCCCGTTACAAGGGGCATAACGGTTCAAGGCGCTAATTGCGCCTCCCTTGCGGGTGGGCTTGCTTCTTCCGCAAGGCCTCAGCCCTTTGCGCGGCCTCGCGGGCGAGCTCCGGCTGTCCCAATCGCGTGTAGATCCTCGAAAGTTGCCATTCCACTTCGCCGCTCGGGTCTGCGGGCGCCGCAGTCTTGAAATCCATTTCGGCGCGATGGAGATTACCGAGGGCAAGGTAAGCTTTGGCGCGGCTCCAGCGCGCCAGAAGTAGGCCGGGATCAAGCTTCAGGGCTTGATTCAGCGGGGGAAGAGCCTGCTTAGGCTCGGCCAGCCGCTCGTAAACGTCGCCGAGTTCATAG
>Ga0207416_1004968_pt1 | contig 10953 bp, 7 predicted proteins | sample PaiPotPPM11metaG_FD_184107 | JGI IMG/M metagenome (GOLD analysis project Ga0207416, IMG submission 184107) | Iron sulfur acid spring bacterial and archeal communities from Banff, Canada, to study Microbial Dark Matter (Phase II) - Paint Pots PPM... ...
GGCCAGCGCCGCTGCCGCTCCGAGCGCAGCGCCCTCGGCCGAGGCGGCTCCGGCCGCCCCTCCGCCCCCCGGCCCGGGCGAATGGGACAAGTGGTCCAAGGACCAGAAGCTCGCCTACATGAAGACGGCCGTCATGCCCAAGATGGGCGGGCTGTTCCACGACTTCGACTCGACGAAGTATGCCGAGCCCAAGTGCGTCCTGTGTCACGGCGCGGCCGCCAAGACCGGCTCTTTCAAGATGCCGAACCCGGACCTTCCCAAGCTGCCGGCGAACCCTGCGGGGTTCAAGAAGATCCACGACGCGAAGCCCCAGGTAATGGACTTCATGATGCAGCAGGTCGTGCCGCAAATGGCCGCGCTCGTCGGCGAACAACCGTTCGACCCGAAGACCAACAAGGGCTTCGGCTGCTTCGAGTGCCACACCAAGAAGAAGTGACGGTCGTGGCGGCGGCGGTGAGCGTGTCTGTCACCCCGCCCGCGTAGAAGCGTAGCTTCGTCGAGAGAACTTCACCGGCTTCCGGCTGGCGCGCTGCTTGCCCCGGCAAGCAGCGTGGCCTCCGCCATACCCGACGCGCTCCCTGTGCTGCCGTTGCGGGAGACCGTCGTATTTCCCCTGACGATCGCGCCCGTCTCCGTGGAACGGTCGCGGGCGCGTGCCCTCGTCGACTACGTCGCTGCCGGCGATCGGCGCGTCGCGCTCGTCGCGATTCGTGCAGGCGCTGGGAACACTTTGCGCCCCGAGGACGTGTACGCGACCGGGACGGGGGCGCTCGTTCACGACGTCCTGCACGCGCCCGACGACGTGCTGCGGGTAGCCGTGGAGGGTACCGAGCGGGTGCGGATCGTGGGCTGGGCAAGCACCGAGCCGTACCTCGTCGCGCAGGTGCGCCGCCTGCCCGAACTCGTCGAGGAGGGCGCCGAGCTCGCGCCGCTCGTTCGGTCGGCGCGGCACCTGTTCTTGCGGTTCGTCGGCATGGTGAACGAGCTCTCCGGCGAGCTCGCGCGTACCGTCGAGCGCCTGGCAGACCCTCGACAGCTCGTTTATTTGCTCGCGTCCACGACACCCATGACCACGGAAGCTCGCCAGCAGCTGCTCGAGGAGCCGAGCGCCGCCGCGAAGCTGCGACGAATGATCGCGCAGCTCGAGCACGACATCGCGGTCCGTGATCTGATGCGGCGAGTCGCACACCGAGCCGCCTGCGAGGTGCCGCGGAGCGAGCCGGAAGCGACGGTGCCCGGCCCGGTGCAGGCCGTCGACGAGGAGCTTCAGGAGGCCTCGCTCCGCGCGCCGGAGACGTCGGACATGCGATCGCAGGTGCAGAGCCTGCCCCTCCCGCAGGAGGTCCGCAAGGAAGTGGACGTCGAGGTCGAGCGGCTGGAGCGGACGCCGGTGGCTTCGCCCGAACACGCGATGATCCGCACGTACCTGGATTGGGTCCTCAAGCTCCCGTGGGGGCGGACGACCAGCGGAGCGATCGACGTGAGCGCCGCGCGCGAGGTCCTCGAGTCCGAGCACCACGGGCTCACCGAGGTGAAGGACCGCATCCTCGAGTATCTCGCGGTGCGCCGCCTTCGCGCCGAACGCGGGATCTCCGAGCACGACGCAGGGGCTGGCCGCGACGACCGGGAGCAGCAGCCCATTCTGTGTCTGGTGGGCCCTCCGGGCGTGGGAAAAACGTCGTTGGGCCAATCGATTGCCCGCGCGCTGTCCCGCCGCTTCGCGCGCGTCGCGCTCGGAGGAGTCCACGACGAGGCCGAGATCCGCGGGCATCGACGCACGTACGTCGGCGCGATGCCGGGTCGCATCCTTCAGGCGCTCGCGCGCTGCGGCGCGGCGGACGCGGTCTTCATGCTCGACGAGATCGACAAGCTCGGGGTTGGTTTTCAGGGCAGCCCGGCCGCCGCCCTGCTCGAAGTCCTCGACGGCGCCCACAATCGGTCTTTCGTCGACAGCTACCTGGGCGTGCCCTTCGATTTGTCCCGCGTGCTCTTCGTTTGCACCGCGAACGGCGTGGACACGATCCCCGCGCCCCTGTTCGATCGCATGGAGGTCGTGACGCTCGCAGGGTACACGGACGCCGAAAAGTTGTTCGTCGCGCGCCGTCACCTGCTGAAGCGGGCAGTCCGCGCACACGGGCTGCGCGACGAGGAGCTCGAGATCGACGACGAGGCCATCGCACGGGTCGTGCGCGGGTACACGCGCGAGGCCGGCGTCCGCGGGCTGGCGCGCGAGATCGGGCGCGTCTCGCGGAAGGCGGCGCGCGCGGTGACGGAGGGAGCTCCCACCCCGATCCACGTCACCGCCGACCTGGTCCCGCATTACCTGGGGCCCGCGCGCTTCGTGGACGAGGCGGTCGAGCGAATCGAAAGGCCGGGCGTCGCGACGGGTCTGGCGTGGACGCCGGTAGGGGGCGATCTACTCTTCATCGAGGCTACGATCCTGTCGAGTCACGAGGAGCGCCTCATCCTCACGGGGATGCTGGGCGAGGTGATGCGCGAGAGCGCGCACGCCGCCGTCTCGTACCTCCGGGCGAACGGCGTGCGTTTCGGCATCCACGAGCGCGCCCTCGAGCGCAAGGCGATTCACGTGCACGTCCCTGCGGGGGGCGTGCCGAAAGACGGCCCGAGCGCGGGAGTCACGATCGCCGTCGCCATTGCGTCGCGGGCGAGCGGGCAGCTGGTCCGCAGCGACGTCGCGATGACCGGGGAAATCACGCTGCGCGGTCGCGTTCTGCCCGTCGGTGGGATCTACGAAAAGGTGCTCGCCGCCCATCGCGCCGGCCTGCGGGCGGTAATCTTCCCGCGCCGCAGCGAGGCCCAGCTCGAAGGACTCCCGGGGGAAGTGCGCGCCGCGATCGAGCTCGTTCCGGTCGACTCGATCGACGAGGTCCTGGCGCTGGCCCTCCTGCCGGAGGCCGACGCGCACGAGCGGATCACGCTCCCAATGCAGGAGCCGTCGCGCGTGTCTGTGCATTGAAATAGGCTCTGGCCTGTGACGCCATCCCTGCCCATTCCGGATCTCCTCTGCGCCGAGGCCGCCGAGCGCGTCGACGTGCGCTCCCTTCGCCAGGCGCTCGTCTTCGCGTTCGCCGCCGGGGGCGCCCTGGAGGCCTTCGACGACGGGATCGCGAGCGCATCGCTCCCTCCCTCGACGTGGGACCGCGCGGACTATGCGCGCGACGTGTACCTGGAGGAGCTGGTGACCCGATGCCTGCCCGTACGCCTCGCAGGCAAGGCGCACCAGCCCAGCGCGCGCTATCTCGCGCGCGCCGTCGGCGAACCTCCGCGCTCGGCCGACGACGTGGAGACGAGGCGCTTCGTGTTGCGCGAGCTCGTGGATTCTCCCCGGGCCCGAGACGAGCTCGAACGCTGCGTCCTCGGCATCACGCGCTTGCGAGGCCTGCTCTGCGCCGCGAGGCAGCCCGCGCCGCGCGTGCGGCGTATGGAGATCCTGCGGGCCGCCCGTGAAGTGTTCGAGCTCCTGGCGGCGTCCTTCGAAGGGAGCGGCAGCGCGCTCGCTCGATTGCGCTCCTTCGGCCAGGCCGTCGTCGCCAGCGACGAGCACCGCCGCCTCGTCGCGTTCCTCGATCACGAAGAGCACATGGGGTCGCTCGACCTTCGGGTCCGCGTCGGCGCCGACGGAGAAGTGCGGGCGATGCAGATAGTCGGCGTCCGAGAGGACCGCGGAAACCCCTTCTACGTCTCGGCGCTCCGGCGGTTCGTCACGCGCCTCGCGCTCTTCTTCCGCGGGTACCGGACGACGAGCGGCGAAGTCGCCGAACGCCTTCTGAGCGAGACGTTCTCCGGCGTCGAGCACCCGATCGCGTTGCTGTTCCAGGTCCTCGGTGACGCGGAGGTCCTCCTGGGGGGCGTGGGCCTCTACGATCGTGCGACCAGCTCGGGGCTGGCGGTGTGCCTCCCGTCGTTCGCGCCACCGGGCGGCGCGCTCCGCCTGGAAGGCCTATTCAACCCCCTCCTCCTCGCTGCGGGGATCGTCCCCGTTCCTTGCGACGTGTCCGCCGAACCGTCGGCGGTCGTCATCGTCACCGGCCCGAACTCCGGAGGAAAGACGCGGTTGCTGCAAGCGATCGCGATCGCCCAGATGCTGGCGCAGGCTGGCCTTTTCACCCCGGCGCGCAGCGCCCAACTGCCATGGGCTTCGGGTTTGTTCGCGTCGCTCTTCGAGGAAGCGCGCTCCGACCAGCCGGAGGGGCACCTGGGGATGGAACTATTGCGCATCCGGCGCCTCTTCGAGAAGCTCGACCCCGGGGGCCTCGTCGTCTTGGACGAGCTGTGCTCGGGCACCAACCCCTCGGAAGGGGAGGAGATCGCCCGCCTGGTGCTGTCGCTGCTTCCGGAGCTTGGCGTACACGCCTTCGTCACGACGCACCTGCTGCAGTTCGCAGCGCGTCTCGACCAGGAGCGGCCGACGCCCGCCCTGGCGTTTCTGCAGGTGCAGCTCGACGGAACGGACCGTCCGACGTACCGCTTCGTCCCCGGCGTCGCCAGGACGTCGCTCGCGCAGAAGACGGCAGCGCGACTGGGCGTGACACGCGAAGAGCTCCTCGAGCGCATCGCCGTCAAGAGGCGCGCGGCAGCGCGACCCTGACCGTCTTCTTCAGGGGCGCCGTGGAGAGTCGTGAAGTATCTTTTCCGAGATGAGGAGGGTTGCCCCGGCGCTCGCGCTCGCGATCGCCCCTACCTGTCTCGCGGCATGTTCGTTCCTGCTCTCCTTCGATGGCATCGACGACGGCACGCCGGACGGGGCGGCGGACGCGACGGCCGCCGATGGCGTCGTCTCGGGAGACGGCGCCCAGCCCGATCAAACGATGGACGGCCCGGGGAGCGACTCGATGCGCGAGGCCTCCCCCGACGCCGGCGACGGCACGGTGGGGACGGAGGTCGGCCCTCCGTCGGACGGCCGTGCCGACGCCCCGGGTGCGGACGTCGCGCTCGACTCTCCAACGGTTGACGCGCCAGCCGACGCATCGAGTTCGGACGCCTCGGAGGACGCCGCTCCGGATGCAGGCTGCGGGGCCGCCGCGCCTCCCGCGATGGTAGACGTGGGCGGCTTCTGCATCGATTCGACGGAGGTCACCGTCGCGCAGTACACGGACTTCCTCGCGGCCAAGGCCGGCGACACGAGCGGCGAACCGCCCGGGTGCGAATCGAACAACTCGTTCACTCCCGAGATGGGCTGGCCGCCCTCGGGTCCCCCGAGCCAGGCGATCGTCGGCGTCAACTGGTGCGACGCCTACATGTATTGCGCGTGGGCCGGCAAGCGTCTGTGTGGCGCGATCGACGGCGGCTCGTCCGTTCCTGCGCAGTGGAACAACGCCACCGTGAGCCAGTGGTTCAAGGCCTGCTCGCGCAACGCCGACGGGCTTCACGTGTATCCCTACGGACTGACGTACGACGCCTCCGCGTGCAACGGCAGCGACTACGATGCGCACGGGCCGCTTCCGTCCCTCAGCAGCTGCCAGGGCGGGTATCCCGGCATCTTCGACATGAGCGGCAACGTCATCGAATGGGAAGACTCCTGCCAGCTATCCAATCCCGATGCGGGGCCGGGTCCTTCCGACTGCTGCAACATCCGCGGCGGAGGATTTGGCCAAATCGGTGACCAGCTTCGGTGCGACCTCGACCTTTGCACCCCGCGCTCGAACGGCGGCGGCGACAACGGCTTCCGCTGCTGCTCGAAGTAGAGACGACCCACGGCGCGCTGCCGAGCGCCGATGGGGCTGCGCTGGCTCTCGCCGATCAGGCGCTCTTTGCGATTGCGTCGACGTCGGGTCGCGCGCCGCTCAGGCGGCGCACTCGCCGGCCCCGATGGCCACTTCGAAGCCGGCCTCCTCGCCGACGTCGACGTGTTCGCCTTCGACGGGCGCCCCCGCCGCGATGCTGCCCAGCGCCGCCACGACGCGCTTGGGATCCACGCGACGATAGAATTCGGCCGGTGTCTCGCCGTCCTTGCGCTCGGTCTCGAAAAGTTTGAGGAGCGCGGCGACCGCTTCGGGCACCCGTCGAGCCACCACCTTGACGACCTGCCGGCCGAAGCGCGCTCCGTTCTCGTCGATGCCGCCCCCGAGGTGCAGCTGGTACATCGGGTACGTGGTGCCGTTCACGGTCTTTGCGGCGCCGTGCCAGCCCACGTCGGCGACGTGGTGCTGTCCGCAGGAGTTGGGGCAGCCGCTGATCTTGATCGTCGTCCCCGCGAGCGCGGCGTTGCCGGCGAGGTCCGGCAGCTCGAGGCGCTCGGAGATCGCCTTTGCCACGTTGCGAGACGAGGTCACCGCGAGGTTGCACGACTCGGCGCCCGGGCACGACAGGACGTCCTTGGCGGTGTGCACGTCCGTTCGGGCGAGGCCGATTTCGCGGAGCGCGACGTAGAGCGCCGGGAGCGATCGGCGGTCGACCCACGGGATGAGCAAGTTCTGGTCGATGGTGAGCCTCAGCGTACCGTCGCCGAAGCGCGGGAGGATCGTGGCCAGGGCGCGCATCTGGGCGCTCGTGATGTCGCCCAGGAACAGGCGGACGTAAACGGCCGCGTACCCGTCCTGGCGCTGATCGACCACGGACCCGCTCCGCCACGCCATGTAGCCCGGCGCCTGCGGCGCACCGTCTGCCACCGGCGGGGCGGGCGTGTTGCGCGGCTGCTCCGTCAGGCGAAGCTCGGCGGCTGCCTCGGCGTCGACCGCTGCGCGAAACTCGGCGTACTTCGCGCGGAAGGCCTCTTCCCCGAGCTTCCGCAGGACGTACTTCATGCGCGCGCGATGCTTGTTGTCGCGGTTGCCGAGCGCGTGAAACAGCCGCACAAGCGCCTCGCCGACGCGGCCGATCTCCCCGGCGGGAACGAAGTCGTGCAGCGCAATGGCCGCCTGGGGCGTCGTCGAGAGGCCGCCGGCCGCATAGACCTTGAACCCCCGCTGTCCGTCGCGGACCTGGGCGACGAAACCGATGTCGTGGATCGCGCCGAACGCGCAGTCGGTCCCGCAGCCGCTGAATGCGATCTTGAACTTGCGGGGGAGGGTGCTCGATAGCGGCCCGCGAAGGAACTGCTGGACGACGGCGTGCGCGTAGGGAGTCACGTCGAACGGCGCGTCGGAGCAGACCTCCGCGAGCTCGCAGGCCGTGATGTTGCGCACCGAGTTCCCGCACGCCTCTCGCGTCGTGATCCCGACGTCGTCCAGGCGGCGCATCGCCGCCTCGGCGTCCGACAGCTTCATGAAGTGCAGCTGGATGTTCTGGCGGGTCGTCACGTGACCGTACCCGCGCGAATACTGGTCGGCGATGTCCGCGATCGCGACCAGCTGCTGCGGCCCGAGCAGGCCGTAGGGGAGCTTGATGCGGAACATCTGCACGTCGGCCTGTCGCTGTCCGTACACACCGCGCAGCAGGCGGAACGCGCGGAACTGCTCGGCGTTCAGCTCGCCCCGCTCGAAAGCAGCGAGCTTCTCGACGAACTCGTCGATGTCCCCCTTGTCCGAAAACCGCGGCAAGAACACTGATTCACTCATGGCCCGTCTCCAGCAAGTGCCTTCGAGTCTGTCTTTATGGACATTGAGCTTCCAGGTGCCCCCACGAAGCGCTGCCGCCGGGACGCGGCGCGCCTACCCCCGATCCGCGGGACGCGAGGTTGCCTCAGGCGCGCGCGAGAGGTCGCGAGAAGCCTCGCCGAGCCGCGTCGTGCGGATCAGCCGGCTGCTGCCCCGTGATAGGGTGATCGGGCATCGCGGGCCGTGGGCACCCGCCCCAGACAAAAGATTCGGTTTTTCGACCACGTGTTCGCTATAATGGAGGATGAGGTGGGAACGCGCAAGGCGATTCGGCCCCTGGCGGGACCGGGAGACGACGTCGGGGCGGCCGAGCTCGGCCGCCGGGTCGCCGAGAACCTTCGGGAGCGGCGGAAGGCACGCGGCATGTCGCTCGACGACCTCGCTCGCGCCTCCGGGGTGAGCCGAGCGGCCCTCTCGCAGATCGAGACCTGCAAGAGCAACCCGACCGTCGGCGTGCTCTGGAAAATCGCGGTTGGACTCGCCGTCCCGTTCGCGGAGCTGATCGGCGCGCCGCGTTCCGGCGCGGTCGTGCTCCGCCGGGCAGACTCCCAGGTCTTGCGCTCGTCCGACGGCAAATTCGAGAGCCGTCCGCTCGCCCCGGCCGGCGCATCTCCCATGGTCGAGCTCTACGAGCTTCGGCTCTCGGCGCGTTCCACCCATCGGTCGGAGCCCCACGCGCCCGGCACCCAGGAGATGCTCGTCGTCCTGAGCGGCGGTCTGAGGATGCACGTCGACGAAGAGACCTACGAGCTCGGCGCCGGCGACTCGATCGCGTTCGCGGCCGACCGCCCGCACGCGTACGAGAACCCCGCGGGATCCGAGGCGCGCTACCACAACGTGATCGTGTACGAGCGGTGACCGAGCCGTACCGCCCGCGGCGCCGTCGGCGCGCCGGTCGAGCTGGTTTGACGATCGAGGCACCCTCCATTATAACGACAGCGTGTTCGCGTCGGCGAAGGGTTGGCTCGACTCCCGTGCCGTTCCGCTCGAGGCGCCGGGTCCGGTGTTCCCGGCCGCCCGCGCCGGTGCCAGCGTCGCTCTCGAGGGCGTGTCGCTGGTCGTCGATACGCCGGAGGGTCGGATCGAGATTCTGCGGGACGCGAGCGTGCGCGTCGAGGCGGGCGAGTTCGTCTGTCTGCTGGGCCCATCGGGCAGCGGCAAGTCGACGATCTTGAACCTCGTCGCGGGCTTCGCCCGACCGACCTCCGGCCGCGTTCTCGAGGCGGACGCCGCGGTCGACAGCCCGGGTCCCGACCGCGCGATGGTCTTCCAGGACGCCGCCCTCTTCCCCTGGCTCTGCTTGCGCGACAACGTCGAATTCCCGTTGAAGCTCAAGGGCATGACCGCTTCCGCGCGCACGTCGCGCAGCGAGGAGCTCCTCCGCCTGGTGCATCTCTGGCGCTTCCGCGATCGGTACCCGCACGAGCTCTCGGGCGGCATGCGCCAGCGCGGCGCGATCGCGCGTGCTCTCGCCACCGATCCAGCGGTCCTGCTCATGGACGAGCCGTTCGCCGCCCTGGACGCGCAGACCCGCGAGATCCTCCAGGGCGAGGTCGAACGCATCTGGAGCGCCACCCGAAAGACGGTCGTCTTCGTGACGCACAACGTTCGCGAGGCCGTGCGCCTGGCGGACCGGGTCGTTCTGATGGGCACCCGTCCGGGGCGCATCCTTCATCAGGAGATCGTCGATCTGCCGCGGCCCCGCGCGGCGAACGACCCTCGCGTCTCCCAGCTGGCGAACGGCATCGGGCGTCGCATCGCCAGCGAGGTCGAGAAGGTGGCGCGCGAGGAGGCGGACGAGGCCTGGGTCGCGCCGGGCACCAGCAAGAGCGGCGGCGACCCGCGTCGCCAGCTCGGTCGCGGAATCTGAGGCGCCCGCAGGGCGGAGGAAGCGCGTGTCGTACGATCCGGAGGGTGTGCGGTCGGTGAGGCGTGGCAAGGTGTGGCTCGTCGGAGCCGGGCCCGGCAACCCGGACCTCCTCACGGTGCGCGCGCATCGCATCCTGTCCACCGCGCGTGTCGTCGCGTTCGACGAGCTCGTGTCGCCGGAGATCCTGGCGCTCGCGCCTCCGGACGCCGAGCGCATCCCCGTGGGTCGACGCGCAGGGGGTTGCCGGCACCACGAGGCGCGCATTCATCCGCTGGTCGTCGTTCGTGCCCTCGAGGGCCACGACGTCGTTCGCTTGAAGGGGGGGGACCCGCTCGTCTTCGGACGGGGAGGGGAGGAGGCCGAGGAGCTTGCCGCGGCCCGCGTTCCTTTCGAGCTCGTGCCCGGGATTTCCGCCGCGCTCGGAGCGGCGGCGAGCTCGGGGATTCCGCTGACGCACCGCGACTGCGCGTCGAGCCTCACGCTGGCGACGGCGCATGCAGCACGCGACGCCGAGGACGCCGCGGCAATCGCCGCCAGCGTCCCGCGGACCGGGACCGCCGTGTTTTACATGGGGCTCGGCAGGCTCCGTGAGACGTGCGACGCCCTCGTGCGCATGGGGCGTAGCGCCCAAACCCCGGCGGCCGTCGTATCGCGCGCCACCCTACCCGGCGAGCGCGTCCTCGTCGGAACGCTGGCGGACATCGCGTCGCGCGTCGAAGCCGCAGCGATCGAGCCGCCCGCTCTCCTCGTCGTCGGTGAGGTCGTCGCCCGCCGCGTGGAGAGCCCGGCGTCGTGCGGCGAACTGGCGCCCGAGGACGACAAGGGCGCATCGAAAGCCGGCTAGCGCCCCGTCGTTCTATCGACGCTGCTTTCGCTCGCGCGTCAGCTCGCGAACGAGCTCTTCGAAGCGATCGCCGATCGGTGTTTCCGCGGCCAGCCACTTGGCGCGGAGCTTCTTGGCGTCGGCGATCGCATCCTCGCTCGGGAGCACGTGCTCGATGACCTCGCGCATCAAGCGCGTGAGGGCGGGCGCCGCGCCGGAAGACGAGATCGCAATGGCGAACGGAGGCCTGCTTACGACGGCCCCGGAGTAGGCGCTCGCGTTGGCGGGATCGTCGACGGCGATGACGAAGCGCCCGCGCGCGTCGGCGGCGTCTGCCACGCCGCGCTGCACGGCGGCGTCCGACGTCGCGGCGACGACGAGCCAGGGGTCGGTCGCGTCTGCAGGATCGAACGGCCGCGCGAGCCACTCGACGACCCCTTTCGCGGCCCAATCGCGGATCGCCGACGTCGCATCCGGCGCGACGACCCGCACGACGGCCTTCGCTCGCAGCAGCGCCTCGATCTTGCGCTCCGCGACGGCGCCCGCGCCCACGACGAGCACGCGCCTGCCCTCGAGTTTCAGAAAGACGGGGTAGAGGCTCGCTCCGCCGCTGGAATGCACGCCTTCGAGTCTAGCCGCTCCTCGAACGCGATGCCCTCGTCCCTCAACCGCCGCGCCGTCGTCTCGAGCGCGACGTCGGAGAC
>Ga0207416_1004974_pt1 | contig 10949 bp, 10 predicted proteins | sample PaiPotPPM11metaG_FD_184107 | JGI IMG/M metagenome (GOLD analysis project Ga0207416, IMG submission 184107) | Iron sulfur acid spring bacterial and archeal communities from Banff, Canada, to study Microbial Dark Matter (Phase II) - Paint Pots PPM... ...
GGACGTGGGAGGTGGGATGGGGCTTGGCGTTGGGTTCGTGCTTGTTGTTGCAGGGAACGTGCTCGTCGGCAAAGTCATAGTTGCGCAGCCAATCAAGCTAATGGCCCCGGAGAGAGGTAGAAGCAGGCGGCAGAAAACGATTGCAGACTTCATAATGACTCCTTTTGCATTCATCTTCATTGCGAAATAGACAGCTATATGGAGGTTCCAACATCCGGGGCCAACGAGCGTCAATGCCGTAACGGTCGGCGTGTTGCAGAAACCATCCGGCCCGAACGTAATAGCCGTGGGCACGGAGAGTCCGGTGGCAACGTCCTCTATCTCGCCGGCCCGGTTCAGTGCTGGTTATGGCGACGTTTAGGATTAGCCATAGCTCGGCTTCGACACGGCGAGTATACCGATTTATCGAGAGCCCCTCACTTCAGATAATGAACGTAAGACCAAACAGCTTCCTAATATGTTCTGTGACTAAGATTGCACCCTGCGAGGAGAAGCATTCCGCAGGAAGAGAAGACGAGGTTGCGAAGAGCGTTGGCTCGGGTCATAGTCTTGTCCTTTGCGAAGTACACAGGCACGGCGCAGCATTTTTGATGGCGGGAACTCCCAAGAAAAGTGGAATCAATGATTTCTTGGATGGCATATTCCAGGCCGCCTGTCCAGGAAAGACGGCGGGCGGCAGGTTTGCAATTCCCGCCGCCCTGCTATCAGTAACCTGCTTGCAGTCAAAGCAAATCGGAAACTTTCGTATGCACGGTGATGCGTGTTGCCGCGATTACGCCCGTAAGGGTGACGGTGACATGCCCCGATGTATCGTATGCAGTCAGCGTAAACGTCCCGGAGTAGTGCTTCCCGTCTGGGCTCAAGGTGACCTCTTCAACGATTTGAGTCGGGCCCGCGGGGTTGCCGATGCCGCTGGGCGCGTTGGCGGTATCGTTGCCGAACCAGGGAAGGTGATTGAGCCTGTAGGTATCCCCGGTTTTTTCCCAAACGCCCAAGCAGATATTCCCATCCTGCGGAGGCCGTAGGGAGTGCATGATTTCCGTTTTATCGCGATGCCAGACGACGAGGGCATTGTCGATCACAGTGTTTGGTATGGGAGATCCGTTCGCAGTTTTGGCGGTGAACGTGGTGTGCCACATTCCGACGATGCTGGCGTTGTCGTCGTCGGCGTCGTCGGAGATAGGTAGGAAGGAGGCGGACCGACCGCCCCACGATTGAGGCAGCAAGGAGGCGCCGGCTTTGGCCTTACTGTACTCGCCGCACGCTGCGAACGCTTTGCCGCTGGGAAGAATTCCCATCAGAATGATTCCCAAGGCTAGACTGACTTTGCTGAGTGTTGCTTTCATGTTGTTCTCCTTTTTTTCTGAATTGAGTGACACCATAGCCCGATGTCCAATTCAGACATTGGCTATTTCCTTTTAACTGCGGTTCATCCTTCGGGTGAACGAAATGAGCTACGAGCAGGTTTTGCTAATGCACAGCGATCCTTGATGGTGGAGCGTCTCCCCACTCTCCCGAGGTGATGATGGCGGAGGGGATGACACTGCCGGAAGCGGTCGCGGAAAATTCAAAGACGGCGGGCACGAGTACGCCGCGGACCACCTCACCCACGCTGACATAGATGGTTCCCGCTGAGTCCACTCCGATGCCTTCATTGACGAAGTACGGATACATGCCAGGCGCTGTGACAAAGCGGATTGGCGCGACGTTGCCGTTGGCTGTGGGCCCAAATTCAAGGACTCCGAATCCGCCCAATGGCCAAGGACAGAGCACATAGAGATTTCCGGGAGTGTCGGTCGCCATCCCAAATACTTGGCCGGGGCCGCCACCGCCTTGCACAGGTCCTCCACTTCCAAATAGATCGGTCAGCGGGCCTGCAATCGTCCTCGCCGGAACAACGTTGCCCGTATCTGTAGGCCCGAAGACGACGATTGACGAGTCAGCTAGGTTTTGGACGTACAGATTGTCCGAACTGTCCACGGTGATGAAGCCCGGCGTGATCGCGGTCGATGACCCATCTGGGTTTTGAGAGTTTCCCAGGATATAGCGGACAGGATCGGCATTGCCGGTCGCGGTTGGGCTGAACACCGCGATCCCTATGCCATCCGAGACGAAGATTTCTCCCGTCGCACTGGCCATCACATCCTGCACGGCGGAGATCTTCGTTCCGGGACCTACCGGCAGCGACCGCACCGGGGGCGCAGTGGGATTGGTAGCAGAGTACACATTGATGCTGGAGCCTGACTCTGAAAGGACATAGATATTTCCAACAGCATCTACTGAAACCTCGGAACCCGGGATCTCCAAGGTGGCTGAGATCGCCCCTTTGGTCGACTGGGGATAAACGAGAACCAAGGTACGAGATGTGGTATCGGATACCACGTAAACGCTTGGCTCCATGACTGGCGAACCTGTCCCTGGAGGGTCTGGAGTTGGTGGTGTTGCCACGGGAGGGTCTGGAGTTGGTGGCGTCGCTACCGGAGGGTTCGGTGTTGGTGGCGTTGCCACTGGAGGGTTCGGTGTTGGTGGTGTTGCCACTGGAGGGTTCGGTGTTGGTGCTGTTGCCACTGGAGCGGAACTTACGAGGCTGGCGGTACTTCCTGGACTTACGGTGCACCCTGCGAGGAGAAGGATTCCGCAGGAGAAGAGGGCTATGTTGCGAAGGTCGCGGGCTCGGGTCATGGTGTTGATCCTTTGCGAAGTACACGAGGAACGTGCAGTCCTACACTTCCGGCGTTTTGGCTGTTTGATATATGGGTTGCCGCCGATTTTTGAAATCAGTGGAAGATCTCTGTGCTTGTAACCGGGTTTGCCCAAGATCCGCCGACAAACAGAACGGTGCCATCGAGCAACAAGGTTGCTGTGTGCCCCTCGCGCCCCGCTTTCATGGCATGGCCGGGGGTGAAGGTGTTCGTTCCGGGATCGAAGGTCTCGGTTGCAGGGGTCGCAGGTTCGTCGTCGCCGGGAGTCGGGCGGCTGGTGAATCCTCCAGCAATGAGCACCGTCCCATTGGGCAGGAGCGTGGCGGTATGAAACGATCGCGCGATCGACAATTTGCCGGCATAGGTAACGAATTGGCCCGCGGCAGGATCGTAAAACTCGACGGTGTTCTGTGACACAAACGGATACTGATTCGGGTCGTAGATTGCTCCGCCGGCTACGAGGACTCTTCCGTCGGGAAGCAGGGTCGCGGTTGACCCGTACCCGGTGCCTTTGAAGTTTGGGCTGCCGGTTGGAGTGAAGGTGTTGGTCGCGGGATCGTAGAGGTCGGCAGAGCCGCTTCCGACGACCAAGACTTTGCCATTCTGGAGCAGGATGGCAAGATGGCCTGTCCGCGCCACGCTCATGCTACCCGCCGGGGATGACGTGCCCGACGCCGGATCGTAGAGTTCTGCAGTTGACGTCGGTTGGGAGTACCACTGGGGCGTGGAGGATGATGGTGTGACGCCGCCGGTGATGAGTACCAGCCCGCTTGGCAAGAGTGTCGCGGTGTGTTCGGCGCGGGCGATGCTCATGTCTGCCGTCGGCTGGATGGTTCCAGCACCTGCCGTGAGAATCTCTGCGGTGGCTGCGGGAATCGGTACAACTGGATAGCCATTTGGCGGCAGGATTGTCGAGTAACCGCCGAGGGACAGAAGATCGCCGTTCGGCAGAAGTGTCGCAGTATGATTGCTGCGGGAAACCTTTGCCGCAAATTGAAAGAGGGCCGTGGCTGGGTCGTACCGGTCGGCGCGGTCGACGATCAATTGGGACTGTACATCCCAGTAGTCCACGTTATATCCCCCGGCGACGATCACCTGGCCACCGGGCAGCAGCGTCGCTGTATGGGAAATACGGGTGCCATTTGGGTCTCCAGCAAGCACAACCCCGCGACCGACCTTGACGGAGGCTGTCGCTGTCTTAGCAGGGTCGGCCTTTGAAGTCGCGATCACATGGTAGACACCTTCGATGGAAGGAGCGGTGTAAATCCCGTCAACGGTGATGGACCCGCCCGTTGTGCCTTCCTGGATGCTCCAACTCACCGGTTCTGGCATGTGGTCGATGGACACGTTGACAGCTATGGCGGCGGCAAAACTCCAACTCTCGCCTTGCCCGATGGTCAGACTTTCGGGGAAGATCGCCAGACGTGGGGGATACTGTTGTATGTTGGTGGGGCCGGTGGTGGGGCTGGTCACGGTGACGGTCGAAGCGCTCGGCCATATCTGCGGAACAGAGGCGCATCCGCCGCAGAGAGTCAGAAACAGCAGGGCCGGGGCCGTGATCGAAAGCGTTGGCCTGTTGAGATGGCGGTGAGGATGGTTGGTCATGTCTGGATCTCCTTCCGTGGCTTCGAAGCGAGTCGATCTGTGCGTCACTGGACCGTTAGAAATCACCGGAAGATCTCCGAACTCGTATTTGGGCTATCCCACGAACCGCCTACGAACAGAATGGTGCCATCGGGTAAGAGGGTCGCTGTATGGCTCTCGCGCGGCGTCTTCATGGCATGGCCGGAGGTGAAGCTGTTCGTTTGGGGATCGAAGATCTCTGTCGTGGCGATAATCGGTGCGTCTTCGTCATTGGTTGTTGGGGGCTTGGTAAATCCTCCGGCGAGGAGCACGGTCCCGTTGGGCAGTAGCGTGGCGGTGTGCATCGAGCGCGCGATGGTCAATTTGCCGGTGGGGGCGAATTGCCCGGTGGCCGGATCGTAGAGTTCGGCCGTGTCGATTGACACCCAGGGATAGTACTGCGGGTCGCGGACCCATCCGCCGGCTACGAGGACTCTTCCGTCGGGAAGCAAGGTTGCAGTGGGCCCGGTTCCCCAGTCGTTTCCGCCGCCGCCCCTGAAGGCTGGGCTGCCGGTTGGAGTAAAGGCGTTTGTCGCCGGGTCGTAGAGCTCGGCTGAGCCGGCTCCAAGAATCAGCACCTTGCCATTCAGGAGCAGGGTCGCAAGATGACCGATACGTGCGACACCCATGCTGCCCGTCTGAGAGGACGTGCCCGATGCCGGATCGTAGAGTTCGGCTGTGGACGTGGGTTCGGAGAATGGAGGCAAGGAGGGTAACGGTGTGTAGCCACCCGTGATGAGTATCCGACCATTTGGCAAGAGTGTCGCGGTGTGACCAGCACGGGCGATGCTCATGTCTGAGACAGCCTGAATGGTTCCCGTTGCCGCACGGAGGATTTCAGCGGTGGCTGCGGGAACCGGCGTGACTGGATGATCATTTGGGCCCGACGGCACGATTGTGGTGTAGCCGCCAAGGAACAGAAGATCGCCGTTCGACAAAAGCGTCGCAGTATGGCTGCTGCGGGTGACCTTTGCCACGGATTGAAAGACAGCGGTGGCGGGATCGTACTGGTCGGCGCGATCGATGATCTCTTGCACCTGTGGATATTCGAAGGACACGCTGATCCCACCCGCCACAATCACCCGTCCGGTGGGTAGCAACGTTACTGTATGGAAAAGACGGGCGGCATTCGAATCCCCAGAGAGGTTCAGCCCGCCACCGACCGTGACCGCGTTTGTCGCTGTCCTGGCGGGGTCGTTCTTCGAGATCCCGACGACATGGTAGACGCCTTCGACGGAGGGAGCCGTGTAGACGCCATCACTGGTGATGGACCCGCCGGCTACGCCTTCCTGAATGCTCCAACTCACCGGCTCCGGCATATGAGTGATGGTCGGGTAGCCGACCTGTCCCATGGCAGCGGCAAAACCCCAGCTCTCGCCGTGCCGGATGGTCAAACTTTCCGGGAAGAGTACCAGATGCACGGGAATAGCCGGTGTGGTGGTGCCGTTGGTCGGGGTGCTGACGGTGACGGTTGAGGCGCTCTGCTGTATCGGCGGGACCGAGGCGCATCCGCTGCAGAGGGAAACTAAGAGGAGAGCAGGGAATGTGACGGAAAGCCTTGGCCTGGCGAGATGGCGGAGAGGTTGGTTTCCCATGTTTGGATTCTCCTGTTGCGGCGTTGGTGCGAGTCGAAGGGACTCCGCCACGCTCCTTAGCAGTTGAGTAAGTGCAGAGCACGAAGCTATACTGCGGAAAACCCGTGTGCGGCCACTAGAAGAAAGACAGCGAGTTGATTTTCAGGGTCGATCCTCATCGGGATCAGCCTCAGGTCATTTGCTGCAACCCTGAAGCAAAAACGGATGGAAGATAAGTTTCCTGACGTAAGTTACGTTCGTTACGGCAATGGGCTCAATGATCTGCGGAGCGTTCCCTGATGATTCCAGCCCCAGCGAAGCCGGACACAAAGACGATTGAAGAGCAACTCGATCGCATTCTGAGATCAAGGGCCTTCTCGGCATCCAAGCGTAGCCAGAGGTTTCTTCGCTACGTCGTGGACAAATCCCTATCTGACTCCGCTTCACCTCCGAAGGAATTTGCCATCGCGATGGACGTCTTCGACAGGGACAGCAGTTACGATCCGGCGATCGACGCGACTGTGAGGGTGCAGGCCGGGCGACTTCGCGGCCGGCTCCGCGAGTATTACGACAGCGAAGGCAAGGACGACCCCATCTGGATCGACATTCCCATCGGTGGATATGTTCCTGTCTTTTCGGTGCGGGAGACGGCCACGGTCGAGCCAGGCAGCCGGCTGGCCCCGAACCAGGAACCCCCGCCAGACCGGACTGCCCTCAAGCGAATCGGGGCGCCGTCCGGCTTCCGCCGTATCCTCTCGGCGAGAGTACTCCTCCCGCTCACAGCGCTTTGCCTCATTCTGGTGGCGACTGTCGTGGCTCGCCGCCAAGCTCGGCCCGATTCGCCGATTCACTCGCTCGCCGTGCTGCCGCTGGAAAATCTCTCCAATGACCCCGAGCAGGAATATTTTGCCGATGGAATGACCGAAGAACTAATCACCGATCTCTCCTATGCAAAGTCACTGCGAGTGGTTTCCCGCTCTTCAACGATTGGATTCAAGAAGTCGCATTTATCCGTTCCGCAGATCGCAGAGCAACTGCACGTCGACGCGCTGATTGAAGGAACCGTTCTTCGTGTGAACGACAAGGTCCGCATCACCATTCGACTTACAGCAGCCAAGCCAGAGAGGCAGTTGTGGGCGGCATCGTACGAGCGCAACCTGAGTGATGCAATATCGTTGCAAAATCAAATTGCCGCCGAAGCGGTGGCCCAGATTCGAACCCAACTGATGCCCGAGGCGCGAACGCGGCTCAGCATGGAGAGTCAGATCAATCCGGAAGCGTACGACGAATATCTGAGGGCCCGATTCTTACTTCGGCAAGAGAAGGGAGAGGCAGTCCAAAAAGCCATCCCCCATCTGGAACGGGCGATCCAACTCGACCCAAACTTTGCCGCTGCCTACGCTGCTCTGGGCGAGGCTTGGTGTCTACCCTGGGTCAACATGAAGAACCCTCGGGAGACGTATGCGAAGGGTCTGGAATACTCGCAAAAGGCAGTCAGTCTTGATCCGAATTCGTCAGAGACGTTCGCTTCGCTGGGCCATTCGCTCATGCAAAACCACCGATGGAATGAGGGAGAAGTGGCCCTGCGCCGGGCCATCGACCTGGATGCCAACAACCCATATCCGGTCCAGTATCTTGCCGTCCTGTTGATGCATAAAGGCCGTGTTGATGAAAGCCTGCAGATCAGCCGCCAGTTGGCAGTCGCTAATCCCGTTGCACCCGATTTTCAGAGCCAATATGCGACTATGCTGTATCGGGCTCGTAAATATGACGATGCGATCGCTCAAAGTCAGCGCACCATTGACTTAGACCCGAACCACGGAAACTACGAATCGCTCGCCAACGCCCTGGCGCAGACTGGACGGTATCCGGAAGCTGAAATAGCCTTCAAAAAGGACAACAAGGAGAGCTTGTTGAGACCTGGAGTGCAAGCCTGGTTGTATGCCCTGGAGGGTAATCGTGAAGGCGCGCGCAGAATCCTGAACGACAATCCTGGGTTTGTCGATCCCCATACTGCAGTCGTACGGTACCTTTTGGGAGATCGGGAGGCCGGGTTGGCTGAACTGGGCAAACTTACGGATCAGTGGAACACGAAGACATACAACCTAAGAAATGATGCTCTCTTTGACCCTATGCGTAACGACCCGCGCTTCACAGCAATTGTGAAGAGATCGGGCTTGCTCGATAACTGACGCTCGGGCGTCACGCAGACGCACTGATAGTGCCGAGCCTTGGAATCTTGCCGGTATCCAGGTCAGGCCATCCAGCTTCTCGACCCGCTTAAATCGCTCGTTCGCAGGGGGAACCGGTGAGCGATCCAGATCATTTGTTGCTGACAGTGCTAATGCACTCATCAAGCATGAGTTGAGTCCCGTTCAGAGGATCGGTCCTGAAAAACGTAAGGTTCCTATCGGGACTGCCCCGGGAGATGAGGCAAGGTTGAGCCCGTTCGTTCCGGGCCGGGGCAGTTTCGATAGGGTCGTTTGAAGTAAGTCGCTGGCGTCTGCGACGGGCGCGGTGATCTACCTATGGGATTTCAATGGGCGGCAAATGGCCTGAGGGTGATGCAAGGTCGGGGAGCGACGGTTCGAGGAGCGCGGACTCCGATTGCACGGCGAAATGCGGATCTTATTTTGTGCCTTCGAAGGAGCATCGTGACAGTAGTGATCGGAGCTCGGGCGCACTTCGGCATTGCGTGTCGGGGCACGACGTAGGGAAGGTTGGATAGAGACAAGATCAGCCGAGAGGCGCTCAGGAACTGTCATCACCGTACCTCCTTGGCTCGGACGGGTTGATGCTTGCACGGAAATACAGTTGGCCGCGGGTTAGACGTTCGACGACCAGCATGATGCCGGAGCAGGCTGGACAGCGCAAGCTGGGCGGCTGGGGTGGATCGGCGCATGCCGTTGCGCCGAGCAGAACGCGGCAGCGTTCGAGCGCAACACTTCGTCTGCGGTTGGCGAAGAGTCCGAAGTGGCGAATGCGAACCAACCCCTTGGGCAGAACGTGGATGAGGAAGCGTCGCAGGAACTCATGGGCGGATACGGTCATGACCTTCTGCTTGCCGCCGTGGGCGTAGTCTCGCCAGCGGAAAGAGACGCGATCGTTTTCGAAGGCCACGAGGCGATGGTTCGAGATGGCGACGCGGTGAGTGTAGCGGGCCAGGTAGTTGAGAACGTGTTCGGCGCCGCCGAAGGGCGGCTTGGCGTAAACGACCCAGTCCTTCTGACCGAGTTGCCAGAGGAAGTGGTTGAAAGCTCGGGGTGAGGCAAGTTGCTCGAGCGAGCCATGGAACTGGAGTCTGTGTTGCTCGAAGAGTTCGCCAAGCCCCATCCTGAACCTGCGGCGGAAGCGGCGGCTAAGTGCCTTGACGGGCAGGAAGAAGCGGCGCGAGGAATCGATCCAGTTGGAGCCATCGGGAGTTAGGCCGCCGGCGGGAACGATGTAGTGGATATGCGGATGATGCTCGAGGTTCTGTCCCCAGGTATGGAGTACGCCGAGAAATCCGATGTCTGCTCCCAGATGTTTTGGATCGCGCGCCAGTTCGAGCATCGTCGCGGCGCTGATGCGATAGAGCAGATCGTAGAGCAGCCGCTTGTTCTGCAATGCAAGAGCGGAGAGTTCATGGGGTAGCGTGAACACGACGTGGAAGTACGGCACGGGCAGCAGTTCAGCCGAACGTGCCGCGAGCCATTTTGCACGCGCGTTCCCTTGGCACTTGGGGCAGTGCCGGTTGCGGCACGAGTTGAATGAGATGGCCTGATGACCGCAGCCGACACACCGATCGAGATGACCGCCCAATGCCGCAGTGCGGCATTGGACGATAGCATCGAGCACCTTGCGATGGGGCCATGCAAGATGCGACTGCTGCTGTTCCCAGAAACTGTTGCCCGTTCTACGGACGATGTCGGCCACCTCGAGGGTGGGCCGGCTCATCGCTTCATCCGTCTCCTGGAGCGTTTTATCTCATCGGGCCGTGACACTTCGATCGCTTCGAGCGGGCTTGGAATCGCTTGCAGGTGGCGCCGCGACAGGTGCAGATAGACGGTCGAATGTTCGAGCTTGGAGTGTCCGAGAAGGACCTGGATGGTCCGAAGATCGGCGCCGGCTTCGAGCATGTGCGTGGCGAAACTGTGCCTGAGCGTGTGGGGCGATACGTGCTTTTTGATGCCGGCCTGCCTGGCTGCTTCATCCACAGCCGCCCAGACAATCTTTTCGGTGATGGGCACATCAGCCCGCCAGTTGTTCACCATACCTGGGAACAGATAGGTCTTGGGCTTCATCCAGCGCCAGTACTCTCGCAGAGTCTCCAGAAGCTTGGGGGTCAACAGAACATCGCGATCGCGGCTGCCCTTGCCTTGATGGACATGAATGACCATGCGTTCGCTGTCGATGTCGGTGACCTTCAGGTGGCACAACTCGGCTCGTCGCAGCCCTGTTGCATACAGCGTCATCAGCATGGTGCGATGCATCAGGTTCCGAGCCGAATCTATCAGCCGCGCGACCTCCTCCGGACTGAGTACAGTTGGCAGCTTCCTGGGCCGCTTGGGGAATGGGATCTCGTCGAGAAGGTAGGGGCGCCGAAGGGTCTTGACGAAGAGAAACCGCAGAGCCGCACATCGGCTCTGAATAGTCCCAGGCGACAACTTCCGATCCCGAAACAGGTGCACCTGGTACTCGCGAATATGGCTGGGACCAAGGCGCTCTGGCGAGCGGTGGAAGTAATTCGAAAAATCCTCCACCGCGTGGATGTAGCAACGGACTGTGCTTGGAGAGTAGTTGCGACGCTGGAGTTCATCCAGCATCAACTGCCGAAGATGGGTCACGGTAAACCTCCTGTGACCCGAGGCTTACACAGCCAACAATGCCCGGAGAAAGCCCATGCCGCAGCGTCCGTCGCGTCAGCGACTTCGTTGTGCGCCGGGCATGTTCAACAGCTTGGAGGTGCAAGTCCTCTACCCGACCTGATGGAGGTAAGGGTTAGCGATGACGCAAGGGCTATCGCCGTGAGGCGGGGTCTGAAGGAAGCGTGGAGCAAATGCGCGAGTCG
>Ga0207416_1004975_pt1 | contig 10947 bp, 10 predicted proteins | sample PaiPotPPM11metaG_FD_184107 | JGI IMG/M metagenome (GOLD analysis project Ga0207416, IMG submission 184107) | Iron sulfur acid spring bacterial and archeal communities from Banff, Canada, to study Microbial Dark Matter (Phase II) - Paint Pots PPM... ...
CGACAGGGGCCGTTGGGGTACTTGGAATGGCGAATGTGGATTCGCGAGAAATCGTTGGGACACCGAGCGGCTATGTCACGGAGGTGGACGCCGACTTGCTGCTTCGCCCAGGCGATCTGCTGTTTAACCGTACCAACAGTCGCGAGCTCGTAGGGAAGGTCGCCTTGGTACGACGAAACAATGAGCCTATGACCTTCGCGTCATACCTAGTCCGGCTTCGCGTTGGCGCCGGGGTGGATGCGACCTATCTCAACTACGTGCTCAATTCACAGGAGGTGCTGAGCGTCGCCCGCAGCCTCGCTCTTCCGAGCATCGGGCAGGCGAATCTAAATCCGCGGCGGTACGCAGCGATTTGCATACCGCTGCCACCCATCGACGTGCAAGACGCCATTGTGCGAGAGCTCGAAAACACGTGCGCTATCGTCGGTGGTGCGTCCGATCGCCTTGATATGCAGATGAACCTCCTCCAAGAGCGTCGGCGGGCGTTGATCACCGCCGCCGTTACGGGCCAGCTCGATATTCGGGAGGCGGCCTAGTGGGCGCCGTCCACCTCGAGGGCACCTTCGAGGCCTTCATTGCCGGTGAACTGATCCACCGCGGCTGGATCCAGGGCGACCCTGATGACTGGAATCGGGAACTTGCTTTGGATACCCCGCAGCTGTTTGCGTTTCTGCAGGACAGTCAGCCCAAAGCCTGGGCGAAGCTAGGTCGCGTCCATGGCGGCAAGCTTGAGGAGCGATTCTTAGCGCGTCTTACCAAGGAGCTTGACGTTCGTGGGACGCTCGACGTCCTCCGCCACGGCATCACCGACTACGGCGTCACGCTCAGACTTTGCTACTTCAAGCCCGCTCACGGAATGGCACCCGAAGCGCTCGATCTGTACGAGAAGAACCGGCTCGTTGTCACGCAGCAAATGCACTTCGACCCGAAGAGCGAGCAGTCGGTGGACCTCGTCCTCGCCGTCAACGGGCTTCCCGTGGCAACCGCCGAGTTGAAGAGCCAAACCTCTGGCCAGACGGTCGAGAAGGCGATGCATCAATACCGCCACGATCGCGATCCCAAGCTGCCGCTCTTCTCTTTCAAGAGGCGGGCGCTGGTTCACTTCGCAGTCGATGCCGATCTCGCCTACATGACGACCCGCCTTGCCGCCACGAGCACGCATTTCCTGCCCTTCAACCGCGGCCAACGGACTCCTGGTGGCCACACCGCCGCCGGCAACTCGCCCAACGCCAGTGGTCACCGCACCGCTTATCTCTGGGAGGACGTCTGGGAACGCGATAGCTGGCTCGACATCCTGGAGCGCTTCATGCATCTGGAGAAGCTCGAGGAGCAGCGGGACGGCAAGAAGGTCATCAAGGAATCGCTCATCTTTCCCCGGTATCACCAGCTGGATGCGACACGGTCCTTGGTTGCTCATGCCCATGACCATGGACCCGGCCATAACTACTTGATCCAGCACTCGGCCGGGTCGGGCAAGAGCAACACTATCGCCTGGCTGGCGCACCACCTCTCGTCGCTCCACGGCGCCGATGACGCTCTGGTCTTTGACTCGACGATCGTGATCACTGACCGTCGCGTCCTCGACAAACAGCTCCAGGACACGATCTATCAGTTCGAGCACAAGTCCGGTGTGGTCGCGCCCATCGACAAGGACTCAGACCAGCTCGCTGCGGCGATGACGGCCGGCACCAAGATCATCATCACCACGCTGCAGAAGTTCCCCTTCATCCTCCAAAAGATTGGGACGCTGGGAGCCAAGCGCTTTGCGATCGTCGTCGACGAAGCGCACAGCAGTCAGACTGGGGAGGCGGCACACAAGCTGAAGAAGCTCCTTGCATCCGTCGGAGAATCAGAGCAGGAGGAGGACGCACCCGACGGCGAGGACGAATTGGTAAAGGAGGTTCAGGCGGTCGGGAGGCTGAGCCACGTCTCGTACTTCGCCTTCACTGCAACCCCCAAGGCCAAGACGATGGCTTTGTTCGGTGAGAAGCAAGAGGTGGGTGGATATCGCCCGTTCCATGTGTACTCAATGCGCCAAGCCATCGAGGAGAAGTTCATCCTCGATGTGCTGCAGAACTACACAACGTACAAGACCTTCTACAGACTTGAGAAGCAGGGGATCGACGACCCGGAGGTCGAGACTAGAAAGGCGGGCCGCGCGATCGCCAAATTCATGGAACTGCATCCGCACAACATTGCTCAAAAGGTCCAAGTGATGGTGGACCACTTCGCCAGCAAGGTCATGCCCAAGATCGAGGGCAAGGCCAAGGCGATGGTGGTGGCCCGCTCTCGCATCCAGGCCGTGAAGTACAAGCAGGCCTTCGATGCCTATATCAGAGAGAAGGGCTACCCGATCAAGTCCCTGGTGGCGTTCTCAGGCGGTGTGAAGGACGAGCTCGACATCGAGTACACGGAACCGGGGATGAATGGATTCGGTGAAAAGGAGGTCCCCAAGAAGTTTGCCTCTGAAGAGTTTCGGGTCCTCCTGGTCGCCGAGAAGTACCAGACCGGATTCGACCAGCCCTTGCTCCACACGATGTACGTGGACAAGCGCCTCGACAACGTGAAGGCCGTTCAGACTCTGTCGCGCCTCAACCGAATCTACCCCGGCAAGGACGACACGTTCGTCCTTGACTTCGTCAACGACGCCGAGACCATCCGTAAGGCGTTCCTGCCGTACTACGAGGAGGCGTGCCTCCCTGAAGAGACTGACCCGAACCTCCTATACGACCTGAAGAACAAGATCATGGACGCGCAGGTGCTGTGGCCAGACAACGTCGAGGCCGCGTGGCGCGCGCTTGAGAGCCCTGCTGACGTGAAGCTGGGCAACGCCGCGCTGAATGCGGCCCTAGACCCCGCCGTCGAGCGGTTCACGGCGAAAGAAACCGGTGAGCAGGAGGAGTTCCGGGCCCAACTCCAGGGCTATGTTCGCCTCTACGCGTATCTGCTGCACATCGTCCCTTTCTCTGACGTTGATCTGCTGAAGCTATACGAAGTAGGGCGCTTCCTCCTGCGCAAGCTGCCTCGCAGAAATGCTGGCGAGGCCTTCGATCTCGACGATCAGATTGCGTTGCGTTACTACCGGCTCACCAAGACCGGGGATCATAAGATCGCACTCGGCGGCGATGAACTTCCGGGCCTTGAGGGGCCGTCCGCGGTAGGGACCCTTGAGGTACGCGACGAGCAGAAGGCTCCCCTCTCACAGCTCATTGAGCGGATCAACGAGATCTTCGGGGCCGACCTGGGCCCCGAGGCCGTGCTGACCATTGAGCAGGTCCAGGAGAAGATGATCGCCGATGCGACCCTGGCCAAACAGGCGAAGGCCAACTCGCTGGAGAACTACCGCCACGGATTTGACCCAGCATTCCTGGATGCTCTCGTCGAACTTCGCCATGGCAACGTCAAATTCTTCAACCGTGCCATCGAGGACGAGGAGTTACGCCGGTTCATCGCTGACAACCTCCGTCCCGAGGTATATCGCCGTCAGCGCAGAGCGAGCTGAGGCAGAGAAGACCAAGAGTCGTTGAATGCCAACGCTCAGGGCCGGCGGACAGCCTCCCGCGCTTGCAGCGTGTGCTCTTGGCGCGCCAGGTCATTGACCACCCGCTCGAGCGCATCGCGGGCCTCGGAGACGAGAGAGGGGAGAGGAGGCGTTTCGTGGAACGGGCACGAGGTCGCCAAAGGAGCGAAGAAACAAGGGCTGTAGGCAGGGGGCCGATCGTGGCGCAGGTCAGTCCGGGGAATGACGCGACCGGGATTTGCCATGCGCTGGAGACGCTAGCAACGGCCGTGGAGGCATTGTCGGACGCCACCTTGGCAGAGTGAGCGCCGGCCCAACGCCGGTAACTATGTACTTGCAAATGTCGCCTAACTGTCGTATAGTCTGTTCATGGCGATCTTGCAGCTTCGGGCAAACGCACCGTTCGTTTTGAGGATTGGCTACAACGACCACAGATCCGTCCTCGACGCCCTACAGGGCCGGGAATGCGAAGGGGCCCGGGTGCCGATCGAGGTTTTGGTGGTCGAGGGCCATTGGGCTGGCCGGCACCGCGACCTTGTCGACGAGGCCGCGGCTGGACGCCAGCTCGTCATCGACTATCGGGTCGACCAGTGGACCCTCGGGGATGGCGCATCCGCCCTTCCCGCTGGCCGATCAAGCGCATTCTCCCTCGAGGAGATTGAGAAGGGTGCGAAGGGTGTCGTTCGCGAGGCCCTCGCAGCTCAGGAACGGACGATTTGGACCGTTGCCCCTGGCTGCCACATTGACGACATCAGGGGCGTGGCGTGGGCAACTACGCTCCGGTTGCTCGACGAAACGATCGAGCAGACGGGTCGTGTGCCCGTCGCCCGACTCGTGGGCACGCCCGCCGCGTTAGCAACGCAAGAGAGTGCATCGATTATTGCGGAGGCGCTTCACGAGAGACACGTAGAGCGTCTGATGCTTACCGTCGGGCCTATCGGCGATGATCGCGCTGGAGAAAATCTGCTTCGTCTTGTTCGAGCGCTCTCGACGGCGGGAATTGGCATTCATCTCACCCACCAGGGGGCGATTGGGCTTGCGGCGCTTGCCATGGGGGCACAGTCTTTCGACGCTGGCATCCTCGGTCGCAACGAAAAGTTCGACTATGACCTACAGCGTGAACGCCTCCAAAGCGGAGGCGGTGGCCGTGCCCGCAAGCCTCGTGGCTATGCGGCGCCCCTTCTAAGCAGCATTCCGAACGAGATCCTGACGAAGCTGTTCCAACTCAAGGCAGTTCGCGGTGCTCTCGAATGCGATGAGCCGTGCTGTGGCACTCGACTTGATGGTGCTGTTCTCCATCCGGTTACGCACTTTGTATTCTGCCGCTGCGCTCAGGTGCGCAGCGTTCTCGATATGCCGGTCGAGATGCGGCTGGGCCAGGTGGAAACGTTATACGGGCAGGCTGGAACGATTTACAGCGCCATCCGAGGCGTGCGCAAGAGTGACCGACACGCTCTCGAGTCGCCTGACCTTGAGGCAGTCGCGACGGAGATGGCGGCTGTGCAGGGCGCTGGCCGGCAACTTCGTCAGGTGGTCGAGAACGCACATTGGGCCGCGGTGTAGGAGCAGGAGAAAGATGGGTTTAGTTGCTGAGACTCTCCGGCGGCTCCACGACGAGGGCGAGATCAACAATAACGACGTCGCCCGGGTGGTCAAGACGCACATCAGAACCGTCGAGCGGTGGGGTAAGGGCGACACTGAACCCCCGCCGGCGAAGAAGGAGCTACTGCTCTACCTCTCAGTAGCGGTCAAGCAAGCACGCAAGCACATGGACCGGGAGCAGGCGTGGGCGTGGCTCCACAGTCCGAATCCGTACCTCGACAACGAGATTCCGCTCGACGTCCTCGCTCGGCGCGACTATCGGCGCGTGCTCGCCGCGCTGGATGCCGAGGCGGAGGGGGTTTACATCTAACCGACGATGGCGAAGCGGGACATCTACGCGCGGCTCGACGCGCTCGAGCCAGCAGCGTGGGATGGTCTCGCCTTTCGCCATTCATCGCTCCGATACGACACTGCCCGCGTGCTCAACGGCGATGGGGCACGGCAGGCGGGTGGGAGGTGGAACCCCGAGGAGAGTTTTCGCACGGTGTATCTGTCCGAGGAGCCAGAGACCGTGTTCGAGGAGTTCCTGCGCAGCATCGGACCAGGCCGCGATCCGCGCGCGCTCGCCAAGACCAGGGTGCTGTGGCAGGCACGCGTCCGCGCCGACAATTTGGTGGATCTGAGGACCGTCGCGAACCGCCGACTGGTTGGGCTCCCCGCCCGCTTCGACTATGAGGTTCCTCGTGAACTGTGTCAGGAGATTGGAGAGGCCGCTTACTACGTCCGCTACAAGGGGATTCTGGCTCCCAGCGCAGCGCGTGAAGGAGCAATCAACATCATTGTGTTTCCTGACTATCTCGAGGATCGCGATGTGTTCGAGGTGGTGACCGAGGAGCACCGTCGGTTTCTTTCCGAGTTCTTCCCGCCACAGACAGAGTAGCTGCGCCAGCCACGGTGCGGGCCATACTTGCCAACATGATGGACCATCGCCCGGCTCCACTTGACGGCCTCCTGGCAGAGGTGACGCAGGTGGTTGGTAAACGAGCCCTATTACTGCGGCACTCCCGATCCGGCACCGGCGGACTTACTCCCGTGTTGCACCGCATTGTCGAATTTGCCGATGGATCAACCGGGTTTCTGAAGGCGGCCCTTCCCGGCACAGAAAGCGCGATAAGAGCGGAAGTCGCGGTGTACTCGCTACTCGGAGCCAAGCCGTTCATGCCTCGACTCGACGGATGCGACAGCGGCGATCAGCCGTGGCTCGTAATCGAAAATCTGGAAGATGCCAGCTGGCCACCGCCGTGGGACCTTGGGCAGATAAGCATTGCATTGGCGACGCTCGATCAAGTACACGCTGCAATAGCTCCGTCAGAGTTGCCCACCTTGCGAAAGGCGCTGGCTATCTGGAGTAGCTGGACGCAGGTTGCCACCAACCCAGAACCTTTCCTGTCGCTTGCGCTGTGTACTTCGAGCTGGCTCGAACGCAGTCTCCCAACTCTCCTTGACGCTTCCGAGCGCGCGATTCTCGACGGCAATGAGCTTGTCCATTTGGATCCGGCTCACAATATGTGCTTTCGCGACCAGCAGACCATTCTTCTGGACTGGCCAAAGGCATGTCGCGGCAACGGGCTGTTTGATCTTCATCTGTTGCTACCAAGCCTGCACGCCGAAGGCGGACCACCGCCGGAGTGCCTCGCTCGGCAGGGCGCAGCGGAACATGCGGCGTGGCTCAGTGGGCACTGGGCTTCGCAAGCCGCGGCTGCGGCGGACACCCCACTCCTCCGGGGCATTCGTCAGTCACAGCTTGAGCAGCTACGTATCGCGCTGCCCTGGGCCGCACGAGAACTGGGGCTCGAACCACTGGCGCCTCACTTGGGGTCCTGACAGCGGCATGCCCGCGTCCGTGCTGGCATCCACTGGCTGTGGCCGGAGCCTGTCGTACATTTGCGCGATGGGCAGCGTCGCTCTCCTGGGTCTGAATCGGTTGAGTTGCCTATCTCTCTCAGAGGGGGCGTAGATGGCTGAGTCTCGAGTGCCGCTGGGAAGTCCACCCGCGCCTTGGGCTAACCCACTGCCGCCTGGACTCATCGAACACTTCGGTTGGCCGGGCCCCTGGCCGATCACGCCTGTGGTCGTGGACAGCGGCGTACTGCTGAACAGTGTGTTTCGAGGGGTGCGCTGGAGGGAGGATCAGCGGCGGGGCCGATGACCGGCACGACGTGGCGTCAAGTAGCTGACCGTAGCGCTTCCACGTCCGATACCTGACCTTGGAACGCATACCTGGAAGCCAGACATGGAGGAACTCGGCTAACGTTTCCCGACCGGTCGGCAGGCTCTTCCCTGCCACTGTGCGCGCTGCGGGTTCGAGTCCGGTCTCCCGCTCACAACAGCGATCTCCTCGAAGTAGGGAGCCGAGGCTGCGTCGAGACGGGAAGTTCTCAAATTTTCCTGCCCTTAAGCCGGATCAGCACAGGTGGTTGTTGACAGTGGATGTCCTTTTGGGCCAAGACTCGCCTGAAAAGGACCCCTACCTCAAAGACCCCGTGACGGAACCCCTGGGCTGAAAAGCTCGTCCATGACCCTGGCCGTCTCGAGCTGAAGGTCAGGGATCATGTGCGAGTAGGTATCGAGGGTGATGGCCACCCTGGAGTGACCCAGCGTCTCCTGGACGATTTTCGGATTCACGCCGCTGCGAAACCAGAGGGTGGCAGCGGTGTGCCGCAGATCGTGGAAGCGGATCACAGGAAGGCCAGCCCGCTTTAGCAGAGGCTGGAACCGGCCGCGGACCAGCCAGGCGGCCGTGACGGGGCGGCCGCTGTGCCGGCAGAAGACCAACTGGTGATCCTCCCAGGCGGCTCCGGCGTGGAGCCGTTCGGCGGCTTGAGCCGCTTTGTGTCGGCGCACGGCATTCACTGCGGCCTGGCTCAAGCGAATCGGGCGTCGGGAACGGTGCGTCTTAGGCCGCGTCACCTCCAACCCGTTGGGCCCGCGGCTGAGGTTGCCGGTCACATGCAGGACGCCGCGATCCAGGTCAACGTCGGACCAGCGGAGGCCGAGCAGCTCGCCCTGGCGCATGCCGGTGGTCACGGCCAGGATCCAGAGCGCCTCCCAGCGATCCCCGGTCCCGGCCGCCAGGAATGCCCGGGCCTGATCGGCGTCCAACGTCTGCATTTCGTGAAAGGCCATGGGCGGTGGCTTCACCATGGCGGCGACATTGCGACCAACGAGCTCCGTCGCAACCGCATCGCGGAGCGCCCGCCGCAATACCGCGTGCGTGTGATGGGCGGTCGTGGGGCTCAAGCCTGCCCCGAGGATCCGGTTCACCATCCGCTGCACGTCGGTGGGGGAGAGTCGGGCCAGCGATATCCGGCCACACGCCGGCAGGATGTGGCGCTCGATCAACTGCCGGTAGCGACGCCAGGTCGAATAACGAATCCGTGGCCGCATGCCGGGGAGCCAATCTTCGAGGAGGTCGGCCACGCTTCCGTGGCCCCTCGGGATCACCTGTCCTTCGTCCCGCGCCTGCAGCGCGCCTGTGAGTGCGCGTCGCGCCTCGTCCTGCGTCTTGCGAAGGAGCCGCCGGCGTTGGCCATCCGGGGCAAAGTAGGCGGCCTCCCAGCGCCCGTCCTTCCGCGGATAGATGGTGCCTTCCCCGTTCGCGCGCCGGTGTACGGACCCTTTCCTGCGCGTTCGTCTCGCCATCTGCATCCTCACTTCACGAGGTCGGACGTTGGCTGCCTTTGACCTACTCGAGGCGGTCGCACATGGTAACTCCACGGCGAAGGATTGCAAGTCCCTCGTTTACCCGCGTTGTGGCGGACCCGACGCCCGCGGCGAAATCGGGCCCGACCTGCCCACGTGTGGCCTCACGTCGCCGGACGCGGGCTTGGCCGGCCACAGAACCGCACTCGGCCCGTGAGCGCCCTTGTGCGGCCACACGTCGGCACGTGAACCGGAGGGTCCGCCGGCCGGGGGGCGCCGCGAGTGGATTGTCTTGTCTGCCCGAAGCCATTCATCGAGCCCTGCGCAAGGAGGCCGGGGGAGGCCAGCTGTGACGATCATCGACGGGACGCCGATCACCGAGGTCCTGGATGAGCGGTCCTCGGACGTCGCCCTGGTTCGCCACGTGGTCGGTGCGTTCGTCGATCCAGCGTTCAAGCGCCACCCGCGGCACCCGAACCGACCGTCCGATCCGGATGACCGGCAATTCGCCGGCGGCCAGGAGGGTAAAGACCGTTGAGCGGCCCAGTCCGAGCAGCTGCGCCACCTGACCCGCTTTCAACAACAGCGGCGCCATGGGTCGCCCGCTCCGGTCGTCGGCACTGGCCTCGGTCTCCTCCGGCTGTTCCTTCTCACTCGAACGAAGCGCAGAGCCGTTGCGAGACTGGTTCACCTTCCCCTCCTGCTTCGGCGATTACTGCTCGGGACGATGGCCGAAGCGATGCCCGCTTTGACGGCACGCTCACGGTTATTCGGCTAGCCTCACCTCCTCTTCCTCAAGAGCCAGCTCCTCCGTCGCGACCGCGAGCCGCTGGGCGGCATCTTCATGGCCGAGATGTAGCAGCGGTCGCCGCTCGCCGGTTCCGAGTCCCGGCGCCCACACGGGGCCGAGCGGGCCATGCGCGGCCAGCAGCGCGTTCGTCGTCGTCCAGACGCCTGGCGCCGGCCGATCCGCCCAGCGGAACGCGGACGCGGCCACTTTGCGGACCGTCGCCTCTCGCGCGGCGTCCGGAACGACGAAGAGAATGTGCATCTGGTCTGCGCCAACCCGACCTGCCAGGTGGCGCAGGTAGCGCTGGACCTTTGCCTGCAACCACAGCCGTCGCTCGGTTCCGCGGTCAATCTCAATGAAGGCCCGGACGTTCTTCTGATCGACCTTGACCTCCGCCGCCCCGTCAGGCGTGAGGGTTGGCTTCCCGTTGCGGCTGTAGTAGGTGCGGACCTCGTCCTCGCCGACCCAACCCAGCCCGCCATGGATCTGGCGAATCGCGGCCTGCAGTCCGACGTAGAAGTCGTTGATGGCGAGCGTGTGGTTGATGTGGAGAAAGCTGCGACCGGTTCGGGCCGTTCGAAGACCCAGGACCTTCCGATTGATCCCCGTAACCTGAGCCGCGACATCGGCGCCCTCGGCGGTCAGGAGGTAGGCGCGCGGCCCCGCGCCGGCTAAGGGCTGCGGCAAATAGATCACGTGCCGGATCAGCCCCAGCTGCTTCAGCTGCGACAGCGCCGCCTGGCAGCGGCGCTTGCTGCCGAAGAAGAGGACCGTCAGTTGGTCCCGGGTGAGAGCGCGGTGCCGGGCCAGCGCGGCGAGCATCTCGACCTGACGCTCGGTCAGGCGGTACTTGAGAGAATAAAGTGGAGAGCACTTGCGTGCCCGTCTCGAATTCAGCGCCCGGTTCAGCCGACCGTCACTTCGCATGGTGACACCGCAAGTGACACCCTCTGCCGCGCCCTTCAAAGCTTTCGCGCCTCCGATCGATGCCCGATCCCATCCATCTCTCAAAAGGCCTCCATTTCGGACGATTTCGGCAGACCAGTTTGCCAGCCACGCTTGCTTTCCCCTGCATCCACTAAAGGGCCGCCCAAAAGGCCGATTTCGGCGGACCAGTTTCGGCTTTTCCCAACATTGCCCCTCCGTCACACATAGGGCCGGTCTAAGGCCCCGATTTCTGACATGATTTTGCGAACCTTGTCGAAGAGGCACCACGTCCGGCCAGTTTCAGCATTCCGCCGAGGCCGGTTCGAGAGTCCCTCGCACACCATCTAAAAGGCCGGCTTTCCGGGCCGTTTTCGGACATCCCTCGGAAGAAAGGACGCCGACTGCCAAGAGAGGACGGTCACCGCCCGTGAGACGACGATCCTCAAATTGGAAAGTAGTTTTGTAG
>Ga0207416_1004977_pt1 | contig 10941 bp, 8 predicted proteins | sample PaiPotPPM11metaG_FD_184107 | JGI IMG/M metagenome (GOLD analysis project Ga0207416, IMG submission 184107) | Iron sulfur acid spring bacterial and archeal communities from Banff, Canada, to study Microbial Dark Matter (Phase II) - Paint Pots PPM... ...
AAGGCTGCGGAGACGAGCGCCCGCGCCGGCCGTACGATCAAGCACGACTAAGCGCGTTTTTTCGGTCGCCTAACGGCGGCCGCTACAGCCACCGGCCGCCTTTTTGGCGGCCGTTTTCATTTCAGCAAGCGTGCGGCGGCGCGGTCCAGCATCCAGAGCAGCTCGCCGTCGCTCGGCCGCACGCCCTGCGCCGGCAGCGCAAGAACATTCTCCGGGCCGTCGAGCACCTCAGCAGCGATTTGGGCCTTGCCCTCGCCTTCGACCAGAAACCAGACCGCCCGCGCGGCGTTGATCGCCGGGTAGGTCAGCGTTAAGCGCCACGGCGCGACCGGCGCGGTTCTCACGTGATTGGCGACGCACGTCGAATCGACGACCTCCAACGCCTGCGTATGCGGAAAAAGCGACGCAGTGTGACCGTCAGGGCCAAGGCCCAACAAAACGAGATCGAAGCGGGTCGTCGATTCGCCGAAGTGAGCGCGCAGCTGTTCGCGGTAGTCCAACGCGCCCAGGCGCGGCTCGAGCTCGCCTTTCATGCGATGGACGTTGGCGTTCGGTAACGGCACCCGGCTCAACAGTGCACGGTCGGCTGCAGCGAAGTTGCTGTCGGCGTCATCCGGCGGCACGCATCGTTCGTCGCCCCAAAACACCCGGACGCTGGGCCACAGAATGTAGCCGCAAAACCGCGGCGACGCCAGCAAGCCGTATAGCGCCGCGGGAGTCGATCCGCCCGACAGCGCCACGGTAAACTCGCCACGCGCTTGGACCGCGCTGCGCGCTCGAGCGGCGAACCCGGAGGCCGCCCGGTTAGCCAGCAGCTCTGGCGTGTCGAGCACAATGATCTTCGGCGGGCCCTTCACGGGTCTAATCGTGATGGAGCGCGGCTTCGAGCAGCGGGTCGCGCGCCGGTGAATCGATCGACCGGTGCAGCAGTTCGGCCTCGCTGAGCGTGGTCGTGGGGAACAACCACTCGCGAATCGTTCGACCCGATTGATCTTTCGCCACCGCCACGACGCCGGTGGGAGCCGGACGGCGCTCCAGCTCGAGCGCCGCAGGCGACGCCCGCGAAGAGAGCGACACTTTCAAGACGCGGCCCGGTCCGTGCCCGGCTTCGACCACGGGCTTTAACCGCACCCGGCCGCGCAGCCGGTTGAGCCGGCTCGCAAGCCAACCCGAAATGAGCAGCGCGCGCGCCGACGGAGGCAACGCGCCCTCCGGGCCGGACGCATAGTTTATTGATGCGCGATCGAACAGCGGCAACAACGCGAGCGCCTCCGGGTCGTCAAAGCATGCGGCCACCGCCTCGCGCCACGGCGCCGTCCGGACCCAATTCAAATCTGCGACGCCCGCGCGGCCGTCGCGGTAATCGAGCAGGCGCCGCACGGTATCGAGGGCGGCTGCGCCGTCCCCGAAGCGGATCGAGTCCACGACGATCTTGTTCGCCAAGCGCGCCAAAGCGGAAAACGTGTGATCGCGCGTCGGCGAGCCGCCGCGCCACCAAAAATACGCCGGCAAGTCCGCCGCGAGCATGCCCTCGACCGTCGCAGCGAGCAGCTCCGTGTCGTCGGGCTGCGCGAACAGCGTGATCTCCTCGCTGCTGATTTGCGAGCCCGGCGCCGCGGCGCTCCCGGCTGCGACCCAAGCTTGGATGCGATTCGCCTCCGCGGCCTCGTCGGTCACGATCGTGACCGCACGGATCGGATGGGTGGCGGCGAGCTGGTCGACGATCGCCGACACAGCGGCGGTGGCCGCGGCATCTTCGACGCACGCGATCAGGTTGAGCGTGCAGGCGTGCACCGCCGGGCCGGCGTCGTGGTCCGGCGTCTGCCAGCGCGCGGCGAGCGCATCCTCAACGCGCCCGGTATCGATCGGGACGAAGTTCGGCGGCAGCACGAGCTTGGGGGTCACAAGCGCCGCCACTGACGGCCGTCGCGCGCCACCAGCTGGTCTGCAGCTGCCGGTCCCCACGAACCGGCCGGATAGTTCGGGAATCTGACCGACCGGTCGGCTTCCCACGCCGACAGCACCGGGTCGACGAGCTGCCACGCGGCTTCTACTCCGTCAGCTCGATCGAAGAGCGTCTGATCGCCCTTCATGCAGTCCAAGATGAGACGCTCGTACGGCGATGCGTCTTCCGTGCCGAAGGTCGCGCCGTACGCGAACTCCATCATCACCGACCGGATACGCATGCTCGGGCCCGGCACTTTCGCGCCGAATTTGAGCGAGATGCCTTCGTTCGGCTGGATGCGCAGCGCCAGCACGTTGCCTTCAACGGCTTCAACCTGCGATTTGAGGAACGGCAGATGCGGCGCTTCTTTGAATTGAATGGCGATCTCTGTAACGCGCTTCGGCAGCCGCTTGCCCGAGCGCACGTAGAAGGGCACGCCGGCCCAGCGCCAGTTGTCGACGATGATCTTGAACGCCGCATACGTCGGGGTTATCGAATCTTTGGCGACGCCGTCCTCTTGCCGATAGCCGACGACCGGGGCGCCGCCCGCTGAGCCGGGGCCGTACTGGCCGCGCACCGCCGCCTGGTCGAGCGCGTCCGTATTCAATGGCTTGGTCGCCTCGATCACGCGGATCTTTTCGTCGCGAAAATCGCGCGCGTCGAACGTCTGCGGCGGCTCCATCGCCACCAGCGACGTCAGCTGGATCATATGGTTCTGCATGATATCGCGGACCACGCCGGTCTCTTCGTAGAACGCGCCGCGGCTTTCGATGCCGATGGATTCCGCCACCGTGATCTGCACGTGATCGACGTAGCGCCGGTTCCAGATCGGCTCGAAAATGCCGTTGGCAAAGCGGAAGACCAGGATGTTTTGAACGGTCTCCTTCCCCAAATAGTGGTCGATGCGATAGATCTGATCTTCCGTGACGAAGCGCAGCAGCTCGGCATTGAGCGCCCGAGCGGACGCCAGATCGCGCCCGAATGGTTTTTCAACGACGAAGCGCACGAAGCCGGCGGGCTTGCCGTCGGCGGCGGACGTCAGTCCCGCCGCATGCAGCTGCTCGGCGATGCCGCCATAGAGGCTGGCAGGCGTCGCGAAATAAAAAATGCGGTTTCCGCCGGTGCCGTAGCGCTGGTCGAACTCGGCCAACGCGGACTTCAGCGTCGCAAATGCTCGCGGATCATCGAAATTCCCGGTAACGTAATGCATGCGATCGGCCAGCGCGTTGAGCGTTCCCTCGTCGCGTTGCCGCACTTCGCTGCTCTGAGCAACGCCGTCGCGCAGCCGCTGCCGAAATCCGTCGTCGCCGATCGGCTGGCGGGCGAAACCCACGACGTTGAACGAGGGCGGCACCAGCTGCGCCTGTGCGAGATTATAGATCGCGGGCAACAGCTTGCGATGCGTTAGGTCGCCGGATGCGCCGAAAATGACGAGCTGGCAGGGTTCGGTGGCGCGATCTTGGCGCAGCCCCTCGCGGAATGGATTGACGATCGGCGCGGTCGCCACGCGCTACGACTCGGCCTTCACCGCGTGTCCGCCGAATTCGTTGCGCAGTGCGGCAATGACTTTTGCGGAAAACGAATCGGCCTGGCGAGAACGGAAGCGCATGAACAGCGATAGAGCGAGCGCCGGCACCGGCACGGCCAAGTCGATGGCGTCGGCGATCGTCCAGCGCCCTTCGCCCGTGTCGTCCACCCAGCCGCGGATTTTTTCCAGCTTCGGATCGCTTGAGAATGCGAGTTCGGCGAGCTCGAGCAGCCACGAGCGCACGACGCTGCCTTGGTTCCAGAGGTGCGCGATCTTTTCGAGATCCAGGCCGCCGGCGAATTCGGATGCCTGCAGCACCTCGAATCCTTCGCCGTACGCCTGCAGCATGCCGTATTCGATGCCGTTGTGCACCATTTTGACAAAGTGGCCGGCGCCTACGTCGCCGACGCGCAGGTAACCATCCTTCGGCGCGAGCGTATGGAAAATCGGCTCCAGGCGCTTGCACGTCTCAGCCCTGCCGCCGACCATCAGGCAGTAGCCTTCTTTGAGCCCCCAGATGCCGCCGGAGACGCCGGCGTCGATGAAATCGACCCCGCTTTGATTCAGCGATTTGGCCTGCGCCTGCGCATCCTTCCAATAGGAGTTGCCGCCGTCAATGACGGCGTCGCCGGGCTGCAGCAGCTTCCCCAGTTCGGCGATCGTGCTGGTGGTCGGATCGCCGGCAGGCACCATGACCCACACCGAACGCGGCGGCGCCAGCGCACGCACGAGGGCATCAAGTGAGTTGCAGCCGGTTGCGCCCTTGGCCGCGGTTGCCTTTACGGCGTCGGGGCTGCGATCGAAGGCCGCACATTGATGGCCGCCTTGCACCAGGCGCTCGACCATGTTGGCGCCCATGCGCCCAAGCCCGACCATACCGAGTTGCATATTGCTCCTTTCGTTCGAGCTGCGCTCGAACGGTCATCGACCTCCGGTCGAACCACTGCCGGCGCGGGTCAATCGACCTTCGGTCGAACCACTGCAGGCGCGGGTCATCGACCTTCGGTCGAACCACTGCAGGCGCGGGTCAATCGACCTCCGGTCGAACCACTGCAGGCGCAGGTCAAGCGAGCCTTGCCCGCAAGCTAGGCGCCGGGAGCTGCGCTCGCGGGGTGCAGCGACTTCATCTTGGTTTCAATCCCCGATACAAGCTCGTCGTAGGATTTTTGGAAGATCACCAGCCCGTCTTCGAGCAGCGTATCGGTGATGGATTTCAGTGAGATCCCTAGCGAGCCAAGTCCGTCAATCGTTGCGTCGGCCTCTTCGTAGCCGCGGTCGAGCGTGGCGGCGACCTTGCCGTGGTCGCGAAACGCTTGGATGGTCGCCGGCGGCATAGTATCGATCGTTTCCTGGCCGATGAGCGCTTCCACGTAATAGGTATCCGGGTACTTCGGGTTCTTCGTCGACGTGCTGGCCCACAGCGGCCGCTGACGGCGCGCGCCGGCGGCTTCGAGCTTCTTCCAGCGCTGCGTTTCGATCGAGCGCTTGTACAGCCGATACAGCCGCTTCGAGTTGGCAATCGCCGTCTTGCCCAAGTGCTTTTCGAGCGCCTCGCGCCGCGCGGGATCGGCGCCGCCCAGCGCCGCTTCGATGCGCTTGTCCGCCTCGGTGTCGACGCGGCTCACGAAACACGAGGCGACCGACGCGAGGTGCTGCAGCGGCAGTCCCTTGGCGAGCCGGTCTTCGAGCCCGCTCATGAACGCGCCGATGACTTTTTCGTAATAGCCCTCGCCGAACATCAAGGTAATGTTGACGTTGATGCCGTCGGCGATGAGCTGCCGGATGACCGGCATCCCCTCGTCGGTCGCCGGGACTTTGATGAACAGGTTCGGCCGTTCGATCTTGGACCACAGCCGGTGCGCTTCGGCGATGGACGCCTTGGTGTCGCGCGCCATGTGCGGCGGCAACTCCATGGATACGTAGCCGTCGGCGCCCTTCAGCGAGTCGTACAACGGCCGGAAGACGTCGCACGCATCGGCGATGTCGGCCGTGGTCAGCGCGTCGTAAATACCCCAGGCATCCGTGCCCTTTGCAACAAGCTCTTTCAGGGCAGCGTCATAGTCACTCGTGTCGGAGATCGCTTTTTGAAAAATCGTCGGATTGGACGTGACGCCACGCAACCCGTCATCGTCGATCAGCTTTTTCAGCCCGCCGCCGCGCGTGAAGGCGCGGTGGATGTTATCGAGCCAAAAGCTTTGGCCGAAGTCCAGCAGTTGGCGAAGTGGGTTTGGCATTGCTTGGATTCCTTTCGAGCGCGAGTGAACGCGCGCTCCTACAAGAGCTTGCGGGCGACGGCGGCGACGCGCTCGGGCGTGAAGCCGAATTCCTTCATATTGACCTCGCCCGGCGCCGACGCACCGAAGCGCCGCATGCCGACCATGGCGCCGCGTGCGCCGATGTAGCGCTCCCAGCCGAGCGGCGCCGCAGCTTCCACGGCAACGCGCGCGGTCACGTCGGGCGGCAGCACTTCGTCGCGATATTCCCGATCCTGGGCGTCGAAGATCGACCAGCAGGGCAGGCTGACGACCCGGGTGCCGATGCCGGCTGCCTGCAGCAACGCGCGCGCGCCGATGCAGACCTGAACCTCGGACCCCGTACCGATGAGGATCAGCTGCAAACGGCTGCCCTCGCGCTCCAATACGTAGCCGCCGCGCTCGGCGCCCTTGACCGCGGCAGCCTCGAAGATGGGGATTTTTTGACGCGTCAGTGCGAGGCCTACCGGGCCACCTTCGTGCTCCAGAGCGAGACGCCAGCAGATAGCCGTCTCGTTTGCGTCCGCCGGGCGCATGACCGTCATGTTCGGCATGGCGCGCAAAGAGGCGAGCTGCTCGATCGACTGGTGCGTGGGGCCGTCTTCCCCGAGACCGACGCTGTCGTGCGTCCAGACATAGATCGCGGGGATCTTCGTCAGCGCCGCCAAGCGGACCGCCGGCCGCATGTAATCCGAAAAGATGAGAAACGTTGCGCCGAACGGCCGCAGCCCGCCGTGCAGCCACATGCCGTTGAGCGCCGCCCCCATGGCGTGTTCGCGGATGCCGAAGTGAAGGTTGCGCCCGCCGTAATTGCCCGCTTCGAAATCGCCGCCGCCGGCGATCAGCGTTTCGGTTGAAGGCGCGAGATCCGCCGAGCCGCCCAAAAAATACGGCACGGCCTTGGCGATTGCATTGATCGTCTTGCTCGATGCGATGCGCGTGGCCAGCGGGCCGTCGCTCGGCTGCCAGGTTGGCAGATCTGCAGCCCAGTCCTCGGGCAGCAGCTGCGCCTGTTCGTCGTTGAAGCGGCGCGCCAAGTCGGGATATTTCGCCGCATACGCGTCGAACAGCGCGCGCCACTCCGCCTCGAGTTCGGCGCCGCGGTCGACCGCTTCGCGCATGTGGGCCAGCACATCGTCCGGCACGAGAAAGTGCGCGTCCTCCGGCCAGCCGTAGAATTTCTTCGTCGCGCGGATTTCGTCTTCGCCGAGCGGGGAGCCGTGCGCTTTAGCGTTGTCCTGCAGATGCGGCGCGCCGTATGCGATGTGCGTGCGGATGCGGATGAACGATGGGCGCTGATCCGCCTTCGCCGCCGTCACGGCCGCATCGATTGCGGCGGTATCGTTGCCGTCCTCGACCGCCTGCGTATGCCAGCCGTAGGCGGCGAAGCGCGCGCACGCGTCATCGCCGTACGCGAGGTCCGTGTTGCCTTCGATCGTGATGTGGTTGTCGTCGTACAGCCAAATCAGCTTGCTCAAGCGCAGATGCCCGGCCAGTGAAGCGGCTTCGTGCGACACGCCTTCCATGAGATCGCCGTCGCTGCAGATCGCATAAGTATAATGATCGACGATCTCCTTGCCGCCGCTTTGGTTGAATCGTGCCGCCAGCGACGCTTCGGCGATCGCGAACCCGACCGAATTGCCGACGCCCTGCCCCAGCGGCCCCGTCGTCGCTTCGATGCCCGGCGTTTCGCCGTACTCCGGATGCCCCGGCGTCTTAGAGCCCCACTGGCGAAACTGCTTGATGTCGGCAAGCGTTAGATCGTAGCCGGTCAAAAAGAGCATCGCGTACTGCAACATGCACGCATGGCCGCTCGACAAAATGAAGCGGTCGCGATTCACCCACTTCGGGTTCTTGGGATTGAAGCGCAGGTGTTTCGTCCACAGCACGTATGCCGCCGGCGCCAAAGCCATGGGCGTGCCGGGGTGGCCGGAGTTGGCCTTTTGAACCGCATCCATCGCCAGCGTCCTGATGGTGTTGATGCAGAGCTGGTCGAGCGCGGTTTGGTCGAGTGGGGCCGTCTTCACGCAAGCCTCCGCGGCGCGAGGGCGCCGACTGGTTTTTCAGAAGCCTTTGTCGCAGCCGGTGCGGGTCCTTGTGGTCAGCGAACCCGGATGCCGGGCGCCGGTCGCACGAGCCCGATGACGGCGGCGTCCGAAACGTTTTGCTCCGCCAAAGCGCTCAACAGGCCGGCGGCCTTCTCCGGTGAAACGGCGATGAGCAGCCCGCCGGATGTTTGGGCGTCGCACAACGCGAGCCGCAGCGACCGGCCAAGCGCTTCGGAGAAGACGACGCCGCGCGCAAGCGCCGATTCGAGGTTTGTTGCCGTACCGCCGGGCGCGAAACCGCGCTCGGCCAATTCGACGACGCCGTCAAACAGCGGGACGGCGTTGGCGTCGAGATCGGCCCCGACGCCGCTGCCGGCGCACAGCTCGAGCAGATGGCCGATCAGGCCGAAGCCCGTTACGTCGGTCGCGGCATTGACGCCGGTCGCAAGCATTGCCAGGCTCGAGCCGCGGTTGAGCGTCTCCATCGCGCCGATGGCGGCGGCGAGCGCTGCATCGTCGATCGCGTCCTGCCGGCGCGCCGTGGTGAGAATGCCCGTGCCGAGCGGTTTGGTGACCACGAGCACGTCGCCGATCTTGGCGGTGGAATTACGAATGATGCGATCCGGGTGCGCGACGCCGGTCACCGCGAGTCCGTACTTCGGCTCCGGATCCTTCACCGTGTGCCCGCCGATCACGCTGACGCCCGCCTCGCGCGCCTTTTCAACGCCGCCGGCGAGGATTGCGGCGAGAACGCTTTGATCCACACCGGTCTGCGGAAACGCGGCGATCGCCAGCGCGGTCAGCGGCCGGGCGCCCATAGCATAAATATCCGACAGCGCGTTTGCCGCGGCGATACGTCCGAAGGTTGCCGGATCGTCGACGATCGGCGTAAAGAAATCAACCGTCTGCACGAGCGCGAGCTCGCCGGAGAGACGGTACACGCCTGCGTCATCGGCGGTCGCGAAGCCGACGAGCACGTTGGGATCGTCGATGATCGGCAAATCGCGCAGCACCTGCGCGAGGACGTCTGCGTCCACTTTGGATGCTCAGCCGGCGCAGCTGACCAGATGGGTCAGTCGCGTGATGTCGGAACGGCTCACCTTGCATCACCTCCTTCGGCTGCGCGGCGCGCTCGCGCACTGCAGCGAGGTTCGCGCGCGCTGCGGATATCCATTCGCGAGAGGCGCCGTTCGGCGCAGGCCCGAAGCCGACGCGCGTGCAGGATCTACTGCTGATTCCCGGACCGGTTGCCGTCGCTCCCGACGTGCTTGCAGCCGGCGCGCAACCGATGCGCAATCATCGGGGTCCGTTCGCGCAGGAACTTTACGCCAACCTCGAGGCCAAGCTCAAAGTAATTTTTCAAACCGAACAGCAGGTGCTGCTGCTCGGCGCTTCCGGCACCGGCGGCCTCGAAGCCCTCGTGGTCAACCTTTTCTCGCCCGGCGACCGGTTGCTGGCATTGCCGTTCGGCGCGTTCGGCGACCGCATTGTGGCGATCGCCCGCGCGTATGGCGCCGACGTCGAGGTCATCGACACCGAATGGGGATCGCCGCCAAACCCGGCAACGCTGCGCGACCGGCTGGCGGGCGACCGGCGGCACGCCATCAAGGGCGTGCTGCTCACGCACAACGAGACGTCGACCGGCGTGCTCGCAGATCTGCGCGCGCTGGCGCTCGCCCGGGCCGGCCATCCCGCGCTGTTCGTCGTCGATTCGGTGAGCGGCACCGGCGCGACGGATTTGCGCATGGACGAATGGGAGCTGGACGCAGTAGTGACCGCCAGTCAGAAAGCGCTGGCGGGCGTACCCGGCGCGGCGATGGTCGTCTTGAGCGAACGTGCATGGCGGGCGGCCGAGAGCGCTGCGATGCCGCGCTTTTACTTCGATCTGCGGCGTGCTCGCGAGGCGGCGAAAAAGGGGCAAACCGCCTGGACGCCCCCATTTTCATGCCTATTGGCCCTCGAACGTGCGACCGATAATTATATGAAGGAAGGGCGGCAGTCCGCCTTTGCCCGCCACGCCCTGTTCGCCGAGGCGTTCCGGGCGGGTTGCACCGCGTTGGGGCTCGATTTGTTCGCCCAAGCCGGCACGTTTTCGCCCACGGTGACGGCGATCCGCGCGCCGCGCGACGTTCAGGTGCGCGAACTGCAGTCGAGGCTGCGCGACCGCTACGGCATCAGCGTGGGCGGCGGGCAATTGAAATTGGACGGCCGGATCTTCCGCATCGGCAATATGGGGGCGATCGGCCCCCGCGACATCATCGGGGCGCTCGGCGCCCTCGAAATGACGCTCGCCGATATCGGGCTGCGGGTGGCAGCCGGTTCGGCAGCCGGCGCCGCGGCAACCGTGCTGTCGAGCCGCGAGATTCAAGAGCGCCGCGCGCAAACGCTCGCCGATCCGTCGACCGTGAGGAGTGCAACCGGCCGTGAAACGATCGCTTCTTCGTAGGATTTCGCAGCGCTCCGTCGCTGCGCTCGTTACCTTATCGTTCATGACGGCTGCGGCCGGCATCGCCGCCGGACCCGTGCGCGCAGACGCTACGAGCGTGGCCGTCGTGACGTTCCAAAACGATGCCAACGCACCGGCGAGCGTCGTCGATGCGCTCAGCAACGCGCTCTACCGCGCCGCTGCCTCGTCGCCGAATTTCGCGACCAAGGGCGGCGGCCCGATCACGGTGCCGAAAAACCAGCTTGGCGATCAGCTTGCCGACGCGCTGCACGCCGCGGCCGCAGCCGGCGCCGATCACGTCTTGATCGGTGACGTCGTCGCGTACGGCGCGGGCAGCGTGACCTTTCGCGTGGCCTCGTACCGCATCGATCCGCTCAACATCGTTCGCGCGCAAGTCTTCACGCAAGCTTACCCGCCGGCCGACAGTCAAGCGCTGGTCGCGGCGCTGGCCAATGACCTGTCGGCGCTCGAAGCGCCGCGCGCGGGCACCGGCACGATCTATTCGGTTGACAACGGCAAGATTGACGCCGACCTCGGGTCTTCCGAAGGCTTCCAAATGGGCGAGCGCTTCAACGTGCTGCGCAACGGCCAAAAATTGGCAGAGGCAACGATCGCCACGCAACACGACGCCTATGCGGAAATCCAGATCGAAAATCCGGCGGCGGGATACAGGCCGGCGGTCGGCGACCGGCTCGTGAGCCAACAATCGCATCCGGCGGCCG
>Ga0207416_1004979_pt1 | contig 10937 bp, 14 predicted proteins | sample PaiPotPPM11metaG_FD_184107 | JGI IMG/M metagenome (GOLD analysis project Ga0207416, IMG submission 184107) | Iron sulfur acid spring bacterial and archeal communities from Banff, Canada, to study Microbial Dark Matter (Phase II) - Paint Pots PPM... ...
AGACCCTCCGCGAGCTGGTCCACCGGCTGCAGCACCGCTGCCGGGTGAACACCCGCAAAACGCATCCCAATCACTGCCAGCTCATCCAGGAGTCGGTCCATGCCGCCTAAAGTTGATGCGAATTGGGCGACCTGCGCTCGCCCGCGGCACGCCAGGCGTCATCGTGAGCCGGGCGAACGCAGGTCGCCCCTACGCAAAATATCGATCCAGCTCCCATTGCTGCGGAATGTGTGCAATGGAGCGCCGGAACTGCTCTACGGGTGAATGCAGGGCGAACGCAGGTCGCCCCTACCGCTAATGCATGATGATAAAGAAAGGTTGCAGGAGCAGTATCTTTAGCTCCCCACGCAACAATCAGTAACATGCCAGATGAGCATGGCTGAGAGGGATTACAGTCATCGGGACATCGTCGATAAGCTCGGGATCAAGCCCGGGCACGTCGTTGCCTTTGACGAAGAAGCGTGGCCGATCGACGCGGATCTGCGCCGGAGGGTGGTGGAACGGACCGGTTTGGCGGTTACCTCGCCGAAGGCTCAGGTGCCCTTCCAGGACGAGGCAGTCGACATCGCGCTGGTCACGACGGACGACGTGACCGATGCAGTGACGGTGCTGCGGCAGTGGAGAGCTCGTCTCGATCGTGCCGGTGGCATCTGGCTGCTGACTCGGAAGCGCGGCCAACCCGGATGTGTGGATCAGCGGGAACTGATCGCAGCCGGGGTCACGGCAGGGCTCGTCGACAACAAATCGTGCAGCGTGTCCGACACTGTCAGCGCTATGCGGTTCGTAATCAGAAAAGACGATCGCGGTAAACCCGAGTAGCCTGCGTTTACTCCCAGCGGAACCGCCGCGTCGCCAGCGTGAAGCAGGCCAGCGCCCAACCGAGCATCACCACCAGATCGGTCCAGATCGCAGACAGTCCCTCATTGTCATTCAGGATGTGGTGGAGCGCATCGCTGAGGTAGGTGAGTGGCAAGACGTGTACCGCGGTCTGCAGCGCGCTCGGAAGCTGATCGAGTGGAATGAAGACACCCGAGAGGAACATCATCGGAAAGCCGATCGCCGAGGCGATGCCCCGTGCGGATTCGCTGGTGCGGGTAAAGCCGGTGATGAGGAAACCAATTGAGACGAAGCAGGCGATACCCATCAGGATGGCGAGCCAGGCAAGGGCCCAGTTGCCGTTGACGTGCGCTCTGAAGAACACGACGCCGACGACGATGAGGACGATCACCTGAAGGATGACGCTAACCGCGCGGCCCACGATTTGACCGCCCAGAATCTGCATGGCGGAGAGCGGTGTGGCTAGGAATCGGCGCAACACCTTGCGCTCTCGCAGATCGACCAGACCAATGGCCACGGTCTGAATCCCTGCGATCAGCACGATGTAAGCGATCATCGAGGGTAGATAAAAGTCGAGGGTGGTCACGTTATTAGTATTCACCGACTGGGCCCGGATCACCACTCGCGGTCGCTGTCCGCTGGCTCGCTGCGCGAACGCGGTGACGATCTGCGAGACGGCGCTCTGAGCCAGTGCGGCCGACTGCGGCTGGTTGCGGTCATCATAGCTGGTGACCACAGCCGGGCGGCGAACAGACCTTGCCCTGACCGCAGTCGCAAAGCCGGTGGGAATGACGGTAACCAGCACCACGTTGTCGTGCTTGAGACGGTCGAGCTCGTGCGCCTGAGTGCCCACCTCGACGTCGAGACCCTTCTGCGCCTTGAGCAACGTGATCAAGCGCGCCGAGGCGCGGCTATGACTCTGATCGACCACCCCAATCTTGAGCGCCGGCGCGGACCCGCTGAAGATGAATCCGAAGATTGCCATGAAGAAGATAGGGAGAAGCAGCGTGAAAAAGAGTGCCGTGCGCTCGCGACGGGAGGTTCGAACCACGCTGCGGACGATGGCGAGGAAGCCGTTCATGGCCTGAGCCTCCTGCCGGTGAGCGTGATAAAAACGTCCTCCAGCGTTCCCTGGCGGACGCGGAGATCGCGGATCGAGGGCGCAGGGCCAGTAGGATCGAAGAGGCGAGCGAGCACCCGTTCCGGCGCCGTGGTGTGGAGGATGATCCGGTCGCCATTTACCTCGGCTCCATCTACCCCGAGGATAGCCTGCAGCACAACAAGATCGGGCGTTGTGGTTTCAAACTCGATGGAGACACCGGGCGCATGGGCTGTAATCAAGCCTGGCGGCGTGTCAAGGGCGATGATGCGGCCCTGGTCGATGACGGCAAGGCGGTCGCAGAGCCGCTCTGCCTCCTCCATGTAGTGCGTGGTGAGGATGACGGTCTTTCCCTGCGCTCGAATGCGTTCGATGACGTCCCAGAGATTGAGCCGCGCCTGCGGATCGAGGCCGGTGGTCGGCTCGTCGAGGAAGACCAGATCGGGGTCATTGACCAGAGCCAGCGCGATCGAGAGCCGCTGCATCTGACCGCCCGAGAGTGACTCGGTCATCGCCTCTGCTTTCTCGGTGAGACCGAACTGGGTCAGGAGCTCGCCGGTTGGCCGGCGGTGCGTGTAGAAGGCGCCGAACAGGTCGATCGCCTCCGCGACGGTGGTCTTGTCCGGCAAAGCGGTTGCCTGAAGCTGGACGCCGATGCGCTCCTTGATGCGTCGGGCATAGCGGACTACCGATTGGCCAAGCACGACGGCATCACCGGCGTCCGGCGTCCGCAACCCTTCCAGCATCTCCAGCGTCGTCGTCTTCCCGGCGCCGTTTGGCCCCAGTAACCCGAAAATCTCTCCGGCGCTCACTGTGAATGAGAGATCGTCCACAGCTATAAGTGAGCCGTACCGCTTGACCAGTCCCCGCGCCTCGATCACTGTGTCTTCGGCCGCGCTGGGAGCCAGCCGGATAGCAGGTCTTCGTCGGGTGTCATCAGCGCTCGGGTGACTCTCCAAGCGCCTTTTCCTCGCTATAGCCTCGGATGTCGGGATAGAAAGCTGCGCCGGGGCCGCCTCGTCTGTGGAAGGTAGGCCGGCGCGCTGCTCGCGCAACTTGCGTAGCTTCTTGATGGCATACCGTGAGATCACAAGATTCCGGCCTAACCTGTCAGAGCTGCACCAGGGGCTCCGGACTCTCGGGTCGTTTCATTGTCCTCACAACTGCTAGGGCTTGGTGTGAGGTCGATAGTCTGATCAGGGAACACTGCGTAGATTTCGACTCGGCCTCCAAGCGCGGCCACGTAGTTGCGCAGCGTGGACAGATATATGTCGGGAGTGTGCTCGATTTGCGAGACATTCGCCTGGGTGACCTCCCAGGCATCGGCGATTTGCTGCTGGGTCGCCCCGCGAGCCTCTCGCAACGTCGTTAGCTCAATGATTGCCTCGGTGAGCCGGCGCTCTCGCGCAAGGCGAGCACGACGCTTCGGGTCAGCCTCGATCTTAGCGCGCAGCTTACCAAAATTGTGATGTCCGCTCATAGTATTTCTCCTTCCTGACGAAGAGACGCTAGATGCTCGTCATAGAGACGGTCAGCAATGGGGATCATCCGCTGATACCACGCCTCCCACCGACCGGTCTTGTCGCCTCCCAACAACAAGATGGCGGTTCGCCGCGGGTCGAAGGCAAAGAGGACGCGGATATTGCCCCTCCGGGGACGAAGCTCCTTCATGTTCGAGTGGTGGGAACCTTTGATGGTGTCAACGAAAGGACGGCCAAGTGCCGGTCCATGGAGCTGCAGTGCGTCTACGGCGTCGGTGACCGTCTCCTGCTCCTCGTCAGTGAGGTTTTCCCACCATGCTCCAAATTCATCGGTATACTCGACCTCCCACATAAACTATACTATAACCTAGCGGTTATGACAGGGGTTCGTGAGGTGCCACGATCGGCATCAAGGTCAGTGAGGAAGAAGTCGATGTGCTCTCCACGCTTGGGTGGCGTTCAATTCTGACTAATGACTAGCGACCCGTCGATAGTCTTCCAACGTGTCCACGTCCTTTGGCAAATCCGCATCCACCTCGATGCGCGCAACGTCGTTCCCCAGCTCCTCCAGAAGACGCCACATGCCCTTATCGCCATGGAGGGCGTAGAGCCGGTCGCGCAGCGGAGCAGAAAAGATGAAGGGGTGACCGGCCTTGCCGCGGAAGCTGAGCGTCAGCGCAAGGGGACGATCGGACAACCAGGATCGAGCCGCCAGGCTGATGTGCTCCCGACGCAGGTCGGGCTGATCGCCCGGCAGCATCGCAATGGCGGCGATATCCTGCGGGAGCACTTCCAGCCCGGCGTGTAAGGAGCTGGAGCATCCCTCCGCCTGCCGACGCCGGACGATGAGCGCGCGTTGCGTCGTGGGGTCCGGCACTCTGGTAACGTCAGGCGGCAGCACCACCACCAGCCGATCCAGGTCGGCGACTGCCTCCGCCTCTGCGATGACGTAGTCCAGCAGCGTCCCGTCCCGGTAGGGTAGCATCTGCTTTGGCTGTCCCAGACGCCGCGATTCACCACCGGCCAGAATCAACCCTGCTATAGCTGTGAGCTGTGAGCTATGAGCCATGAGCAAGGCCACGTTGAGCGCAGATCCGGAAAGGCCAATCCCTGGGTGCCCGACTCATCGACCCTCATAAAGCTCAAAGCTCACGGCTCAAAGCTCATGGCTCACAGCTTCGTACGCCTCGAGGCAAGCAGGACTGCAGAAGTAGACGTCTCCGAGACGAAAGCACGCACCGGCAATCTCGACCGCCATGCCGCAGATAGGGTCGGTAGCGAAGACAGGATCCGGGTTGTCTGCCGAGTCGGGCGCCGGCAACAGCTCGGATGTAGGGGCCGGGTACCCTCTGGGTGCCGTTCGCCCGGCCTTCCGCCGGTGGCGTCGCGCCACGATGTCCGCCAGCACCGAGAGCGCGATCTCCTCTTGCGTATCGCCCAGCATGCGTCCCGCCGGATTGACGATGCCGGAGAGCGTGTCTCCCGACCAGCCACGCCGGCGCAGCACCTGAACAATCGCGTTGCGCCGGCGACGCGAAGCAACCAGACCGATGTATGCTGCGGAGCCCGCCGCCGAACCGGCGCCAAGAGCTGCCTCCAGGGCCTCCTCGTCGTAGTGGCCCATGGTAGCCACGATCACCCATGAGTCAGGACCGATACTCGCCTGCGTCAGCTCCAGGCCGCCGAGCACCTGATCGGCTTCAGGGAAATCCTGGTCGGTCGCGCCCAGATGGACGGCACAGGTTCGGAATCCGACCAGCGCCGCCAGACAGATCAACGTCTTTGCCACCGGACTACGGCCGATCACCACCAGCTGTGGCCGAGCCAGCTGCGGCTCCAGGAAGATTTCCAGCGTTCCACCGGATGGGCAGGTGGTACCGAGCACAACCGAGCCGGGCACCGCGGGGGCGCCCTCTGGGCCTGCCTGGGTGTGCTTCTCAACCTCCTCGGCAGGTCCGATGCGCACCAGCCGCGGCTTAGCGTCGGCTAGAGCAAGCTGAGCCTCACGCCGGATCGAGGGCTCGGAGCAAGAGCCGCCGATCCAGCCGACCATCTTGCCATCTGCCGTGATGACTGCTTTGTCGCCCGGCTTGCCCGAGGTAGGAGGCTCGACCCGGACCACTGTGGCCAGGCAAAACGGGATGCCGGCCGCCCGCAGCCGGGCCAGTTCTACAAAGACTTCGTCTGACAGTGAGTTGGCTATTCGTTCACTCCCGCGCTGCGCAGGGCAGCCCATACCTTGTCCGATGTCACCGGCATCTCGACGTTGCGGACCCCAAGATGAGCCAGCGCGTCCACCACCGCATTGACATACGCGGCCGGTGATCCGACTGTCGGCGACTCGCCCACACCCTTGGCGCCAAGTGGATGGTGGGGAGATGGGGTTTCGGTCGCATAGGTCTCGAACTTCGGCGTTTCCCAGGCGGTGGGAAGTAAGTAATCCATGAAGTTGGAGCCGATGCAATTGCCGTCCTCGTCGAAGGTGATCAGCTCAGTAAACGCAATGCCGTAGCCTTCGCACAGACCACCATGGATCTGGCCCTCGACGATCATGGGATTGATGCGCACCCCGCAGTCGTCGACCGCGACTACCTTCCGCACTTTGACCTCGCCGGTTCCCTTGTCGATGCTCACCACCACTGCGTAGGTGCCGAAGGGGAAGGTCATGTTGGGTGGGTCATAGTAGGTCACACCCTCCAGACCCGCCTCCAGGCCGTCGGGTAGGTTGGTATAGGCGGCGAAGGCTACTTCTTGAATCGTCTTGGAGACGTCCGGCGCACCCTTGACGAAGAATTTGCCCCGCTCGAACTCGATGTCCTCCGGGTTGGCTTCCAGCAGGTGCGCCGCAATCTGCTTGCCTTTCTCACGCAGTTTGCGCGAAACCACACTGGTGGCTGCACCCGCTACCGGCGTGCTGCGCGAGGCGTACGTCCCAAGTCCATAGGGTGTGTTGTCGGTATCGCCCTCGCGAACTTCCACATCTGCATAGGGAATGCCAAGCTCCTCTTCCACGATCTGCGCGAATGTTGTCTCGTGCCCCTGACCCTGGCTCTTGGTGCCGAGCTTGAGAATCGCCTTCCCGGTTGGGTGCACGCGCAGCTCTGCCGAGTCGAACATACGGAGGCCCAGGATGTCGTAGTGTTTGCCGGGGCCCGCTCCAACCACCTCGGTGAAAGAAGCCAGGCCAATCCCCATCAGCTCTCCGCGGGCGCGCGCTTCCTGCTGCTCGCGGCGCAGCTCCTCATATCCGATCTTTTCCAGGCAGAGATCCATGGCAGCGTGATAATCGCCGCTGTCATACTCCCAGCCGGTGGCGGACTTGTAAGGGAACTGCTCTTTTCGTATGAAGTTGCGGCGGCGCAGCTCGGCGGGATCCATACCGATTTCATACGCCGCGTTTTGCACCAGCCGCTCGATCAGGTAGGAGGCCTCCGTGACGCGGAACGAGCAGCGATATGCCACTCCTCCCGGCGCTTTGTTGGTGTAAGCGCCGTCGGCCGTTACATGCGCGGCGGGAATATCGTAGGAACCGGTGACGATATGGAACAGCCCGGCCTTGAACTTGCTGGGCTGGGCATCGGCGAAGAACGCGCCGTTGTCGCTGGTCAAACCGACCCGCAGGGCGAGCATCTTGCCGTCCTTATCCAGAGCCATCTCACCCGTCATGTGATAATCGCGCGCGAAACCGGTCGAGATCAGATTCTCGGTGCGATCCTCGATCCATTTCACCGGCTTGCCCAGCAGCAAGGAAGCTGCCGTGGCCACCACGTAGCCCGGATAGACCGGAACTTTGTTCCCGAATCCACCACCGATGTCCGGGGAGAAGATCCGGATCTCATGCTCGGGCAGGCCTGCCACCAGAGCAAAGACCGTGCGGATGGCGTGGGGCGCCTGGCTGGTCATGTAGATCGTGGTGTGCTTGGTTGCGGGGTTCACGTCCGCTACACAGCCGCAGGTCTCCAACGGTGCGGGGTGACAGCGAGGATAGTGTGTGGTCAGCGTGACGACTTTGTCGGCCTGAGCAAATGCTCGATCGGTTGCCTCCTTATCGCCGGCCTCCCAGTGGTAGATGTGGTTGTTGGTCTGCCCCTCTTTGTCATCCCGGATCACGGGAACGCCGGGATCATTCGCCTTGAGTGGGTCGACCACCGCGGGCAAGGGCTCGTATTCCACCTGGATCAGGTCCACGGCGTCGCGGGCAACATAGCGATCCTCCGCGATCACCACGGCCACCTCCTGGCCCTGGAACCGTACCTTGTCGGTAGCCAGCACAGCCTGGGTGTCGCCGCTCATCGTCGGCATCCAGGCCAGGTTATGAGCCGCCAGCGTCTCTCCGGTAACAACCGCCACCACGCCGGGCACGGCGGCGGCCTCATCCGTGTTGATCGAGACAATCCGAGCATGCGCGTAGGGGCTGCGCAGGATGCTCATGTGGAGCATGCCGGGTAGGTTGATGTCCTCGATGTAGTTGCCCTTGCCCCGCACAAAACGTGGGTCTTCCTTGCGCTTGACCGATGCGCCAATACCGCCGTGTGTAACCTCTGTTGCCATGATCTACCTCCCGGCTGCGGCCTCGACTGGGGCCGCCTCCTCCTCGCGCATGCGCTCCGCCGCGAAGCGCACTGCCTTGACGATGTTCATGTAGCCGGTGCAGCGGCAGAGATTGCCCGAGATAGCCCAGCGGATCTCTTCCTCGCTTGGGTCGGGATTCAATTCGAGCAGGGCGACCGAAGTCATCATCATGCCGGGTGTGCAGAAACCGCACTGTAGGCCATGTTCCTCTATGAAGCCCTCTTGAACCGGATGGAGCTTGCCGCTTTGCTCCAACCCTTCGACCGTCCTGATCTCGCGACCATCCGCCTGTACCGCCAGCGCCGTACAGGATTTGAGCGGCAGGCCGTCCAGCAGGACGGTGCAGACGCCGCAGCTGGTCGTGTCACAACCGACATGCGTTCCCTTGAGCCCCAAATCCTCGCGGAGAAAATGCACCAATAGCAGCCGCGGTTCTACCTCTGCCGCGGCTGTTACACCATTGACCCTTACCTCGATGTGTTGCTTTGCCATGGAAGTACCCCCTTAGCTATGAGCCATGAGCAGTGAGTTCCGAGCCTGGGAGCTATGAGCCGTAGACCGTAAGTCGTGGCCCCGTAGCTCATAGCTCAAGGCTCATAGCTCATTGCTTCGTCGAGCCTGCCGTAAGGCGCGCTGAACAAAGACCCGTACGACGTCTCGCTTGTACTCCGCAGAACCGCGCTGGTCGGACGTGGGATCAGACGCCTCGGCTGCCAGGCGTGCGGCTTCGGCGATAGCTTCGTCATCGAGCTGCCGTCCGCGCAGCCTGGCTGCGGCCTCTTTCGCCTCCAGGTTGATGGATCCCACCGCGGTCAGCCCGATGCCGGCTTGCCGGCACGTGCCGTCGTTCATGTCGAGATGGACCGCCACACCAACGGTGGAAAAGTCTCCAATCTTGCGCTCGAGATTCAGATACGTACCGAAGACCCGGCCCTGCGCCAGGGGAACGCGGATCTCCGTCAGGAGCTCATCCGGTTGCAGCGTCGTGGTAAACGGGCCCTCGAAGAACTCGCGAGCGCGGATGGTTCGCTCGCCACGCACGCTCAGCGCCTCAAACTCGGCATCGACCGCGATCATCACCGAGCCGAGATCGCCGGCCGGATCAGCGTGGGCGAGGGTTCCTCCAATCGTTCCCCAGTTACGAACGATTGGATCGGAGACGTGAATCGAGGCCGTGGCAATGGCCGGCACATATTGTCTCACCACGTCGGATGAGGCCAGATGCGCCTGCCGGGTCAAGGCGCCGATGTGCATCCAGCTTCCGTCGATCCGCACATAGTCCAGATCACGCAGACGATTCACATCAATCAGCATACGGGGCTGGGCGAAACGAAGCTTGAGCAGCGGGATCAAGCTCTGGCCGCCTGCCAGAATCTTTCCCTCCTCGCCGTACTGGGCCAGCGCCTGGACGGCCTCCTGTACTCCCGCTGGGCGAACATAGTCAAACTCGGCCGGCAGCATAGGGCAACCTCCTTCTTCTTTCCAGGTTGAGTGGAATAGTCCCCTACGGATAGCTCTCCACGCCTACTCTCACCCTACTCTTGGATCACCCAAAGATCAAGGATTTGCATAGGGCTTCTGCGTCAGGCAGCACAGATCCGCAGGGACAGAACGTAGCTCGGTGCTCCGTCACCGATGGGCGCAGGCCGGTCTGACCCGTTCAGGGGCAGACCCGGCCGGGTTGGCCAGAGCGGGTGGTTGGTGTGGTAGCGCCTGGCGGGGAACGCCGCTGCTCCCGACCGGGTGGGCCGGATCGAGTGGAGGCATAATGAGGCTTCGAACCTCTTCTTTGGTCTCGCCTTCGGTGTAACATCCTTGCAAGTCGGGGCATATTGCGACAAAGCGGCCATCCTCGTCTTGGTCGATCACGACAGTGAATTCATACTCTGACATTGGTCTTGCCCTTCCATCGTCATTGTCGCATCCTCGAGGGTCACGTACGATCAACTAGGGTCTGTTTTCAATCTCACAACCAGAGGACGACGGCGGCGATCGTGAGCATCGCCAGGTAGTTGACGGCGCGTTTCTCGTAGCGGGTAGCAACCCGGCGGAACTGCTTGAGGCGATTCACCAGTCGCTCCACCACATTCCTTTTCCGGTACGCCGTCTTGTCGAAGGGACCTCGCCGGCGCTCCAGCTTCTGCCGCGGAATGACGATCCCAATGCCTCTCCGGCGCACGTACCACCGGATCTTCTTGCTGCTGTACCCCTTGTCGCCCGCGACCCGATCGGGACGAATCCGGGGTCGGCCCTCGGCTCGTCGCTTGACCGCACCAACCTCCATCAATGCCTCGAACCTGCTTTGCTCATGCCGTTGGCCGGCCGTAATCAGGAAGGCGATGGGCTTGCCTCCACCCTCGGCTCGGAGGTGAACCTTGGTGCCAAATCCGCCTTGGCTTCGGCCCAGTGCTTCATCCGGATATGCTCCGGTCCCAGTGCCCCCCTTTTTCGCGCCCCGGCGGCATGCTGGTGCGCGCGAACGACGGTCCCATCGACGTGATGCAGGCTCCAATCCAAGCTGCCTGCACCATCCTCCTGCTGCTGCAGCGCGGCGAGCACTCGGTTCCACACGCCTGCTTTGACCCAGCGGTAGAAGCGGGTGGAACAGGTTTGCCAGGGACCATACTCGTCCGGGAGATCGCGCCACGGTGCACCCGTGCGCAGGATCCAGAGAATGCCATTGACCACCAGACGATGATCCTTCGCTGGGTGGCCCGTCTTCGGTTTCTGGGGCGGCAAGAGTGCTCGCAGCCGCTCCCACTGTTCATTCGTCAAAATGTCTCGTGCCATGACCTTTTGTACTATGTTTGAAAACACAACCTAGTCGCTGGTTGGTCATCTTCAGAATTTCAACTACCGAGACTGGCCACATTGCTCAGATGCAGGAGCTAGCGATGGCGGCTGCCGTGCAACGGAGCCAGGAGCACTGCCGTTAAGAGCGCGTCCCG
>Ga0207416_1004980_pt1 | contig 10937 bp, 11 predicted proteins | sample PaiPotPPM11metaG_FD_184107 | JGI IMG/M metagenome (GOLD analysis project Ga0207416, IMG submission 184107) | Iron sulfur acid spring bacterial and archeal communities from Banff, Canada, to study Microbial Dark Matter (Phase II) - Paint Pots PPM... ...
GGATATCACTCGCCGTCTTGGACGAACTGGCCCGCGGGCGTCCGTGCAGATCGGTGAGCACGTTGCCGACGGACTGCGACAGGTCGTTCTGGAAGGCCGTGCAGCCCGGGTCGGCCTGGGTTCCGCCACCGGATCCGAACCCCACACCGGCCGAGACGATACCCGTGAGCGCCGCGATCGACACCGCGAGCGCTATCACGGCTACGGTTCTCCCCATCTTCTCTATCGCAAAGGCCCGCACGCAGGCGATGAGCGCGACGATGATCCCGACGACGGGTATCGCGGCTACGAACAGCAGAACTATCGCGCGCCCGATCCTACCGAGTCGAGAGAACATGCCACATCCACCTGACCCACTACAGAGCCGCGCAAGATCCGCGCCTGCTCCCGTCCATAGACACAGTATCCACAGTTGGAGTGTCTTAAGCCAAGAGCCCGGGCAATCGTCGTTAAGCAAAGTTAATTGTTCTATCGCACCTCCCCGTTGACAGGAGCGGGCAAGTCGACCTTCGAGTTCGAGAACGCCGGGTCGCGGAAGCGGGTGCGCGGCTACGTGCTCGGGCTGCTGTCGCACGCGGAGCGGAAGAACGGGTGGGCGCTGGCGGAGTTCGCCGGGGACACCGCGCCGGACGGGATGCGGCGGCCGCTGAACTTCTATTCCGTGGACGCGGCCGCAATAATTGCCCATTTTATTTTCGCGCGGAGTCGCTTAGCTCGTTCTTGCCTGCGCTTTTCATCACCAATCAAGAAGACCGAACGGTTACTGGGAAGTGCCAAGTATCCGATAACGCCAACTGCTGCGAGTGCGGTACCGCAACCTACCGTGCTGGACATCGTGTGGCCCGTTGACATCACCGCGGGCCTCAACGATGAAGACCACACGGGCTTGCCGCAGGGTCCCCCATGAGGCGGCAGAATGGTCAGCGGTGGCCTGATCCCGCGGTGATCCGTACTGCTTGCGCGATCGCGCGATTCGGGGTTGCCGGCCGAATGTGAGCTTCTGGAGTTGGGGGTTTTGTGTTCGACGTAATCATCAGCGGGGGCGGTCCGACCGGGATGATGCTAGCGAGCGAGCTGCGGCTCCACGACGTCGACGTGCTGGTGCTGGAGAAGGATGCGGAGCCCAGCCAGCTAGTCCGTTCGCTGGGCTTGCATCCGCGCAGCATCGAGATCATGGATCAGCGCGGGCTGCTGGACCGGTTCCTGGCCCACGGCCAGCAGTACCCCGGCCCGCGCCGCTTCGCCGGGATCGACAAGCCGTTGACGGCAACACTGGATACCGCGCACGGTTACATCCTCGGCATCCCGCAGCCGGTTACCGACCGCCTGCTGGCCGAGCGGGCCGTCGAGCTCGGCGCTCAGGTCCGCCGCGGCCACGAGGTGACGGGCGTCGAGCAGGACGACGAGGGAGTCACGGTCGAACTGGCCGACGGCGCCCGGCTGCGCTCGCGCTGGCTGGTCGGCTGCGACGGTGGCCGCAGCCTGGTACGCAAGCTGCTGGGCGTCGGGTTTCCCGGCGAGCCCGCTCAGACGGAGTGGCTTCTCGCCGAGCTGGAGGTAACGACGCCGCCCGATGAGCTGGCCGCGGTGGCGGGCGAGGTTCGCAAGACTCACAAGGGTTTCGGTATCGGCCCCGCCGGAAACGGGCTGCACCGTGCCGTGGTGCCCGCCGCGACCGTGGCCGAGGACCGCACCACGCCACCGACGCTGGAGGAGTTCCGGACGCAGCTGCGGTCCTATGCGGGCACGGACTTCGGCGCTCACTCGCCGCGCTGGCTGTCCCGGTTTACCGATGCGACCCGGCTGGCCGAGCGGTACCGCACCGGCCGAGTGTTTCTTGCAGGCGACGCGGCTCACGTCCACCCGCCCTTGGGAGGACAAGGGCTCAACCTTGGCATCCAGGACGCGTTCAACCTCGGCTGGAAGCTCGCCGCCGAGGTGAACGGCTGGGCACCGGAAGGGTTGCTGGACAGTTACCACTCCGAGCGCCGCCCGGTGGCCGCCGACGTGCTGAACACCACCCGCGCCCAGTCGGAACTGATCTCCCCCGAATCCGGTCCCCAGGCGGTACGCCGGCTGCTGACCGAGCTGACGGACTTCGAGGACGTGAGCCGGTTCCTGATCGAGAAGGTGACCGGGACCGGGGTCCGCTACGACTTCGGTGAAAGCCAGGAGCTGATCGGCAAGCGGCTGCGCGACGTCCGCCTGTCGCGAGGTCGTCTGTACGAGCTGATGCACCGGGGACGCGGGCTGCTGCTCGACCAGACCGGTAAGCTCTCCGTCGCCGGCTGGGCGGACCGGGTCGACCACGTCATCGACGTCAGCGACGAGCTTGACGTGCCCGCCGCGCTGCTGCGACCGGACGGCCACGTGGCCTGGACCGGCGACGACCAGCAGGACCTGCTCAACCATTTGCCGACCTGGTGGGGTGCCGTGTGATCACTATCGGTGCGCTTGAGCCGGATGACCGTCCGGCCTGGGAGACTCTGTTCGCGGGCTATCACGAGTTCTACGGAAGGCCCAATTGGCCTCAGGAGAACTACGAACACGCCTGGCGGGAGTTTCAGGCCGACGACCGGCTGCATGCGCTCGGTGCGCGGCTCGACGGGGAACTAGTCGGGATCGTGCATTTCCTCGTGCATCCGAGCACCACGACGGCCGATGTCTGCTATCTCCAGGACCTGTTCACCGCCCCGCAGGCCCGCGGCCACGGAGTGGCCCGGGCGTTGATAGCGGCCGTTGAGGACTGGTCCCGCCGCCACGGCTGCGCCCGTCTCTACTGGCTCACCCACGAGACGAACCACACCGCTCGTCGGCTCTATGACCAGGTCGCGGAGAACCGGGGCTTCCTCCAGTACGTGATCCAGCTGTAATGAGGCCGACCCGGCCTGGCCGGGGCGGGCCATCAGCGAAAGCACGAAAGGGCGTAGCAGCCGGATGACCTGCTCCGGGTCGGCGGTGGCGAGTTCGTCGGACTTGATCAGGTGCCGCGAGACCGTGATGCCGAGGGTGACGGCGCTGATGATCGCCGCTCGCAGCGCTGCGTCGTCGGCGGGGATGGCCTGGGCGATCTGCGCCTCGTAGCGGGCGATGCCAGTGCTGGTGGCGCCGGCGGCCTCGGGATTGGTCAGCATCGAGCGCAAGAGGGCCAGCGACGCCACGGGCGTGCTGGCCAGCCGATCGGCGAGACCGGCGAGGATCTGCTCGGCTGCCTCCGCCGGCGTCCCGCTGACCTCGGGGACCGGGGCGGCTTCGATCACTCGCCGGTACAGCTCCTGCTTGGACCCGAAGTAGTGCATAACCAGGCCCGCGTCGACGTCTGCGGCCGAGGCCACGGCCCGGATGGTAGCCCGGTCGTACCCGGCGCTGAAGAAGACCTGGGTCGCGGCGTCGAGGATCCGGGCTTCGGTGCGGCGGCGCTGCTCGGCGCGTGAGCCGGGCCGGGGAGTGGTCATTCGTTCATTCTACGAGTGTTGACCGGGCGATCTATTTCGTTCTACAGTTGTTCAATGAACGCACGTTGAACGAAATCGCCCGGTCCGAAGGGAAGGCCACATGTCATCCGTCACGCCCGCCGACGTCCTTGCCCGCCGCCGCCAGCTGATCCTGAACGGGGATGCCGACGGCTTCGCTGACCTGTTCGCGCCCGATGGGGTGATCGAGTTGCCCTTCGCGGGCATTCCTGGCATGCCCGCGCGCCAGGAAGGCCGGGAGGCGATCCGCGCGAACGCGCGCCATGTCCTGTCGCTGCCGCTCCGCCTGGAGGAGTTCGAGGTAGCAGAGCTCTACCAGACCCTGGACCCGGAGGTCGTGGTCGTGGAAATGCGGACGAAGGCGACCGTCACCACGACGGGCCAGTCATTCACGGCGACGTCGATCCAGATCCTTAGGATCCGAGACGGTCAGATCGTGCTCTTCCGCGACTTCCCCGATCCCCGCGTACTGGAAGGCGTGCTCGAGGAACCGCGGGCAGGAACAGGAAGCTGACATGGATTCCGGAGAGAGGGTCTTGCGTCGGGTGGTGACTGGGGTCGGCGAGCCGTCCGTCGTGCTTGAGGCGGGGATGAACAACGGGGCCGCGTCCTGGCAGCGGGTCATGCCGCTGCTTGCCCCGCATGTGCACGTGACCGCTTATGACCGGGCCGGCATCGGCGGCAGCGCCCCCGCACCGGGCGTGGTGTCCATCGACCGCCAGGTCGATGACCTGGCGTCGGTGATCACCGGGCTGGAGGCCGGGCCGTGCGTGCTCGCCGGGCACAGCTGGGGCGGCATCCTGGTCCAGCTGCTGGCGTTCCGCCGGCCGGACCTGGTCGCTGGCCTTGTCTTGGTCGACCCGGGGCACGAGGAGATGGGAAGGGGATTGCCTCTTGCCCTCCAGTGGGGCTGGCGCATCATGCTCACCGTCCACCCCGATGAACTGCACGGTGACGTCGCCGCGTCCAACGCGGTCCTGCGGGAACTGCGTACCGCCGCAAAGCCCTTTCCCGACGTACCCGTCGTCGTGTTGAGCGCTGCCCGCAGCTTCCCTTTGCCCCGCCGGTTCCGCGCGGACTGGACCGGCCTGCAGGCTGGGCTCGCCGCGGCCGCCCCGCAGGGCCGCCACGTCATCGTCGACGGCGCGGGCCACAACATCCCCACGCAGCGCCCCGACGTAGTAGCCGACACCATCCTCGCGGTAGCCGCCCAGGCGCGGTCCACCGCGCCTTAACCGATGACTGCGATATCGAAGTCAACCGTCATGACGTCCATATGAACGTCATTACCCAAGGGAAGCTCAAAGGGCATCGAGCCTGACATATCACCCAGCGGCATGGGGCGCGGAGCCAATCAGCGGGGTGGCCGCCGTGGGTAGCGCGGTGCGTGGTCGCGGAACTCACCGGTGATCCGCGCGCCGGCGAGGGCGGCGAGGAAGCTGGCCGGGCCGTCGAAGTCGGGCATGTCCAGGTAGGCGGCGCCCACGCCGGGCGCGTCGTGCGCGTCCGAGCCGGCCCCGCCGGGCAGCGAGTACTCCTTGGCTATACCGGCCGCCCGCGCGTTGAGCGCCTGGTCGGCGACCTTGGCGTTGAACACCTCCACCACATCCACCAGGCCCGCGGCGCACAGCCCGGGCAACACCCGCCCCAGGCTGGACCTGACCTGGTCGAACGGGTGCGGCACGTACACCAGGGCGCCCTGGCTCCTGATTCGGCCGACGACCTCGGCGAGCGGCAGCACGTACGGGATCCGTTCGGTCAGGAAGAGCCCGATCACGTCGCCGTCCGGGGTCCTGACCTCCTCGCCGACGATGACCCGGACGCCGATGTCGCGCTCGGCCGCGGCAACCGCGGCGTGCGTGACGTTGTGGTCCGTGACGCACACGACGTCGAGCCCGGCCTGTTTCGCCCGGACGGCGAGTTCCTCGACCGTCAACACGGAGTCGCCCGACGCGACCGTGTGCAGATGGCAGTCCACCCGCACCCAGCCAGCCGGCGGCCCCGCGGGCCCGATGGCGCCGGCGTCCTCCTCGTTTCGCGTCACCGGGCCGCGGGCGCCGCACCAGCCGCACCAGAGGCACCCGCCGCCCCAGCGGTGCCGCGCAGCTCGGTAAGCAGGTCCTGCGAGTAGGTGATCCGCCCGGTCAGCGACTGCGGGTCGCCGCTGCACAGCAGGAGCGCGGCCTCCGCCATCACCGCCGGCGGCTCCGCGTCCGGGTTGTCTTCCGTGGTCAGGTGGTGGAAGACCGTGCCCGGGGTAGGCACGACCCGGTTCGGCGACAGCGCGTTCACGGCGATGTTGTCGCCGTACAGCTCGGCCGCCAGGCCGGTGGAGAACCGCTCGACCGCGGCCTTGCACATGCCGTAGACCGTTCCGCCCCGCCCGGCGCGCGGGCCTGGCGGCATTGCCGGGTGCCTCGCCGCGCCGGAAGAGATGTTCAGGATCCAGCCACGGCCCGCCTGTCGCATGCCGGGGACAACGAGCTGCGCCAGGTGGAACGGCGCCTCGACCTGAACGTCGAACATCAGCTGGTACCGGCGCGGCGCGAAGTCGAGGACCGGGGTGAAGTAGGTGACGGCCGCGTTGCTGACCAGGATGTCGGGCGAGCCGAGCTGCGCGGTGGCCTCGCGGACCAGCCGTTCCCGGTCTTCCGGCCTGGACAGGTCGGTGGGGATCGCCACGGCAGTGCCGCCCGCGTCGCGGATCTGCTGCACGGTCTCGCCGATCGTCCCGGCCAACGGCGACATCCCCGCCTCCGTCGTCCGCGCCGCGACCGCGACGGCAGCGCCGGCCCGGCCGAAGCAGCGGGCGATCTCCGCCCCGATGCCGCGGCTCGCGCCGGTCACGATAGCGACCCGGCCATCCAAGACACCCATCTGCGCTCTCCCTCGCGACCCGTAAGTCAATCCTAGAAGACTGTTCTAGTATCGTCTGCGCTGGACCGGGTCGTGTCAAGCGACAGAGCCCAGGGTTGACACGCCAGAGCGCCGTATTGACAATTATTTCTAGAACAGAATTCTATCTTCCAAAACGTCTGACGGAGGTGGCCATGGGGCTCGACCACAGCCTGGTAGGAGTGCCGAGCGAACCACAGCTCAGGTCGTGGGACAGCAAGGACGCGCTGCTCTACGCGGTCGGCGTCGGGGCCGGCCTCGGTGACCCGCTCCAGGAGCTTGAGTTCACCACCGAGAACTCCGCGGGCATCGAGCAAAAGGTCCTGCCCACCTTTGCCGTGCTGGTGGCGCAGGCCAGGACCGGCCGGAGCCTCGGGGACTTCGACCGCGCCCTGCTGGTGCACGCCGAGCAGTACTTCGAACTGCACCGGCCGCTCCCGGTCAAGGGCACGGTCAGCACCACCGCGACCGTCACCGGCATCTACGACAAGGGGTCCGGTGCGCTCGTGGTGACGGAGAACGTAGCGGTCGACGCCGAGACCGGGGAGACGCTCGTGACGTCCCGCGGCGGCACGTTCATCCGGGGCGAGGGCGGCTTCGGCGGCCCGCGCAGTGCCAATCAGTCGGGGGCCGATCAGTCGGGGGCCGACCAGCCGTGGGCACTGCCCGACCGGGCGCCGGACCATCAGGTCGTGCGGGAGACGAGGCCGGAGCAGGCCCTAATCTACCGGCTGTCCGGCGACCGGAACCCTCTGCACGCGGACCCGAAGTTCGCCGCCCGCGGCGGCTTCAGCCAGCCGATCCTGCACGGCCTGTGCACCTACGGCGTCACCGGGCGGGCCCTGCTGCGCGTGCTCTGCGACGGCGATCCGGCCCGGTTCCGCTCGATGTCCGGCCGGTTCAGCCGCCCGGTGCTGCCCGGCGAGCCGCTGACCGTATCGATCTGGCTGGACGAAGAAGACGGCGAGACCGCTCTCTTCCAGACGACGAGGACGGACGGCACCGTGGTGATCGACCGCGGCCGCGTGCAGTTCCGCCCGGCGTCCGCCGCATGACCGCGGAATACCAGATCGTGGGCGTGAGCGTGCTCGACGAGCACGTGCTGCTCGGCGACGCGGGCCTGGCCATGGCCATGGTCGCCGACGGCGCGGAGCGCCTCGTGGACCTGCGAGGCGAGGTGAAGCCGCCGCGGCTGGACGTCCCCATCGACCACTTTCCGATCATCGACCTGGAACCCGATCAGGACGAGCTGATCGCCCAGGCCGCCGCGCACGTCGCCGCCCTCGCCAAGGCGGGCACCAGGGTCGGCGTCTACTGCCAGGCGGGCATTTCCCGCACCTCGACCGTCGCCATCGCCTACCTGCTGCTCGGCGGCGCGACCCTGGAGGACGCGACAAGCACGGTCAGGCGGGTAAGGCCGCAGGCCATGCCCGCCCACGAGCTCAGGCGGTCGCTCGAGCGCCTCGCCCGCCGCCTAGGCACCACCCAAGACCAAGAACAAAGCCAAGACCAAGACCAAGACCAAGACCAAGGAAGGACTAGTTCATGATCGATTTCTCGCTGTCCGAGGAGGAGCGTGCCGTCCGCGACACGATCCGTCAGTTCATCCAGCAGGAGGTCATGCCGCTCGAGCCGCAGGTCCTGCGCAACGAGCGCTCCGGGCTGCCGCCGCTGGAGCCCGGGCAGCTTGCGGAGTTGCAGCGCAAGGCCAAGGCCGGCGGCTGGTGGGGCATCAACACGCCGGAGGAGTACGGCGGCATCGCCCTCGGCCCGGTCATGTCCGCGATCGTCGCGATGGAGACCGGCCGCACGTTCGTCCCGTTCCGCTTCGGCGGCTCCGCGGACAACATCCTCTACGCCGGGACCGAAGAGCAGAAGCGGGAGTACCTCATCCCGACGATCAACGGCGACCGCCGCAGCTGCTTCGCGATCACCGAGCCGGGCGCGGGGTCCGACGCCCGCAACATCAGGACCAGGGCCGTCAAGGACGGCGGCGACTGGGTGATCAGCGGCGAGAAGACCTTCATCACCAACGGCAACGAAGCCGACTTCGTCATGGTCTTCGCGGTCACCGACCCGGCCAAGGGCGCCGACGGCGGCGTGACCTGCTTCCTCGTCGACCGCGACATGGGCTGGAAGTCCGAGCCGATCCCCACGATGGGCGAATGGGGGCCGGCCTCCCTCGTGTTCGAGGACGTCCGGGTCCCGGACCGGAACATTCTCGGCGAGCTCGGCCACGGCTTCAACCTCGCCATGCAGTGGATCGGCAACGGGCGCTACATGATCCCCGCGGCGGCCATCGGGTCCGCGGAACGGATGCTCGGCATGGCGATCGAGCACGCCAAGAACCGGGTGTCGATGGGGCATCCGATCGCCGACTACCAGGCGATCCAGTGGCAGATCGCCGACTCACACGTCGAGATCGAGTCCGTCAAGTGGCTGACGCTGCACGCCGCCTGGCAGCTGCAGAACGGCATCGACAACCGGCACGCCGCCTCCATCGCCAAGCTTTCCGGCGCCATCATGGCCAACCAGGTGGTCGACCGGGTGCTCCAGATCCATGGCGGCATGGGCTACACAAAAGAACTACCGATAGAGCGGTGGTACCGCGAACTGCGCCTCCTCCGCATCTTCGAGGGTACCGATGAAATCCAGCGCCGAACGATAGCGCGGAATCTCCTCAAGGGCCACATAAAGCTGGGCGAAATCGGCTAACCCCGCGTCCGCCGCCTTCGTACCCGGCTCACTCCCGGCGCCCGCGATTAGGGGCCAGCCGTGAGCCGGGTCCGACGCATGCCCGCCCGCTGATCAGCTGCTCAATTACTCCCGCTCCAGGCCTTGACACGGCATCTCGCGACCTTCACGATCCTAGTATCTAATTCTAGATTTGTTTTCTTCCGCGGCTGGGGCCGCGGTACCCGCCGGGCCCGGCCCGGCCCGCGATGTCGTCAAAAGGGCTAATTACGCCGACGCGCACTGGCGCGCGAGGAGGAAGCCAATGAGCACTGCCAAGTCAATTCCGACGACGCGACCAACCAGCGGGTTCGAGATACGTCTATGGCGTCGCGAGCTAGGTGGTTATCCGGCGGGCGGGTACCGAATCTTCCTGCTGGCGATCGTGGTGCTGGCGAACATCATCTTCACCTGGACGGTGGCGGCGGGCACGGCGGCCACCCCGGTGATGTTCGTGCACTTCGGGATGACGCTGAACTACTACGCTGACCTGCTGGTGGTGGCCGGGGTCTGCGGCGGGGTGGCGGCGTACATCACCAGCTTCGGCGACAAGTGGGGCCGGGCCAACATGGTGGTCATCGGCCTGCTCATCAACGCGGTGTTCGCGGTGTGGGCGGTGCCCGACGCGCCGAACAAGACCTGGTTCTCCATCTTCACCTGCATCCTGTACTTCGCCGACGGCGCGATCTTCGTGGGCACCCCCGCCCTGGTGCGGGACTTCTCCCCGCAGATGCAGCGCGGCCTGGCGATGGGCTTCTGGACGCTCGGCCCGGTCGCCGGGTACTTCGTGCTGTCCGCGGTCGCCCAGGCTTACCTGCCCGCGGTGGGGGTCACGTTCGGGAACTGGCAGCAGCTGTACCGCTTCTCCGGCTATGCGGCCCTGGTGATGTTCGTGATCTGCCTCATCTTCCTGCGTGAGTGCTCACCGCAGGTGCGCTCACAGCGGATGGCCGCGATGAACGAACGGGCGCTGGTCGAGGCCAAGGCCGAGGGCTTGGACCTCAAGACGCTGACGAAGAACCGGTGGCGGCAGATGCTGCACGTCAACACGGTGCTCAGCCCGATCGCGATCAACTTGTTCCTGGTCATCTACTTCACCGCAATCGCCTACTTCGTGTTCTACCTGCCAGCCTTCCTCGGCTTCTCGCTGTCGTCCTTCAACGGGATCCAGGAGATCTACTGGGCCGTGGACATCGTCGCGCTGCTGGTGTTCGGCTTCTGGTCGGACAAGCTCATGGTCCGCAAGCCCTTCATGATCGTCGGCTCGATCGGCACGATCATCGCGATCCTGTTGCTGCTCAACGCCAAGCACGGGGTCAGCTTCACCACGATCTCGCTGATCCTGTCCCTGCTGTCGGCCTCGCTGGCCTGCTGCTACGGCCCGTGGTTCGCGAGCTTCACCGAGACGCTCGAGCACTACAACCCGGGCCTGATCGCGACCGGCAGTTCGCTGTACGGCTTCGCAACCCGCCTGGTCGGCGTCCCGTTCGGCCTCATCATCCCGCACATCGTCGGCAGCCCGCTGGAGACCGCCTCCGGCTGGAAGACCTGGTTCTACATTTGCATCGGCTGCGTGGTGGTGTTCGTCCCGTTCATCTTCACGATGCACGGCCCCTGGCGCCCGGCCACCGCCCGCGCCGAACTGCGCGCCCACCAAGACCGCGTCACCGAAGAACTTCGCCGCCTCAAGGCCGGGGAGCCAGCACTCGGGAATTAATTGTCCTGCACGCCGAGCGCGTCCTTTAGCTTCGGACATTGCTGTCTACCCGTGGGGTGGAGAGCGGGGGCAGGGATGTCCCCGCGCACAGTCGTGGCTCAAAAAGACGAGCCCCGAAC
>Ga0207416_1004982_pt1 | contig 10933 bp, 10 predicted proteins | sample PaiPotPPM11metaG_FD_184107 | JGI IMG/M metagenome (GOLD analysis project Ga0207416, IMG submission 184107) | Iron sulfur acid spring bacterial and archeal communities from Banff, Canada, to study Microbial Dark Matter (Phase II) - Paint Pots PPM... ...
AAATTTGTTGTGGACGAAAGTGCAGGCTAAAATGCGTTGGTTTTCTGTCCGAGGCACCAAAAATCCGAATCCGGCGGGCAGAGACAGTGATGCACGCGTCTTCTCGTGATAGGCAAGCGCAACAGTTACCGACGAGCCATAGCTAATCTGGTTGAGCTCTGAGGAAACCTGCGGAACGTAATCTCGCAGCAACTGGGCAGCAGAATGAGCGGGCGTGGCGACGATCACGGCATCGAATTCTTCGGTGCGCCCATTGCCGACCACCAGCCACTTACCGGATTCTGGCATCAGAGCTTCAATCGCAGTATTCATCCGCCGCGCCGACTCCGGAATTTGCGCCAACATCGCGTCGGTTATTGTTTGCATGCCATTCTTCAATGTAGTAAACAGCGGACGTGCAGGGGTGGTTTGCAGCTTCCGCGATGCCACCATGGCGCGCCCCAAACTTCCCTGCTTGGCTTCAATCTCGACAAATCGCGCCAGAACTGAGGACGCGCTGAGTTCATCGGCGCCGCCACCGTAAATGCCTGCCAGCATCGGATCAGCGACGCGCTCCACCATCTCTCGTCCGTAGTGCCGCTCCACAAATTCTGCAACTGTGCTTTCAGGAGCGTCGGGCGAAGGACGGTAGAACCACTCGCGAATCATTCGCAACTTGGTACGCCATGAGAACAAGGGAGAGATAAACGTAGCCGCAAGGTCGGTTGGAACCATGAACATCAAACCGTCGGGAAACGGTACTAGCTGTCCCCTGAGCAGAATGTATGTTCTTCGCTCAGCGTCATTCGAGGCGATTAGTTGACCACCCAAGCCGAGTTCGCGACAAAGCTCAGCGGCCCATGGCTTTTCGGTAAGAAAAGAATCTGGACCGGCTTCGATCACAAAGTCGCCAACGCGTTCGGTATGGATTACTCCTCCGAAACGCGGGCCGGCTTCGCACAGAACATAATCCAAGTCTCCAGCTTTGTTGAGTTGTTTCTGCAGTGCATAAGCTGCGCTAAGCCCGGAAACACCGCCGCCGATGATTGCAATTCTCTTCATCTGGAATCGTTATCCATCAGCTGCGGGTTTCGGCGACCGCCGGGGTCCGTGAACGAACCATCTGCGCCAGCGCGGAGGTGAGCAGCGGAGAATCATTCAATGATTCCGCTCTCCACAATCGCATGCCCTCTTCTTCAGCGACCTTTTTGAACAGAATATCGATGTCATAGAGAATTTCGACATGATCGCAGAGAAAACCAATCGGCTGGATGAAGACTCCGCGGTGCCCGCTCTGCTTCAGGCGTGTGATCGTCTCTTCCACTGTTGGTCCGAGCCAAGGCCCTCCTGATATGCCTTGGCTTTGAAACGCGAAGCTCCAGTCTTGCTCGTCCAAGCCCGCAGCCACCGCGACCAGTGCTGCAGTTTGCCGGGCCTGCGTTTCATAGGGATCGCCATCAAGCACCGTTCGTTCGGGCACGCTGTGAGCAGTGAAGATTACTGGCACCGGCGCTCCTGATTCGCGGTTGGCTTGTTCTCGCCCCGACTTGAGTTTTTCCGCGAAAGCTTGAATCAGCGAAGACTGATCGTGCCAGGATTCCACAAAGTCAAACGTCATTTCAGAATCGGTGGATTGCCCCAGCGATTGGCGAAAAAGACCGACGCTGGTGCGCGAGTTGTGCGGCGCCAGGCAGATCACGACGGCGTGCCGAATTCCATCAGCCTGCATCTGCTGTAGGGCCTGCGCAACAAATGGATGCCAGTTCCTCATGCCGACATATACTGGCATTCCGATCTGCTGGGCCAGCAATTCGGCTTGCTTCAACGTAAGTTTCGTAAGCGGCGATTTGCCGATCGCAGCGTATCGACGACTTACTTCTTCGATAGCTTCGGGCGGCAGCGGACGGCCTCGGGTAACGCGCAACAAAAACGCCGGCACATCGTCGACAGAGTTTGGGCTGCCGTGCGCGAGCAACAGCACAGCGTCTTTGTGCTTTTTCGTCATCGTCATAAATTCCCGCCCTCTCGCACCGAACGCGAGAAGGACGGGGCACCCGTAGTCTGCTCCTGAACGTATTCAGCCAGCGCCTTCACGTTTTCCACGGGAGTCTCTGGCAGAATTCCATGACCAAGATTGAAAATGTGCCCCGGTCGCCCGCCAGCCTGATCGAGGATTTGTTGCGCTGGCAGTCTTATCTGCTTCCAATCCGCGAAAAGCACCACCGGATCGAGATTGCCTTGCACTGCTCCCGCATTGCCCAGGCGCTTCCACCCTTCGTCGAGCGGAATCCGCCAATCAAGGCCGATAACATCGGCTCCTGTTTCTTTCATCGAGCTCAGCAGCGTGGCTGTATCCGTGCCAAAATAAATGATCGGCACGCCCGAAGTTTTCAGACTCTTTATAAGTTCAGTCGTCCGCGGCAGAACATATTGCCGATAGTCTTCGACCGAAAGGCACCCCACCCAACTATCGAAGACCTGAATCACATCGGCTCCAGCCCGAACCTGGGCAGTGGCATACGCGGAGGTAACTGAGACCAGCTTGTTCAGCAGTTCGTCCCAGGCCTGCGGATTCGAATACATCAGAGTCTTTGTATTGACGTAATGGCGTGAGCCTCCGCCCTCGATCATGTAACTGGCGAGCGTGAAGGGTGCGCCACAGAAGCCGATGACCGGCAACTTCGCTCCGAAATGCCGCGCCACCAAGCGAACGGCTTCGGCCACATAGTCGAGGTCGCCGGCAGAGTCGGTGCGAAGACGATGAATATCATCGCTCGTTCGCAACGGTCGCTCGATGATCGGACCCTCGCCGGCAGAAAAATGGAATTGCAGGCCCATTACTTCCAAGGGCAAGAGAAGGTCGGCGAAGATGATTGCTGCATCTACTCCCAGTATTTCAGCCGCAGTGATAGTGACCTCAGCAGCAAGCTGCGGATTTTTACAGATCTCAATCAGAGAATGTTGCTTACGCACGGCGCGATATTCGGGCATATAGCGCCCTGCTTGCCGCATGAACCACACTGGGGTTCGATCCACGGGCAGGGTTTTGCAGGCATGAACAAAGCGGGAATCGGGCGCTGACATGAAGAATTAATGTAGCACTAAGAGCAGTGATTAGTGGCTCGTGGTCATGATCAGCAGCGGTCGTCATTTCGTGAGTGGCACAGGTAGAGTAAGCAGACGAAGGATTGCCCAATCAGTGGTTTCGTTTGCAATAGTGACCTTCGGAAAGTTCCATGCACAGGTCAGTTCCGCTGATCACTAGCCACTGATCACTGACAGCTGCTCTTACGACATTGGCTCAACTTTATCCACGTGAATCAGGTTGATCGAGCGATCAAGAGTTCCGGTGACCTGAACCCGCCGGCCTTCAAACGGCTGTACCTGATCCTGATTGTCGAGTTTGTAGGAAGTGGAGTCGGAGACCTTTAGCACATAACTGTCAGCTTCCTTGCTTATGGTGCCAGTAAAAGTTTGCGCCGTGGGATTCTGGTCCTGCGACTCCTGCGTCGACGGGGAGGCCTTGTGCGCTCCCGGCTGCGAAGGCGTGGGGTTCGGAGCGGGCTGGGTTTCCGGAGTCGGCTCGGGCGTGGGCTGCTGGTGTGGATGATCTTGCTCCGGCTGCTGTGGTTCCTGCATCGACGACCACAACACTAAGTCTGACGAGAACAGTTGGCTGGGGTGTGCGGGCTCTTGTGCGAAGGCAACCGCGCTACAGAAAACGAACCCAGCAATAACTACGGAGCAGCTCTTCATAAAGAACTCCTTGCCGGTCGTTAGATGGCAAAATCAGAGATGGCAAAATCCGAAGATCGCAAAATCTAAAGATCGCAAAATCGAAGATCGCAAAATCTGAAATCAGGGAACCCGGTTCCGGGTCTATCTGAGCAGAAGGCTCAGAGCCAAGGTCTCAATGGTCTTTTACACCCGAATGACGGAAATCGCTCTACGGGCGATGCTGTAGGTCGCTTAAGGTGTTTGTAATGCTCTACATGTACTTCTGAGTTTCTATCTGGCCAATAACGCACCTAATCAGTACACCTCGGGCCCTCAATTCCACCCTATTATGTTGGGTAACGAATTCCGGAGGTTAATCCTGCCATGGCAGCAAGTCAGGTTGTGCTCTACTTCGACAGACAGGAAGACGCGGTCCAGTTCACGCTCGCTGCCAGTTCGATCATCGCCGACGGGGCGCCGCTTCGTGAGACTGCGCTCAAAGTGGCCAAAGAAGTTTGCAAGGCTTCCCGGATTACGACCGAAGGCAGCGTAAGCGGGGAAACGCAGAAGGGCAAAACGCGCAAGTCGCAGTAGCGTCTCACCGAACGACTAACCGAATTCTTGAACATTTCCTTGTGGAGATGCGGGCGTCCTCGCCCGCACTACTATCCGTTAGTCCGACCAGGGCGCGGGCTTCCTGTTCCACCGATGCCGTTTCAATTCTTTCAGCAACTCTGGGCTGAGCGGGCCTTTGTCGCTTAGCGCAATGTTCTCGCGCACGTGCGCCAGCTTTCTCATGCCCACGATCGTGGTGCTCACCACTGGATGCGATAGGACAAATCGCAATGCCATCTCCGGCAGCGACATTCCCGCAGGAAGGATCTCTTTTAGTTTGTCCACGCGCTTCATCGTATTGGCGAGGTTCTTCGGATTAAAGTATCCCGACCGCCAGTCGTCCTTAGGGAATATGGTGTCCTTCGACATCTTGCCGCCGAGGCTGCCTTCATCGAGCGCGACCCTGACGATCACGCCGATGTTCATCTCCTTGCAAAGCGGGAATAATTTGTCCTCAGGCGATTGGTCGAAGATGCTGTAAATCACCTGCACCGCATCGACCAGACCAGTGCGAATAGCTTTGATTCCGTTCTCCGGCTCCCAGCGATTCAGGCTCAGGCCAAAGTAGCGTATAGCCCCGTCACGCTTAAGTTTCTCGATCGTCTTGCGAAAATCAGGCTCGTCCGTCCATTTATCGGTCCAGACGTGAAACTGCAGCAGATCGATCGTATCCGTGCCGAGCTGCTTGCGGATACGATCGGCATACTTGAAAACATGGTCGGGCGGAAAGACATCGTGATACTTATATTTCGGCAGCGCCGGCCAGCGTTCGTTCTTGGGCGGAATTTTCGACGCTACAAAAAGCCGCTTGCTTTCGTTCTTTGCAATCGTTTGCCCGAGCAGACCGTCGCTTTTACCTTCGCCATAGGCCCACGCGCTATCGAAGAAATTGCATCCGAGATCGACAGATAATTGCAGCGCCTGAAGCGACTCGCTATCCGACGAGCCACTCCAGCCGCTCATGCCCCAAAGCCCTTGAGCGATGTCGCTGACTTGGACTCCAGTACGGCCAAACTTGCGATATTGCATGGTTGCTCCTAAAGTCCAAACGTCTGTTCGCCCCAACGATTGTAAACTCACATTTGCAATCGCAACCGAAGGACCAGTATTGGTCTCTGCATGCGGGCAGATCGAAGCCAGCTATAGCGCGGCAAAAGCCGCTCGCCTCATATCGCCTCCCAAGTTCTAAAGAGCAGACGAGTATAACCAATTTCTGCGGCCGGGGCGGACAGCTTCATCTCGCCCGTAAGCGCAAGAACACGACTACGCCGAACGGATGAGAACCATAGACTGGCTGCAGTACTTGCGGTACGCCGTACCAAGTGAGTTGAGCGCCCACTGCAGGAGAAAGGTGTGGCACATGTCCCAGTTCGCGGTCATATCCTGCGGTGTAGGCTTGCACGCGCGTGAAGTAACGCTCGGTAAAGCCAGGTGGCAAGAAAGTTTCGCCGAGCAATAGCTCATTCGTGCGATCCACGCTTTCGATGCGAGTCCAAACGTTGTTCCTGTTGAGGAAACGCAGCGTAGATTCCAGCAGATAGGCGTTCCCGACGTTTCCATCCTGCAGGCTCTGGTTTCGCCCCCATAGCACCATTGAATTCCAATTGCCGTCGTGAATTGGACGGTTGTAAATGAGCGAAGCGGTCATGCGGCGAATGTTTTCATGAGGAAACAACGCTTCTGGACTGGCTAGGTCGCTGATGGAATACTGAAAGCTCCAATTCTCTCCCGGATTAACGGTGACCCGCGTGCTCCACGAGTCGATTTTGCCGGCATCAATGTCCCAGCGGTATTCGTCCGGTTCCTGCCCATGAAATCCGGACGCTTCCACGCGGAACATACCGTGCGTGATGCCCAAGGTGATCACGTCGTCAGCGATGTGAGTTGAGTCCTCGAGATGATGACCCAAAGGCGCAATGGGATCCTCAGAGGCCGAAGCTCTGTGTGGATAAGCAGGCGGTCCGAGCGCCGGATCGCCAACCGGAGCCCCGTAGAGCGACAAAACTGCATTGTCGCTCAGGTGATAGTCATAAATCGCAGCAACTTCCATGAAGAAATTGTGTGGGTGCTGGCCATCGACAATGGGGCGGCCAAACGCAGTCTCGCCCTGTTGGAACAATTCCGGATATCGTTCGCTGGTCACCGTCGCTGGCTCGAGACTGAGCATGGTCCGGAGGGTGAGATTTCCACGTCCGAGTTTTCGTTGCGCCATCGGCATAAACCAATTGGTGGAGAAAAACTTGTCGGCACCGCGCGTCCCAGTTTGCTGAATGTCGTCTAGAAAAAGTTCACCGTGAAACATCAATTTCCAGCCGCCGTTCTCGAACATAATCATTTCCGTTGGTGTTGAGTTGGGCACTGCATCCGTACCGGCACTGGCGTGTTCGACCACGGTCTCAACCAATGAGTGAGATTCCATCCCCAATTTGCTCTGCGACATCCCACCCATCCCGTCCATGTCCGTAGTCGGGGTCGAGCCGCCGGTAGTTGAATCTTGGGCCGGCGAGAAAACCGAAAAAAATACCGCAAGCACACATAAAACTGCAGTACGCATAAAACCATTCCTTCTTCGCAAGTAAATGGATGTAGAAGTAAGCGCGCGAGGAACGCGAACTAAGAAGAACCGCGTTGAAGTGGCTGTATGGATTAAATGCGCAGTTGCAATTTGGCGGGAGGTGTTCCAGGTGATGTAGCTTCGTCGCGGGAAAGTGCAAAGACATCCTGCGGCACTGGTTTTCGGTCAGAAGGGAGAAGTATGGCGACGAGAACATCGTGCTGCAGGTTCGCGACTTTCTGTAGCATCGCCGCGTCGTGGCCGGGTTGACAACAATTGTGACTGTTCGGCGAACGCTGCGGAACCGATTGGTGGTGCATCGGGCATCCAGCACGTCCGCTCTGTGCAGAGGGCAAAGACAACGATGAGGCAGATGAAATGCCCCAGACGATCAGGACCAGCAAAAGAGTGCCTGCAACTTTGGCTTTTGCGAGCATCGCCGACTTAGAAATCTGATGCATATCAGGCCTATTTGGTGACATGACCGCAAAATTGGCAGGGACGGATTCACGTCCGTCCCTCCATGTTTAGAAGTTGAATCCTAACTGTGCTGTTATGGCTCTCGGCGTCACATAATGCGTGCCGCTGAAAGTCGAGAGAAAGTTATAGAGGGCATAGTTGTTGGTCAGGTTTATGACCGTGAGCTGCGCACTGATTTTGTACTTATCTCCGTGGAGCAGGTTGTCGTGCCCGATGGCCAAGTCAAACAGGCTCCGTGATGCGATGCGCGGGGGATTCTTATCGTCATTTTCCGTGCCCGAAGCCGGTACTTGCAGCAGGCTAGAACCGAATTGCGAGACTGGGCAGGGATTCGGAATACCCGAGAACGGAGTCGCGTGTACGCTGCCGCAGAACAGCCCGGCCTCGAATTGCTGGTCGGGGCTTAAAGGGTTGCCGAAGGAGTCAGTTATGGCAATGGCGGGCTGCCCGGTTGCCGTAGTCGTCGTTTGCGCGCAATTTCCGCCGAAACATGGAGTCTGACCAGCGACCAAGCCGCTGTCATAACGCCAGTTAAAACCGACCCATGGCCCTCGCTTTGAGAACTGATATTGGAAGTGAGTAGTTTGATTAAACTTCTCGTCGTGGTCTATACGGAATGGAGTCGAGCCGCCTCCCAGCACGACGGAGGGGACAGCCCCCGCGCCGCCGATCTGAGGAGTGAAGAAACGGGCCGCTACGCTGGAGAAAACCATGAGCGCGGAGAATCCATGGAAGTTCGGCACGCTTACACGGCCAGCGAAGCCGGGAATTTTGGACCTATCCCATTCGATGGGGAAGGTGATGGGAGTATTTCCCAGGACACTGAAATCGTATGCGCTGTGGGTATATTTCCAGATGTACTCGCCGGAGAAGACAACGTATCTGCCAAATGCCTGTTGTAATCCTGCGTGAAATTCGTTGCGCCACCCTGGGCTAAGCGGAGTGACCTGCCCGGATTCAAAACAGCCAAGAAGCGGATTCAGAACAGGATTGTCGCAGCCGACGCTCGCGAGGACCAGGTTCTCGTTGAAGGGCGTCTCCAATGTGCGAGCATAGGAAACACGCAAAACTGTGTTGGTCTGCTTGATGTTGTAGGCGATCCCCAGCCGTGGTTCGCCTTCCTGGTGTGTAGTAAGGCCGTTGTAGAAGTCGCCGCGAACGCCCAAGTTCAATGACCAGTTTCCCTTGGTGATCGAGTCCTCCACGTAAAGCGCCAACTCCTTCACATCCGTGTGGCCGTTAAATTTGAACAGAGTGCCACCGTCGCGAGTCAGGTCAAAGGGCAAGAGCACGGGGTTGAAACTTGGACTTGCTACACCGCCGACCCCCGCGCACTGGCTGGTGCTGGTGATCGTAGGATTGATATTCGGAGATCCGTTCCCGTTTATACAGACCGGATTCAGCGTTGGATCGACGATGCCAAGGTTGTCATTTTCATTAAGAAAAGTCTGTTCGTAGGTCGCGCCAATCTTCAGGTTGTGAATGCCTTTCACATACGAAAGCTCGGAGTGCAGTCCGGCATTGGTCAGAGTGCGGTCCTGCCCGACGGATTCTCGTTGGAGATTGGTTGGAGCGAGATCAGCAAATGGGTCATTGCTGGGGTAGTAGTTGAAGTGATCGCGCCGCACAAAAGCGCCTAAGGTGAACACGGTTGTATTGCTGATCAAATGCGTCCATGCCGGCGCGATGTTGAATGTCTTGATCTGGGAACGCTGATCGGCGGGACCGACCGGATTGCCAAACGTGTCGCGGCCGCCATTGCTAACTACCACACCATTCCACGGCGTCGCGAGTTGGGCGTCAAAAGAATTAGGTGTCTGGAACCAGGACCGCGTGTAGCCGAGATTAACGTGGACGGAATCCTTTCCCGAGAATTGATAGTCAACCCGGTCGAATAAGTTTTCTTCATTGCCCTTGTCATGAATAACGGTGAATTCGGGAGGATCGAGGAAGCGACCCGTGTTCAAGCCGTTCGCCGAAATGAAATTGCCCCAGTTCTTGCCGCCGTAGCCCAAATTGAAGTCAACATTCGACGTTCCAAACGATCCGTATGACGCGGTGACGCTGCCGTGCGGTGTGGTCATGCCCTGACCGGATCTCGTCGTCACATTGATTACCACACTGGTTTTGTCGCCGTATTCGGCGGGTGGTGCGCCGGAAATTACTTCGGTTGATTGCACCGCATCCAGCGGAATCTGGTTGGAGAAAACCTTGCTTTGCTGATCGGTGATCGGTTGGCCATCCAGGGAGAATGAGTTCTCGGCGTGATCGCCTAACCCATGAAACAGTCCGTTCGAGTCTGCCGAAATCCCTGGTGTGGCCAAAGTCACCAACGAACTCAGCGATGACGACGCGCTTTCGAGAGGAAGTTTGTCGAATAGGTTCCGGTCCACGTCGGTGTGAAACGTGGGGTCGTTTTCGAGCAGATCTTCGCCCCCGCCCTCGACGATCACGACCTCGGAGCTCTGGAGTTTCAACTGGATGCTCAAATTTGTGGGGACGACCGAACGCACATCTATATCTTGGACGTGAGGCGCGAATCCCGAACTCGTCACCATCAAGTGATAAGGATTGAATGGCACGTTTGGAATGGCAAAACCACCGGTCGAGTTCGTCGTGGCGGTCCGATCAAAGCCGCTAACTGGGTTACGGATTTCGACGGTTGCGTTGGGAACGACCGCACCTGAAGGGTCAAGGATGGTCCCCGTAACCGAGGTGGAGTTCCCTGCGGATTGTGCAAATGCGCTTAAGCTAACGGCGAAAAAAGAAATGATTAGAAATGCCGCGCGCTGCGGCTTTCTGTAATAAGCCTTCATGAGTTCCTCCGAATTGAATTTTCCGTATGGCTAAAACCGGAGCGGCGGTCTTAAGCCTGCGGCGGAGGACGGATGTAATTGGAGGCAACTACCAGAAAAGAATGCGAAGTGATTGCAGGAGTCTCAGCCAGAATGGACGGCGCAAGAATCGGCGCAGGTTGGACGATCGTGTTTACAGCGACTCCAGCATGGGCCAGAGCGCAGAGTGAGCACGAGTGGTCAGCGCTCTCTGAATTGTTCGGATGGAAGTGTGCTACGGCGATAAAGCTGGTTAGAAAAACCAGCAGAACGCAAAGCCACACGCCGCCGCGATACGCCGCCGCAAAACGCGGGGATTTGGCGCCCTGGAGATCAGGACTCGCTGTTCCTTTGCGCAATATGGCGCTCGGCTTCATGAGCAGTGAGATGTTAGCTGAATTCGATTAGATGCAGATTCAGCATACTTTTATTACATGAAATTTAGCAAGCGCGCTGCTTTTCTAACACTAATCGGAGGGGATTATCCAAAGGACTTATTGTCTTTTCGGTGTCTTCCTCGGCCGAACTGGGGCCGCTCAGTTTTCCCGAGGTCATTTGCGAAATGCTGCTCTCGCCGCCTCAATTGTCTCCGAAATGTCTTCTTCCGAATGCGCGGCGCTGAGGAATGCAGCTTCAAACTGCGAGGCGGGGAGATAAATGCCGCTGTCAAGCATGGCGCGAAAGAAGCGCCCAAACGCGGCGACATCAGACTTTGTTGCGGAGGCCCAATCCGTGACCGGCCCAGGGTTAAAGA